>Ga0172375_10000789_pt1 | contig 51401 bp, 40 predicted proteins | sample LakKiv1m_FD_114537 | JGI IMG/M metagenome (GOLD analysis project Ga0172375, IMG submission 114537) | Freshwater microbial communities from Kabuno Bay, South-Kivu, Congo - kab_092012_11.1m | ecosystem: Environmental > Aquatic > Freshwater > Lake | place: Democratic Republic of the Congo... | reverse complement strand
TCATCAAAAAGACCTCTATTTCCAGTGCTTTTATATTTATTCATTTTTCGGCTATTTTTATAGCCTAAATATACTTATATTTATTTGTATATCAAAGGTTTAATTTATAGAAGTCCCCTTAAGTTTTACTTCATTACCATCAAATGATGGCTGTGTCCTTTCAATAATCAAATCGTTACCCTGCTGCTTAACAATGAGTGACTTTGCCTCAAACCGTGGCCCGTCAGCATTGATTGTGCTTTTGGATTCATTGAATGTCCAGTTTCCGCTAAAGTTTACCTGTCCTGTCAGTGCGGCCGGAATGAACATCATAATTATAAATGCTAACTTGAAAATCAGGTTCCAGTTTGTTTTGATAAATGTAGTTTTCATGATTTAGATTATTAATATAAATTATTGAATTTAAATTAATTGAATAAAAACGTTTTTAAAATAATTAAAACAGAGAATTCCATTTGATTGCTTTAATTGTTTTTCTGCAGAATTTGGATACAGTTATTTTTTATATCTGTAGCTGGGCCTGGGATATCCCGGGCTTATGCACCTCAGTACCCTTATTTGAGCACTTACTCCGCTATCATAAGTCATTTTCAGGGTTTCACGAAAAAGTTCTTCCAGATCGGCAGGAGGCATCTCGACTCTCGCGTTGATGGTCATCTCAGCATAATCGCCGGAACCTGCCGACCATCTGAAATTAAGAGTGTCTGACTTGCCTGTCAGATTTGCTGCAATGTACATATCACCCTTTTCAACTATTGTTTTAATATGGCCGACATTGAGATTCCTGCTATCGATTCTGGAAGCCAGATTCTGCATAAAGCTCCTTGTATAAGCATCCCAGTCAACATTTCCTCCTTCGAGCGAAACCCTGGAATTCAACCACCCGAGCACAGCTTCTCCCTCTGCATATCTGTCATAATCAATCGGGACAATTCTATTACCTGCATGACTTCTGTGCAGGATCATTTCCAGCCACTCCCTGACCCCATCACCGGTTTTTGAACTTATTGTAACGATTTCACATTCAGGAAAAACAGTTAAGAGTTTTTGCTTAAGTTGATTAATCTCTTCGTTAGTGTAAAGATCAGTTTTGGTAATTGCGATGATGTCACTCTCTTCCAACTGTTTTCTGATAATATAGGCTGCACTTGGGTGAATCTCTGATGTGTCTTCACTAAGGACAGCCTCCAGTCTTTTTGGATCGGCAAGGACTGTTAGTGGTGTAACAATCACTTCTGATTTCATTATATCTTTTATGGGGTTGATGAGGGTTGCCGACAGATCAGTGCAACTCCCGACAGGTTCAGCGATAATTATATCAGCTTCCATGTTTAATCCAACGTCACCGATGGCTCTTCGCAAAGCTTTAAAATCGCAGCAGAAACAGCTTCCGGTTACTTCCGCAATATTTACATTAGCAGTCTCAAGTATTTTTGTATCGACCAGTTCGGGAGCCTGATCGTTTGTTATCAGCCCGACCTTTTTACCGCGTCCAGTAAGGATCCTGGTCAGTTCATACAGCAAAGTTGTTTTTCCTGCTCCGAGGAATCCTCCAATGAATATCAGACGTGTGCGTTTCATAATGATATTATGGTGTTAACTCATCATAACTAACAAATAATTTATCGAAAGGTGGACGAAAATATAGGTTTTTTTTCAGGCTGGAAAGGCTATTGAGATAAAAAGGAATTAACCCGATTAAAAACGAAAAATCAAAATTTTATGATTAAAACCATGGTCAGGTTTCTTAATGATTATTGCATATTTCTTTTTAAGGCATAATTATATCCTTGTTTCATCAGTGTGAAGTATATTCACACCATAATTGAATTCACTTTTAACATGAGGTGAATTCAAATACCATGCGACCAGACAATGATTGAGTTTATTGATAATCTTTGAACAAGCTCACTATTAGCAAATAACGACAGCATGATGACACGAAAAATCCAGGAGAACCGGCGATTATTAATTTTCTCTGTGGCATTTATATATGCCGTTATGTTTATGGTGAGGTGCAGCCATTCACCAGTTAATTAGCAGAGTACAGACACAAATGCCATACTCAGCGTTTATTTTTTTCATCTGACAGCCAGATGTGAAGCCTGTACCGCAGTTGAAAAAAATACAGCCAGGGTGCTGGACAAATATTATAAAAGTCAAATGAAAAGCGGGTCTATAGTTTTTAAGTCGATAAACATTGATAACAGGGAAAACAATGCCCTTACCGAAAGATACAAGATAAGCTATACCAGCCTGCTCCTTATCCGTGCCGACGGGACATTCACTGATTTTACAAATGCCGCCCTGAATTACGCGAGCATGGCTCCTTCACGGTTCGAAGAATTGTTGAAGATTGAAATCGAAAAAAATCTGGAATGACATGCATTATCTTCAGGAATTGCTTAGCCGGACAGAAGTTCCTTTTTTTTATGCCCTAACACTCGGATTGTTGACAGCCGTCAGCCCATGCCAGTTTGCACGGAATATAACGGCAATAGGTTATATAGGCCGCGACATTCAAAACCCAGTGAAAGTATTTGTCAATGGTCTGTTTTATACACTAGGTAATGCTGCAGGATATATGATCCTTGGAGTAATCCTCTTCATCGGCGCCAGTAAATTCAATGTGTCGAGAGCCCTCATTTCATACACGAACATAGTGATGGGGATTATATTGGTTTTAGGGGGGATTCTGATGCTCGATATAGTTAAGATAAATTTTCCGGAAGGCGGCCGGCTTATAAAAATGGTTCAGGAGAGAAGATTCAGAAGTAACAAAGCTGATTCGGCACTTCTTGGATTCATTTTATCCTTGTCGTTCTGTCCATATAATGCGGCATTGTTTTTCGGGATGCTCATACCTATGACTATTGGCAGTGCCGGTGGTTTGTACCTGCCTCTTGTATATTCATTAACCACAGGCCTTCCGGTTGCAATTGTCGCATATCTTCTTGCTTTCAGCGTTTCGGGTATCGGTGCCTTTTACAACAGGATAAAAGATTTCCAGGTGTGGTTCAACCGGACAGTTGCAGTGATCTTCATAATTACAGGGATATACTTTATTTATCTGTTTGTACTACAGCATACCTCTTTATAATAAAATTAAATATTATAAATCTGGCCAGGCTTATTTTCTTTTCCTGTACTCCAACGGCGATATACCTGTCCTTCTTTTGAAATATTTCCCGAAAAATGACTGTGAAGGGAAATTCAGTTCATCGCTTATCTGGCCTATGGATTTGTCGGTTGATTTAAGTAAAGCCCTGGCTTCAAGCATCACATGATCCTCTATCCATTCAGATCCTGTCCTGCCGCTTTTTTCCCTGAGGGCTTTCGATAGATATTTCGGTGTCAGATGCAGTCTGGAGGCATAAAATTCCATATCACGATGTTCCCTGTAATTTTCGCGTACAAGCGAAAGGAAATTCTCTGCAAGCCGGTTCCTCGTACGTCTTGCCAGATCTTCATTCATCTGATGGAACTGATAGCCAAACCCAAAGAACAGAGCCATTGTTAAATATTTCACAGCTTCTGCTCGGTTTGGATTTTCCTTTTGCCTGATTGTCTTTTGCATGAGTCCGAAAAACTCAACCATTGAATCCAGTTCCTCCTGTTTTAGCGCAATCGAAGGATTATCACGGATTGACCTTGACAATGGAAATTCGAGGCTGTTATCAAAAGGGAAACCTTCCCAGAATTTTTGAGACATTATTATTGTCAGACCCCTGAAGTCGCTGCTGAAGTGTTCGACTTGCAGGATCTGACCCGAAAGGACAATGAAAATACATGGCGAGATTGCCATGAATTTCCTGAGATTTACGGTTCCTTCCATTGTCCCTCTCTCACAAATAACTGCAATTACTTCTTTCAGTTTTACAGGATAATTTCCTTTATAAAACTGTTCTGAATAAGCCAGAAGAGTAATATGATTCTCAATCGTGTCGGCGGCTGTGTTGTCTGGCAATATGAAAGAATCAGGCTGTGCTGTATTATGATGCAAATTTTCCAATATTATGACATAAATAATGCAAAAATACTACAAAAAAGGGGAAAATAATCCAAAATACTGTCCTTTTTGACCTTGCAAACCGGAGAATCTGCTCATAAATTTGTTACAGATTATTAAGAAAAAATAGCAGTCTCATTATTAACTAAAATTTACAAATACAATGAAAAAAGGTTTAATGATTTTTTCGGCTTTATTTTTTATGTTTTCGGTTGCAGCAAGTTCACAAACCAAAGCGGGATTCGAATATTTCCGGGGGAAATGGAATGTAGTTGCTTCTTCCCCCTATGGTGATGTTATTAAAATGGTTGTCGGATTTGAAAAGAATGACGAGAATGTGATTTCCACAATCAGGGATTCAGATGGAAAAGAAATGTATAAAGTAGAAAGCACCACAGTAGGAGAAAAACAGGCCATAGTAAAATTTATAGGCTCTCAGGGTGAGGTATCCATGGTTCTTAACAGGAAAGACGACAATGCTGTTACAGGGGATATCATGGATGGTATGGTACCGGTTTCTGGTGAAAGAGTAAAATAACAAAAGTCATATCTTTACCTTGTTTCAATCGTTCTGATATTGATTCTTTCTTATAAACGTCACAATGAAAAAGGTAGTCATCCGGCTTCTTATCACGGTAATTGTAATAGCTTACGGCAGTAACGTTTCAGTTTACGGCCAGAAATCCTTATCCCTTGTTAATTCAAGGGATCGCTTATTCAATTCATGCTGGAAATTTGTCCGCGACTCTCCTAAGGGAGCTGAAGACCCCGGTTATGATGATTCGGGCTGGATGACTGTTGACCTTCCCCATGATTACAGCATTATGGATCTCCCTGGTAGCGACGACCCGGATCAGATCGGGCCCTTTTCCCACTTGTCTCCCGGTAATGGTAACTCTACCGGTCATGTTATCGGTGGAACAGGATGGTACAGGAAAAGTTTTACACTCGATAAAAAGGATTCAGGAAAAACAGTGATCCTGAAGTTCGATGGAGTATACATGGAATCTCAGGTCTGGGTTAACGGTAAAGAAGCAGGGATACATAAGAACGGATATACTCCCTTATGGTTCGATATCACTTCATTATTGAAAACTGCAGGTAAATCAAATGTGATTTCTGTAAAGGTCGATAATCCCGGAAGAAACTCACGCTGGTACAGCGGATCGGGAATTTACAGGGATGTTCACCTGATCGTGGTACCCCCTGTACATATTGCGCCTTGGGGCGTCAGGATTACCACACCTGAAACCGGGAATGATATTGCTGTTGCAGATGTGGAAATTACAACATGCAATGAGCTTGGGACTATGGCAGATGCCTTTGTGAGGGTAGACCTAAAAGACCGTAATGGGAAAATTGCAGCTTCTGCAAAGCAGGATATCTCAATCCCTGGAGATTCTGAAAGAGTAATCAGAATGAGACTTAACATCTTAAATCCTTACCTGTGGTCGGAAGAATCACCAAATCTTTATATTGCGGAAATAACAGTGGAGTCCGGAAAAAAAGTTGCTGATGTCCTGAATCAAAGTTTTGGCATAAGATCTCTTGAATTTTCAGCAAAACATGGGTTTCTCCTTAACGGGAAGGCAATGAAGCTTAAAGGTGGTTGCCTCCACCACGATAATGGATTACTCGGAGCCGCAGCTTACAGAAGGGCAGAAGAACGGAAGGTTGAAATTTTAAAAGCCGGTGGATTCAATGCTGTCAGGTGCGCGCATAATCCCCCGTCTGAGTCGTTCCTTGACGCATGTGATCGCCTCGGAATTCTTGTAATCGATGAATTTACAGACATGTGGGAGTGGTATAAAAATCCGCAGGATTATTCAAGGTTTTTCAGAGAATGGTGGAAAAAGGACCTTACTGATATGATACTTCGCGACAGGAACCATCCGAGCATTATAATGTGGAGCATCGGCAACGAAATTCATGAAAGGGAGGATTCAACTCGAATAAGGATAAGCAGGCAGCTTGCAGAACATGTCAGAAATCTCGATGATACAAGGGCCGTAACTCAGGCTGTTACAGGTGTATTTTACCCCGACGGATGGGAATCAACCGCTCCGGTATTCGAAGAGATGGATGTATGCGGATATAATTACAGTCCCGAGAAATTTGAACAGGATCATCAAAAGTATCCCGACCGCATTATGTATACCTCTGAATCATTTCCAAAGGACATATATGAATACTGGAAAGCTGTAGAGGATCATCCCTATGTTATAGGTGATTTCATGTGGACATCCATGGATTACATCGGGGAGGTAATGATAGGAAACTCAAGACTTGTCCCTGAAAGCCAGAAATCAAAGTCGATGGGAAATTTCTCGGGATTTAAGATACCGAAGGGCATGAATATTTTTGATATGCAGGCAAAGCAACCATCTCAATGGCCATATTTCACATCCTGGTGCGGTGATTTCGATATTACCGGAGAGAAAAAGCCCCAGATGCTGTATAAGGATGTGATTTGGGATAACAGCAAGGTCGAAATCAATGTTCATTCATTTATACCGGAAGGATTCGCTGAAAATCTCAGCAGTTGGGGATGGCCTGATGAACTGCCCTCATGGACATGGAAGGGGCTTGAAGGCAAATCGCTCCAGGTCAGAGTATTCACAAAGGCGTCTCATGTTAAGCTTGAGCTGAATGGCAATATAGTAGGGGAGAAAGATCTTTCGGCTTCCGACAAATACATTGCAGTTTTTGAGGTGCCGTATCAGCCCGGTGAGCTTAAGGCAACAACTTTTGAAAACGGAAAGGAATCGGCTGAGAAGGTTCTGAAGACTGCAGGTGAACCCGTTACAATCAGGCTGACACCTGACAGAACCTTGATAAAAGCTGATACAGAAGACCTTTCATTCGTAACTATCGAACTTGTTGATTCTGCAGGGCAGGTTGTCCCTGTGGATTCAATAATGCTGGACCTGTCGGTTACAGGAAGTGGACGGCTGGCTGCTTCGGGCAATGCTAATCCTGGCGATATGGCAAGTGTAAACAAGAAACTTGTAAAGACCTGGAAGGGAAGGGCACAGGTTGTTATCAGGCCGTCAGGAACAGGCACTGTAATAATTTCAGCAGAATCGCCTGGCATAGGAAAAGGACAAGCCTTAATTAAAGTCGGAGCAAATTAAGACTGAATTGCAATTATAATTGAAATGAAAAAAACCGTATTATTAGGTTTCCTGCTCTTTTTGCTTTCAAATGCTTTAATTGCCGGGAGATCCGGCATTGACAGGCAGACACTTGTAACACGACACAATATTGAATGGAATGATGTTTCAGGCCAGATTCCTCTTGGGAATGGTGAGTTTTGTTTCAATGCAGATGGTACCGGCTTTCAGACATTCGGCGGAAATACAATGGCGCACTGGGGATGGCACTCTTTCCCGCTTCCCCCGGGTGTCACAAGCGATCAGATACCATTCACCGGAACATTTCAGAATGGACGGTTAACAGGGCCTGACATTTTCCCTCAGGGTACTTCTGCAATCAGATCCTGGATGTTCGACAATCCACATATATTCAATCTTGCCAGAATCAGGCTGACCAAATCTGGTGGTGTTCAACTGGATCCCAAAGAGATAAAAAGCCTGAAGCGGAAAATGGATCTTTGGTCAGGTACCCATTCATCACAATTTTATATTAAGGATAAACTTGTTAAAGTCATAACCTGTGTGCATCCCGGAATGGACATTGTCGCCTTCAGGATAGAATCGGAACTATTAAAGAAGGGAGATCTTGAAATAGCAATTGATTTTCCCTATCCCGATATTCAGCGGGGAAAGCTCTGGAGCGGCAATTTCGACAGGACGAACGGCCACAAAACCATTTTGATGAAAGTACCGGAAAACAGATATCGTGCAGTTTTTCTTCACAAAATTGACTCAGTTAAATATTATTCAACTCTGCTTTGGAGCAGCGGCGGAAATCTTTCTGTTCCGGATGACGGTCAGTCAAATAAATTCAGGATCATCTCCGACAGTGAATCTTCAATCGAATTCATCTGTGCTTTTTCTGTTTCACCTTTACCTGAAAATCCTGACGATTTCAGAGCAACATTAAGAAAATGTACAAAACACTGGCATGCTTTCTGGAAAAGCGGAGGGGCCATCGATCTTTCAGGGAGTTCCGATCCGCGATGGAGCGAGCTGGAAAGACGCATTGTCCTCTCGCAATACCTTCTTGCCGTTCAGTCGGCGGGAAGTTATCCCCCCTCTGAAGCCGGTCTTATGGAGGTCGATCCATGGCGAGGCCAGTTCCATATGGAGATGACCTGGTGGCATCTTGCACATTATGGCCTTTGGAACCGGTGGTCAATGGCGGAGAAGGCGCTCGACTGTTACAGGAAATTCATTCCGTCGGCCTCGGCACTTTCACAACAGCTAGGTTACAAGGGACTGAAATGGCCAAAAAGTGTTGCTCCTGAAGGTCGCAGCGCTCCATGGGTGGGAAATCAGGTTCTGCTCTGGAAGCAGCCTCATCCGATATTCTTTGCGGAACTTGAATATAGGCTTAGGCCAGTGTCAGAAACACTGGAAAAATGGAACAATATTATTGAAGGGACAGCAACACACATGGCCGATTATGCGATCAAGGACGAAGAAACCGGCGTTTATCATCTCGATCCGGTGATGCCGCCCAGTGAACAGGGGATAACACGTGATGCCATTTTTGATCTTACCTACTGGAGGTGGGGCCTTGATCAGGCTCAGACATGGAAGAAGCGAATGGGAAGGGAGCCTGACCCTTCATGGGATAATGTCCGGAAAAACCTTGCTCCGCTTCCTGCCGACAGCGGAGTCTACGTACACTCTGCTGAATGGAATGACACTTATTTAAAACGTGCCTGGGAACATCCAGATCCCGTTGGTGTATTTGGTATGCTTCCTCCTGTTGAGGGTGTTGACAGGGAGACAGCTCACCGGACAATTTTAAAGATATGGCAGACGTGGGATTGGAAACGTTGCTGGGGATGGGATTTCCCATGGTTTGCAATGGCTGCAGCTAGACTTGGCGAGCCACAACTGGCAGTTGATGCACTCCTGATAGATGCAGGGACGAAAAATTTTTATGATACACGAGGTGTATGCACAGGAGGACCTTGTCCGTATCTTCCGGGTAATGGAGGACTTCTTTATGCTGTTGCCATGATGGCAGCCGGCTGGGACGGGGCACCTGACAGGCATGCCCCGGGATTTCCTGATGACGGAACATGGTCAGTCAGGTGGGAGGGACTCAAGCCGGCTTTGTGATTTCTATGATACTTCACTTGAACAATCAATACAAGTAATTGAACTCGCTGTTCTTGATGGCGTCACCTCCTCAGGTTAATTTTGATTCGGTTTAAACAGTAAACAAAAATCATTATTAACTTAAAAATAAGGAGGAACAATCATGAAAAAGTTTTTAACATTTTTTTAAATGGCTGGTTTTATAAGCACATTATGCTTAAGCGGGCAGACTGCCAACTGGGTAAAAACGACTGACGGACAAGTAAACTGCTAAAAGATAAGTGTACAGGGAGAAATAGTTAAAGTTATCCTGGAAAACGGTGAAAAGCAAACACTACCCATAAGTACGGTGGTTTCATATTTCAGCGATGATAAGCTTTATCTGAAAATGCCGCTACAGACAAAAGGAGAAAAGAAAGAGGCATTGATGGAATTCGTTAAAACCCGTGACGAAATGAGCCTTTAGGACTTCCTCGAAAATGGAAATTACCGGCATCTTGTTTACAAAGGCAACGAGATTTATGTGGAACTTCTTGATGATAACCGTTAAGAATTTGAAAAATTCTTCTATTTACAGTAATTGAAAATCAGGTGTACTAATTCCAGCCGGTACAAAAGTTACCAGGCATACCCTGAAACATTAGTACAAGTTTTTGGCACAATAATACTGGTTTGGGAATTGTCGGCATAGGTCTTTTCTATCATGAAAATTTATTAAATTTCCAAACTAGTAATGAATCCGGGGTCAGTTCCGAAACCTAAATCAGTCACAATGAGAGTTGCAATTTGCCTAATGTTCGTATTCATTTCATCCACCGGGCTTTCACAGGAGACACCTGCCAGAGCGGTGAATGCCCTTGATACGGATTTGTCATTCAGTCTAAACAGCAACGGAATTGCCTCAATTCCTGCATTTTCGTTAGGCAAGCCTGCTGTCATTGCCTCGGCGGGTATATCAAAAGGCAGATTCAGCTATGACCCGGTGCTTGCCTACAGCCTCGAAATGAAACCATGGTTCATCGATAGCTGGCTTCATTACAAAATAATTGTTAAACCTAAATTTGAGCTTAAAGCGGGAGTAAATTTCAGCACCTTTTGCTCGGGCTTCATGATGAACGGCGATGAAATTCTTAAAGCGGAACGGTATTTTGCATTTTCCATATCTCCCACATACAGGTTTTAACCTGTCTCATCACTCACATTCGATTACTGGAGCGACAACGGACAGGAGAAAGGAAGTATCAGCGGCCATTTTTTATGTCTGACTTATGACAGATCAGAAATTGAACTGGGAAAAAACATGTTACTTTCAGCCAATATTATGCTTTTCCAGTTATTTTATGATGGTAACAATGACGGACTTTTTGTTTCACCAAGGGTTTCATTGTCGGTGAGGGATTTCCCATCTGCCTTGTTTTTTCAGGCAACACAGGCAATAACAGGCAATATCTCTCCATGGCCCGGATTCCAATGGAATGCCGGGATCAGCTTCAGTCTATAATCAAAATGATCATCCTGACTGAGACCTTGTAACTTTGTTTATTTAACATATTATACATTCCCGGCTGATTGTTAAACATTTAACAATCTCCTGTATGCTTCAGTCATATAGGTAACAGGATATAATTTTTCATCATACCACAGCAGTGCAAAATAAAGTCCGATAGGAGAGGATTTGATATTCTTCTGCTTTTCAAGCCATACTATGCCTTTTGAACATGCATCGCTATATGTTACTGCCAATGCACAAATTGCCAGGGATGTCTCTTCTATTGTTCCTTCAATTCCTTTTTTCCCACCCCAGCTTCCGTCTTCGTTCTGCTGGGATACCAGGTAAGCCTGCGCGTTTTCAACCATCCTGGCAAACCTCAAAAATAAAGACTTATCGATGTTCTCAAGTTTCAGGCAGTCGCTGAGATATGTGCATACCTTTGCGGTACCGTAAACCGGATTTGTCTGGTCGTCAGTCTTCTGGTTTCCAAACCATAAGGGGATCCACGAGCCATCCTGCCTTTGGCGCTTTTCAAGATAAGCAGATGCTTTTGAGATGCTAAGTTCGATGCCGGACTTTACTTTTATATCAAGATTATTGCCAAAACGATCAATGGTCCTGATCAAAGCCAGAATTGCATGACCGGTAAGATCGGCACAGCTCTTATCAAAAGGAAGGCTGCCCCAGCCTTTGCAGAAGGTCGGAAATCCTCCGTCAGAATTCTGCAGACCTATAAGCCACATGCATCCTTTAAGAATTGAATCTTTCTCTTTTTGTGTACCGGTGTACAGCTCGTGAAGGGCGAGAATTGCTCCAGGGGTATCATCTGCATCAGGTACAGATCCCGAATAGTTTGTCCAGCCCCATCCTCCGGGTTTGGCGCCATTGAAGGGATGTGTTTTATTGTACTGGAGGCCAAGAAGGTGTCCCCTTAGTCTATTTCTCTGATTTTCACGCAAGTGTTTATAAGGATCATTTCCAAAAGCTTTTACTGACAGTGTTGTTACCCATGTTGACAGATCGGTGTCGATAGGCCAGCTTCCGTCCTCACGCTGCTGATTACAAAGGAAATCTGTCCCTTTCCTGACAGTAATATTATCAGTCCTGCCGCTTGCTACAAGACACATTATAACAAAGCCGGTCAGGGGAATTGCCTCAAGGAATCCTCCGCTTTCGGGAACAAGACTGTCAAGTTTGCGTATTGCCGGATTAATAAATATATTCCTTATTGTCAATATGCAAAAAGGACCCTTTCCCTTTTTTGTATGCAGATAGATCCCCACCCCGATAAGGGCAGGCAGGGCATAGCTAACCACCCTAAGGTTAAAAAACCTGTAAAGCGATTGTGGCAGCAGGGTCAGCTCAAATGGAAGCCCGGGGATTTCTTTCAGGGATGATGAAGGTATTACACCGGCAAGATGAAGCATCGACAGAATGGGAACTGAAAAGGTGAGGTCTTTTCCGTAGAATCGCAGAATGGAACCGGTTATATTTTTTGGTTCAAGAGTAATTCCTTTGGTTTTAAACCATTCTTCCATCCGCCTGAGAGTAGCTGTTCCATCTCCGTTTTCCTGGCAGTAACTTATTGCTGAGTAACAGAGAAGGGTAGTACTTACGTTGCTTATCGATTCAGGGGTGTCGCCAAATCCTCCGTCATCATTAATATTTTTTATTAACCAGTCATACCCCATTATTATCCTTTGACGTCCTTTTTCGAAATTTACTGTTTTAAGAGCGACAATGGCCACTGCCGTACCCAAAGCGCTGCCCGATAACCGGCCGGTCCAGTAGCCTTCAGGATTCATTTCCGAAATAAGAAGCCCTGCCAGTTCGTTGTATCTCTGATGAATAGTGGTTTTTTCCATAATTTCATGCAAGTGATCCGAGGGCCAGCATCCCGTAAAATGTGTATTCAATATCGGGTTCAGGATCGAGAATACTTGCTCCGAATCCGCCTTCATGGTAAAGAGAATCAATAAAGTCCAGGCAATCGGGTTTTACAGACCTCATATCCTGACCTGTAAAGTAAAAAGCAAATAATGTCACGGCCGTCGACAGCAGGTCGGGAACCGGAGCCGATTTAACGGCCCTGAAACCACCCCGGTTGTCATAGAAATCCTGTAACCTGATTATCAGATCAGCGGTTTTCCTGCCGAAGGTATGATGAAGGACTGTCAGCGCCGCTATTACTGTTGAAGGAAGTGTTTCGTTTCCGGACAGGTTCTTCATTTGGCTTCCTGTCTTAAAAAGTCCTATGTAATCACCTGAATAGTAAAAAGCAAGCAGGTTAACAAACTTACCGTATGCCTGTTGTTTTACAGGACTGCTGTAAAGATTTGTCCTTATCTTTTTTCTCAGATCCCTTTTAAGCATCTTATCATCCGATAGTTTTGAGGCGAGTATCGAAGCACAATGGAGATGTACTCCTTCCGGTTCATGCCTCCTTATCTCATTTTCAATATATTGCCTTGTTGTGTTTAAGACATCATGCTGTTCCAGGGCTTCGGCAAGAAAGATACCGAAGAGGGTGTAATATAGATCAGGGTTGCCGGCCCTGTCTTTGAATCCACCGGAGGGATGAATTCTGCCCGCGACATAATTCTTAAGATCATCACATGCATCTACATCGAGCATTCCCAGCGCACGCTTAAGTACAGCTTCAGGGCTAAGCTGTCCCGGTATCACCGGTCGCCTGCCTGTAACAATCCTAAAGATATTTGCTGAAGGTCTTACCAACAATCTCATGCAGGGCAAGTTTTAAAGAAATGTTCTGCAATCCGGAAAGAGAGCTTTGAATTCTGACAAGGTATTCCTCAATAAGGCTGTCGATATAATCGTTTATCCTGTATTTCTTTAAAAGTTTACTGATTTCACTTATATCGTTCCCCTCTATAAGGCTTTTAAGGATCTCTTTTTCTGATTCTCCCGTCTTCTCATACAGCGCCGAGATTACAGCCGAAGGATTTCTCAGTACATGTTCATCACCTGCTTCTGTAATATCTTCAAGATCATCCTTTAACTGATAGGCGATTCCTGTAAGGTAGCTGAATTCTTCAAGGATCCTTACAGAATCGTGGTCAGCTCCGCCGGCCAGGGCGCCTGTAAGAAGGGAAACCTTAAAAGCTTCTGCTGTTTTGCTGCGGAATATTTTTAGCACCTCATTCAAATTGAGCATATCATTGTTCCTTCTTGCCAACAGCTCATCGCCCTGGCCTTCCGACATTAGTCTGTGCCCGGCTGAAATTATTCTGATGCACTCATTCCTGACAACAGAATCCAACCGGCATTCTGATACAAGCCTGTAACCTTCTCCGATAAGCAGATCTCCAATATTTATGGCAATTGGGATGCCGTGCTTTTTATGTACTGTATCTTTTCCATATCTGTGATCATCTCCGTCTTCAATGTCATCATGCACGAGGGATGCTTTGTGGAAACATTCCACCGACATGGCAAGATACTCAAGGACCTTCTTATCAGGTTCTTTGCTGAAAGCCTGGTAGGTGAGGGCAGTGAGGAGAGGTCTTATTCTTTTTCCTCCGGCCAGAAGTAAGTCTCTCAGAATCTCATCTGTCGGATTGTCTTTCAGTCCCAGCAGTGTGTTTATTTTCTCCGGCGTAAAAAGAGATGCTGTTTTATCTCTCAGGTCATTCAGGTTTAAAAGACGGAAACCGTTGCTGTTATGGCGGAAATTAATCTCTTTACGTATCCATGATGCATCGGCTTTGGTATCGATGCATCCGCATGTAAGAAGAAGGATGCCTATAGCAGGTACAGAATATTTATTGACAGTCCTGAAAATCTTCTGAAGCGTTTCCATGCATCCTACACCTATTATGGCATCGACTTTCCCGCTCTCCACCAGACGCGATGCTATTGTGGCTTCTTCAGCAACAACTGTAATATAACCCAGGTCTTCTGCCTCCCTGATAAATCCTGAGATACTGCAGTTGCCGCATTCATTGCATAGCAGTCCGAACTCATCTTCCTGTGCTTTGCACTTCTGACTGTTCCTGAGGCATTGCGGCAGCAGAAGCATCCTTCTTTCAAAAGGTATTGTGCCTACGACAGACCGCCACACAGCATTTCCGCAACAGATCATTGCAAATGCCTTGTAATCGGGATCCCATCCATTCTCAGCAATCAGACTATCTGCAAATCCAGCAAGCATGGTGTATGAGACAGGCGGAATTGTAACATTTGTTACAAAGTATCTGTCTGTTTTTTCCCGGATTTCTTCCCGTAATCTGGTTTCTTCCGGTACTATAAGGGTTAATATGTTGTCAGAGGTCATTTCCATTTTTAATCATCCATAGGCACCCATTCCGAAGAAGGCTGTCCTCTTTGCTATCCTGTAAATAATGCTAAGCTCAGGTATAACAGGGCAGGAGCCATGACTGTTCACAACCGGCGATGATGCCAGGTCTTCAAGGTATTCCGGTCTGTTTGAGGTGTTCAGGGCATTATGCTTTTCAGCAAAATCCCTGACCCACTCCGGATCCTCCATCAATACACATCCTTGGGTCTTACTCTGTATCTGTCTCCTGAAATCCCTTAAAAATTCTGAATTCTCATAAACATCTGCCGGCTCACTGTCAGTAATATTCTCAGCAGCGATCTGAACGACGGGGCAGGGTTCCAGACTGCCGGATGGATTGATATGATGACTAAGTCCGTCGGCGGCAGGGCAGAATGGTTCGCCGTTTGCGCGCCAGTATGAGTCGACAAGTACCATTGGCAGCCTTGTCCTTCCGTCGACAAGAAATTTCCGTAAACGGAGAATTTCTTCAGATGAAAGGGCAAGCTCATAGTTGGGATTCTGGCCGGCCGGCCTGTAAATGTAATACCATATGTACAAAACACCCAGTTCATGAAGCATCTTTACAAAATCATCACTCAGGGCCATATTAATATTCGATTTGCAGACACTGATGGCGACACCTGTAATTAGTCCTGCCGATGTAGAAGTCTTAACGGCTTCAAGTGTACGGTTGTAAACGTTGTGGCCCCCGCGCCTTACGTCGGCGACAATTTCGTCACCCTCGAGACTTATAAGAGGTGTCACATTCCCGGCTTTTCTGAGGCTTTCCGCAACCTGCCTTGTGAACAGAGTTCCGTTTGTGAAAAGCTGGAAATATGAATCGGTATGTTTTTCAAATATAAGGTTTAAGTCCTTGTGAATAAGAGGCTCACCTCCAAGAATACCGAAGAAATATGAACCATGTTTTTTTCCGGCTTCAATTACTGAATCTATCTTTTCAGTATCCATATAGATTTTTGGATTGCCGGTTTCAACCCAGCAGCCCTGGCAACGGAGATTACAGTCGTTTGTGATAGAAATGATCTGAAAAGCCGGAAACATTAGTCCCTTCTTTTTCCTCATCCTGAACTTTACAAAACCTGCAGCTCCTTTCAAAACCATATTAATCAGAAAGATCCTGCGGCAGCGCCTGTCGGCTTTTATGAAGTTCTTCAGTACTGACATTATTCAGTTTTATCTTTATTAATGGCAATATCCCTTTCCCTGAAGGCTTTTTTCATTTCCTCATCTCTTATTATCGATTTTCTTTTTTCCTTTCTTTTCTGAAGGGCAAGGTAAATATCGTCTCCCAGTATCGATTCAATATCACTTGTCTGCCGCTGTAGTTCAGCTTTCTCATCTATATCATCGGAGCCGCCTACAGCACCACCGTGTTTGTATTTAGGAAAAATTATTGCAGCAGAAGGACATATCCGTGCACAGGCAGGACACTGATCCTTGCATCCCTGCGGATTTACTACAATGACTTTATCAGGGGCTTTATCATATACACCGAAAAGGCAGAAATCGGCACACTGTCCACAGGCTGTGCAGCGTGAATAATCTATCAACGGGTACCATGATGGCCATCCCGGTTCTGAGTTTATTTCCTGCCGGGAGGCAACACCGGGACTGTTGTTAGAGAAGATGTCAATCAGTTCTTTTACTTTTCCGAGTGATGTATCAATAAGATTTAAGTAACTGAAATTGATATTTTGCCTGTTGATCACTTCAGCCTGATCAAACAGAAGCCGCATTGTTCTGGGGTAACATCCGATAGCAAGGTAATCTGTATTGTCTTCAAGTATTTCTGATAATGTGTTTCTCTCTGTTGCAGCAACCCCGCAAAGATCCGAGAAAACTGTAACCCTGGCTGGATGTTGCCCGAGATACTGCAATGTCCCGCTCAACGTTTCCTGAGGGATCCTCGCCCCATGGCAATTGCAGAAGAGAATATGTTTATTTTGTTTGTTCATGTCTGTTTCAGCAGTACTTTCCCCGGTCTGTTGAAAAAGCAGACTGAGTTATAGCGTTCCAAGGTATAATCTTTTTCTTTATTCGGATTAAAATTAATAAAATTTAGACGGCATTCCATTTTCAATGCAGACAGGGTAGTCTTTGTGAAATGCCGTCCAATAATCTGATCTTAACCAAAACACCTGACAGAATAATATCATTTTTCAGGAATTTGTTCAAATTACGCTTCTTTCACGCGAAAGACAAAATTGTTTGTCACCATAAAGAAAAAGTGGTTTATCATCACGAAACGTGTTCAGAGGTAATTGTGATTATGAAGTTACTGTTAGTCAGAAATAAAATCTTTTTGTGAAAGAATCATTCATTTAACAACTGCCAGACAAATAAATTTTAGAAATGGAGATGGCAGACTTTTTCTGAGACAAATCAAAGAAATTTTACACCTTACTAAATAGTCTGGAATTATTTAATGATATCTTACAGTCCATGAACGAATAAGCCAAAACTCAATCCTTATACTTAAATTGAGAATTGTATTAAACTTCGTTGATTTTATTCTTAATAAAGGATTCTTACCCGGAGAATGTAAGTAAATTAGCAAATGTAACCTTATACAGAAATTTCGAAATAAATGAGATCAAATAAAATTCGCATTCCTTTACTGGCATTATTATTTGTTGCAAATTCAGTTAAGGCGCAGGATGTATTCCCGACACCTGAAATTGCGGACAGGGTATTTATGGCATGGTATAAGACCTTTAATATTGAATCTGTTAAAGGATATTTCTGGGATAATGCCGAAATGATGGAAGTTGTTCTTGATGCTCTGGAAGTAACGCAGGACCCTAAATACAAAACAATGTTCGAGGCAATGTTCAGGAATTTCGTTGAAAAGAACGGAGCCGACTGGCAGGGAAACCTTTACAACGACGATATAACCTGGGCTGTTCTTGCATGCGTAAGGGGATATTTTCTGACCGGAAACCTTACTTACCTTGATAAAGCAAGAGATCAGTTTGATAAAATGTACGCAAGGGCCTATACAAATTCTTATGGCGGCGGACTTTTGTGGCATCATGCAAAAACCACAAAAAACGCCTGTATTAACGGACCGGCAATGGTTGCATGCTGCTATCTTGCAAGAGCAACGGGAGACAGCTCTTATTACGATAAGGCAGTTTCTCTTTATACCTGGTCAAAACTATACTTTTTTGATCCTGAAACAGGTAAAGTTAATGACAATGTTGATCTTGATAAAAATACAGGACATTTAAAAATCAATAAATGGAGTTCAACATATAACCAGGGGACTTATCTGGGAGCAGCGACAATGCTTTACAAGTATACGGGAGAAGCAACATATCTCGCTGAAGCGCAGCTTATTGCGGAATACATAAAGGTAAATATGTACTCCTCCGGTGTGATGAATAATGAAGATAACGGTAATGATCTCCAGGGATTTAAGGGAATTTTTGCCCGATATGCCCGGATGTATACTGTAGAGCTAAAAAAAACAGACCTTATTGAATGGCTTCAGTTAAATGCACGGACTGCATATGATAACAGGAATTCAAATGACATTATAAATACAAAATGGGCTACAAGGACAGATGATGAAAATCCAGGAACAGCTTTCGGATGCTCTACTGCTGTATCCCTTTTGATGAATTGTCTGCCTTTAACAAAATAGAAAACTTTTGCCACAAAAGTCTAGGTGTATTAAGATCAAATCAATAAAAAGCAAACCTTGATAATTATAAGAAAAGTAAAACCTTCAGGTGGTAATCCATGAATACAATTTAAATGTGACCGGGAAATGAGAAATCTTATTATTCTTTTATGTGTGCTTCTGATGTATTCCTGCCAGACCGGGAAAAAACAATCTGTAAAAATTGAAGGCGAACTACGGCAGTGGAATAAAATAACATTTGTAGTCAATGGTCCTGAAACTGCTGAATGGGATAAAGAAAATCCTTTTCTCGATTATAAACTGGAGGCAGTATTTACAAATGGAAATAAAATTTATACTGTTCCTGGTTTTTATGCCGCTGACGGAAATGCTGCAGAAACATCGGCTGATGCCGGAAATGTATGGAAAATCCGTTTCAGGCCTGATGTCACTGGAACATGGAATTATAAAATATCGTTCAGGAAAGGGAAGGATATAGTTGTAAAAGATGGCGTATATCAGAGCGAGCCAGTCGCCGGTGATGGATTGGAAGGAATTTTCGAAATAGCAGGATCTGCTAAAGATGGAAATGTTCCGGGAATCAAGGGTAGAATTGTGAACGGTGGAAAAGGATATTTCAGATATCAGGATTCAGGAGATATCTGGTTAAAAAACGGAGCCGACAGTCCGGAGAATTTCCTGGCTTACTCTGATTTTGATCAGACCCTGCGTTACAGCCTTAAAACAGAGGTGCGTGAAGGCGAAGCCGATCCGAAAAAAGAACTGCATAGATACGGGCCACATATAGCTGACTGGAAAACTGGCGATCCAACATGGCAAAATGGTAAGGGGAAAGGGATCATCGGAGCCTTGAATTACCTGAATTCGGTCGGTGTAAATTCTGTTTACATGCTTACCATGAATATAATGGGAGACGGGAAAGATGTCTGTCCTTACATCGACCACAACGAGCGTTACCGGTTCGACTGCAGCAAGCTTGACCAGTGGGAGATAGTATTTGACCACATGGACAACCTTGGGATGATGATCCATTTTGTATTGCAGGAAACCGAAAACGAATGTCTCCTTGACGGTGGCAACACTGACGTCCAGAGGAAATTGTACCTGAGGGAACTTATTGCCCGTTTTGGTCATCACCTGGCAGTGACATGGAATATAGGAGAAGAAAACGGGCCTGCCGAATGGACACCGGTTGGCCAGACTGATACCCAGAGAAAGCAAATGATGACATACCTAAAAAAAATAAATCCGTATCCCAATATTGTAGTATTACATACTCATGCCGATGACAGGCATCAGGATCTGTATCTGAATCCGCTGCTCGGATTTGAAAATCTTGATGGTCCGGGTTTACAGATCGGGAACCCGGAAAGCGTTAATACACGTGCTAATAAGTGGGTCGCAGAATCTGAAAGAGCAGGAAAAAAATGGCTGGTGAATTTCGATGAAATAGGTCCGAGCTGGAAAGGCGTCATGCCTGATTCGTATGATGCTTCACATGATACAGTACGGTATGAATGCTTATGGGGGACATTGCTGGCAGGCGGAGCCGGAGTGGAGTGGTATTTTGGTTACCGTTACCCGGATAACGATCTGAATTGTGAAGATTTTCACAGTCGTGAAAACTGGTGGCGGCAGTCAACCATCGCCACCCGTTTCATGATGCAGTTTCCGCTTGAAGAAATGAAATCCAATAATGCACTGGTAAGTATTAAAGGAGCATTCTGTATGGAAAAACCAGGAGAAATCTACCTGGTTTATCTGCCTTCCGGATCGAAAAATGCCGGCATTAAATTACCGGGAGACAGGGAGTTTTATGTAAAATGGTTTAATCCCCGCACCGGTGGTGAACTGGTTGAAGGAACTGTTTTAAGAATTCATGGAAAAGGAGTTCAGCCACTGGGCTGTCCTCCCTATGAAACTGACATGGACTGGGTAGTGGTCATTCAGAAATGACAGAAAGAAGGTAATTAACTTTTCCTGTATTCTTTAGGAGAAATCCCTGTCCGTCTCTTAAAATACTTCCCGAAAAATGACTGTGACGGAAAACCTTCTGGCTTAAAAATACCGTAAAGTGAAAGCTGGTTTTTTCGAAAAAACTATTTGGCTATTCTGACACACATCATTTTGGCTTGATCACGTAAAATCAATTTACCATCGGCAAGGGCAATAGGAGCCCAGTTTTGTGCAGCTCCCCCGATTCTGGATGCCATTGGATCGTTGCCTGCAGTTCCTCCTTCAGCAAGCACCTCAGCGGTTGCGAGAGGCTTGAATCCAGTCGGAGAAGGTTCTATCACAAACAATGATTTTTTGCCGTCAGTAGCTATAATAACACCGTCAGCAAGTATCATGCTTCCCTTATCAAAAAGTGGAGCCCTCATCGTCTTCCATAGCACTTTCCCGTTCATATCCATACAAGCCAATCCTTCACGCCGGCTGTTAGTAGTGAACTGAGCATAAAAGTAACCATTGTATAGTATGGGGGGTTTGGTATGATCGCCAAACTCATTATGCTTGAAGAGTTCCGTTACTCCATAACTGCCATCTGCCTGTTTTTCAACTTTAATCATGACAACACCATGTTCATACCCTCCTGCGACAAGAACCCTGTTATCACCCGCATCAACAGCACTCGGCACTGAAATATGACACAGCCAGTCGTTGTAGGACCAGAATATTTTTCCGGTTGAAGGTTCAATGCCCACAATTCTGTCCTTTGTCTGGGGCAGATCGCGATTTCCTATCGGATTTGTGGAAGAAACAACAGCAACAATATGATCTTTGCCGTCAATTTTCACAACTGCCGGACTGGCATAAGATTCGTTTCCCAGATAATCGGTTTTCCAAACAAGTTTACCAGTGGCTTTATTATAGGCTACTACGCCAGCCTGAGGAGCCTGCGGGGCTAATATAACCATGTCGCCATAAATAAGCGGACATTGGGAGATAGCCCAGATCGGGAGCTTAGTGCCTCCGAAGTCGGTCCAGATGTTTTTATTCCAGACGGGCTTATGGGTGTTAATGTCTATGCAATAAAGATCCCCGTTGTGACCACAGGACCAGACATATTTGTCGTCCACGGCAGGCACGCTCCTTGATCCGGGAAACATAACGGATCCTGGTGCATTGTAGCTGAATTTCCATAGTTCCTTCCCGGATTGTAAGTCAAAACATCTCATTATATCGCCGGTTTTATCATCCCTGTCGAGCAGGTAGACCTTGCCTGCTTTGATAACCGGACCGCCATACCCGGGTCCAACATTAGTTGTCCACAGAACTTCGGGTCCGCTTGCTGGCCAGCTGCGAAGAATACCTTTCTGAGGGGATGTGCTGTTCCTGTTTGGCCCCAGGAACTGAGGCCAGTCCTGAGCCTGAAGATCCATTATACTGATTGTCAGTATAACCAGCATTGATAACAACTTGCCCTTTTTCATTGTGATTTATTATTTGGTGACTTTAACACATTTTAAATTCTTTTGATCACGGATCAGTAATTTTCCATCGACCAGAGCTATAGGAGCCCAGTTCTGGCCCATTTCAAGCATCTCGGCAGAAGCCAGCGGCTTGAATCCTGAAGGATCGGGCTGAATAAGATACAACGTTTGCCTGCCGTCGGTAGCAAGTATCAGCCCGTCAGCCAGTACCATACTGCCTTTGTCGAAAAGCGGATTTCGCATCGTTTTCCACATGACCTTACCATTCATGTCCATGCAGCAAAGTCCGTCGCGTTTGTTGTTTGTTGAGAACTGGCCATAAAAATATCCATTGTAAAATACTGGTGGTTTGGTGTGATCGCCGAAATCATTATGCTTGAAAAGCTCCTTAACGGCAAAGGTACCATCTGCCTTCTTTTCGACTTTTATCATTGCTGTCCCAAGTTCATATCCTCCCACTGCAAGGATTCGGCCATCACCGGCATCAAGTGCCGGAGATGTCTGAATCATATTCTCCCAGTTGTTGTATTCCCAGAGAATTTTTCCTGTCTGAGGTTTCAGCCCTATTATCCTTCCCTTTGATACGTTTGCGTCCTTATGCATAAAGGTATTCGTTGAAGAGAACACCATAACTATATGATCTTCCCCTGCAATCTTTGCAACAGAAGGGCTGGCATAAGTTTCATTTCCGATAGCTTCTGTTTTCCATTTGATGTCTCCTGTAAGTTTATCATAGGCAACCAGTCCGGAATTGGGATCCTTCGAGTAAGACACTATAAGCAGGTCATCATAAACAAGCGGGCATTGCGATATCGCCCATACAGGAATTTTGGTCCCGCCGAAGTCTTTCATTATGTTCTTGTTCCAAAGTGGTTTATGTGTGTTGATATCAATGCAATACAGATCTCCGTAAGGACCGCAGGAATAGATCCTGTTCCCATCGATGGTCGGAACGCTTCTTGAACCCGGATATGAAACTGTTCCAGGTGCACTATAACTGAATTTCCATAATTCCTTTCCGGTATTGAAATCAAAACACCTCATAATATCTCCTGTATTATCATCTCTGTCGAGAAGGTAGACCTTTCCGGCTTTAATGACAGGACCACCAAATCCCGGACCAACATTAGTTGTCCATAGAACTTCGGGTCCGCCCGCAGGCCAGGAACGAAGGAGTCCCTTCTGGGGTGAAGTGCTGTTCCCGTTTGGTCCAAGAAACTGAGGCCAGTCCTGAGCATCGATCAGTGAGCTGCATACTAATAAAACAACCCCGGTTAATAGTAGATTAATTCTTTTCATGTGTAAATGATTTAGATTTTAAAAGTCAGTTGTAACCCACATTAAATATTCACTCTTTTTGAGGTTTTTAAACATGTGGGTTTCATATTTATGATTTTGAATAAAATTAATTAAATCATGTAAAAGTGGTTTATGAATTAAATTAAAACGAAATACAGAGGACTAAGACGAAAAAATTTCGGTTCATTTGTTCCTGTAAATATCCTGTCCTTCTTATTGCTGCGGAGGAGGTGCACTTAGTCTGCTGAAGGTCAGTGATCCAAGTTTCCAGTTGCCTTCAGGTTTTACGTACACTTCTGTTACCATAAAGTGACTGATAACTTCATTACCACCAACTTCTGCCACAAGTGTTATCCTGTTCAGAAGGATTGCAGTGTTCTTATCAACAAAATTCACGATTACTTCATGAACGTCAGCTTTTTTATACCATATCCCGCCACTTTTGATAATTTCAATTTCACGGGCTTTGCCCCATGATCCTCCCATGTGTACGAACATGGCTTTTTCATGGAAAAGGTCATTCAACGGATCCACATTCTTGTCTGCCATCCACTGCCATTTGTCCCTGGACAGAGTGACTATTTCCTGCTCTTCCTTTGTGAAGGCCTGGGCAGAAGGATTCTGTGCAAAGGTTAATTGCGAAACCAGGAGGATTAAGAGTAATCCTGTTAAGAATGCTTTCATAATAGTTTTTTTCATCATTATAAGTTTTATTTTTAAATATCCAGTTTTCTGCTGCCCATCCATTTTACTATCTCAGGATCCCTGTGATCAAAAAAGGCACTGGATCTGGTATCGAGTGATCTTATGGCAGTCATATCTTCAGGATCAATTTCAAAATCAAAAACGTTGAAGTTTTCTCTGATTCTTTCCTTTTTGACTGATTTGGGTATCGCCACAACACCTCTTTGTATCAGCCATCTCAGTATTATGCCGGCAACTGACTTCTTATATTTGTCTGCCAGGGAAACCAGCAAGGGGTTATGGAATATATCATTTTTACCTTCGGCGAATGGTCCCCATGATTCAGGCTGAACATTATTTTCGACAAGAAAAAGTTGAGCCTCCGTCTGCTGATGGAACGGATTGATTTCAATCTGGTTCACTGCAGGTACAACATCATGAAAAACTATTATATCCATAACACGATCGGGATGGAAGTTGCTTAGACCAATTGCTTTGACCTTTCCATCCCTGTATAATTCTTCCATTGCTCTCCATGAACCGTGAACATCACCGAAAGGCTGATGAATCAGGTATAGATCCAGGTAGTCAGACTGCAGTTTATTTAATGATTTTTCGAATGCTTTTTTTGTGTTTTCATAGCCACTATCCTGAACCCAGAGTTTGCTTGTTATAAATAATTCTTCCCTTGCCACTCCGCTCTTTCTGATGGCATTTCCAACAGCAGCTTCATTGAGATATGAAGCTGCTGTATCGATTAACCGGTAACCCGTTTCAATGGCTTGGAGGACACTTTTCTCACATTCCCCCTGATCGGGTATCTGGAAAACACCAAAACCTAATATGGGCATCTCTGTTCCGTTATTCAGTATTACTTTTTGCATGTCCGATGTAGTCCTATTTAATTATACCGTAATCTTACTCAGTAACAGCTTTCATCTTGTCTTATCCTCCCTTGACTAAGATAACTTCTGGTTGTTAAATGGTTATTCATTCCCCGGGATACTTCATTATGAAAAATTTGTTGTCAGTATTGTCCTTTCCCGACCTTTCTTCCATTGTGCAACTTATATGAATCAAAGTTTCAACCGGTAAAAGAAGGTTACAATAAAAAAACCGACCTGGGCATTTTGAAGGTTTCATAGTTAAATAAACAGAATTCACTTAAAATTCAGGGCGCCTCTATGTATTTATTGCTGAAAGTATAGCTCAGACCGAGATTCCATAACAAATCAAATTCTGACGGGATATTTGATTCTATTGGTTTGTTTATTATAGCAGATAGAGAGACGGGGAAGTTCCTTTTGTTTACGGCAATCCGTGCGTTTAAGAATACCCCTTCGTTATCGTCCATTGACAGGTGGTAAATCTCAGGAACAATCCTGGCAGTAATATTTCCGGTTATGGGAATGTTCGATATTGATGGCCTGAAGGACAACATTAATGTGTTCCTCGTAATGAATTTTTCAATTCCGTGACTGTAAAAAATGTAGGTGCCAAGGCTGAAGTTTTTGTTTAAAATATACTCGGGAGCTGCGGCAACCACCACGTACCTTGTTGTTCTTATGAACTCCTGAGGTTCTCCCACTGTGGTTGCAGTTATAGTCTTGTATGAAAATGAATAATTCGTGCTGAGGTCCAGCCTGAATTTATTAGTCGAAACAGCATTATATCTCCACCAGAGCACTATGGCCCACGGTTTGCCTGTAGATGCAAAACGGAACTGTGGTTCGAAGGAAAGTTTATTGCCTATCTTAAGGTCAAATGTGAAGGCTGGTTTTCCCAATGTAAGGTTTGGGATTGTTGAAATGCCATTTGTCTGAAACATGGCAGCAGCCGTGAAATTATATATTTTGACCCCTTCCTGATCAGTCTGGGCTGTCAGTGTCTGAAACAAACCAAAGCATATAAGCAGTGCAATAAGTTTATCTATTTTCATCTCTTCAACTTACAGGTCAGATCCCATTTGGCTGTATCTTGTCTCCGGCATTCACTGCCTTTTCAATCACGTCGAGCCGTGCCTTCCGTGGATCTGTTTTTGCAACTGCTTTACCATCGGGCTGCAGATCGAGTATCTGGTTTGTTTTTGGATTGTAAAGCGGCCAGACCGGAAGGCCGTCACCATTCGGGTTACCGGTTCTTGCAAAATTTACCCAGTAACCATTCATAATCCTTGCAACCTCCATGTCTAAGGGATCTGCAGTTCCTCCTTCAGGTACTCTGAGATTATCGAACACGAAAGAAATATCAGTTCCGTGCCCCGGGCCAAAACGCATCCTTTCCTTCATTGCAGTGGGTACATAAGAGAAAAGAAAAATGTAAGCCGGATCGCCTTTTGCAACTACTGATTGAGCTGCAAAACGGGCGGGCTCACCCCAGACCTTGTCAGTGTTGAATCTTGTCTGAACCTCTGCAAATTCTTTTGTGCCATCAGGATCATAGGCAGCCCTTGCCTCTTCTTTCAGGTCACCGAACATTGAGAAAAGTTCTTCCTTTGAAGTACTGGAATTAACGAACGGTCCGCCTATTTCTGCACTATTGCACCCTATCATCAGGGGGACTCTGGCTTGCCTGCCTGCTTTATAAGCATCCGTAGAATTTTCCACGACAAGTTTACCGTCAAGAATCGGCCCTGGATAGGTACGGGGACCTCCCTGTCCATCGGTTTCCTGACCGCCATCCACAATCTCTTCAACTTTCATTGCTCGCAGTTTTGCAAGGGCAGCTTCATCTGTCCTATCAATCCCATGTTTACGGGCGAAATTAATTCCTATCGTTTCTGCTGAAACAGGGTAGTATTGAGATGCATTTTCCTTACTGATAGGTCTGCCTGTAAGAACGCCATCTCTTCCACCGCTGGAATGTCCGATTGCCTTTTGGAACAGTCCGCGGGCTGATGGTATTGTCATGAGGGAATGTATCGAAACCCCTCCGGCAGAGAAGCCGAAAATTGTAACATTCTTAGGATCGCCTCCGAATTCTGATATATTTTTCTGAACCCACTTAAGCGCTGCAATCTGATCCATGAATGCATAGCTCCCTTTAGGTTCCTCAGGGTGCTCAGCGGTTAGTGCAGGGAAGGCAAAATGTCCCAGACGGCCAAGACGATAATTATTGCTGACAAGGATGACACCTTTTCTGGCAAAGCCATTACCGTTCGTGTTACCTGAACCTCCGACAAATGCTCCTCCATGGATCCACATCATAACGGGCAGCTTTGCTCCCGGTTTGACGCCTGAAGGCTTCCAGACATTAAGATATAGGCAATCTTCAGATGAACCCTGGGAAATTGTCCCCGGTTTACCGCCAAATCCGGCCTGGGCACAACTTGGTCCGAACTCTTTTGCATCACGTACCCCTTCCCATGGAGTAACGGGTTGCGGAGGTCTCCAGCGAAATTCGCCCACCGGCGGAGCTGCAAAGGGGATACCTTTGAAAATGTCCACATCCCCTTCTTTCACACCGCGCACCATACCTGAGGCGGTTCGGACAATAAGCTCATCCTGTGAAGAACTGGTTGCCGGTTTCTGAGCACTGCACGAGCAGAACATAATGATCGCTATACTTACTAATGCTGTTTTCATCATGATAATTATTTAAATATTAATAAATTACAAATGAAGAAGGTTTTATTTCCAGATTAATCCAGTCCTTTTTCTTTAAGCCATTCCGACATAAGATCGGCTATTTCAATATTGTTAAGATCGGAAAACGGGAAGTGAGTATTGCCTTTTATCCCGATTTCAGGCAGATGAACCACTGTAACATCTCCGCCATGCCGGTTTACAGAATCTCTCCATAACCTTGCCATTTGAAGCCGGGCACGCCATCCATCCTGGCCCGGGTTATCCACCGGTAAGTCAGGAATAAAATCACCATAATAAATAATGATTGGTATTCTGGTAAGCTTCAGGAAATCTGATATTGGCACTCCAGTTGCAGTAAGAACTCCTCCGGCCATAGGGATAGGTTCGGGCACTTCTCCTTCAGGAAAAACAAAACCGCTTCCAGGCTCGTAGGAGACGATTGCCTTTATGTTCTGATTTTTTATCGCCGTGAGCCAGCCCATACCTCCTGAGTGAGAATGGGATACAAGTATCCCCGGACCGATTTTTGTGAATAATGCCGAGATAGCATCAACATTCAGGTTAATGTCTATTGGCCCTATGTTGGGCACCATCTGCCTGAAGTACTGGTTGAGAGTCTCAGGATCACGCGCAAACTGAACACCTTCAAAATAATCCGGCCAGATGCCAACACGAAAGGTACCAAACCACCCCTGTTCGTCGGGTGTCGGTATGACAGTTCCTTCTGCCGTGCCGCGGCTTGCGTTGCCTCTCCTGGGCTGATCAATGACATAAACACTAAACCGGCGTCGAAGAAAAATGGTCTGATAACCCTCTCTCCCGTCAGGAGTTGTTTCCCATGTTTTTGAAAACTGACCTATACCATGCCACATAACCAATGGAAATTTGCGGGCATTAACAGGGATCTGGTAAAAAACATATGCATGATCCCCATGAAAGGTCTGTCCTGCAGGAGTTTGATTATACGGATCAAAAGTGCCGGGATTGGTAACTACTGTACCTCCAACGGCAAAGCTGCCCTGTTCCTGAATAAGCAAAGGTCCTTTACCTGTGCTTTCTCTTTTTGCAAAACATGAGGTTATAAAAGCAGATACAATGATTAGTGAAAAAAACCTGGAAAATCCCGCTATTTTAATTTTTGTTTTACTCATAAATTTAGATTTGTATTATTAGTCTCCATCCATTACAATATCCATACAAAGATGAGACTAATTTCAGGCCTTGACTTATACGGATTACTGTTTTTTGTATACGGATTACTGATAATGCATTTCTGTGGTTATCATATATATAATTATGCTTTACATTTGAGGAAATATTTAACACTGAGCAATGGAAGAAATAATAAAACTTGATAATATTTCGCAGTTTAATGCAATGAGAGGGATTGAAACATTTCATCCCCTGGTAAGTGTAATTGACTTCTCAAAAATGAAACTCATTCCGGAAGCCAGGGCACTCTACGGGTTTTATTGTGTTTTCCTGAAAGAAGCTAAATGCGGCGATCTGAAGTACGGGTGTAATTATTACGATTACCAGGAAGGCACAATGGTATTTATTGCCCCTGGTCAGATAGTTGGGATCGGAAACAAACCAGGCTCTGCCTTACCTAAAGGCTGGGGACTACTTTTTCATCCAGATCTGATCCGGGGAACTTCGCTGGGGCAGAATATTAAAAAGTATACTTTCTTCTCATACCAGGCTAATGAAGCACTTCATATATCGGAAAAAGAAAGAGAGGTTGTAATTACTTGTCTCGAAAACATCGATCATGAAGTAAAACATTCGATTGATAAACACAGTAAAATACTGATCGCAAATAACATAGAGTTGCTTCTCAATTATTGCATGAGGTACTACGACAGGCAATTCATCACCCGTAGTCTTGTAAATAAAGATATTCTGGGAAGATTTGAAAAGTTGCTCGACGATTATTTTCAATCAGACAAGCCTGTGATTTTAGGATTGCCCACGGTAAAATATTGCGCAGAAAATCTTCATCTGTCAGCTAATTACCTTGGGGATCTTATAAAAAAGGAAACAGGAAAGTCTCCACAGGACCACATTCAGTTTAAGATAATCAATATAGCCAGGGAAAAAATATTCGACACAGGCAAAACAATAAGTCAGATAGCATATGAATTAGGTTTTAAACATCCACAACATTTCAGCCGGATGTTCAAAGATGAAACAGGCTATTCACCAAATAACTATCGATCATTAAATTAATATTCCTATTTAGGTAAACTTTAACCTCCCGCAGGAGGACCTGCTTTCCTAAGGCTTATTCCACGATTTTTGCCATAGCTGCCTCTGTCCACTTAGATAAGGATAAAATATCTTCGGAGCTAAGCTTTGCATCCCTATGGATCAGTAAATATGATTTCAGAGGCATATTCCCTGACTCCACTTCATCCTTAATCTTCTGCAGAAATCCAATTTTTTCACGTTTACTGTAATCTTCCCATCCGGAAAAATTTAAGCTTTCTTTTCCTTCATTTATATGGTCAGCAAGCAACCATGATGACGGGGCAACCTTTGCATACCACGGGAATTGAACCTGATCTGAATGGCAGTCAAAACAGGAATTTCTGAGATGGTCAAGTACAGGTCCTGTAACCAGACTGCTTTTTGAAATGTTTTTTTCATTTTCAGGTTTATTTTCAGGTATTCCTGATGGAATGAACTGAATGACAATAAAAAGCACTATTACTGCTAACAGGATGACTTTAAGTGTTTTCATCAGGATGATTGAAGGATTCGGTAAAAACTTATCTCAGAAGACTGTCAGCTTTTGATACAGCCCATGACTGAAGAATCTTGCTTTCAGCATTCTGCAGTTTCATTTCCGGATACTTTTTTACCACACCTGCTGGAGGCATTCCGTTTTTTCGAAGCTCTTTAACGATCTCATCGAGCGTCGCCACCATCCTGCTTTTATTGAGATTGGGAAGACTATCCCACATCAGAGCATTTCTGGCATCCTTAGATTGCCCCTGCGCACTGTGGCATCCGTAACATTTAGTGTCAATTACTTTTCTAACTTCTGAAGGGTAGAATGATCCTTTTGTTTGCATCGATTCGCTGACAGGAGTACCCTGTAAAAGAATTAATCCTGCAATTGCAAGGATGACAACAATAAAGAATGAAGTTTTCATTAGTTATATGTTTTAGGTAAATTTAATTAAATTTCCTCATTCAGCCCCTTTTTTTTACACCCCGAAACTGCCAACAATTTTCAGGACCGTTTGTTAATACATTTATATGTATCCTTCAAAGGTTAATTATAAATCACTTACGGGCATTAACATTTATAATTACCATGACTACTGAATTTGGTGTCCTTTTTACTCCTGGTTAAATGGGCTAACTTGAATTTTTATCATACCCGGCACTTTTAATAAAAGCTTAATGACATTTCTGTCACAGTAAATAGTTAATATTGATGAGTTCCGGTAAAAGTGAATTGAGGTTAAATGTCCTGCAGATTGACCATAATCAGGCCAGACAGGATTCTGCTGGCAGCGATCTTCAATTCGATAAGAATTTTATCCAGGTATTGGAGGAATCTATTCCGAGCGGAATTTCCGTAATTGACGAAAGCGGAAAACAGGTTTATGTCAACGAATACTTTTGTAAAATGATCGGCCGTGATAAGGCTGAGCTTATTGGCCAGACACCACCTTATGTCTATTGGTGCGATGATGATATCTACAACATAAATAAAGCGTTCACGCAGACACTCGAAAATAATGCACCAAAAGGCGGATTTGATCTTGTTTTCTGTAACAGGGAAAAAGGAAAAATATATGTCAATCTAATTATTTCTTCATTTAAGCAACAATCAGGTCGTCGATTTTACCTGGCAAATGTTATTGATATAACAGACCGTAAAAAGACTGAAGAAGAATTGATTAAATCGAAACTGCTACTGATGTCGAGCCTTGAATGCCATCAGGAGACTATAATTTTCTCAACCGACAGGAATTATAATTACCTGTATTTTAACAAAGCTCATGCTGAAGCCATGAAATTTGCATATAATGCAGACATAAAGCAGGGAGGCAACTTTATTGACTATATATCTTCAGATGATGACAGAATATTATTAAAAGAAAATCTGGATCTGTCTCTAGCGGGTCACTCCACTTCATTTATTCAGATTTTTGGAGATTCAAACAGAGCATATTATGAATGTTTTGTTAATCCGATCATTAATGAACAAAATGAAATTGTTGGCAGTACAATTCTGGCAAGAAATATTACCAGCCGGATTGAAATGGAGCAGGCCCGCAATGAGAGCGAAACAAAATTCAGGGAGATCATCGACCAGATAAACGATGCCATTACAGTTTTTGACCAGAAGGGACAAATTATTATCTGGAATAATGGGGCGGAAAGAATTTGTGGGATAAGACGTGAGGATGTATTAACAAGGAATATTATCGATGTACAGTTACAGCTCACTCCGCCTCCATACAACAGAAGAGAAACAATCGAAAATGCAATAAACCCTATTCTGACACTGGAGTCATCTGAAAGATTCAATCAGATAATTGACAGTGAAATCATTCCTTTGGATTCTGAAAATAAAAGGCACATTCAAAGTATGATATTCCCGGTAAAGCTGAATGAGAATTACCTGTTTTGTTCTGTGGTAAGGGATGTGACAGAACTGAAAAGATATGAAAAAGAGCTTTTGCGTGTCAGCCAGGGAAAAGACAGATTCTATTCAATGATTGCGCAATACCTTTACACACCTTTCAATGTTTTCAATGACTTTTCAAAGTTGATGGCCGAAGAACTTGATAATCTTCCAATAAAGGAAATTCAGAAAATGGCAAGGATGATGAGCAATTCTGCCAGTAATCTGTACGGATTGCTTGATAATCTGCTTCAATGGACAAGGATGAATCAGGGGAAAATATCATTCGAACCTCAGTTTCTTAATCTGAAGCTTACCTGTCATGAGTCTGTCTCTATTTTAAAATCTGATAACAAGCTGAATGTGCCTGATATCAATTATTTTATCGGAGATGAGGTAAAGGTTTTTGCTGACAAATATATGCTGAAGACAATTTTTTCAAACATATTATCTTATATAATAAGACATTCAAAATCAGACAGTATAATTGATGTTATTGCTAATCAGGATAATTCCGGGATTGAGATTTCAATTCAGGATGATGCCTCTGACCTTAATCAGGAAAATCTTGATGAGATATTTAACTCTTCACTAATAACCTCGGAAAAAGATGCAGCTGAAGAGAAAGGAATGACATTAAGCCTGATGCTTTGCAAGGATTTTGTTGAAAAACATGGAGGAAGGATCTGGGTAGCATCACAAAATGGCAGATGTAATGAAATTAAGTTCACCCTGCCTGACAGGAGTTAAAATTAATTTAACCTATATTCTGAATCATTGATTTTTTCTCTGATAATCCATTTATTACAAGTGATTGCCTGAGTTGACTGATTCATTTAAGGAAAGGTGACGATCTGCTCAGGAAAGTCATTATTGAAGGGATGATGGCTTTAAAATGCGTCAGATTTAAAGAGAAAAAGTAAATTGCAAAAGTCAGGCCCTTTTACCAATTTTGACAATCAGAATAAAATTCATAACCGGATTTAAGATCGAATAATAAAATTGCCCCATGAACAAAAAAGCAATCGTTCTAACCTTCCTTGTTTTTGCCTCATTGGCAGTAATTTCACTAAATGCTGTTACAATTACACGTGTTGAACCTGCTTACTGGTGGACCGGTATGAAAAATACTAACCTGCAGATAATGGTATATGGGCCGGATATAAGTCAGGCCAGCCTTAAAATAAAACACCCCGGGATTAAATTACTGGATGTTTCAAAAACTGAAAATCCAAATTACCTGTTTGTTTATATTGATATTGCTCCTGGAACAAAGCCTGGATCTGTGCCTCTGGAATTTACTGATGGCGCAGGGAAATTTACATATGATTATAGGCTGGAAGCCAGGGTGGACAAAACCGGAGCTCAGGGTTTTAGCGCGGCCGACGTCATGTATCTAATTACTCCCGACCGCTTTGCAAACGGTAATCCCGGCAACGACAATCTCGATGACGTCATTGTTAACAGGCAAAATCCAAATTCCAGACATGGTGGTGATCTGGAAGGAATCTCAAGCCATCTGGACTACCTGAAAGACCTGGGAATAACCACTATATGGCTCAATCCAGTCCAGGAAAACAGGATGCCGGGAGGTTCATATCATGGTTATTCGATAACGGATTACTACAAAATTGATCCGCGTTTCGGTACCAATGAGGAGTTTAAAGCATTCATAAAAGCCGCCCATGACAAAGGTCTGAAAATAGTGATGGATATGGTATTGAACCATTGCGGAAGTTCGCACTGGTGGATGAAAGACCTGCCTTCGAAAGACTGGATTAACAACGATGGTGTTTATATGCAAACCAACCATGCCACTGTGTCTGTAATGGATGTTCATGCAGCGCCTTCGGAGAGATCCGCTTTTTTAAACGGTTGGTTTGTAAGGAGCATGCCTGATCTGAACCAGACCAATCCACACCTGGCAGTTTATCTGATACAAAACACGATCTGGTGGATCGAATACGCACGTATTGACGGGATAAGACAGGACACATATTCTTATCTGGATTATGATTTTCTTGCCAGATGGAACAGGGAGATATATGCAGAATACCCTGATTTTAATATTGTAGGGGAAACCTGGTACAATAAAAGTACCTCCTCAGCCTGGTGGCAAAAAAATTCACGTTTGAGCAACAAGGATTCCGATCTTAAGACCCCAATGGATTTTTCATTGACTTTTGTCACCCAGTCAGCCTTTGACAGTAATACCGACAATGGATATCTCAACAATATTTTTGAAGATATAGCCCAGGATTTTATCTATCCTGATCCCTACAATGTCCTGGTATTCTTGGATAATCACGACATGACCAGGTTTAATCGTAAGGATGAAACAGATTTAAAGCGCTTTAAGCAGGGTCTTGCCTTTTTGCTTACTACCCGCGGCATTCCTCAGATATTTTATGGAACGGAAATATTAATGACAGGCATTAAGGAAGAGGGGGATGGAAATCTGCGTAAGGACTTCCCCGGCGGATGGCCTGATGACAAGACAAACCTTTTTTCGAAAATCGGAAGAACGGAAATGCAAAATGAAACATGGGATTATTTGCAGAAACTTCTTCAATGGCGAAAAACAAGCCTTGCCGTTACCCAGGGACAGTTGATCCACTATGCTCCAAGGAATGGCGTTTATGTTTATGCTCGTATTAAAGATGATCACACTGTAATGGTTATGCTGAACAGTTCATTGAAGGACCAGACTGTGAAAACAGATCGTTTTTCTGATATTACCGCGAGCTTTAAGACTGGGAGGGATATAATTACTGCTTCAGTATATGATATTTCAGAAGCTGTAACAATACCTGCCAAAGGAGAACTTATTCTGGAACTGGGTAATTAAAAAGTACAGCATATTCAGGAAAACCTTTGGAAATTCTTGTTGTCATCAGAAGCCAGGTTCTTCAGGTACTATATTCTACCTTACTTTTTGAGCAGGCACTCCTTCCTTTGTAATAATAACCGGTTTAATAAATCCATTCTCGTCAAATTCCATTTTGTCAATACATACCTCCCTGGAATTTCGATCCTTTTGTCCCTGCGGTCTGCGATGATAGACGATATAATACTTTTCAGTACCGGGTATCCGTATTACTGAATGATGCCCTGCTCCGGTCGCGATGGAAGGATCCTGCTGAAGGATCTTTCCTATTCTTTCGAAAGGTCCGAAAGGTGAATCACTTATCGCATAGGCAACGCTGTAATCCGGGCCGGTCCAGCCTCCTTCCGACCACATGAAGTAGTATTTACCGTTGCGGATGAACATAAAAGGACCCTCGACATAGCCTTTCGGGGTAATTTCACGGAACAGTGTTCCGTCTTCTGATGGCTCAATTCCCGTGAGGTCATCTTTTAACTTTACAATATTGCAATGCCTCCAACCCCCATAAATCAGGTAAAGCTTTCCATCGGAATCTTCAAAGACAAACTGATCGATAGGCTGGGCTCCGTTTTGGAACTTATCAATAAGAGGTTTTCCAAGATAATCCCTGTATGGACCTTCAGGTTTGTCGGCGACAGCAACTCCTATACCTCCGGCCTGTTCGTCAGATTGAATATCATTTGCGCCAAACAATAAAAAGTACTTGCCGTTTCTCTTTATTACAGAAGGAGCCCACATTGCTTTTTCAGCCCATCTTACTGCTCCGGTATCTATTATCCTTTCATGCTTCTTCCAGTTGGTCAGGTCTTTTGAAGAGAATGCATCCATAAAAACCTGATCCTTATAGGGCGCAGAATAAGTGGGAAATATCCAGAATTTCTTATTGTAAATTGTTCCCTCGGGATCAGCATACCACCCGGGAAATACAGGATTGCCAGAATAATGCAAATTATGGGTGCATCCTGAAATTATCGCGGTAATAAGAATTAATAGTGATAATGTTCGCTTCATATGGCTGGTACTAACTAATAAATGGATTATTATGTTTACCTGATATTTTAGGAAAATAAACCCTATTTAACAGATCTTTACATGGCACACGAAATAATTAAAAATTCTCGTTGTTTGACAATGATTATTGGTTTTTTTCAGCGGGTAAGCTGAAATTCCCGTGAAATAGCAGTTAATTAACTTCATTGATCAGGTAAGGTTTAGTTTTGGATCAAAGATTGCATCGAAGCTGATCCCCGGACCATGACTGATTATCCTTTTTGATTGTGATGGATAGAACAGGTAGTTGGCAGAAGGTGCGATCTCAAATGGTCCTGTCCTTCTTATTTAACCTGTTTCGGCAACAAAGTCCGATCCTCTCCACGATTGAGTGACAGTATTAACCAGAAATCCGACAATGCCTGAAAGGTTGAAAATCTCACTATGAAGGACAGACACTGCGTGATCGCTGGCCAGTTTTTCCCCTTTTGATCCCGTCTGCATCTCCGTCATCCCATCCTCCATCTGTTGCAATATCATTTTGTGTCAAAGTCAGCATTCCCTTTACACTTGGCAGGTTCACCAGCTTCGGCATTTTTAATGACTTTTAAGGTGAAAATTTGAATACTGATAATCTTAATCCTGCTTTACAAAGGGCCTTTTCCAAACCATTGTTCCTGGGTAAGGAAGTGAATTATTGGGAAACTGGCGGGGAACAGTAGCACTGGCATTTTTATATCAAAAGCCCCGCAAATAGTAAAATGAATTCATCCATTGATTGCTTCAAAAAATATGTTTAATTTTTCCATCATCACCCCGGAATATTTTTAACGGTGTCATAATGAGTTTCAGCTTTCAAAAAAGGATCTCCTTCAACCAGAGTCTTCAGATGACTGTAGGTATGATTTAAATTACATGTAACTTTCCAACCTATATAATCCTTATTTTTAGCTGATGAAAATTAATTGCGATGAAGGAAAAAATTCTGGAGCGTTTCTTAAGATATGTAAAGGTTGATACCCAGTCGGATTCAGATTCATCAGAATATCCAAGTTCAAAAAAACAATTGATATTTGCTGAAATGCTGGTTGAAGAACTTAAACAAATTGGATTGACAGAAATTTCAATTGATAACCATGGATATGTAATGGCAACCTTACATTCCAATATTGAAAAGAAAATACCTGTAATCGGTTTTCTTTCACATATGGATACCAGTCCTGATATGTCAGGTGCAAATGTTAATCCAATGGTGGTGTATAATTACAACGGAGAGGATATCCTGCTTAACAAAACCATGGGATTAGTGCTTAAAACCTCTGATTTCCCGGAAATAAAACAATATAAAGGACAGACTATCATTACAACAGATGGTACTACTCTGCTCGGTGCCGATGACAAAGCAGGTATTGCCGAAATAATAACGGCTATTGAGTACCTCGTTTCCCATCCTGAAATTAAGCATGGTACCATAATGACAGGATTTACGCCGGATGAGGAAGTCGGCAGGGGAATGGACTTTTTTGATATTAAGAAGTTCGGGGCAGAATATGCCTATACGATCGATGGAGGCGAAATAGGAGAGCTTGAATATGAGAATTTCAATGCCGCCAAAGCTCTGATAAATATTCAGGGCAGGAATATACATCCCGGATCAGCAAAAGACAAAATGATCAATTCCCTTATGGTTGCCAAAGAATTCATCGACATGCTTCCTGTGGGACAAAGACCTGAATTTACGACTGACTATGAAGGTTTCTTTCATCTCACTAAAATCGAAGGAACTGTCGAAAGTGCTGTCATAGAGTACATAATCCGCGATCATGACCGGCATAAGTTTGAAGATAAAAAAGCTCTGATAAATGAAATTGCCAGCCTGTTAAACCGAAAGTATACTGATGGAACGGTAAAGCCAGAAATTAAGGATCAGTATTTCAATATGCGCGAAAAGATTGAACCTGTGTTTCATATCGTTGAAATAGCACGCAAAGCTATTGAAGACGTTGGAATTAAGGCAAAGACGGCCCCTGTACGGGGAGGAACCGACGGTTCCAGGTTATCTTATATGGGTATTCCCTGCCCGAACATCTTTACAGGGGGGCATAATTTTCATGGAAAATTTGAATATATACCTCTCGAGAGCATGGTTGCTGCAACTAATGTTATTATCAGGATTGTTACCCTTTATGCTGACAGTAATTAATGAGATGCCAGTTTCTGCAATTTTAAATATTTAAGTAATGAGTAAAAGAACAAAATTCCCCGGAGTATTCTGGATAGCAAATCTCATTGAGATACTTGAACGATTTGCCTATTACGGCATTTATATGGGTTTTGGTATTTACCTTCAGCACCTGGGGTTTTCTAAAGGAGATCTTGGAATAATACAAAGTATTTTCCTTTTGCTCTCTTACCTGACTCCAATATTCTCAGGTACTATAGCTGATAAATACGGTTTCAAAAAAGTGTTGATCGTTGCATACCTGGCTTATCTGCCCTCTATATTATTACTGATAGTTACCAGGACATTCTCGGGGATTGCTCTCACAATGCTTTCAATAGGCCTGGCAGCTGGAATATTCAAACCATTAATTGCAGCAACAGTTCGGGCAATGACCGATTCAACAAATAAGACGCTGGGTTTCGGTATCTATTATGCCATGGTCAATATAGGAGCCTCCATAGGTCCGATCGTTATGGGTAAGCTTCATGCCATATCATGGAATTATGTATTCTATACAGCTGCATGTACAATTGGATTAATGTTAATAATTACGCTTATATTTTATAAGGAACCTGTCCGTGATATTGAAGGCGTATCCCTCAGGAAGAAATTCATGGATTTGAAAGAAGCGCTTTCTGATTTAAAATTCCTCTTCTTCATTATACTTCTCGGGCTTTTCTTCTGGCTTCCTTTCTGGTCATTCTTCAATATTCTGGCTGTATATATCAATGATCATCTCAATACCGCAACTCTTTACCAGACTGTTAAAGGCGTTCTTGGAGAAACTGTTACAAGTGTCATTTCCCATCAGAAGGATGGTGTGTGGAGGATAAATGCTGAAGCAATTTCTCACACCGGCTATATCATAATACTTTTCCAGGTGGTCATCTCACGTATTTTTGAGAAGCGGTCTGCAATTCCATCATTCCTCCTTGGCCTGTCAGTTGCTTCCGCCGGATTTATCGTTCTGGGTCTTTCAGCAACTATTTCAGCCAGTCTTGTGTTCCTTGGTGTATTCCTGTTTGCTATCGGAGAAATGATATCCTCACCACGGATACAGGAATATATCATGTGGATTGCTCCCAAGGAAAAAGCAGGTTTGTATATGGGTACCAGCTTCCTGGCAACTGCCATCGGTGCAATGTTCAGCGGATCATATACAGGATTGATGGGTGTTTTTGAAAAGGCAGGAAAACCTCAGGACATAATGTTCACACTTGCACTGCATACCATTATTGGTATTGGAGCCATCTGGATATTTACCAGGAAGGTGGGTGAATTCAGTGAAAGAAATGAGTAAAGATTCTCAGCAGGTGGCTGGTTTACAATTCCATGAAATTCATTTACAGATCGACATTGGTTCAACATGGTTTTTTACCCTGAAAATGTTTATATTTATCTGTCGGAAAAATGCCGGTTGATAAAATCAGTTCAGATGTAACTATTATATTCTTAAAAAACAAATCATTAACACCATCGGCAATCATGAAGAAAACAAGGAGAGATTTTCTTAAATCAGCAGGTGCATTTACAGCAGGTGCATTTTTCATTCCTAACCTTATAAGCACTTCACCAACAAACAGGTTAAATGTTGCTATTATTGGCGTTGGAGGTCAGGGCGGAGGGAACTGGGGAAGATTGATCAATCAGAAGGATCCGCTCTGGAACGAAAATATTGTCGCACTATGCGATGTTGATGACAACAGGGCAGCAGAAGGTTATAAAACAATGCCGGATGCAAGACGTTTTAAAGATTTCAGGGTGATGTTCGACAGGATGCACAGGGAAATTGATGCAGTGATGGTCTGTACGCCTGATCATACTCATTTCCCGGCTGCAATGGCTGCAATGGAACTTGGCAAGCATGTTATAGTTGAAAAACCACTTGCACACAATGTCTGGCAATTAAGGACTCTACGGAAAGCTGCCAGTTATTACAAAGTAGTTACTCAACTGGCTAACCAGGGACATGCCACCAATGGCATTCGTCAGGTAAAGGAATGGTACGACGCCGGAATACTGGGTAATGTTACCGAAGTGATAGCCTGGTTTGACGGCCCGTCTTTTGGCAAAGGACAGTATTTCGACAAGCCTGAAAGTTTTCCACCGCCGGCACAGCCTGTTCCTGAATATCTCGATTGGGATCTGTGGTTAGGTCCGGCCGCGTTCCGGCCATACAATAGCATTTATGCCCCAAAGACATGGCGCGGCTGGTTCGATTTCGGCAATGGGGAAATGGGCGACTGGTGCTGCCACACTCTCGATGCTCCCTACTGGTCGCTGGATCTGGGAATGCCAGTTGTTGCTGAAACTGAGTTCAAAACACCTGTTCCAGATAACGGATTCATATCCGACAAGGCCATCATACGCTGGGATTTCCCGGCAAGGGGAATTAAAGTTCCTGTTACAATGCGCTGGTACGAAGGTGGCCTCAAACCCGATAACCGCCCGGAATGGAACCTTGAAAAGTTACCTGGAAGCGGTATGATCATGGTTGGTGATAAACATTGTCTCATGACAGGTGGTCGTCCGAATAATCCTATAATTCTTGTTCCTGATAAAGAATGGGCAGAATTTCAGAAGAGCCTGCCGGCTCAAACCATCCCGAGGACCTTTGAGGAAAATCCCCAGCGTGAATGGGTCGACGCCATCAAGAACAATAAACTCCCGGGCTCGAATTTTGATTATTCTGCAGGATTGGTAGAAATGGCTCTCATTGGTGTTCTTGCCCAAAGATTCGATACCAGAATTGAATATGATGCTGCAAATATGAAGATCAGGAATCATCCCGAACTGGATGCATTTATTAAGGAGCCTGCCAGAAAAGGATGGGAATACGGGGAGAAGCTCTGGAAATGATGATATTATTTGAGGAAGTGAAAATTGCGTAGAAATTCATCAGCGATATCCAGAATCTCATCATCGAAGTAATTTGAGTACTTCGGATTTCCATCACCCAGATAGTGTTTTCGTCCGTTGTACAGGTGGAGTTCGAAATAGTTACCCAGTTTTTTCATTTCACTTTCAAAAAATCTGGCTGTCCATACCGGGACCTGTTCATCGTCAGTACCATGGAAATCTATCATTGGTGGTAGTCCGCTTTTCAAATTGTGGGTGGGAGAGATGCTCCATATTTTATCCCTGCGATCGGCCAGCAACCTGTCGCACCAGCCCTCAATGGTATTTACGCAGGAAGAGAACAACAACACAGCATCTGGTTTACAGCTTATTTTTATATTGTCTGAAATTTCGTTATAATCCTCGGTCATGGCAGTCGCCAGAGCCAGCTGACCACCTGCAGACTGGCCGGCTGCAACAATTTTATTCACATCGATATGGTATTTCCCTGCATTCTCCCTTACCCACCGGATTGCTGATTTTGCATCCATCACACATTCGATTGGACTGACAGGGTTATGCGAGAATAATCCATTGTCAGCTGACAGGCGGTAATCAACAGAAAATGCAATGATCCCCATTTCGGCATACCGTACGCATGTTGTAAAAAACTCCGTGGATGAACCGCCTGACCAGCCACCGCCATGAAAGAATACAATTGCCGTATTACTGTCCCTTTGAAAAGACTGTTCATCAAAGAAAATATCCATCTTTAACCGGAAAGTGTCCACAGTTTTATATGCTTCTTTAATATGTCTGACCTGTCCTGATGATTGTGTTTGCTGAATGAGTGCCAGGCAAAGAAGAAAGAAAAATCCTGATTTTTTCATTTTTAGTTTTTTTGATTGGTGAAAGCTGATTCAAAGATCGTTAAAAAGAAAAACTCCTTTGTCATTACAATAATCAGATCCTATGAAAAATATGCATTTATTGATTTGTTTAACCGGGAGATTAATTGCCGATGTCATTTGTTCCATCGGAGGTTACCTGAGTGGCAACATTCCTGTGTTTTCTTTCTTTCCGGTAACCAGCACATTTTTTAACAGACTGATGCCGGGATTTATTATTGGAATAAGCAGCCTAAAAACCAATTACATTTTTCATGGAATGTTAATGGGATTCCTTGTTTCCCTTATAAGTTCAATTTCTTTTCTTGAAAATGGTATAACAGATTTCCTGTTCTTTACTAGTGCCGGTATTTTCTATGGATTGCTTATTGAATTATTTGCCACTAAAATCTTTAAAGCCGGAATGGAAGCATAACTGCAAAAAGTTATAAACCAATATCAGGATTAAATAGTAGGTTTAAATTGAAATCATTATTTACTTAATAATCTGTAAACTTTTTCCAGGACGAATCACAATGAGAGCAAGAACTACCACTCTCACTCTTTTTTTCAATACACCAAATGGAATAAGGTTGCAATTAATTAATATATAATTCTCAGGTTTATTGAGGGATTGATCGAGTAAAACTGTTTATATAAATTTATCAGCATTCAATATGATAATCCGTCACCAAATTTAAAAGCCTTGTTCGGAGCATCAAAGGGCAAATCCTCCAATTGATTCTTTACATCATTCATTGACAATGGAATCTCAAATGGAAGTTTTCCTTTTGGATTGAATTTACCGAAAACAACATCGAGCAGCGCATTGTCAAGAGCGTCAAAGATCATAATAGTTCCTTTTACAACCTGTTTTAAGTCAGATGGTAATAGGCAACTTGAACCAGATGGATTGAAGGCAACAACAACAGGTTTGCCGGTTTTGGCAAGTGCCTTAATTTTATCCCATTTATCGGATGGGAATGTAATGTCAACATCCCTGGCAGCAAAAGGATTCATGTTTGCTGCCATCTGCTGGGCATTCCTCTGCTGACCTGCTGCAGCCTGCCTGTTTCCACCCTGTCCGGTTGCTGTACGAGGTCTGTTACCTGTGCTTCCTCCCTGGGGAGCAGGTCCTCCACCGAAACCCCTCTCTTCCTGTGTTGCTGTTCTGATTAGAATAAGATCTGCCTGGTTTGGATCATCAACCAGGGTCGCATATTTTGCTGCCAGTTCCGTGTCAATTCCGTCTACAAAAATCTTAATGTTTTCCTTTGCAGGAAGTACACCATCATTCGTAAGCAAAACTATAGATTCGAGCTGAGCCTGATATCCTAATTTCTGGTTTTTATCACTCCGGACAATATTTACGGCTGCCTCAGGATCGACATAAGGATTTTCAAAAAGCCCCAGTTTAAAGTGCCATTGTAATATCCTTGATGCAGCCTGATTTACTCTCTGTTCTGTTATTTTTCCTTCTTTCACAAGGTCGAGAACCAGGTTGTTATTTGTTTCACTTCCCATTTGGTCAACACCGGCATTGATTATCATTTCCATGTTATCCTTCAGTGTCGTTTTACCCTGTAAACTTGGTTTTAGAGGGCCACGGCTTACCACACCCCAGTCGGTGCAGATTGCACCTTTGAAACCCATTTGACTGTATAAAACTTCAGTCGACATGTGGTAGGAATAGTTAACATTCAGTGAATCATAATAGGTACCGCTGTAATAACCCATTGCAGCAAGGGCTCCTTTCTCAATACCTGTTTTCCATGGGATGAGATGATAATCGAAATTATTTCCCGGATAAACCAACCATTGGCCGGTGCCACCTTTATGCGGACCTGATCCGGGCCAGTGTTTCAGATGAACCAGGATCTTGCCTGGCCCAATGTTCTTGCCCTGGGCACCATCCATGAAGGCAGCAAGCATTTCTGATGTAAGGTTGGCATCTTCTGAAAAACAGCCCATATTGCGTCCCCATCTTGGTTCTGTCATAACATCTATCTGTGGACCAAGGATCATATGTAATCCGACTGCACGATACTCTTCTGCTACAACTTCACCAAATTTTCTAACGATTGCTGTATCACGGGATGAAGTAATGCCAACCTGGCCTTCCTTGCTCGGCCATTGGGAGAAGTATTGCTTTCCGCTTACATGAGCGCCTAATGTGGCCCCGTGCCTCGGGTCGGTAGAAAACATTATTGGCATACCAAGCCTTGTAGCCTCAGCTATCTCCTGCATTTTGTTAGACCAGTTAGCGAATTCACGGATAGGTGCAACGCCATTATTAAGGATATTACGGAAATTCTTTTCTTCTATATATGATTTAGCTGTTGCAACTCTTCTCATCTGTCCCATGGCCATTCCACCGCCTGCCGGTGCCTGTCCTCCAGGACCGATTGGTCCTGAATATTGTTCATTGGCGGCATTCTCAATAGCAGCTTTCTCCTCCTCTGTGAAATCGTATTTTACAATTCCATCAGCAGGAACGGCAATATTGGGATGGAACATCAAACCTACTTTCTCTTCAAGTGTCATCTGGCCGACAAGATCTGCGATCCTTTCGTCATCGGATAGCCGCCAGTCCTCATATTTGTCAAGTTTTCCATTTTTGTTAAGATCCCTGAATTGCAGACCTTTGTCCTTAATAATCTGAACGGATCTTACCCCAAGTACCGGTTGCAATTTCTGATTTGCCTTGTTAGTGCAGGAGATAATGATTCCATTTACCAAAAGCAATACAACAATTGATAATAAGTGTCGGTTTGTTTTCATGATAATAAAGTCAGTTTAGTGTAGTAAAACCAGGTTTTTGGATTTTAGACAGTTTAATCGACTCATTTATTCCATATCCACACATAATACCAAACAGCCCTTTTCGAATTAATTCTGGTCAGGATTTGATGGAAGTTATTTAAGTACTACATATACTCCATAATGGAAAGAGCGAGGGTGTTCTTTCGAGCTTACTCGCTCTCACTCTCACTCTCGCTCTGTTTCAGTACCCGGAGCGGGACTTGAACCCGCACAGCCGTTATGGCCACAGGATTTTAAGTCCTGCGTGTCTACCATTCCACCATCCGGGCAAAATCATAAAAGGTCTTCTGTTCTTGCGATCTGCTGGTCTGCTGGTCAGAAGAACATAGCCAAAAGAGAATGGATGGGCAAATTTATATAAAAATCTTAAATTTATTGCAAAAAAGTCCCTCTCCCACAGGAGTGGGATTTGGGGTGAGGCCAAATCTGTTCCCGCGGGAGAGGGATTTTGGGTGAGGTCTTATTCCTTTACAATCATTGGTTTGCCTAATCCGACTTTCTCAAGCTCTTTTGCCTGCGTCGCTGCATCACCGGCGATTACATAATACATCTTATCAGGATTTATATATTTGTTCGCCAGTTCAAGGATTTTTTCTGAAGTTAATTCCTGGACAAATGCCTCTTCCTGCTTGATATAATCAACGGGCAGATCATATGCAGCTATATTGTTAAGCATATTAAGCAGATTTCCGAGAGTCTCAAAATTCCTTGCATTGCTCTTAAGAAGCGCCGACTTTGTAAAATCAACATATTCCTGTGGCATTTCCTTACGGTACTTTTCCATCTCGGTTTTGAAAATATTCACGGATTCAAGTGTTGAATTCGTCCTTACCATCGATGTCGCCATAAATGTTCCGTAATTGGCAGCTCCGTTGAAATATGACCTGGCTCCATATGTGAACCCTTTTTCCTCACGCAGTATCAGATTGAAAATTCCGTTGAATGACCCACCCAGTTTATAATTTGTAACAAAGGCTGGATAGTAATCCGGATTTTTCCTTGATATTGACGGACAGCCAATATAAATAACCGATTGTTTTGCTCCGGGAACATCTACAAAAACTATCTGCGATTTAGCGGGGGCATCCGGAACCTTCACAGCAGGAATTGAAACTTCCTTCGGCTGCCATTTTGTATTTATTTTCTCAAGGGCTTTGATAACTCTTTCCTGGTCTATATCACCGGCAACAATGAATTTTGCGAGAGAAGGTGTGAAATTACTGTTGTAGAAATCTTTAAGATCGTTGATTGTTAGTGAATTAACAGATTGTTCGTTGCCTGAAGTCTCAATTGCAAGGATATTGCCCTTTCCAAAGATCAGGCTGTTAAGGGCGTTCGATGCAAGATAGCTTGGATTAGCCTTGTTCCTTTTTAGATTGTTAATTACCCTGGTCTTTGCAAGTTCAAACTGAACAGTGTCCCACCTGGGTTCAAACAGCATCTCTTCAACAAGATCAAGTGTCTTTTCGAAATTGCGTGCAAGAGTACTCACTCTGACCGATATGTTTTCTGATCCTCCATAAAATGATATGCTTGCACCAAGCAGCTTGATAGCATCTTCAAGTTCCTCAGGTGTTTTATTCTTTGTTCCTTCATTCATAAGTGAAGCAGTCATACTTGCCACACCTGCTTTTTCTAAAGGATCAAGAAGATGTCCACCGTCAATGATTATCGAATACTGTACAAGAGGCAGCTCGCTTTGCTTTATTCCATAAAGTTTCATTCCGTTGGCAAGAGATCCCGTCCATACTGAAGGTAGTGTAACAACAGGATCAGGACCAACAGGCGGCTGAACGGAACGGTCGAATTTAGTCGGAGTTTTGACAATAGGTTCTTCAGCAGCAGCAGTCGTCTTTACTTCAGCAGCCTTGGTGACATCTTCCTCAATGATACCTGCATCCTTTGAACCTTCGGCAACCAGATTTACTTCACCCTTCGGGACAAAACTTGTCATGACAAAGTTCTTTCCCCTGATATATTTTCCAAAAGCATTTTTTATGTCCTGCGAAGTGACAGCCTGTTCAGCATCAAAATCCAGGGCATAATATGCCGGATCGTCTTTAAACATCTGGTATTGCCCAAGTGTAAATGATTTACTTAATATGCTGCTGAATCTTCCATAAAAACCGGTTTCGTTCCTTGCTTTCAGGGCAGTGAGGTCCTCCTCGGAAAACCCATCTTTCTCGAACATGTCGAAAGCTTCAAAGATCGCTTTCTCAACATCGGTGAGATTTATCCCCGGATTTGCCGTTACTGAAATTTCGAATGTTCCGGCCAGTTCAAGTGACTGGTTGTAAGCATTTACTGATGAAGTGAGTTTCTTGTCTTTCACAAGGACCTTGTATAACGGTGTCTTTTTGCCATTCGAAAGCAACTGGGCAAGATAATCGAGCGCATATGAATCTTTTGAGAACTGCTCAGCAGAAGGAAAAACCATTGTCAGTCGTGGCGCCCTGGCAAAATTATCTTCGTGGTAAAGCTTGATGGTGGAGGAGAGATTTGAAGGCATAGGACTTCTTTTTTCAACAGGTTCGCCTGCGGGAATTTCACCAAAATACTTTTCAACCATAGCTTTAACAGCTTCTTTGTCAATATCTCCGGCTATTACAAGAGTTGCATTATTCGGGGCATAGAATTTTCTGTGGAATGCTTTTACATCCTCTACAGTAGCGTTCTGAAGGTCTTCCATCTCGCCGATTACATCCCAGCTGTAAGGATGTCCCTTGGGATATACATTTTTAAGGATTAAGGCATCATTATGTCCATATGGTGCATTATCGACACTCTGACGCTTTTCATTCTGAACAACATTCTGCTGGTTTGCAAAAGCCGACTGGGTTACAGTATTTTCAAGATATCCCATCCTGTCAGATTCCAGCCACAAGGCCATCTCAAGTGCATTTTTAGGGATCACTTCATAGTATACAGTGTTGTCGAAACTTGTTCCTCCGTTAAGTTCGCCGCCTGCTCCCTGAATAAGCCTGAAAAGCTGATCTTCACCAACGTTTTCAGATTTCTGGAACATCATGTGCTCAAATAAATGGGCAAATCCGGTTTTGCCAGGTACTTCACGGCTTGAACCTACATGAAATACAACTGCAACTGCTGCAATCGGATCCGACTTATCCTCATGCAGGATCACTGTAAGACCGTTTGGAAGAGTGTACTTCTCAAACGGAACTGAGAAAGCCGGTTCATCTTTTTTTGCAGTACAGGAAATCATAGCTCCTGTTATTAAGAGAAGAAAAAGGTAATAGATTTTTTTCATGGTAATTATTATTAATAAATTGACTTTGGAGATCGAAGTTATTAAAAAATAAAATACCCCGGTGTGTGAACCAGGGCATTTTTGTTTTAGCGGGAGACGGGATTGTCTCGCCTCCGGCCCAACGGACCCTTTCAGGGATGCTTTCAAACAAAAACAGCCACTTATCGTGGCTTATTTTATTTTTTATTCATTCCTTACCGATACTATCGTATCTGCGGAATTAATAAAAAATAAAATTGCCCCTTCTTAAAGTCGGGGCATTTTTGTTTGAGCGGGAGACGGGACTCGAACCCGCGACCCTAACCTTGGCAAGGTTATGCTCTACCAACTGAGCTACTCCCGCGAATTCACGGGCAAAAATAAAAAAAAATTCTGATCTGCAACACCCATCCTGAAATTAATCTCTTTCAGGTCCCCAATTCACAAGTGTATTGTTCTGAAAAAACAGGATTGTCTTGTTATAATACCATTGCTCCTTAACTACATTGTTACTTATCACCTTGTTTATTTTCCTCGGAGATCCCCAGCTGTCTTTTACCATTTCTGCACGCATCCCTCTCCATATTTTTCCTGAATAGATCTTTCCGGCAAGAGACCTGCCATATTTGTTTTCAAGATATTCATATCTCCCGGCCCTTGGTTTTTCAGCAGGACGAGCAGCTTCCGGGGCGTTTCCCCTGTAAGTTCCTGCTGATGATGATTCCGGCCTGTTTTCATTGACTGCAGACTTTTTAGTCTCAGCATGCCGTGAATAAATGAATCCTGTATTTCCTTCATAATCAACTTTCATGAATGTACTGTCGGATGAGATGACATTAACAACGGATCCCACCTGTAAAACCATTATAACCGATGTCAGATCGTCTTTATCCCTGAAAAGGCGGGTCGCTTTTTTTATTATAGCTGTGGCTCCCCCGGATATGGTGTTCTGGTCTTTTTCAAGTCCCTCCAGTACTTCATTCCTTGTAGTCTGTGAAAAGGCTGATAATGCTGTAAACAGGAAAATGAATGATATTATTAATCTGTTCATACGATGGTTTTTACGGAAGAGATCAAAAATTATACCATGATCATGCCGCTCAGAGATCATTTCTTTCTTATTATCATTAATCCATCACGCAATGGCACGATAAGATCTTCGATATCTCGACGGTTTCTTATCATTTCATTGAATTCAATAATTCCACTTGTCTGCTGATCACGCGTACTATTGTCGATAACCTTCCCACCCCAGAGAACATTGTCGGCAATAATAAAGCCACCCGGCCGTACCTTATCAATTATCAGTTCAAAGTACTCACAATATTCCCTTTTATCGCCATCGATAAAAACAAGGTCAAATCCTTCCCCGAGTGTTTTAATGACATCCTGCAGCCGTCCGGTGATCTTTTCAATTTTATTTTCCACACCTGCTTTTTGGAAATAGGATCGCGCGAATTCATCAAGTTCATCATCGGTCTCAACAGTTATTAGCTTGCCGCCAGGTCGCAGGCCTAAGGCAAGGCAAATAGTTGAATAACCCGTAAATGTCCCTATTTCAAGGATTAGTGATGGATAAATCATTCGGGAGACCATTTCGAGGAACTTACCCTGAAGATGTCCGCTTGCCCTGTTTGGATTTACAAATCTGAGGTGTGTCTGCCTGTACAGGTCCTCAAGCACCGGATCTTCAGGTGTTGAATGTTCACTTATGTATTTCTCAAGTTCCTGATCCATAATTACCTGTAAATCAATGTTGAGAGTTTTGATGGATCAAATACTTCATTTGCAGTTTCAAGCAATTCAGATGCTGTTATTTTTTCAATTTTGCTGCAGGTCTCTTCAAGCGACTCTATCTTGTCGAAAACAAGGAAACTCTTGCCTAAACCAAGCATAAGACTTTCGTGGTTTTCATAACCGCGGGCGAGATATCCTTTTATCTGGTTTTTTGCCTTGCTTAGCTGGACGATCCCGAGCTTTTTTGTCCTGAGTATATCAAGTTCGGATAATACAACTTTAATACTTTTTTCAAGGAAGTTATTGTCGGTTCCGAAATAAATGGTGAAAGCTCCGGTATCACAATATGGATTGTAGGACGACTCAACATTATAGGCGAGTCCCTTCTTTTCCCTGAGCGACAGGTTCAGCCTGGAGTTTAGACCCTGTCCCCCGAGAATATTGTTAAGGAGGAACATTCCGGGACGTCTCTCGTCTTTCAGGTTATAGGCAATATTGCCTATTATGCAATGATTCTGGAATGTATCCTTCTTTTTTGTTACGGAACAGGGTTTATAGGACCAGGGGGCAACTTTCATTTGGGGTTTTTGATTTTTCATGACAGAGCTGAAATACTTTACAAATAATTTCTCAATCCTTTCATTACTGATGTTCCCGACCGAGCAAAAGACCATCTGATCGGTGTTATAATGCCGGGATATAAAATCTGAAATAGTCTTTTGTGTGAACGATTTCACAATCTTTGTTGTCCCCAGAATATTATGGCCTATTGGCTGACCGGCGAAAATAATTTCCTCGAAATCATCAAAAATAAGCTCTGCAGGATTATCAAGGTATGAGTTTATCTCTTCAATTACCACATCCTTTTCTTTTATTATTTCTTTTTCAGGAAAGACAGAGTTGAAGGCAATATCGCTAATAAGCTCAATTGTCCTTTCATAGTGGTCTTTTAGAAATGATGCATGTATTGCAGTCTCTTCTTTTGTAGTATAGGCATTAAGTTCGCCTCCGACGTCCTCAAGTCTGCTGAGAATGTGATATGCCTTTCGTTTTTGCGTCCCCTTGAAAAGCATATGTTCAATAAAATGGGCAATCCCGTGTTCATTGTCATTCTCATCGCGCGATCCGGCATTAATAAGAAGTCCGCAATGTGCTACAATTCCCGGGATGGTATGGTGTACAAGCCTGATGCCATTGCTCAGAGTGTGAAAGAAGAGTTCCATTATTTCGATTATCCAGATAAGACAAAAAGAGCGAGTTCGCTCTCTTGCGCTCCCGCTCTTATTCTTTCTTAGTGGTGCCACCGGGAATCGAACCAGGGACACACGGATTTTCAGTCCGTTGCTCTACCGACTGAGCTATGGCACCAACTTTTCGGACTGCAAATATAAATTTCCTTACCATTAATACAAAACTT
>Ga0172375_10000787_pt1 | contig 51505 bp, 57 predicted proteins | sample LakKiv1m_FD_114537 | JGI IMG/M metagenome (GOLD analysis project Ga0172375, IMG submission 114537) | Freshwater microbial communities from Kabuno Bay, South-Kivu, Congo - kab_092012_11.1m | ecosystem: Environmental > Aquatic > Freshwater > Lake | place: Democratic Republic of the Congo... | reverse complement strand
GGCAGTATTTGGAGCAATAACAGGAAGACTTGGCAGAATCCTTTTCAAGGAAGAAACATCGAATTGCCAGCCCGCCATTGCCGAAATCCCCACCACAAAAACCAATATCGCCATAATCCTGGATATAGCTTTCAGGCGAAGAATAAAACGAGAGTTGATTTGACTTGTCATTCTTTGATATTCGTATTCCTAAATAAGTCGATTTTCTTTTCCACTACCTTTTGCACCGCTTCCCGCGCTTCGGCCAAAACTTTTCTTGGATCGATAATATCGCATTTTTCATGAGTAAATTGGCAAAGGACCGTATTGAAAGCGATTCGAAGGTCGGTATCGACGTTGAAGCATACAATGCCTCTCTTTATGGCTTCCGCTACTTTGTGATTTACCCAGTCACTGGCTCCATGAAGCACAAGGGGCGTTTCCGGAATGAGCTTATGGATTTCTTCAAGCCTTCCCCAATCCGGTTCCGATCTTTCGCGGAAAAATCCATGGGCATTGCCAATCGAAATAGCTAGTGAATCCACCTTCGCCTCTTCAACCAGCCATCTGGCTTCGAGCGGATTCGTCATCAGTTTTTCCCAATTCGGATTTTGATCTGTTTCTCCCAAATAGGGGACCTCCCCAATTTCCGCTTGAACTGAGACATCCTTGGCGTGAGCAAGCTCCGCCACTCTTTTTGAAATAGCAATGTTTTCTTGCAAACTTAAATGGGACGCATCGATCATAACCGAGTTGAGCCCCACATCGATCGCACGAGCGACCACATCAAGTCCGCTGCCATGATCAAGATGAAAGCCGATTGGAACTGAAGCCGATTCATGTTCGATTACCGCTTTTACGACGTCATAAATAACTTTATCCCCTCCATATCTCAAAGTCTTCTCCGTCACTTGAAGTATTACGGGTGTATGCATCTTAAGCGCCGCGCGAACTACGGACTGAGCCTCTTCCATATTGAAAACATTGAAAGCTCCCACGGCATAACCATTGCTTTTAGCTTCGAGCAGGATGTTTTTTACACTGGCAAGCATGAATTTTGCATAAAATATTTAACTATCCGCAATCCACGGAACTAGCAATTTTGATCAGCTCATAAGGCTGCAGACTTTCCCGCCCCACCAAAACTCCATCCATTGCCGGATCTAGGCAAACCTGATTTACCAGAAATGATTTGACAGATCCACCGTAAAGAAGGCGCACTTTTTCAAGAGTTTTCATGCTGTACATTTCCGATAGCGCTTTTTTGATAATCAGTTTCGCTTCCAAAATTTCATCCGAGGTCGGCAGATTGTCTGACCCTACTGCCCAAATTGGTTCATAAACAATGTTTACGCATTCGATTTTGCCGCTTCCGACGCCAGCAAGGCTTCCTTTGAGCTGTTTTTTGAGGACTGGCGCCGTTTGGTTCCTTTTTCTCTCCTCATCACTCTCTCCGACGCACAGAATAGCGTTCAGACCGCTCTTGAGAACAGCTTTTAGCTTCAGGCTTATCATTTCTTCATTTTCACCGAAATATTTCCTCCGCTCGCTATGGCCAACAATCGCGTAGCTCGCACCCATCGCTTTTACCATTCCGCTCGATATTTCTCCCGTAAAAGCTCCCTGATACTCCCAAAAAATATCCTGAACTCCGGCAATTACGTTTTTTAGTTTTCGGTCCAGAATCTTTTGTAAAAATACCATCGGAGGACAAATCACAATTTCAGTTCTTTCGAAGTTTTTCCCTTTTGTTTCTTTTTCCAGCGCGTCCAAATAGCGCTCAAATTCCACAAGGCTCACCGGATTCATCTTCATATTTCCAATAACAAGCTTTTTTCGCATTATTTTTTGTTTCCAGCACTGGGCGCTGGAAATGGCTAAAAATATAGGGTAATCAAGGTCACGATAATTCCCGAAGCGGCGCAACCAAAAATAACAAGAGGAATGGATTTTCTAAGCTTAACATCAAATACAAATGCCGCAAGCGGTCCCGTCCATCCTCCGAGAAGCGGAATCGGAATGGCAGTGAGAATGAAAACGGCGAACTCTCCCCATTTTTCAAATTTTTTCTGTCCCCGATGGCGCGTATGTTCAAAAAGCCATTTGAAAAATTTATGGAATATCGTCATATGGCGAGATAAAAAGTCGGCGATTGGCTTCAGAATGAGGACGATGAGGATCATCGGCAAAAGATTTCCCAAAACGGACCATACATAGGCTGACCAAACCGGGAGTTCATAAATTTTTATCGCTATCGGTATTGATGCCCGAAGTTCCGAAATCGGCACCATTGCAATGAGAAATGTAGCGAATTCTGGTGGAAAATTCGAAAACCAGGTCGAATAGTCAATATGTAGCATGTATAAAGAATCATGTATCATGTATCAATGGAAAAATCAGATACAAAATACATCATACGTTATACATAATACATCATACATTTTTCTTCAATTCCTCCGCTGCTTTTTCCGGCTCAATGGTTGAAATTTCGATGCCGGTCGAAAGTTCGAATCCCGCCCAAGTGGCCGTATGCGGCAGAATTTCGATGTGCCAGTGGTAATGCGGATAGTCTTTCCCATCGCAGGGAGAGGTATGGATATAAAAATTGTAAGGCGGATCTTCAAGAGTTTGATAAATCATTTTTACGGCTTTTTGGAGCGCTTCTCCCAGATCGATTTTTTCTTCGTTATTGATTCGCTCGAAATAGGGCTTGTGGGACTTCGGAATCACCCAGACCTCAAAGGCCACACGGCTTGAATATGGGCAAAAAACCAAAAAATTATCATTTTCAAAAAGCAATCTTTTTCTGTCATTCAGCTCCCAGTCTATCAATGTGCAGAAGACGCATTTCCGATTCGCCTTATGGTAGGTTTCGGCGCCGTCCAGTTCTATCTTCACTCCTGGCGATACTACCGGTATCGCCATTAGCTGTGAATGGGGATGTTCAATCGAAGCTCCCGCTTCCCGTCCATGATTATGAAAAATTTCAATATAATTCACAGACTTCTTGCTCATTAGGCTGATATAGCGATCCTGATAAGCGTCAACAATTTCAGCCACTTCCATCGGATCAAGAAGTGCAATTTGCCTTGTATGGTCACGAGTGACGATAACTTCATGAAAACCGACTCCGTCCATTCCGAAATAAGGACCTTCCTCCCAATGCTTTGTCGCCCGACTCTTTGAAAAAGCCGGGAATTTGTTCGGAAAGACACGGAGGCTCCAATCACCGTCAACGTGACGAAAAATCAAGACGTCTTCCTCCTGGTTTGTTTCTTCCGGAAAACAAAAGGGGCATTTATCCTGCAAAGCAGGGTACGGCTCCCTTTTCTTGGCATATTCCTGAATGCGTTTGGCTCTTCCCGTGGCAATAACAACCCAATCGCCAGTCACAAGGTCTTGGCGCAATTGGGATATTTGTGTTTTCTTATCCGTTTTGCTGTCTTTTATCTTAATTTTCTCCTCCACGTTTTTGAACCTAGTATTTTGAATTTCGTATTTTATTTCTTATGTACCATACTTAATACTTATATTGTCCCGTAATCATTCTCCATTTCACCTGAAAAAGCTCCTCAAGAGTTTTGATGTACCCGCGAACGCCGACAAGGCTTTGCCCTGCGTCCACCCAGACTACCGGAATCTCATTTATTTTATATCCTTTTTTCTTAGCCAACATCAGCATTTCAAAATCACCGCCCCAACGGTCAACCTTGAGTTGGGGAACAATATCTTTGACCGCTTTTTCGGAAAATACCTTAAAACCGCATTGAGTATCGTCAATGCCCCTTAGCCCCATCAGGAGCTGAATCAGAAGATTTCCCGCATCGCCCATCATTTCTTTCCATTTTGGCTGGTGTTTTTTTATTTTGGCTTCCTTGAGATCGCGCGAACCGATGATGATATCCTCTCCCCTTTCCATGAGGGGCCAAAAGTCTTTCAGATTATCAATAGCTGTCGCTCCGTCAGCATCGGTAAGGAGTCTATACTGCCCACGCGCTTTCATGTATCCTTCCCGTACTGAATACCATTTTCCTCGGTTGACTTTGCGATCGACAATCACAAGATTCGGAATCATTTTGGAAAATTCCCGGACCACATCAGCGGTATTGTCTTTCGAGCCGTCGCTAACCACCACAACCTCGTAAGGAACATCTTTCTTGCTAAGATATTTGGAGATATCCCCCAAATTTTTTCGCATTTCTTTTCCTTTTCTCCCGCCTTCGTTATAAGCCGGGATTATGACGGAAAGGTAGATTTTGTTTTTGTTTTCAGCCATGTTTAAAAAAATAAAAAGTAAAATTGAAAAAATAAAAACGACAACGAAAAAGGCAAAAATATCCTATTTTATCGGTTTATAATTTTACCTTGCCGCGCCCGACTTCGCTTTGACCATTGTAAGTTTTTACAGTTGTCTAATATTCTATTTTTGGGAGCTTGTCTTATGTATAATGGCGAAGTCAAAGCGGGCGGGTCGTTTTTCCCTCTTACTTTTTCCTTAAACTTATTTTACCATACTATCCGTTTTTATCCAACCATGACTGAAGTATGATTCTCGCCGCTTCTTCGTCATCGTGCTTCTTTATTCCTTTGGCTCCTTTTTCTATCAATCCTTGTTCGGCCATCTTAGTAGTAAACATTTCGTTTTCGTATTCAACATCAATCTCCAGTTTCTTCTCGATAAATTCACCCAGCTTCTCACCGGGATAAAATACCTGCTTTCGGTTTATGTGACTCGGAACACCGATAATCACTTTTGAAATATTCTCTTTTTCAATTATCCCCGCCAATTTTTGGAGAAAATTATTGTCATTTTCGAGCGTTTCATAGGAAAAAGCCATTTTTGTCTCGGAATCTCCCATCGCCAAGCCTACTTTGGACTCTCCATAATCTATGCCGAGAAAATAAATCGCGCTATGATCTTTCTTATTTTGCATTTGATTCCAATAATTGGTAAGCAAGACATTATAATTTCGTCAGTATTTCACAGCCGTTTTTTGTAACTGCGATTGTATGCTCCCAATGCCCGTTCAATTTTCCATCCGCTGTCTTATATGTCCATCCATCATCAGCAAGGAATATCTCATAGTCCCCTTCATTGATCATAGGCTCGAGCGCCAGTGTCATTCCTTCCTTGAGAATAATATTATTCAGCCGGCCGGAAACATAATTGAGAATTTGGGGCGGCTCATGGATCATATGCCCGACACCATGTCCCACCAAATCCCGTACGACCGAAAAACCGTTTTTTTCAGCATGTCCCTGGACAGCCCTGGCGTAATTTATGATAGATTTCCCCGGCCTGATCGCATCAATGCCGGCGAGCAGGCATTCCTCGGTCACATTCATGATTTTTTCCGCCGTTTCTGAAATTTTTCCAACACCGACCATTATTGTCGCATCGGTATGAAGCTTTTTATATTCCACTCCGAGATCCAATTTCACCAGATCTCCTTCGAAAATAATCTTTTTCTCCAGGGGAAGGCCGTGTACGATTTCATCGTTTATGGAAACGCAAAGAGCAGCCGGATAGCCATGCCCCTGACCCCCAGGCTTATAGTTCAAGAAAGAAGGCGATCCATTCATAGAAAAAACAAGCTCTCTGGCAAGCTTGTCTAGGTCTTTTGCGGTTATCCCGGGCTTTATTTTTCCAGCCACTTTTTGAAGCACATCAGCCAAAATCCGCCCGCCGGCGCGCATTATTTCGATTTCTTCTTTTGACTTTATCGTTATCATGACTTATTATTAGCAAACAAAATCCAGGAGGAAGGTATGGCAACATCGATTGCGACCGCCGTTCTTTTCCTTTTTATATGCGGAATTTCAAACCACCTCAAAAGCGGTAGGTTTTACCAATTCTGGTCTTCTCACGTGAATGCTTCCAGGCGGGAAAAGGAAAATGGGTGGGCAGCAAGATTTTTTCTGATTATTTTCCTGATATCTTTTCTTGCCGCTTTCCTCGTCGTAGTTCCGCTTATCAAAAAATTTTCCCTCTAAGCTCCGGGGCCCCGCCAAAACATCGGCAGGGGCTTTTCTATTCCTTGATCTTGTCCACTATATTTTTAAATACTTTTTCGATACTTTGCCTTCCGTCAATTTCGATCAGGAGCCCTCTTTCACGGAAATTTTCAATGACTGGCATTGTCTCATTTTTGTAAACTTCGAGTCTTTTTTGGATTCCTTCAGGCGTATCATCGATACGCTGGAAAATATCACTGCCGTCAATCGGGCATTTATCCTTGTCATTCTGAATATCTTTGCCTATGATGAGCGGATGTCCCTTCTTGCATGTCCAGCGTTTTGAGATTCTTTTTATCGATTCTTCTTCAGGGATGTTTATGAAGAACACCGTATCGATTTTCCGGCCGGATTCACGCATCTCATCTTCGAGATATTTCTGCTGATCGAGAGTCCTTGGAACGCCTTCGAAAAGAACGCCTTGTTCTCTCGGAAACGAATTCAGTTTTATTTGAAGCACTTCTCTTAATATGCGGCTTGGCACCAATGTGTTTGTCACATTCTGAATATGGTATATTTCCTTCCCGAGAGGGGAATCCTTTTTGGCCACTTCGCGCAAAAACTTTCCCATATCAATATGCTCGAGATTGTATTTTTTCGCCAGCATTTCTGCTTGAGTACCCTTGCCGGAACCCTGGGGACCAAGAATTATTAGATTCATACCTAAAATTTTCAATTATCAATTTACAATAAATTTTCAATGACTTAATTTTCAATATTTTAAAATTGTGAATTGGAGATTGAAAATTTCTGCGAAGCAGGTTCAAAATCCTTCATAATCCCGCATAATCAGCTGGGACTCTACTTGTTTCATTATTTCGATAACAACACTCACTACGATGAGAAGTCCCGTTCCGCCGATAGTCAGTGACTGGAGATTTGTGAGTCCCTGAACCGCGAAAGGAAGGACGGCAATTGTTCCCAAAAATAAGGAGCCCGTCAGCGTGATTCGGTTAAGGACTTTTTGCAAGTATTCGGCGGTAGCAAAACCCGGCCGAATACCGGGGACAAATCCCCCCTGTTTTTGAAGATTTTCAGCAATATTTTTAGGATCAAAAGTAACGGCGGTATAAAAATAGGTAAACAAAACCACCAGCAGGAAATAGGCCGATCCATAAAACCACTGATTTTTGAAAATATTATTTATAAAGCTCGCCATATTGGCGACAGTCGGATTCGATGCCTGAACAAAAAAATTGGCGATCATCCCCGGGAAAAGCATGATTGACATGGCAAAAATTATGGGAATGACACCGGCTTGATTGACCCGCAGAGGCAGATGCGTAGATGTTCCGCCATAAACCCGGTTTCCCCGGATTCTCTTGGCATAGGAAACGGGAATATTGCGCTGGCCTTCAGTAATGAATACAACACCGGCAATAACCAGCAAAGCAAAAGCCAGGTAGCCGAGATATAGAAAAAGTTTCGAAGGATCCCATACAGCGAAAAGCTGGGCGAGTGACGTCGGAAGTCCCGCCACAATTCCGGCAAAGATTATTATCGAAACACCGTTACCGATATTTTTTTCAGTGATGAGCTCCCCCAGCCACATAAGGAAAATCGTCCCGGCAGTGGCTGTCGCAATAATCGTTGCAAGCTGAAGCGAAGTCAGGCTGCCAATAATATTTTGGGAGCGGAAGAGGGTTATCATCCCATAGGTCTGAAGAACGGCTAAGGGCACGGTTATCCACCGGGTCCACTGATTGAATTTCTGCCGACCGGCCTCCCCTTCTTCTTTATAAATCTGCTCGAGCCGGGGAATAATCATCGTTAGAAGCTGCATAATGATAGACGCGGTGATATAAGGACCGACACCGAGCATCACAATGGAAATGTTCCGGAGACCGCCGCCGGAAAACATATTAAGAAGTCCAAAAAACTGATTATTTTCAAAAAACTGCCGAAGCTGTTCGACATTTACTCCCGGCACGGGAATATTGGCTGCAAGCCGAAAAACAACTAAAATCCCCAGCACGAAGAGGATTTTATTCCTTAGCTCTCTTATTTTTATAATTTGCGTAAATTTTTCAAGCATATATCACAGTGAACAATGAACAATCCTAGCTAATCCATATGCTTATATTTGTTGTTCACTGCTCTTATTTTTTTGTTCATCGACAATTTTTCCCCCCGCTTTTTCAATTTTTTCTTTCGCGCTTTTCGACACCAAGCATTTCTCAAAGGTCAATTTCTTTTTTATTTCCCCGTCTCCCAAAATCTTCACCTTTGCTCTCATATTACCAATTAATTTCTTTGCAAGCAAAGCTTGGGGAGAAACTATATCACCATCAGAAAAATTCTTATCAAGTTTTTCAAAACTCATAACGTGATTTTTCGGAAAAATAGATTTAAATCCCCGTTTTTTCGGCAGATGTTCAATCAGAGTTGAACGGCCACCTTCAAATATAGGATTTATCGGAGCCCCTGAACGGGATTTTTGTCCCTTCATTCCGCGGCCGGAATAGGTGCCTTTCTTTCCGCCCCGACCCACTCTTTTTCGCAATTTTTGCTTATTCGATTTTAGCTGATGAATTTGCATAGTTTTCTTTTTCGAGATTATTTACCTTTTCCGCTTAAAACTTTCACGTTTTCCAGCGCCTTGACCGTTGCTCTGGCTAAACTCAATTTATTCGCCGAACCGAGAGATTTTGAAACGATGTCGCGAATTCCGGAGAGTTCAACCACCGCCCGCACCGCGCCTCCCGCCACGATTCCCCGCCCGGGACGAGCCGGTTTGAGCATTACTTTGGCGCTCCCTAGTTTCGCTTCCACGTCGCAGGCAATCGTATTATTGAATCTTTTTATCTGAACCATATTCTTCTTGGCATCATTGAAACCTTTCCTCACCGCTTCGCTCACATCAGCTCCTTTGGCTATCCCTACCCCGATTTTTCCGTTCCTGTTTCCGGCTATCACAACCGCCCGAAAACGAAAACGCCGGCCGCCTTTCACCACGCGGGTAACACGCGCCAGCTCCAGAAGCTTTTGGTCAAACTCGGAACGTTCTTTTCTATTGAATCTTCTCTTGCTCATAATTGGAAATTTTACCGATCGGACAGATCCGACCAATCAAACTGATTAAAATTTGAGTCCGCCTTCCCTGGCTCCCTCGGCGAGCGCCTTTATTTTCCCGTGATATTTATATCCCTGGCGGTCAAAAACAACTTCACTGATCTTTTTTGATTTAGCAAGGATCGCGATTTCTTCTCCTATTTTCCGGGCTGTTTCCATATCATTTTTGGAATTTTTTATTTTGCGGCTGTCAAAAGAAGCGATCGTCTTCCCTTTTTCGTCATCGATAATCTGGGCATAAACATATTTCAGGCTTTTGGAGACGCAAAGTCTCGGACGATTTTCCGTTCCTTTGATAATCGCCCTCACCCGTCTCGCTCTTTTTTTCCTTGGTTGTAATTTACTCATATTTCAAATTATGCTTGACTAAATCCCAAATACCCTATTTCTCTGCCGACATAGCTTTTTTACCTGCTTTTTTTCTGACAATTTCACCGACATATCGAAATCCTTTGCCCTTGTATGGCTCTACTTTCTTGAGCGCTCTCACCGTGGCCGTCAATTGACCGACTTTTTGCTTATCTATTCCGGAAATAGTCAGGATATTTTTTTCAATCTTAGCGTCAAGTCCTTCCGGAATATCAATCTCTACTGGATGGGAAAAACCCAGAGCCAAATTAAGCTTTTTTCCCTGCACGGCCATCCTATATCCCACGCCTTGCAGCTCCAACTGCTTTTCAAATCCTTTCGTTACTCCATCAATCATATTGCTGACAAGCATTCTCGTCAAACCCCAGAGAGATCTGGCTTGCTTTGTATTTTTGCGGGCCGCGACCATGACCTCCTTTTCTTCCACTTTGACCTCTATATCAGGATGAAATTCAAAATCAAGAGATCCTTTCGGTCCTTTGACGGAAATTTTTCGGCCGGAAATATTGACGTTTACTCCGTCCGGAACAACTACTGATTTTTTTCCTATTCTACTCATGAATTTCTCTACGAACTACGAATAAATTACGAATATACGAAAATTTATAAATTATCTATTCCCCAGAAACTACGATTTACTTATTTGCACAATTTCGTATTTTCGTACAAATTTCGTAGTTCGTAGAGATTACCAAATTTCACAGATAACTTCTCCGCCAAGCCCCGAACGTCTCGCTTCGTTATCAGTCAAAAGCCCCTTCGATGTCGAAATTATCGCGAATCCATAGCCATTTTTCACTCGGGGAATTTCATCTTTTTTCACATAAATCCGTTGTCCTTGCTTGCTAATGCGCTTGATTCCCTGGATTTGCGGCGTTTTTTTGCCACTGTCATCTTTGAAATATTTCAGATTGATCTTTATGACTTTTCTGCCGTCATTTTCCTCAACCGAAAAACTGCCGATCATATTTTTATCAAGCATGATACCAGCCAGCTTCGCTTTCATTTTGGATGACGGTAAAGACACTTCCGAATGACCGGCTCTTCCCGCGTTTCTTATTCTAGTTAGCATGTCGCTGATTGGATCCAACATAGCAAATGAAAAATGTAAAACTAAAAGTGTAAAATTTTTGGTATTCGCCGCGCTAATGCATTTTATATGGAAATTATTCGCGAAGCTATTCCTTCATTTTTACTTCTTCAATTTTACTTTTTAATTTTTTAATTACCAACTCGATTTTCTTACTCCCGGAATTTCTCCCTGGCTGGCCAGTTCTCGAAAGCATATTCTGCATAATTCAAAATCTCGCATATAGCCGTGTTTTCGACCACAGCGCCAACAGCGCCGTACAGTGCGGGTGGAAAATTTCGGTTTTTTCGCGGCTCTTGCTTCAACAGATGTTTTTGCCATATTCCTTGATGTTATTCTCGTATTCGCCCGCCCGGAATTTCCAGGCAAGGCTGATAATTATTTCTATAAACCCCGCTTTATGAGGACTCGTCGCTTTTGAAAGGAAATCCGAGCGATCTAAACAGCTCCAGTCCTTCCTCATTCGTTTTGGCCGTGTTGACAATCGTTACCTGCAGACTGAAAACATTCTTGACGTTTTCCGGCACAATCTCGGGAAAAACAATATGCTCCTTGATTGCCATATTCAAATTTCCCTGCTTGTCAATATTTTTCGGGTCAATTCCGCGAAAATCCCTAACGCGCGGCAGAGCGGAAAAAACCAGCCTATCAAGAAAATGCCACATCCTTGCGCCTCGCAAGGTAACTGCCACTCCGACTTCCTGTCCTTGCCTGATTTTAAACCCGGATACGGATTTTTTCGCTTTCGCGAGAACCGGTTTTTGGCCGCTTATTGTCCTGATACTGTCCGCGATTTCATCAACGGCTTCTTTTTCCTTGATATATTTTCCAATTCCCGTATTGATAACAACCTTAAGAATTTTCGGAATCGCCATCTTATTCTTCACGCCGAATTTTTCCTGAAAAACCTTCACAATTTCCTTATTATATTTTTCCTTGAGCATGATATTCATGGTTATATTTCACTCTGACATTTTTTACATACGCGGAACTTGGAATCTTTGCCTAACTTGAATCCCATCCGGCTCGGCTTCGAACACTTTGGGCAGATTATCATCACATTAGAAGCGTCTATTGCCGCGGGGACAGAGACTCGCTGCCCTTTTTCTCCCTGGCGCCGCGCCTTGTTGTGTTTCTTCGCCAGATTCAGCCCTTCGACCATTATTTTTCCATTCTTTGGCATCACCCGTAAAACTTTTCCGATTTTTCCTCGGTCTTTTCCAGATAGTATTTTAACTTGGTCGTTTTTTCTGATTTTGGACATATGGGTGATTATAAATAAACCTATTCTCTGGTATCATCGCCTACCAAACCTCCGGCGCCAATGAAACAATCTTCATGAAACCCTTATCTCGGATTTCTCTGGCAATCGGCCCGAAAATGCGAGTGCCTTTGGGCTCAACACCATCAACGATTACCGCCGCGTTATCGTCAAATCGGATAAGAGAACCGTCCTTTCTTTTCAGGGGTTGCCTTTGCCTCACAATAACGGCTCGGACTACCGCTTTTTTCTTGATGGTTCCGCGCGGTTCGGCTGATTTTACCGAAGCCACGATAACATCGCCAATTCCGGCATAACGTCGCCGCGTGCCGCCCAAAACCTTGAAACACTCGATGATTTTGGCGCCGCTGTTATCCGCTACTTTCAATTTTGTCTCTGCTTGAATCATCTGATAATGACCAATGATCAATGATCAATGATCAACAAACTATTGTTCGTTGTTCATTGTTCCCTGTTCACTGTAAATTACTTTCCATTTCTTATCTTTGCTAATTGGTCTGATTTCCATGATTTTCAGCTTATCTCCAACTTTAAAACGATTTTCCGGATCATGAGCCTTATATCTCTTTGTTGAGAGATATCTTTTCAGATATTTCGGATGGGCTTTCAGGGTGTCCACAGCCACTATTGCCGTCTTGTCGAGCGTATCACTCACAACAACACCTTCCATATATCTTTTTGCCTTCTTTTCTTCTTTCTTATTGCTCATAGTTTCAATTAATCAATTCTTCTTATTTACGATGCCTTTTGCGATTTTAAAACAGTTAGGATTACTGAAATTTCTTTTTTAACTTTCCTGATTTCCCGATGGTTCTTCACTTGTTTTGAAGAAATATCCAGCCTGATCTTTGTCAGACTATTCCTCAATTCACTCAGCCTTTTCTTGAGTTCTTCCTTATTTTTTTCTCTTATTTCACTGATCTTCACCCCGGTAGAAATTAATTATTACTTTCCTAAATGCCTTGCTATCCGCCCCGTTTTTTTGCATAATTTCTAACGAGGTAAATATATTTTTCTATGAACGCTCTTCAACGCGCGTTTTGACACTCAACTTATCCGAAGCCAGTTTCAGCGCCTGGCGAGCCACAACGCTGTTCACGCCGTCCATTTCGAAAATAACTCTCCCCGGCTCCACGACGGCCACAAAATGATCGACTGAACCCTTTCCTTTTCCCATTGGAGTTTCATCGCCTTTTTTCGTCATGGGCTTATCGGGGAATATCCTGATCCATATCTTTCCGCCCCGCTGGACATATCTGGTCATGGCCCGGCGCGCCGCCTCGATCTGTCTCGCTGAAATCAGTCCGGCCTCAAGGGATTTCAATCCGAAACTCCCGAAACATACTTCCGTTCCCTTTTTTGAACGTTCGCGCAGCTTTCCGCCCCGCTGGTGCTTCCTATATTTTACTTTCTTCGGCATTAACATGAATTTCTATACAAATCAATTACATATAACTATCCATTAATCTCCCCTTTCGCAGAGACTACTCAAATTTTTCTCCTTTACAAACCCATACCTTTACGCCGATTGCCCCGTAGGTCGTCCTTGCTTCCACTTTGGCAAAATCAATATCGGATCGAAGCGTGTGCAGCGGCAATATGCCTCTTGTCAGCCATTCGCGCCGGGCTATATCTGTCCCGCCAAGCCTTCCGGCAACTTCGATTTTCACTCCTTTGATTTTCCGGCCTTCCATGATCTGATCAATGATTCCTTTCATCGCCCTTCGATAAGGCACTCTTTTTTCCAGCTGTTCAGCCACATTCTGGGCAATAACCCGGGAACTTTCCTCCATATTCTTGATTTCCTCAACTTCAATCTTCAGTTCTATTTTCCTATTTCTGAAAAAACTTTCCTTAATATATTTTTTTATATCCTCAAGCCCTGTTCCTCCGCGTCCAATAATGACGCCGGGGCGCGCGCTTTTTATGATTATCTTCACCACACCGGATGATCTTTCAATTTCAACATCGCCGATTGCCGCGGTTTTCAATTTGGCAAAAACAGCTTTGCGTATTCCTACGTCTTCCTTGAGGTGCTTCGCGTATTCTTTTTTCGAGTACCAACGGGACTTCCAATTGCTGACCACTCCTATTCGGAGCCCGTATGGATTGACTTTTTGACCCATAACTTCAAATTAAATTACATACTCTTTCTTCGAAATACTCTTTTTAAAAATCCTTTGGATTTTTCCGCCTTCTTCTTTTCATCAATGAATTCTTTCCCTATTCTCTCTTTTGCCGTTTCTTTCTTTTCTTCCTTAGCTTCTTCGGTTTTCTCGCTCTCCTTTTTCTTGACTTCCGATTCTTTGACGACCTTCACGTCCTTTATCTCCTGCTTTTCGACTTTCTTTCTTCCTTTGCCTTCAACCAGCTCTTCCAGCACAATCTTGATGTCGCTTGTCCTTTTGAGGAGCAGAGACGCCCGTCCATGGGCTCTTGGCAACCATCTCTTTAGCTTTGCGCTCTCGTTAACAATGACATCTTTGATGAATAAATTATCCTTATCTAAACCAAAATTATTTTCTGCATTGGACACCGCACTCTTGAGAAGCTTTGTGATACTCGGCACTGATCCCTTGATCAAAAATTTGAGTTGTTCCTCAGCTTCTTTGACTGGAACACCTTTCAGCATATTCGCGACAAGGCGAACTTTGCGGGGTGATTTTCGTAAATTTTTGAGTTGAGCTGAAACCTGCATTTTTCTTGTTGATTGCGGCGCGAGAAATTGATTCTCGTACTGCATGCTTCATGATTATTTTTTCCCTACTTCCGCTTTTGCGGCTTTCGCCGAATCAGATGATTTTTGGGCTGCCGCCGCTTCCTGTTCTTTCTGCATCCTTCCGCCGTGCCGGACAAACTTTCGGGTCAATGCGAATTCGCCTAATTTATGACCGACCATTTCTTCAGTGACAAAAACGGAAATAAAATCTTTTCCATTATGGACACCAAAAGTGAATCCTACCATTTCCGGAGTAATCGTGCAACTTCTTGACCAAGTCTTGATGAGCGATTTATCCCCTGGCTTTTTATCCAATATCTTCTTTATCAGTCTCTCATCCACAAAAGGTCCTTTTTTTAGGCTTCTAGACATTATTTCCTTCTCTTAATGATTGATTTATTGCTGTACTTATACTTTTTTCTGGTTTTCTTGCCCAAGGCCGGCTTTCCCCACGGAGTTTTTGGATACTTGAGTCCGATTCCCTGTTTTCCTTCACCGCCACCGTGCGGGTGATCAATCGGATTCATAACAGTTCCGCGAACAGTCGGCCGGATACCAAGCCATCTGGATCTTCCGGCTTTCCCGATCATAACCGTATTATGCAACGAATTGCTGACCTGGCCAATAGTCGCCCAACATTCTCCGCTGGCAATTCTGATTTCTCCGGAAGACAGCTTTATTTGAGCGGAATTTCCCTCAACCGACATCAGAACGACAGATGACCCGGCGCTTCTGGCTATTTGCGCGCCCTTTCCCGGAAAAAGTTCGACAAGGGATATTTGGGTTCCGACCGGAATATTCTTGAGTATTGTCCGGCTGCCTATTTGAATAGGAGCGTTTAAGTCAGAAATCACTTCCTTTCCCGCTTCCAAGCCATCGACCGCTACCGCGTATCTTTTTTCACCATCTTTATACTTGAGCAGCGCAATTCTGGCGCTTCGATTCGGATCCTTTTCTATCCTTTCTACGATTGCCGGAACGCCGAATTTGTCCATTTTGAAATCAATCATCCTGAATCTTCTTTTATGCCCGCCTCCCTTATGCCTAACAGAAATTTTTCCGCCGGATCTTCCTTTGTCCCTTTGCCTGAAGAATGTCAAACTTTTCTCCGGTTTTCCGGGGTCATTTTCCATCTTGTTGACTGACATCTGTCTGCGACCGGGAGTAGTTTTTCTGTAAATCTTGATTGGCATTAGCCTTAAATTAAAAATTCAAAATGAAAAATCATAAAACTCGCTTCGCTCGTAATTCTTTTTTATTTAATCTTCCGAAAAAGCCGGATACCGAAGCTTTTATTTTTTCGTTCTACGCTTTTATCTTCCTTTACACTCCTTCTGCTAATCCGATTGTATCTCCCTGCCTTAATGTTACTACTGCTTTTTTGAATCCTTTTTTATACCCAACCGTCCGGCCATGCATCCTCTTTTTAGGAAGAATCTTGACGGTGTTAACCTTGGTCACCTGAACGCCATAATATCCCTCTATAGCCTCTTTAACTTCATGTTTGCTAGCCTTTTGAATAACTTTAAAAATATATTTGTTATTCGCGCCCATTTCCGTCGACTTTTCCGAGATGATCGGCTCTAGCAAAATCCTGTGAGCGATATTATCTTCTTTTTTTTCAACCTTTCTCTTTGCTACTTCGCTTTTGGGTTTCATTTTTTCCTCTTTCTTCGCCGCTGTTTTCTTCTTTTCTTTTGCAACTTGAGCAGCTACCGGTTTTTCCGGTTTCTTTTCCGATTTTTTTTCGGCTTCGTTTGACTTTTTCCCAATAATTTTATCTAAAATTCCCATTGTTTTTAAAATTACTTCTTGTTATATCGCTTTTCCAGCACTTTTATCCCTTCTTCGCTCACTAAAAAATATTTATGATTCAGCATATCAAGCACATTCGTATTTTCAATATCGATATTGGTCACCTTTTCGAGATTCCGGCTGGCTTTTTTCGTTCCCGCCTCATTTTTTGAAAAGCCGATAAGTATACTTCCTTTCAATTTCAGGCTTGTCGTCGCCTGTTTCATGATCTTCGTCTTAGGATCATCCATTTTCAAGCTTTCTACCAAAATAAGCTCTCCGTCCTTCAGTTTTCCGCTCAGAGCAATTGCCAGAGCTTTCTTCCCCATTTTCTTGGGAATATCTTTCTTGAAATTCCTGTCTTTTGTCGGGCCAAATGTCACCCCTCCTTTTCGCCAAACCGGAGTTCGGACTGAACCGACTCTGGCTCGTCCTGTGCCTTTTTGTCTCCAGGGCTTTATGCCGGATCCAGCTCTCTCGGCCCTATCTTTGGTGTGAGCCAAGACTTTTCTCCGATTAGCATATTGCGCCACATAAACCTGTTTGAGAAGCGCGTCGTTGGACTTCAAATCAAAAATTGCACCAGATAGATCAATATCCTTAACCTTCTCGCCTTTCAAATTGTGGACAACAGCCTTCATTCTTGTTTCTGTTTACTATTTGCAAATTATCTCAACTATTCTCCCATTCACTCCCGGTATCGCTCCCTTCAAAAACAAAATGTTATTTTCCTTATCAATCTCAACTATCTTAAGGTTCAATGTTGACACTCTTTTTCCTCCCATTCTGCCTGCCATCCTCTTTCCTTTGATGACATGCTCCGGATATGTCGCCCCGATGGATCCAGGAGCGCGAAGATCATGCTTATGACCATGGGTTTTCGGCGATCCTTTGAATCCATGCCTTTTTACGACACCCTGGAACCCTTTGGCTTTTGCTACCGCGGAAACTTTGACCTTATCACCAACCTCAAACTGGCTAATATCAATCTTATCTCCCGCTTTGAGATCCTTCATCTCGTCTCGAAATTCTTTTATTTTCAAAAAATTATCCTTTCCTTCCTTTTTGGATTTTGGATTTTGGATTTTGGATTTTCGCAATCCCAGCTGGATTGCGGCGTATCCGTCTTTTTCACTCGTGCGAATCTGTTTCACGACGTTTTCGCCACACTCAACAAGCGTCACGTTCAGCGCGCCTCTTTTTTCATCATATATCGTGCTCATTCCAAGCTTTTTCCCGAGTATAAACTTTGCCATTGTTTTCATTTAAACAAAAAACTGGACTAGATCCAGTTAAAAACTTTGTGAGTTTTTTGCTGACTAGTTTAGTATCCCGCTAATTAAAGGGACTTAAATTAGTTGAAAGTATAAGTTTTCTGTTGTTTATCGGCCACTGAACTCTACATTTTTATCTCGACATCTACCCCTGCCGGCAAATCAAGATTTGTCAGATTATCAATTGTTTTCGGCGTCGGATTGAAAATATCAATCAGCCTTTTGTGGGTTCGCATTTCATACTGATCACGGCTATCCTTGTGAACAAAGGTTGATTTGTTCACTGTGTATTTTCTTATCTGAGTCGGCAAAGGCACAGGCCCAGTAACTTCTGCTCCTGTTCTTTCGGCCGTTTCCACGATTTGACGGGCACTGCGATCAATAACTTTATGATCGTAAGCCTTGATTTTAATCCGAATGCGCGGTTTTACTTCGACTTCAACCGATTTCTTAGCTGATGACATTAAATCTTATTAAATAACTTATTTTACGATTTTTGTGACGACTCCCGCTCCGACAGTTTTTCCGCCTTCCCGAATAGCAAATCTCATACCTTCCTCCATGGCAACCGGCGCCATTAGCTTCACGCCAAGATTCACTGTATCACCAGGCATAACCATCTCTGTTCCTTCAGGCAAAGTCACATCCCCGGTAACATCCGTTGTCCGGATATAAAATTGGGGCTTGTATCCTTTGAAAAACGGGGTGTGTCTTCCACCTTCCTCTTTGGTCAGAATGTATATCTCGCCCTCAAATTCAGTGTGTGGAGTGATGGATCCCGGCTTTGCGAGAACTTGTCCTCTTTCCACATCTTCTTTTTTGATTCCGCGAAGCAGAATTCCCGCATTATCACCCGCTTGACCTTTGTCCAGGCTTTTGTTGAACATTTCGATTCCGGTCACGATGGTTTTGGTTGTCGGCCGGATACCTACTATTTCAATTTCTTCATTGATATTGACGATTCCTCTTTCGATTCTTCCCGTCACAACTGTTCCTCGTCCTTCAATCGAGAAGATATCTTCGATAGGCATCAGATAGGGTTTGTCAACATTTCTGACCGGTTCAGGAATATTCTCATCAAGAGCTTTGATAAGTTCCAATATGGGCTTAGCCATTTCTTCATCCTTGTCTTTTGCTTCAAGCGCTTTGAGGGCCGATCCTCGGATAACAGGAACTTTTTCTCCGTCAAACTCATACTTCGTGAGAAGCTCCCGCACTTCTGCTTCAACCAGATCTACCAGTTCCGGATCATCAACCATATCAACTTTATTCAAAAATACAACAATCGCCGGAACGCCCACTTGGCGGGCAAGGAGAATATGTTCTCTGGTTTGCGGCATAGGACCGTCCGTCGCGCTGACAACCAGAATGGCTCCGTCCATCTGGGCCGCACCGGTAATCATGTTCTTGATATAGTCAGCATGACCAGGGCAGTCAACATGTGCATAATGCCTCTTTTCGGATTCATATTCAACATGACAAGTGGCAATCGTTATGCCTCGTTCCCGCTCTTCAGGAGCCTTGTCGATTTCGTCCACTGACTTCTTTGAAGCAATAAGTCCCGCCAGATCCAGAACATGAAGAATAGCCGCGGTAAGGGTAGTTTTACCGTGGTCAACATGCCCGATAGTTCCAACGTTTACATGTGGTTTTGTTCTTTCAAATACTGCTGCCATATTTTTGTTACTGACGAATAAGCATTAAATTAAGCCGAATTCATGCCAATTCGTTTTGGTTAGATAACTTATTAAATTTTATTATAAATATAGTCTACGAACTTATTCTAAACTAAGTTTTATTTTTTGGCAAGTCTTTTCTCTATATACCCTCTTTACTGTATATATTCGATATCTTCGAGATCCTCTATTTCTTCAAGTCCAACATTTTCCTGGTTTTGCCCTTCTCGCCAAAAACCTATATCCTTGTTGATCTTATCAATAAGTTCTTCTTCTGTCAATGATCTCACATTGTTCCCTGAAGCACCGACTTTCTGAAAGTCTTGCCAGCCCATAACAACGTATTCGGGCTTTCCGTTTTCGACGATTATATATTTCCCGCCGGTTTTCTTTAACAGGTTTTTGAGTTCTTGAGAAAACATGCGATTTCCATTTTCATAATTAGCTCTTCGCTGAAGCAGTGCCTTTTATTTCCTCCGCCACATTTTTCGGCACTTCCTCATAATGGTCGAACTCCATGCTATAGCTGGCCCGCCCTTGCGTCATCGAGCGAAGCTGAGTGGCATATCCGAACATCGAAGCCATTGGAATAAGGCTGCTGATTTCTTTGACCCGCGCGTTTCCTTCTCCCCGGTCTTCTATTTCCTGGATCTGTCCCCGCTTCGAGTTGATATCGCCGACTACATCTCCCATAAAATTTTCCGGCGTTACTACGGTTACTTTCATTATTGGCTCGAGAATCACCGGTTTTGCGCGTCTAACCGCCTCTTGGACTGCTAATGATCCGGCGATTTTGAAGGCTGCTTCCGAAGAATCGACATCATGGTAGGAACCGTCATACACCGCCACTTTGACATCAACCATGGGATATCCGGCGACTATGCCGTTTTCCAGCGCCTCTTTAGCACCTTTTCCGATGGGAGCAATATATTCTTGCGGAATAACTCCGCCCTTAATTTCACTTTCAAATTCAAAACCCTTTCCCTGTTCATTCGGTTCAACCCGGAGCCAGCAGTGGCCGTATTGGCCACGGCCTCCAGATTGACGGATATATTTTCCTTCCGCTTCAGCGGTTTGCTTGATTGTTTCCCGATAGGCTACCTGCGGCCGTCCGACGTTGGCTTCCACTTTGAATTCGCGCTTCATCCGGTCGACAATGATGTCAAGATGCAATTCGCCCATTCCTGAAATGATCGTTTGACCTGTTTCTTCATCGGAACGAACCCGGAAAGTCGGGTCCTCTTCGGAAAGTTTTTTGAGAGCGATTCCCATTTTCTCCTGATCGGCCTTCGTTTTCGGCTCAATGGCAATGGCAATAACTGGCTCCGGAAATGTTATCGATTCCAAAATTATGGGTTTTTCCGGGTCACATAGCGTATCTCCGGTTGTCGTATATTTCATTCCTACCAGCGCTCCGATTCCCCCAGTATAGATCTCCTGCATCTCTTCGCGATGGTTTGCATGCATTAGGAGGATACGTCCGATTCTTTCCTTCTCTCCCTTGGTGGAATTGAGGACATACGAACCAGCTTTGACAACACCCGAATAAACGCGGAAAAAAGTGAGCTGTCCCACAAAGGGATCTGTCGCTACCTTGAAAGCCAAAGCGGAAAAAGGTGCGCTGTCATCCACATTCACCGTCATCTCTTCATTTGTTTTGGGATTTATGCCTTTGGCTGGCGGAATATCAATCGGCGATGGCAAATATTCCACCACTCCGTCAAGAACTGGCTGGACGCCTTTATTTCTGAGAGCTGTTCCGCAGTAAGTCGGATAGAGTCTCCCGGCAATAACCGCTTTCCTAAGGGTAATTTTGAGTTCTGGATTTGTTATTTCCTCGCCGCTAAGAAACTTTTCCGTAAGAGCATCGTCGGTTTCGGCTATTTTTTCTATCATCTTGTCCCGCCATTCCTTGGCCTGGTCTTTCATGTCTTCCGGCATATCTTCTTCTTTGACATTTTCCCCCTTATCGCCTTCAAAATAAACCGCTTTCATTTTCATAAGATCCACCACGCCCTTGAAATCGCTGCGCTGGCCGATTGGAATTTGGACCGCAACAGCATTGGGATTTAGGCGGTTCCAGATTGAATTCAGGGAAAAGAAAAAATCAGCCCCTTCTTTATCCACTTTATTGATGAAGCAAAGCCTCGGAACGTTATATTTGTCAGCCTGCCGCCAAACTGTTTCCGATTGCGGCTCTACTCCCTCTTTTCCGTCAAAAACAACCACACCTCCGTCAAGTACCCGAAGGCTTCTTTCCACTTCCACTGTGAAATCGACGTGGCCTGGCGTATCAATGATGTTTATCTGGCAATCCTGCCAAAAACAGGTGGTCGCGGCGCTTGTAATTGTGATGCCCCGCTCTTTTTCCTGTTCCATCCAGTCCATGGTCGCTTCCCCTTCATGCACTTCTCCGATTTTGTGGGATATTCCGGTGTAAAACAAAATACGCTCGGTAGTGGTAGTCTTACCGGCGTCGATATGAGCGATTATTCCAATATTGCGATACTTCTCGATGGGATATTTCCGTGCCATATTTATAAAATGTTATTTTTCTTGAGAGTGAATTTTGACGCAGGAAAGGGGTCGGGAAAACGTGAGTTTTCCCGGAGTGGAAGTATTGAAACCGCAAGGTTTCAAGGAGCGAAGCGACGCGTCAATGTGAGCAATAATGCCAATATTCCTGTATTTTTCGATGGAGTACTTTCTTGCCATAACAATTATGCGAAGTGGGCAAAAGCCTTGTTTGCGTCTGCCATCCTATGGGTATCTTCCCTTTTTTTCATCGCCGCACCCTGTTTTTGGGAAGCATCAATAAACTCCTGAGCCAGTTTTTCCGCCATTTTTTTGCCTTTTTTGGCCCTAGCCGCACTGATAATCCAGCGTATGGCCAAAGTTGATCTGCGATCTCCCAAAACCTGGATCGGCACCTGATAATTCGCGCCTCCGATGCGGCGGGATTTGAGCTCCACGAGCGGAGAAACATTCTTAACGGCCTGCTCAAAAACATTGAGGCCACCTTTTTTCGTCTGCTCGTGAATGATGGAAAAAGAGTCATGAATAATCCGCTCCGCCACGCTTCTTTTTCCTCGTTCCATCAAATGACCGACAAACCTTCCGACAATGAGGCTCGCGTATTTTGAATCAGGTCTCCAATTTTTTCTAAAAACTCTTTTTCTTCTGGGCACGTTCGTTTCACTCAAATTAAAAAATTAAGATTGAAAAACGAAAAATTAAGGAACCGCTTCGCGATATTTTTTTGAAATAATCAATGAGCGATAGCGAACACCAAAATTTTTACCTTTTCATTTTTACTTTTTACTTTAGTCCTTCGGCTTCTTGGCTCCGTATTTTGACCTTCCTCTTTTCCTGTCCGAAACTCCGGCCGCATCCAAAACACCCCGGACCACATGATATCTGACACCCGGAAGATCCGGCACCCGTCCTCCGCGAATCATCACAATCGAGTGTTCCTGCAAATTATGGCCGATTCCCGGGATATAGGCGGTCACTTCCATTCCGTTTGTCAGCCGAACTCTGGCAATCTTACGAAGAGCCGAATTCGGCTTTTTGGGCGTAGTAGTCGAAACCTTGACGCAAACGCCGCGCTTAAACGGACCAGTTGTTTCAACCGGACGGTTTTTGAGCGTATTGAAAATCCGGAGCATCGCCGGCGATTTCGATTTTTTATTCGCGGTCTTCCGCGGTCTTTTTTTGAGTTGGTTTATTGTAGGCATAAAAAGGTCAAAGCTAAAACGAGTGCTAGTTAGCTAGCAAAATGAATAATATAAAACAATTTATAATCTGTCAACAATAATTCACAATTTTCAATTCACAATTTTCAGTCAATGATCAATTATTTGATTTTCAATCTTCAAACATAAAAAATGCGTTATTGAAAATTTATTGTAAATTGAATATTGATAATTGAAAATTTACATCAAATTCCCACTACGACCCTGAAAAATGCCTTCTGCACTACATTCAAAAAAATTCCAATCGGTCCTGACAAAAGATATATCAGAAAAAAAAGAAACATAAACCCAAACTGCTCAATCTGCATTTTTGTCTCTTCGCGGATCGGAAGAACAGCAAAAAGAAGCTTCGACCCGTCAAGGGGAGGAAAAGGAATAAGATTGAAAAAAGCCAGTAAAACATTCACCATTATGGCGAAAGTGAAAATGCTCAAGATGATTCCTCCATCGGCGATATCGACCCTCCCCGTAATCAGAAGAATCCTCAGAAAAAAGCCGAAAATAAGCGCGATAAGAATATTTGCCAGAGGTCCCGCCGCGCCTACCAAGACCGGCCCGTATTTCTGGTCGCGAAGATTGTAGGGATTGTACGGAACGGGTTTTGCCCAGCCAAAGATGAATACGCCGAGAAAATAAGCAAGAAATGGAACCAGCACCGAACCGATGGGATCTATGTGTTTTACCGGGTTCAGCGTCAAACGGCCCATATATTTCGCCGTCGGATCGCCCTGCCACAAAGCCGCGAGGCCGTGAGCCACTTCATGGATGACAATCGACATAATGAATATCGCGGCAACGAATATGATTGTTATCATAGAAAGTATTACAGAGCTATTGCTAAAAATCTTTTTTTATGATATCTTGAACTGCGTAATTAAGCAACCTTATTCCACATAACACATAACATAAAACACATAACAAAGCGCTATGTGTTGCGTGCTACGTGTTGCGTGCTACGTGTAATATGAGTAGAGTATGCCAAATCTGCGGCCGCGGTCCCAAATCCGCCCAAAGCCGTTCTCATTCCAACATTGCCTCGAAAAGAACCATGGCCATCAATCTCCAGACCAAAAAAATCGGCGGCCAAAACCTAAGAGTCTGCACAAAATGCCTGAAAACTTCCGTAAAAGAAAAATAATCTTTTTTACCCCATCGGGACACCAAATACATAAAAACATACGTTAAAGAAAAATAACTCCGATGTTGCGTCGGAGCTATTTTTTATATATCCCATATTTTTATTTACTCTATGCGGATACCTGCATCAGGAGCAGCAATAAGCTTTTCAATAATGACTCTTTTGACCTCAAACACAGGTTCTTTACTTATGTCTTCCAGCGATTCAAGCGTTACTTGATCATCCTTTTTGATATCAGATAATTTTGCATCAATTTCCTCTATAGAGGGAGGGTTGTTTTGTCTTTCTCTCTTTATTATTTCTGTTCTTGCAGTTATTTTTCCAGTATACTTCTTTTCCCCCTGACAAACAGAGGTTTTGATTTCTATTTCATCCTTAGAAACTGATTTAACCGAACCGTTAACGTTCAATATGGCGATCGGAAAACCAACTTTGGCTGTGGCTGGATATTTTGCAGAAGACTTTTGAGCAGTATTTAGAGCAATAGATCCAGGAAATTTCTTGTCCACGCTTTCCATTTTTATTTCCGCTATCGCACCTATGATAACAACCCCCAAAATCATTCCAAAGAAAATAAGAATGGATTTTTTGATTACCGGTATTGTTTTTTTCGTTTCTTCTGACAATACTCTTTTTCTGACTGATTTTTTTGATTTTTGTATGGGACTTTTTTTCATTTACTTTATTTTTATAATGGTGGTGCGGTTGGTAATGGAGGATACTCAAAAATTATGATACCTTTTGCCAAAAACTCTTTTTTTTCTTTGATATTTTCCGAGGCATCGACGAATACACCATCACCCTTTTTTATATCGGAAAATTTTGCTGATGATTCTGAAATGTTTTGATTCGGATCTCCGCCAGTTTGGGATGCTGTTCCAGTTTTTCTTTTGGATATTGTCGTATTTCCATCTATCAGCACATTGAAATTTTTCTCCTCCCCGAAAAAAGACGTTTTGACCAATATAGAACTATTTTCTATAGCTGTAACAACTCCGCTAAATTTTGAAACTTCAATGGACATTAAGATATTTTTAGGATTTGATGCGTCAGGAGTATTATCCCCCACCCGCTTGCCCTTATCGACTTTGGGCTTAACCGAAGCATCTTTTTCCTCCTTATTATTATATGACAAGAAGAGTAACCCGACTATCGCTGAACCTAATATAAGGCCGATTAAAATAAAAAAGATATTTTTAACGATGCTTGATTTACGGACAACAACAATACCATTTCTAGTATTATTTTCTTGATTGATATCCATTTTTTTGTTTTTTAAAGATAATTGCCTTTGGAGGATTTTATATTAAATATAATATTAGAAGTTATTACGCTTATTATGCTTAATTTTAAAATAATTGTCAAAAATTTGTATAAACTAAATATATTACCGGCTCTTCGAAGCTAATTTTGAAAAGATTATCAATTACAAATTAGGAATTCAGAAAAAGCGAAAATACCAAACCGTTGATTATCATTGTTATGATAACTCCTATGAATATACAATAGGCAAAAGACATGTGAGTTTCTTTTTCCTTTTTTTTAGCCACAGCGAATAGAACGCCCACTAAACCAACCGGCAAGCCGAAATAAAATGTTATTTTCATCGTATGAAAAAGCCATGATATATTTTCTTCCGAACTAAAAAATTTACTGGAAAATAAATAGGAAATTAGTATCAAATAGACTGGAATTAGAAGCCATATTTTTTTAAAAAGATTCCTAAACAGCACCGTGAGGTATCTTGAAAATTTCGACATAGCGATTAATATAAAAGCCAAATACCACTTATTTATTTGTACAAATTCAAAATACTCTCTAGTTTCTAGTCTTACAAGTTGGAAAACAAAAAAAGCCGATAAGAGAATGAGGGCTCCTTTTATAATCTTCATGTAATTTGCACTGACATATTCTTTGCCCCGGCGCACAAAATTGGCCTCCCATTTTATTTTGATTGGTGATTCAATAAAGCTTTTTATGAGAACAATCAAATTCTTCAATATCAAGAACGCCAAAGCAAAAGAAAATATATTAATTAAGAGCACAGCTGAAGGAAAATAAGGAACTGCGCTTTTCCAGTAATATCTTAAGGGTAAAAGCAGCGAAACAACAAAAAATAATTTAGCATCTCCCGCCGACCATAGATCAAAATACCAAAGAAGATAACCGACTGCCAAGGAAATAAAACTATTAACGGCAACTTTTAGGATATATTCAGGCATAATATAGACAAAACCCACAGAATAGGCCGAAGCTAAAATTTGGGATAGTTGCGACCAGCCCAAAAGAAGAAGCCATATCCCTATGCCCCAAGTTGCTCCAAAGATGATCCACTTGTTTTTTATCTTTCCATGATAAAAATCCTGATAGCTGGTCACAAGACCAATGAAGAAAAGTATGGGTAAAAATAAATAATCAATTAGCATGAAAAAAAATTATTCTATTATTTTCCTTATAATTTTTTCTTTCGAGGCAAATACGGGATAAAGTTCTTGAGAGCTATAATATTTGTCCATAGCGCAAAGTCCGGCACAAATTTCATCCATAGAACAAGCTCGACATTTTTTTGGCTTATCGCGAAAAAAATTTTTTTGCACTACAAGACCTCTTTCACTCAGAAAATGCGAGGGGCGCAATTCACTTTTAACTATTTTTCGAGTTTCGGTAGAAATATGCTCAAAACCCGGCATATAGCAAAGAGGCACCCTTTCTATCCGAAAAGTCTTTTTAGCCTTTTTAAAAACTTCTGCCAATTTGACAAGTTCAATCTCTAGATCAGAAAAACTTGGGATTGTATCGGCATTTTTCCTCGCTTTTTCTGAAGTTGGATCAAGATTGTTGCAGCTGAAATGTCTCACAAACGGATAGTTATGAATAATAAATTGGGCCAGTGAACTTAGATGATTAGCATTATATTTGTTGAAAGTGATGTTTATATCGGTTCTCACCGATGAAATTAGCGATAGATGATCAAGAGTTTTTTTTATATTTTTTAGGGAATCTTCTTTCCCCGTCAAAAAATTCTGAATCTCGTCAATATGTGAATAAATGGAAACATGCACTTGCCGCAAACCGGATCTTATTAATTTCAGTAAGAATTTCTTGTCCGCCGTTTTTTGAGCATTGGTGATCAGTCTGCATGGAAAATTTTTTTTTCGGCAATAATTTATTAGCTCAGGCAGATGCGGATAAATCGTCGGTTCGCCTCCCGTAAAAATTAATCCGGCATATCCCTTCTTGATATATTTATCAATGATTTTCAAGGCGTCGGTCAAAGTCAAATCCTGCCAGCCAGAAGGTGGGTTCGAGCAAAATCGACATTTTTGGTTACATTTTCTGGTTACTTGAAGATAAGCTAAGTTTGCCATAAGTAATAATTTTTATCGGAAACCAAAAGATTTTTTTTAATCAAGATTATTAATAAAAAAATAGATAATACATTTAAATTGGTCAAATTTATCAGAAGAAAAACACCAGAACAATTTATTCATTTAAAATTCATAACTTTCCAATGAAGATGATCAGGCTTGTTTACATTGGCAACAACTTTACCGTTTTTTTTAATCACCAATTTGGAGCCACAGAGCTCAAGCTGATCTCCTCTCGATATTTTTTTTAACAATTTTATATAGAGAAGGCGATCACCGGGTAAATTATGACTCATCATCTCAATTTGATGCTTATTTGGAGAAAAAGAATAATAAAAATTTTTGTATATTATTTTTCTGTTTATCACCGTTCCATTGAATAAAACGCCCCTCGAACAAATATCTGTATAAAAAACCGGCGCTCTATTGAAATAAATTGTATCACAATATAATTTTTTGTTTTTTATTTTAATTAGATTTAGTAATTTATTTGTATATTCAAGGGTATTCAAACATCCTAAAGAACAAGGCAAATGGATATACAGATGAAAAGGTGTATCTCTCAAGAATGGGTTCGTCTTAAAGTCAAAAACGCTCTGCCTATTTTTAATAAATAAATCTCTGGTTTTATTTTCACCGTAATAGGGAGTATATCTTTTTTCACTGTGATCTTCCAAGAAACTGCTGATGCAACATGCCGGATAAGTGAATCTGTTTTCGAAATTTTCATTTTTTACGATTGCGATTCTCTCAATACTAAGTTTTTTACGGGAAATCAGCATAATGATCACTTCATTGCCTTCCGCCACGCTCGGATAGTAATCGACATACAACTTAGAATACCAAAGATTTTTCTTGATAATACTCTGGATACTAGCCGAGAATTTCTTAGTTGCTATTTTTAGAGTAACAGCTTTTTTCAAACCAAATTTTACCGCAATTAATTCCGGAAGAATAGTGTCCAAAATGCCATACTTTTTATGATAATAAACTTTTGCATTTTCAAAAAGATTTAATTTCATATATCAAAGATAAATCAGATTAAGCCATTTGTGATTCCTCATGGATCATTTTATTGGTCTCAATTCAGAAAAACCTTTTCTTTCCCCGTAGACTTTCCAAATACCCTCGCATATGTTGTTAAAACTACATAAATGACACCTCGGACCTTTAATCTTCAGATTGTTTTGCCTCATTTGTTTCCAGGAGAAAGTTTCTTTGACTTGATCTTTGTTTTGCTTAAAGGCCACTACTAAATTGAAATAATCTCCCAACTCTCCCATCAGTTCCGGTTTTCTTAATTTTTTTGGCATTAGGCAAATAGGCACATCGGAAATGGTGACACCTATTGTTTTATAATCAGCTAATTTCAAAATTCTTTCAATATATTTTGAAAACTCCCGAAAACGCGGAACTATGCGGTCAAAATCAATAAGACAGAGTCCATCCGGACGGACAAAATTCAACCTAAATTCGCTTAATCCCATTTTCTTGAAGAAGATTATTGTTTTGTCGAGATTTTCATAATTATATTTATTTATGACAATATTAATTGCAACATTTCCACTCAATTTGTTATTCTTTTTAAGTTCGACTAAATTTTCCAGGCCGGCAATTTTTTGGGAAAATCCTCCTTTGATGCCCGTCAATTTGTCTTCGATTTCGGCTAAATGGCTATGGACCGAAACAGAGATTCTAGTCGCGCCTGATCTTACCAGCATATGCAAAAATTTCATATCTGCCAATTTTCTTCCATTGGTAATAATATGAATTTCTGCGAAACCTTTTAACCTAGCATAGGAAATGATATTTTCGATTCCTGGATAAATCGTCGGTTCGCCTCCTAAAAGCCCCAGTGATAAATAGCCTTTGTCAGACATCGTATCAATTTCTTTTTTTATTTTATCAGCAGAAACAAAGAATTCTTTTGTGCCAGCACCTTTACAAAAGATGCATTTGTTGTTGCAGATCTTCCCAATATTTATTTCGATATGCTTGATACTCCGATCATTTTCTGGTTTATTATTGAGCAGCTGAAGTGATTGTTTCGTTCCCACATTTGCTTTATCTGGTTCAAGAATACGAAAACCCTTTTTTCTTATATCTTCTATCCAAGCACCGTCGCACTTATCATTAGAAAGGCACGACCGACACCTAACACTTTTTACATAATAGCGATTTTTAATATAAAAATCCAAAAAATCATAGATATTAAAATTATTTTTCAAAAGAAAAGACACACACTTTGTTCTGCCAACCGTTTTTTGGCATCCAGCTAATTTTCTAGACGTAAGACATTTTTTATTCTTTAACTCAATTAAGTCAGCACAAAAGCCTTGCAAAAAACAATATTGGCATTTTTCGCCCCGACACGACATCATTTTTCCTTCTTGTATTAGTCCCAAAAACTCATTTCGCCTTCCCCGCACTTCATCTGACATTTTATGAGGATTTTGGATCAATTCTTCAAATCCCTCCAAATATTTTGGAGGAAATCTATTAGTCCAGATAACTACATCGGGGAACTTTGAAAACTGCAAAGCCTTATGGATATAAGACAAATTTTTTTCGATATCGTAAAAAAGAATTCTCTTATTTTGCCATGCCTGTCCAAAAGGAATAATCTGCAATAAATCAAATTCCCTTACACCCAAATTAATGAAAAAATTCAGAATATCATACAGATACCTGCAATTTATTGCGCTGATGACAATATCCACGCTGACAATGAGCCCAGAAATATTCAAGGCTCTCTTAAGTGCCAATAATGTTTGGTTGAAGGATCCTTCGGCTTGCGTTTGGAAGTCGTGCAATTGAGCATTGTGGCCATGAATTGAAAATGTAATCTCGTTAATTCCAGCGCCTATTGCTTCGTCTAAAAATTTTTTATATGCGAATAATCGACCATTACTTATAGCCTGGACATGAGAATATCCGGCCTTTCTTGCTAATCTAATGATTTCATAGAAATCGGGATGCATTGTCGCTTCCCCGCCGCTGAGAATTACTCTCTCGCAGCCAGATTTGATCCCTTTTTTCAAATCACGTTTAATTTCCTGAAGGGAGATGTGTTTATTTTTTTGAGAATTTTTATCCAAACAGAAAAGACAATTATTATTACATATATAAGTCAATCTGACCCAGTGCCGTTTCTGAACTGCTGTTTTTTCTCGATTGTCGATGGTGATTAGCATTATTTTAGTTAAGTTAAATTAACTTTGAAGAAGAATACTTTAGATTATTCTAGTGATATTTTATTTCTTTTAATTATCAATAATATAATAATAAAAAAACGATATTTTTTGCGCCACTCATCTCCCCACCAAAAAGACTCCAATAATTTCTGACGATTTAACGGGCTTCAGATCGGTTAACGGGTAAAGTCCTGCATATTCCCTCCAAACACCATTGCAATAATCAAACAGGCTGCAACGAAAACAAGATTCTGTTTTTATTTTATCGATGGAGCGGATAATGCCGTTTCTCTCAGTGTTTTTGTTCTTAATCTTGATAAAGTTTTCGGAATATTCCACACATTGTTCAAGATTTTTTGACCAGCCCCCAATGCACAGCGGCAATCCACAATAAGGGTTATTAATTACAACATTATTTTTTTTTCCTAACTCAAGTGCTTCTTTCACATATGGATCTAGCAATTTATAACGAGGGACAAGATTAATATTTTTCCGGACTCTTCCTCTCGGCTGAACAACCGACAAAGAGATTGAGCTGACTTGAGGAATTTCTTTTATAATGAACCTGATGAAATCAGGAAGATGCTTATAATTTTTTTTTGTTAACACTGGATTTAAAATCACTTCAATGTTTGCATTTATAGCATTTTTAATTCCCTTAAAGCAATCGTTGAAAGCGCTATTTCTCATTACGAGAGAGTCGTGAATATCGGCAACATGGGAGTGCAGCCCGACAAACACCTTATTTAATCCCGCCTTCTTCAATGACTGAACAGTTATTTTGTCTTTTAGCAATACTCCGTTAGTCTGAATTTCAATTACCTTGGCTCCGTGCGACTTAGCTATTTTAATCACCTCGCATAGATCTTTTCTGATCGTCGGTTCTCCCCCACTCAAAGAGATCCTCTTATGCTTTCCCGATTTAGCCAGTTTTTCAATTTCTTTATTTATTTCCTTTAGCGATACTTTTTCGGGAAAATTAAATGACTCAGAAGGAACATTGCAAAAGAGGCATCGAGCATTGCATTTTTTCCCGAGCCTAACAACTGAATATGGCAGGTTTTCCTCCAATGCTTTTGTTATTGTCATCGCGTAGCTTTATTCGATCCGATTATTAAAACATTTAAAAACTTTAGTTAAAATAAACAATTCTAAACCGCTGTTTTTTCTCGATTGTCAATGGTGATTAGCATTATTTTAGTTAAGTGAAATAAATGTTTATGAAAAATACTTCGGTTCTTTGTAGTATTTTACTAGCGTATTTATTGCCAACATTTTTTTAAAAAATAGCGGTCCTAATCTTTAAATACTATTGCCATAATATCATATTTTTTGACAAAATCATATTTGGCTAATTTATTATTGATAATTATTCTTTGTTTCCTTTTTTTTCGAATATACTTCAATATAACATCCTTATAACATCATCGATATGATCATAAATGTATTTTAAAAATGAGTTTACTCTATCTCCGGTCATAAGGTAAATCAATGATTTCGGTGCATTCAAATAATTTTCTAAAGCCTTGATCAAATTCGGAAAAAAGCCTGAAAATATTAACTTATGCATATTCTCACCCGAAAAGAATATAGAAGATTTTTCTCCAGCCCTTTTGCCATCATATTTATATTACTATATTCGAGCTAATTATAATCGCTTTTTAAAAATCATTTAAAATCCACAATTCTCCAGCGCAAATGATCCGGCCGAGTCAGCCTGGCTACTGATTTTGATCCTCTTTTGATCACTAACTCAGAATCGCGCAGCTCAACTGCATTTCCCTCAGAGAGATGTTTTATCAATTTTTGATAAAGTATGCGATCACTGGGTAAATTATTATTTGATCTGTCAATTATATGTTTTTGCGGAAAAAAATCAAAATAAAAATCCGTGTAACTGATTTTTCTATCTTTTACAATCCCCTTAAATAAAAGTCCCGCACCGCAAATATCGGTGTAAAATACGGGGGCCCGATTAAAATGAACAATGCTGGAATACAATTTTTTATTTTCACGCTTTATAATATTTAATAATTTTTTTGCGTATTCGATGGTCTCGGAACATCTCAAGGAACATGGCAGATGGCAATAAAGATGGAAGGGAGAAGTTATTAAAAAAGGATTCATCCTAAAATCAAAAACATTCATCTTTTCTTCCTCAAGTAAATCTCTGTTCCTATTTTCGAAATAAAAAGCACCATCTTTTTTTAGAAAAGCTTTGGTGCAACACAAAGGATAAGAATAACGGCTATCATAATTTTCTTCTTTATCGTCATTTATAATACTAATATTTTTTTTGGAAATCAATGTGTTAATATAACCGTTGCCTTCTATCACGCTTGGATAAAATTTTACAAACATTTTTGATGTCCAAAGCTTTTCTTTGAGAGCGTTTTGCTGCTCAGCAGTAAAATTTTTTGCGGAAAGTTTAATTGTTAAGGCTTTTTTCAAACCAAATCTTACTGCAATTAATTCGGGTAAAATACTGGACAATATTCCATATTTTTTTTGGCAAGCTGACCTGGTTTTTTCAAAAAAGTCGAGATGGCTTCGCATTTATTTTTAATTTTACAAAAATAATTAGAACTTTTTGCTAATAAATATTTTTGATTAAAATTATTCAATTAATCCATTCTCTGAAAAATATAATTATATTTACCTATTAAGTCGACTTTAACTATTTCAAATCCGATTTTTCTTATTTTTCTTAGTGGCATTTCTATGAAACAATTACAGAATATAAATGCATCCTTTTTCAAGACCTTCCTGGCTTCTATAAAGATGTCCAGGATATAGTGATCTATTTCTGCTTGCGGTTTACTATAATCATTATGAAAAACTTGAATGAACGAAATGAAATCGAAATACCTTTCCGGAAAACGATTCGACAAATCAAGTGCATCCAACCTCAAGACGCTTATTCCAATTTTGTTAGCGGCTTTAACAAAATCCTTCGTTTTTTCAATGCCATAAACATTTTTATATCCTATCTTTTTTAGAAAATTAACGAAAAGCCCAACAAAACAACCAACATCCAATATTTTTATGCTACTTCCTACGCTGTCTACTGGAAATTTTTTAAATAGAAAATATGTTGCGTAGTCATAATTATCGAGATTGATGGGTGAACCAGTTATTTTATTTACATATTCGATTTTCTTTTTATTAAATTCGTAAGACTTAAGCGCTTTTCTTGCTTGGTTAATTTCTAAACATTTATTGCTTAACCGGATTTCTTTTCTTCCTTTTTCTGGAATCACTCGAATAAACTCTTTTTTTTTCCCCTTCTTTGAGAACCCTTTCCAGAAATCTTTGCACAAATGATCATTTCCGCATTGCTCGCACTTTGGAAAAACCGCTTTTCTCCTCCATTTTCCATCTTCATTATATGCATTTGCGAGTTGAGATTTCCTTCCTGTCATTTCTGTTTCAACTTCAACATTCCCGTTTATGTTTCCGCATCCTTGCATAAAACAAAAAGGAGCCAACTCAGTCTCTACTATTTTACCCGCTCTTATTCCTAACTCCATCCCCCTTTTTGAAAACGGTTCAATCTGCTTCATTCGAAGGAAAATTTCTTCAAAATTGCCGAAGGTACTGCCTTGAGGGCAAATGAAGGAAAATTGATATTGATCAACCCCTAAAGAAATCAATAATTCTGCGATTTCCGGCAAGTGACAATAATTATATTTAGTTATGACTGTGTTTGTTATGACTTCTTGTTTAAGCTTCTTCAGATTTCTAATGCCGTGGACAGTTTGTTGAAAACTTCCTTTCGCTCCGGTCAAAAAGTCATGCAATTCCGGATTATGACCGTGTAAAGCTAAATAGAACTCATTCGCACCGGCTTCAATCGTTTTCTGGCAATAATCAAGATAAGCAAACATCCGGCCATTTGTATGAATTTGAATGGTTTCAAAACCTATTGTTTTTGCGTATTTAACTATTTCCATAAAATCCGGCCGAATAGTTGGTTCTCCCCCTGTGAAAACAATGCCCTGACAACTCTTTATTACTTTCCTCATCTCCTGTTTTATTTCGGCCGTAGTCTTATCATGACTCCACTCCCCTTTCTCATATTTTCCCTGTCGACAAAAAATACAATGGCTGTTACAGGAATATCCGACATTTAAATTAGCCTTTTTTTGCTTTTTATGCAAAGTAATGTCTAATTCCATATTTGAATTCCTTATTCGAGAGACTCGCAAAAATTATCTTTGATTTCTTTTTCGCCGTAATTAATTACATATTGTTTCATAACCCCTGGGCACTGTCTTCGAATAGTGCAATGTTCGCATTTATCAATCTTTATATATTCTATTAGTTTATTTTTGGAAACTTGATGAATCCTCTTGGCGTTCTGATGAGATACGATCAATTCTTCGTCCCTTGAATCACTATATTTCACCGAGCGAGCAAAAATATCGGAAAAATAACATCCCATCGGCGGATTAAGCAAGCTCCAGTCGTAACCGAATCCCTTCCCCGATTCTAAGGCCTGCTTTATGAAACCGGCAGCTTTGCTAATAGGCGGAGCTAATTGTCTGAATTTGGCATTTTCAAACGGAATCACATAAATAAATGTCGCTCTCTCTACGCAATTTTCGAGAAGAATTTCGGCAAGCGCGGGAAGAAAACGATAATTAGCGGAACAAATCGTAGTGTTAGTTCCTATCCGAGAAAATCCTATTTTTCTCAGATGACTAATTCCCTTTATGAGCTGATCGAAACTGCCAGGAGATTTGGTTAGACCATCATGGATTAGAGCATTATGTCCATGAATAGAAAAAATAACATTCGACAACCCAGAATTTATCAATTTTTCCGCAAATCTTGGATAGCAAAACATTCTACCATTAGTAGTCAACTGTATGTTTTTAAATCTCTCCGCCCTTGCAAAGCGAACAATATCAAAGATATCCTCTCTTATGGTCGGCTCTCCGCCGATTAAATGAATACTTGTCTTTTTTTTCTTCTTGGCTGCCAGTATTTCTTGATATATTTCGCTGGTTGTTTTATTAGGCAAATTGCGATTTTCTTTCTCGTAACAAAAGACGCAGGAGTTATTGCATCGAAAGCCAAGGATTATTTTAGCGTCGTTTTTCATAACTTTCTGCTGTATTTGATACTTTTTACCGAAGTTTTTTCTTCGTATCATTCGCTAAAACCGGCACAAATTCTTTCCACCCGCGTCGCTTGGAATACGAATCTAAAACTCCGCCACAGGTATGATCATATCTGCATTTTTTGCATAAGGGACCCTTGGATTTACTGCCCCACGGCGATGATTTCGTTATAATTGAATCCTTCTTCAAAAAATTCTTCCGTATGACGAGATTTTCAAAGATACCACAATATTCTTCTACCCCTGTCAGCAGGCAAAATGGAAGACCTATTATAAAAATTGGAAGCTTTCCCTTGAAGCGCAGATCATTTTTTAATCGGGGAATAACTTTTTTCAGTTCGTCCCCAACCATCTGGTAACGCGGAATAACTTTATCAAAAAAATCTTCCGCCCTCCCCTTGGGAATAACTACGTTTAAAACAATCTCATCGACCGCGTTAAAAGAAATCATCAGCCTCAAAAAATTATATAAATCTTTGTAATTTAATTTAGTAACAGTGAAATTAATATTGAAACGGAATTGGTACTTCCTCTTTAAAAAAGATAAATTACAGACACCCAAAAAAGTTTCCTCAAAACTCCCTGGAGACCTAGTTACCGATTCCTGAATCTGTTTATTGCTTCCATGAAAGGAAAGATTGATTTCGTTCAAGCCAGAGCCAAGCACCTCGAGACAAAAATCTTTATTGGCAAACCGGCGTCCATTGGTTGTAAGAGCTATTTCTTTATAGCCCAGCTTCTTTGCTAGTTTGATAAAATAAACACAATTTTTATTCAAAGTCGGCTCGCCACCGCTGAAAACAACCCTGTTAATTTTACCTTTCATTCTCAACAAATCGTTTTTCACGCAATCATTGTCAGCTAAAGAAGGACCTACTTTTCCCAAGATTTTAGCCAAACAAAAAATGCAGCTGTTGTTGCAATATGAATTCGAAATAATGTGCAGTCTCTCTTGTTCAGCCATATATGAATATAATTAATCCTATACTCATTTCAGTTGCCTTTATTTATTTCTTCATCCCCAAATTCTTTAATATATTCTTTGAAGATCCCGCCACATAACCCTTTTTTGATGCAATCTTTACATTTTGAAACATACATTCTGTTTCTTGAAGGCGAATCACTTAAAGTCTCTTTTAAAATAGTCTTGTCTCCCTTCTTCCATTTTTCTAATGTCAGTCGAGATGACCAATATATATCATTGGAATAGATTTCATAGCCACCAAGGATACACAGCGGCAGGCCGAAAAATCTTATTTTTAGAGATTTTTTCCTTGCAGTCTCTACGAAAAAAGGAACTTTTTTCTTTATTTCGCTTAATGGAACTGTCAAATTTCTAAAATTCTTGAGACCGCTGCCTTCGGGAGCAATATTCGAAATAAGAATCTGCTTTATTTTTTTGAATTGGCTTACAAAATGAATTGTTTTTTCAATGAAAGGAAAATTATTTTTTGTTAAAACAATATTTATAAAACCAAAAATGTCAGACTTGGAATTTTCTAAATTTTTTAGCGCCCTATTTACCCTGGAAAAGCTTGACTTGTTACCGCATAAAAGATTGTGCAACTCAGCATTGTACCCGTGAACAGAAAAGCAAATTTCATCAAGAAAAGGAGTGATTTCTTTACAGAATTTATTTGAAGAAAAGAGTCCTCCGTTAGAACTGATGTAGGTTTTGTATTTTAATCGTTTGGCAAAACGGACCAAATCTAATATATCCGGATGAAGTGTCGGCTCGCCACCGGTAAATGTGATATGCTCAAATCCTTTTTGAGCATTCTCTTTGAGCTTTTTTTTGATCACCACTTTTTGCACGAACTGACCGGAAAATTTGATTAATTGGTCTTGTTCACTGCAAAAAATACAATTGTTAGGGCAAAAATAGGAAATATGAAATTCAAGCCGCTTATGCAAAAATCTTTTCGACATTATGATAGTGAGGTTATGAATTTGCTAATGTTTTTAGCATATAAAATCTCGACAGCTACAGCCTCTCGGAAATATATACACGTCTCTTCGACCATCCTCCAGCCTAAAGCCAAGGTTGTCAATAATAAAATCTTCAAAATTTTTATTTAAATCCATATATATATCCCTTCCCATAGCTAATTTTATATCTTTTTTTATTTGCGCGAATCGATGATTGCGATTGTATATTTTAGCTATTTTGCTGTATATCAGCTCACCTTTAGGCGAATACTTTTTCGCGCATGCATAATAAGAACTTTTATTATAGTGCATCCCTTCGAGATAATTTTTTATGCAGTTTTTTTTCAAATAGGCCTTTGGTAAACCATGATAATACTCATATATACTCAAAGCCATTGTTTCTCCTTGAAACTCGAAGCCCAGAGTTAGTCCCTTATGATCGGGTAATTTGAAAAAAAAATCAAAGCCCAGCTCTTTAATCAGCCGGCGTATTTCGCTTTCAAAGACCAAGCCGTTGTCAAAATGAAAATAAAGTTTCAAAATTAGCGGAATTTCATCTCGAATTGAGTAACCGATTCTTATTTTTTTCAAGTTTGCAAATTTTACAATTTTTAAAAATTTTAATTGGGACTTGCGAGGCAGGAATAGTTCTGCTATTGCAAGCATACTACATCCTTTAAACTGGCCACTCTTTTCCTCAATGACATCTACTGTGCATTTTTCTTTATATCGTATTGAACTGAGTTTAAAATCTATATAAATATCTTCCAAGCAAGGACAGCTAAGAACCACTTTCCACGCTGCTAACATCTTCTGAGAAACGGAAAATTTTTCAAAATAATTATTTAATTTTTTCTTGTATAATAATAATTTCATTTCGAAGCCAAAATTTTGTTCCAGAACCTCGTGCCTGTGCGTGTATTCTTCAGGTCCAGATATCCAGCCTCTCTTTCATACATCTCCCTCATCATTGGACTTGCCAGAATCTTTTTCTTCAGACGCGCACAATGTTTCGTCATAACCTCCCCAGCCGCCACGTTGCTTTTCAGAATTTTTTGATTCCAGTTTTCCGCCCAAACAACTTCGATTGCCTGTTCGTTGGTCATTCTTTTTTTGTTGAGTTCATCGATCGTTTGGCCTTTCAGATCATGTAAATTTCCAATGATATATTTTTTTCTTTTTTCATCACTGTCGAGCAGATATGCCAAGCAAGCCGAATAAAGATTTCCGTCTATATTGACCACCAACTCCGTGTTCATTCTGAATGGATAAAACCAGTTTTTAATGTTGTGGTAAATTATTCCATTTTTAACCAAAAGATCAGGATATATTTTTTCAATTTTCTTGAGTTCGGTATCTAGCGCTTTTAGGTCGCCGTCATCCCAATAATGGCCGCATCCGACCATGAGCCAGATCTTTTTGAATCCCAGCCCCAGAAGAGACATAAAATTTTCTTTCAAGTCTCTGACCGTAGCAGGCGTCACAACCGTATAACAAAAACAATTGACTTTTTTCTTGAAAACAAAATTCAAATTTTTCGTTATCAGAGAATACGAGTCTCCACCTCCCACCAATGGCCGATTCGTATTCTGTGATCCCTCATGGCCATCAAGGCTGATTATCAAGGTTACTTCATGCTCCTTAAAGAAAGATATTTTTTTTTCGTCCAAAAGCAGACCGTTGGTGGTAACCATAAATTCAATTCTTTTTCCATTTTTTTGCGCCTTTTTGTCACCGTAGACAATTGCATTTTTCATAACTGAAAAAGGCAGCATAAGCGGCTCTCCACCAAAAAATTCGAATTTTAGCTCATCCTCTTTGGAAGCCACCAACAAGTCCACAGATTTTTTTAAATCCTCTTCTGATATAAAAATATTGCTTTTTCTTATCCTGCAGTAAGTACAATTCAAATTGCAGGCCCAAGTAGAAATGATGCAAAGATACATAAATATAAATTTATTTATTAATTGGTTTTATCTCATTCTCTCCGTATATCTTTATATAATCATCAAAAATGCCAGAGCATCTGTTCTTTTCGGAACATGAATCGCACTTTTTCAAAAATACGGCGCCGAATTCTCCCTTTCCTGTCAACAGCTTGTATTCCATTTTTTTGCCGTTCGCCACCATAAATCTGACAAATCCTGGCTCTATCAATTCAGCCTTTTTGAGAATCTTTTTTATTTTCATAAAAATACATTGTGGAAAAAATACCAACCTGAATGAAACATTTTCAATTCCATCAGTTCTTCTCGAAAAACAATTTATAATTTCTGTAAACGAAGCGCAATGTTCCTTGTATACATTTATGCCCATGTGATCTATTCCTGGATCAGGATAATAAAACCAAAAAGAAAGCGCGGCCTGACTGTATCCAGAAGATAACTTTATTATGTCTGGCAACTCTCGATAATTTTCTTTTAATATTACTACATGGAGATTAATTTCGACATCCATTTTTCTCAAAATGTCAAGCGTCGACAAAACTCTCGTAAACGATCCTTTCTTTTTCGTGATAAAATCATGAGTCCCTCCATTCGCTCCATATATTGGAATTTCGAATCTGGAAACGCCTTCATCCAAAAATTTCCTTATTCTCTCTTCATTGCTCAGTTTCAGTCCTGAAGTCCATAAAGTTATATCCTGAAAATATTTTTTAGCCATACCGATAACTTTGTGAATTTCGTGAAATTCATCGGCTTTTTCTCTCCCCCAAATATCCAGTTGATTCGATATTCTTGACGAAGTATCAAAAAAAATCTTCAGTTTTTCGTAATCGACAGATGCAGTCTCTCTTTCCAATTCGTGATATCTTTTGCCGCCTATTTGTCTCGTACAAAATATATAATCATAATCGCAGGATCCGCTTTGAATATCAAGAGCTACTTTCTTTTGAGTGCAATCGAGCCCCGATTCGGAGTAATCATACTTATCAATGTATTCGATGAAAAAACCGACACAGCGACCATAATTACGGCAGCCGTTGCATGATTCCTTCTTCATACCAAGCATTTTAATGTGATCCAATCGCTTTGAAAGATTTCCACCCGGACTCAAAATCAAACATTCTTTTTGGAACATTTCATTCAGAATGCACTTTTCACTTTCGGGAAGCTGGCACCATGGAATCCCATCTATGCATAGCTTATTTTTTTTTCCAAATCTGTCCGAAACTTTTTTTATAAAGGGACGGATCTCAGAAATGCTGGGGATAATTTTTTTTTCGCCCTTGCCTTCAAGCGGAATCGGATAACTCAGAGTTATAAAGCTCGGCTTCATTTTGGCAATCCAGCTGATAATTTTTGGCAAGTGACGATAATTATTTTTATTGATAATGGTTACAGTCCCAAACTCGATACTTTTTCTTTTCTTTTTGGCTAGATTTAGGGCATCCCGAAGCTGGGAAAATCCCCCCTTGCCTGATAAAGTGATTTTTTCATATGTTTCAGAAGTGACCTCAGGAACCATAAAAATAACGGTTTTTAAGCCGCAGGCCACCAGTCTGGAAAAATAATTTTCGTATGACAGCCTTCTTCCGTTTGTTAGAAGAGAGATATTTTCATATTTTTCGTTATTCGCCAACGTTATTAGATCTGGAAGATGGCGCGAAAGGGTCGGCTCACCACCGGAAAATTCGATATATTTTGTCCCCCGTTTTCTTAGTTCAACAATTTTTTCTTTTATCCTGGCTATATCATGTTTTTCTTTGCTCTTTTTTTTCTGATAGCAAAAAAGGCAATTGTTATTGCACTCTCGCGTGAGCTCAACTGTAAGAATTTCCGGATTTTCTTCCCAAAGCATTTTTTTCATCTTATTTTCTCATTTTTGAAAGTATGTTTATGCCGCCTAAAGCGTATTTTTTCAAAAAGCCTTTGCAATATTTTTTTTCCTTGCAATTTTGACAGAAGGAAATACGAATCCTGGAGGAATCAAAATCTTCTCCAATAACGCTTTCCGGTTTCAAGACCTTTATTTTCTGTGTTTCAAATATGCAGATTGGAATCGCCCCATGATACGGAATTAGGTATTTGAGCCTGTTCTTCTCGCAATATTCGACAGTATTCTTCAGCTCAGCCATCCCCTCTTCCAGGTTCGGAATCAGCGCAGGATTTCTAGCAACATTTTTACAGTTTGTTTCAAGAAATGATAAGGCAAAAGATTTTATCCCAAAAGATTTGTGGAAATATTCCACTAATTTCTGGATTATAAATTGATTGCCGCGGTAAATAACGATGTTAATGGTCACCTTGACACCCATTTTCTGTAAATTTTTTATCCCTTCTTTTTTTCTTAGAAACGACCCCCTAAGTCGCGAAATTTTGTCAGAAATTTTTGAATCATAATGATAGGCAGAAACAATTGCTTCGGTTAATCCCGCTTTCTTTATCTTTGAAACAAACTGATAGTCTTCAAAATTATTTCCGTTTGTAAGAACTGCAATTTTTTCATATCCGGATCTGCGTGCCAACCTTACAAATTTTTCGAAATTTTTTGAAACAGTCGGCTCTCCTCCAGTAATATTCAACCGTTTCAAATCGCCTCTCTTGGAAATTAACGGCATTATCCTTTCCTCTGAATAAAGATTAGGGTTTAATTCGGCATTGCTATCACAAAAAATACAATCTTGATTGCACTCGCTAGTCACCTTAATCCTTTTAGTGGATATCCTATTCATTCTTATTAAATAAATTAGTTACGAAAATCGATTTTTTGATAATCTATGACATAAAACCATTCCGACGTTGTATTGAACCTCGGCCAAGCCAGAAGATTCTTTCTATAAATTATCGAGATATTCTTAATTACGGCAATGTAAATTTCTACCTGATATCATGATCAAATAGGCTTCCATCGATTAGCGTATAGGTTTTGCAAGTTCATCTTCCAGGCCATATTTATTTATATATGCCAAAGAGAAACCATCGCATTTACTTGAAGAACAGATATCCTTAAAAACACAACTCCATTTAGCGCGATTGTTATTTTTCCAAAATAATTCATCAATGATCACATCTGGCTGAGAGTTATTGAGATATTTTGCATTCTCTTTCAATAGGCACTCCGGAAAATATTTAAGATTAACACGGATCCTCAATTTATTTGCGACAAGAATTGCTTTTGAGAGATTGCGTATCACTTTCGTGATTGGCGGAATAAGATTATCAAAATCTTCATTTCCTGCAGGCCAATAATTCCAAAATTCCATTTCGACGATATTTTTGAATCTGGATATTATTTCAACAATCTCGGAAAGATGGTTATAATTGTATTTCGTTACAACTGTGTTAGTTATTGTTCTGACTTTCAATTCATTCAAATTGGCTAAACTATTTAACGTCTCTGAGAATGAACCGGATTTCTGGGTAATTGAATCATGTATTTCCGATTTTGGCCCATTAATACTGATATAAAATTCATTAACTCCGGCTTTTATCAATTTTTTGCAATAATCCAGATCGGATAATCTGCGGCCGTTCGTTTGAATCCTTATATTTTTGAAATAATCTTTCGCATAGTTAACGAAATTTATAAGGTCTCTATTTAAAGTCACTTCTGCTCCGCTTAAGATAATGCCTGAGTAATCTATTGATTTTTCTATCACTATGTTCTTAAATTCTTGAAACGAAACTTGCTTAAGTTTCTTCCTAAATCCTCTTAGCATGCAGCTAATACATTCATTATTACAGTCGAATCCTATTGTTATAACCAAATATTTTCGCATACTACCGGGCGCTAACAATTCTTATTTTTCCGTCTTTTTCTTTGTAATAAGGATGTTTTTCATCCAAAAGGTTTAAATGCTTCCTCAAAAATTTTTCATTTCTTGCTAAGCAATTTTTACCTCCCATTTTCATATAATTATTCTTCCTTATTCTTTGAAAAATTACTCCAATAGACTCTTTTTTTATATTACCAAAAACAATAGGCAGATAGGGACAGGGCATAACATCCCCATTTGATTTTATATGGCAAAAATCACGCTTAGCTGAACATTGCTCAACATTCGTCAGGGGCGTATCCTCGGAGTCAAAAAAAATGTAAGGCAGGAGAGATTTCTCAATATAGCTCACCAAGTAGTTCGAATCCCCCAAAAAATGAGAATCATTATTCAGTTTTGCTGAACCAACATACTTTGGAAGTAAAATTCTAATCCGATCAGCACCTTTTTTTACGCAGAATCTGATGAAATTATTAATCTCGCCATTGGTAAAATAATCCTCACTTAATGGCACGGTGCTGATTTTGACCGTTAGTCCGTATTTTTTGCATAAGAAAATTGCGTTTACGGCCTTTTCAAATGCTCCCGTAAAACCCCTATTTTGATCATGAAAATGGGGAAGATAATGGTCTAAACTGACAAAAACTTCATCCAGCCCTGACTTCTTTAGCCTTAAAACATATTCATCGTTAAAAAGTATTCCGTTTGTCTCGAGTATAATTTGAAACCCATTTTCTTTTCCTAATCGAATTATCTCAAATAGATCTTTTCGCAGTGTAGGTTCACCGCCAAACAAATCAATTACTTCCGTGCCCGAACTTTTCAAATCTAATAACAGACTTTTTATCTCAGCCATTGTTAATTCTTCCTTGTCTCTAATAAACGAAACTCCGCAATGCTTACATTTACATTGACATCTGTTGGTAATACTCAACTGCACTATTAAAGGTTTATGGTTTATCATTTTATTAGCAATCCTTTTTTTGTTAGCCTAATATGTCTATCAACGCATTTAACTCTTGATTCCTTGGTATTCAAGTCTAATTTTGGCTTAATATTATGAGCTTGCGTCATTTCATTATCAGCATAGTCAAGAAACAGAACATCGTCGAATATTTTCGCTATTTTTATTGATTTATTTAAATCTGATATGGTTTCTGTAGGAAAATTTATTATTATATGAGTATATAGCCAAATATTTGGCTTAATCTTCTTGATTTTTTCAATTACTCTATATAATTTTTCAATTTTATAATTGCGATTCATTAATTTCAGTATTCTATTGGAACCCGATTGAACAGGAACACTGATATAGTTTATTCTGTTTGTTTTTATTAAATCCATAAAGTCATTCTCATGCTCAACTAAAGTTTGCGGGAAAAGACTATAGATTGACACTTTGACATCCTTTTTTACATTCAATATCGACCTAATCAACTGAATGATATTTGTGCCGATGTCTGTTCCGTAGCTGCCGCAATCGTCTGCCATTAGAAATATTTCTTCATTTTTTTTTGAAGAATCCGCTATTTCATTCACAATTTCTTTGATTTGCCTACTTTTTGTGTGCCTCTTAGCTTTCTTTATATTACAGTAAGAACAATTGTTTTTGCATCCTTGGGAAATCAGAATCCTCCTCAAATTCGGTTTATTATACTTTTGATATTCAACAAATAAATCCTTCTTCAGCGAGCTAAAATTTATTTTACTGATTGAAATTTCATGTTCAAAACAATTGTCGGCCATTTCAATATCTTTGGATGACAATTTAATTATTTCCTGATGAAAATTTACATCTATATCTGCAAAACAACCAAACAGCACTATAGGCTTTGTGCTTCTGGCTCTCAACGAATTGATTACCCTTTTTACCTTCTCCCTCGACTCAGTCAAAGCACAACAACTATTTACAATAAAAATATCGGGATTAATATTGCATTGTTCATATTTATTTATCGCGAGAAAATTGAGCAACTTTCCCAATATCAGCGCGCCCATCTCGCAATTTTTATGAGTATTCACTATTTTTATCCGGCATCCTTTCCCTATTTTCCTAGAATGTTCCATAATACCCGCTCTTGATTATTTTTAGCTTATTATTTTCCATAATATAATCAAAACCAACATCATAATATAGATGATTTAACTTATGTTTATTTTGTTCTATAAATGATATTAGTTTGTCAGAATAATTCAACTTTTCTAAAAATATTATAAATTGGTCAACATTTATTCTTGAGTAATATATAGCATCATTTTTTCTTTTATGTGCTCTACAAATGGAGTGACAATCAATTAGACGGGGCCATAAAATTTCTGATAATTTTATTTTTGTGAAATCAATTATTGCGGATTTTTTGATATCAAAGATTAAATTATCTTTTTCTCTTTTTGGGTTATAGAAACTGTATTGGTTTTCAAGTGTCATGCCAGTCTTATCTAAAAAATAACTATGGTCAATATAGACATGTATGCCTTGTAACTTTCTGCTTTTAAATAATTTTTTTGTTATATCTGCTGAGAACATTATATATGGAATATTCTCGTTTACTTTAATATCTGCTGAAAAAAACTTTCCCGAAACCTTTATGAAATTGGATATATTAATTCTCGAATCTTTTTTTTCTGGATTATAAAAATAATATTCCCAAGAAATCTTCCCATCGTTGTTTTTTATGCCCCATACCGTATTATTCACTCCAAATTTTTGTCTAAGAATATCAACGAAATTGTAGAATTCTTTTTCACATTTTGCAGAGTCAAAAGAACGAATCAATAGATCGACAGATCTCAATTTATCCCCAGAAGCGGTGCCGGGTTTATATTCAAAATGACAGTAATCATAAAATTTATCCGATTCTGCGTTCAATTTAACTCTTCTATTTGCTGACATGAAACAAATTTAGTGCAGACGTCAATTGCATGATATATTTATGCATTGTCGCCTTCTTTTATAAATATCTTCTTGAGTCCTAGTAAGAATGGTTACCGCTGGTTTAGACTGCAATGTCTCTAAAGCCCGCTTTTCTAGCCTGTCCGATTTATTTCATGAAATTATCACAAACCGTCGGTTCTCCGCAAGTAATGTTTAGTCGCTGCAATCTATCCTTTTTGATGATTTTATTTCTTATATATTTTTCTGAATATGAAGTCGGATCCAAACTGACATTGCTTAACCCGTTTAGTGGTCATTATTCCCATATTTTTTCAAAAGATATTTTACAGAATATCATTTTTTTATCCGCCATATTGCGTTCCGAAAGGAAGCAGTTCGATATCCCCGAATATTTCCAAATATTGAGCATAAACTCCAACGCAATTATTTTTAAATAAACAATCATTACATTTGCTGCTTAAGATTCTTTTTTTTAGATCTACAGAACAATGGAGGGAACTCTTCTGAGTTGTGAGTCATAATAATTTCGAATTATAAATCGATTTTTTATCATCTCCATGCAGTGATAACTTTTGTGCTTCGGACATGAAATTCCTTATAATGCATAAGGGAATACTACCCATAAGAAAACCGATGGTCGACTTGAAAGTTTTGTCGTTGAAATGAACTTTTTTTTCTTTAATTACCCTGGATATCTCCGATAATTTAAAAATATATTTCAAATAATCATTTTTATCCCTGGTTGATGGAGCGGCGAGATTAAAAAACTTAAGTTCATAATTGTTTTCATTGCAGAAATCTACAATATGCAGAAGATATCTAAAGTTTTGCTTTACAATAACCAAATGAGTTGAAAATTCGACGGGAGATTTGTTTAAATTATCCAAGCCATTAATAGTATCAATAAAAGAATCCCTGACCTGACTGACAATATCATGAACTTTTTCATTGTGGCCGAATAGGGGGAATTTTAGCTTTTGTAAGTCCCGCCCGAATCAATTTATTTAAAAATTCCTGGTCCGCAAATTTTTTGCCGTTAGTCCATAACTCAATGGTGGTAAAGCCTAATCTCTTTGAATACGATATTAATGATAAAATGTCAGGATGCTCTAGGGGCTCAATTGCAATAAACTTTAGCTTAGAGAAACCTTTCTTTGCGCCACATTTAATCGCTTCTATAATATTTTCTTTTTTTCAAAATTAATATTATCAAGGGAGCCGCATATTATCCTAGTTGTGCAAAATAAGCAAGAATTACTGCAGCTGTTCTTTATGTTTAAGAAAAAATATTTGTCATCGAAGTTATAATGCCACGCAACATCCCCGCTTTTTTCTTTCATATATCAGATAGATTAGAGTTAAATCCTAATTTAAATCGATATTCTTTATGAAATTTAATAAATTATCTGATTTCTTCCAAATGTTTTTCATGTTCTTTTGTTTATTTTATATTAAAATAAAATTATTGACGAACGCGATTATCCGGCCTAAAGGAGAAGTACAAATCGACGTTGATGCCTTTGAGCGAATTGTCTGCTGCGATGATAACCGGAAATAATTCAAACTTATTATTCCTGCTAATCATTTTTAAGTTCGATACGCGCTTGAGCATATTTTTTTCCTTTTTTGCTCTTAAGAATTTTCCTATTTCTTGCCAAGATTCCTTGAAGCGATCCTCGATCTGAATAGTTTCATAAATTTTATAAAGCTTCAGAGATATTAGATCGCTATTTTCAGAGAAACGCTTTGTCACATAAAAAAATGCTTTATTCTCCTGATCTAGAAATTTGAAAAACTGCTTCCAGGACGCATCACTCCGCTCCAAACCTGAGTATTCCCCTTTATTCCTGAGATCTTTTTCGGTTATTTTTTTGTGCAGAAAATATACCTTCACATTAACTTTAGAAGAAGAAATAAAGTCGACCGAAATAGCTCCAATTTTTTCCTTTCTTTTGACTCCTAGATGATTAAAAGATATGCCTATAAGATCGCAAATCTCGTTCAATTTTTCAAATATTTTTTTATTAGAATAAACACGGAAAAGTTCTTCAAAATATATCTTTATTCTTGGCTGCTTATTTCCGGAGAGCCATTCGATACCAATAGTCGTTTGATGCTTGTCTCCGTCAAACCTCATAAGTGATAACAATTTTTCAAGCATATCAGTAGAAAAGATGTTTTCAAATAAATTAAATACATCGGACAGTTTTTTCTCAAAGCATTCCTTTTCACAATAATTGTTATAGCTGAACCTTAGCCCGTCTTTCTGAGAGGAAACGGAGAGATCGAACTTCTGGTTCTTGGAAAGCCATTTATCATCGAAATTATAAAAAAGAATTTCCAAAATTTTTTGAATTTTTTCTCTATGTTCTGAAAGCTTATATTCTGAAATCAGGAAATTGAAACTTTTTCTTACGATTTTCAAAACAGAGTAGGCATGCTTCATATTATTCTTGACATGTACAAATTCGGCCCAACCCAATTTTTCCGGATATTCCCGCCATGGCCCTTCGCAAATTTTGTTATAAAAACAATTCTGGCAATTTTTGCCCTTCGCCTTTCCCTCATTCTGTCTCGCCTTTGTAAAATCATCGACAATCTTGCGATAATCAAATATTTTTGTTTCCGGGATAATTCTCTCAGCGATGAAACCTTCATAATTTTTCATGAAGCAGTATGGAATGGCTTCCGTCATGACAATTTTGCCTTTTTTAATTCCGATATCCAGTCCTCTTTTTATGAATGGCTCAATCAAAGACATGCGCGGGACAATTGAGCCGAAGTTTTCATATGCACTTCCCAAAGGATGGACAAAAGCAAATTGATATTGGTCAACACCAAGGCTAACAAGCAGTTTTGCTATTTCAGGCAGATGCCGATAATTAGACTTTGTTATTACTGTGTTTGTCACCACCTTTTGCCCGAGTTTTTTTAAGTTTTGGATTCCTTTCACCGTCTGGTCAAAACTCCCCTTGGCAGTTGTCAGATAATCGTGCAAATCAGAAATATGACCATGAAGAGCAGGCGAAAATTCATTCGCTCCAGATTTAATAGCCTTTTCGCAAAAATCCTGATATGCGAACATTCTCCCATTACTCTGGATTTGTATCACTTGAAATCCCAACTTTTTTGCGTATCCTACAATCTCAAGTATGTCAGGACGAATAGTAGGCTCACCCCCCGTCAATACTATGCCCTGGCAATCTTTGATAGCCTGATCCATCTCTTTTTTTATCTCTCCAAGCTCTTTGTCTCCGAATTTATCCCTTTTTTTTCCTTGAACGCAAAAAAGGCAGTGATTGTTGCACGAAAATCCGACTTTTATATCCGCTCTTTTCATATTAGTTTACATGAATATTTTTTAATATTAACCTTTTTTATGCAAAGCAATATTTTCTATATTCACGATTTAACTGGTGCTAATTCGGAAAAGCCTCTTTTTTCCGCATAAACCCGCCAAATACCTTCGCACATATGATCAAATTTGCAAAGGTGGCAATTTTGACCCTTAACTTTTAAACTACTTTTTTTCATATGCTTCTTGGAACATTTTTTTTTAAACTTAACATTTTTTTTACTAGATGCCACTTCCAAATTGAAATAATCTCCTAACTTTCCCGTTAATTCAAGATTCTTTATTTTTTTCGGCATCAAACAAAGAGGCACATCCGCGATAATAACATCCACTTCTTGATTACTACCTAACTCTAAAATTCTTTCTATGTATTTTGAGGATTCCGAATAATAAGGAACTATGCGATCAAAACAATCCAGGCAACGCCCATCCGCAAAAGGATGGATAAAAGAATATTTTTGTTGGACAACTTGCAACGAAATAAGTAATTTTTGTATTTTTTCTAAATATTGGCAGTTTTGTTTAGTGATTACTGTGTTTGTTTCAATTTTATGACCTAACTTTGTAATATTCCTGATACCGGAAATTGTTTGTTGGAAACTTCCTTTCGTTCTCGTTAGAAAGTCATGAACTTCTGAATTGTGGCCATGCAAGCTGAAATAAAATCCATTAGCGCCAGCCTCAACCGTTTTTTTGCAAAAACCTCCATCAGAAAAAATTCGACCGTTACTTTGAATTTGAATTCTTTTAAACCCAAGTTTTTTTGCAAATCTGATAATTTCAAAGAAATCTGCTCGGATAGTCGGCTCGCCGCCCGTCAAGATTACTTCTTGGAAACTATTAGCTGTTCGTTTCATCTCCTGCTTAATCTCACAAGTTGTTTTGTTTTTTATCATCCCTTTCTTTAATTCAGCCTGCCTGCAAAAGAGGCAATAACTGTTGCAAAGAAAACCAAGATTTATGTGCTCTCCTCTCATATATTTTTCCTTATTCAGCGCCCTTTTGTGGGAATTAATGTATTCGTCAGCGCCATATCCGATCTGAGGCCAAGCGTTTGCCGCGATTACCAATGAGCTTAATGGCCTCAAGAAAATTACTTCAAACCACCATTTTCGGTATTCATTGACACGATTTTACCGTTTTTTTATGATTTCAACAAAACGACTCAACTCTCGATCAACCGCAGTCGTAGATTTCAAAATATTGCTGTGAAAAGATTCTCTCGTCAGAAAATCAAAATCGAATGAAAAATTAGAAACCACATTCCAATTTTTGATGCTTCGAATATTGCCGAGCCTTAATTCGTATCGCCAGCGGCTGAAGCGCTTATCCATAAAGAAATTACCTGCAAAAATATCTCCGTTTTGATCAATTGTCGGCACTAAATTGAAAAGAGGCACGGGTGAATTTATTTTCAAGTTGCTCAAAAATATTTTTCCTGGATATGACTGAATAAATTTTGCGATTTTTTTAAACGTTTTTCTCAACAGCAATATTTCGCCTGCTGGCCACAAAATAAAATATGCCGGCAAAAAATTAAATCTTGAAAATCCAGCTCTAACGAGCTTTAAAAATTGTTCTTCGCTTTTTCTGATCCCGCTCGGAAAAAAATTCATGTTTATTGTAACCAATGGAAGTTCCATTATTTTTTTGATTAGCGAATTGTTCTCAAGAAAATTAATGTTACTTGAACTGATGACAAGTTCAATATTAGGATTATCGTAGATGAATTTTATTATTTTTTGATCAAGTAATG
>Ga0172375_10000785_pt1 | contig 51585 bp, 47 predicted proteins | sample LakKiv1m_FD_114537 | JGI IMG/M metagenome (GOLD analysis project Ga0172375, IMG submission 114537) | Freshwater microbial communities from Kabuno Bay, South-Kivu, Congo - kab_092012_11.1m | ecosystem: Environmental > Aquatic > Freshwater > Lake | place: Democratic Republic of the Congo... | reverse complement strand
GATCCGTGGCTACATTTCTACTGCCCGCAAGAATGGGCAACCAATCTTGGATGTCTTGCGCTTAGCTCTCGCAGCTACACCTTATTTACCTTCTTTTGTCTCACCTGCCTGAGTAGTTACCAATTTAGACTACTATAAAGCGGGTAGAATGCACCCATTATATCCAGATTGCAATATTAAAACAATATTAAAATTGCCGCACCGGAAATTTGTGACTGACTTTGCATGATGATCGGGAATGGAAAATTGTGATGTCTGGACAATATATTCAGATAATAATGATAAAATATAGGATATATGCGTTTTTCACCTTCCTTTAATCTTGTTATGAGATAATTAATAAGGAATGATGTTGAATTAATAGTTCATTCTTACATTCTCTTGGGAGAACAGATGCAGAGAAAATTTATCATCGGTATTGTTTTCATCGTTGCCGCCATTGTGTACCTGATCGTTTCATCCTCACAGGCTAGTGCGCAATATTTCCTCACCGTCGAAGAACTGCAGCAAAAAGGCCAACAAATGGCAGGACGTGAGCTGCGGATTTCCGGTGCGGTATTAGGTGATTCGATCCAGTTCGATTCTTCCTCTCTGGACCTGTCCTTTGATGTTGTTCACATTCCTGGTGACAATAAAGAGATCGAAGCGCTGGGTGGGCTGGCGGAAGTGCTGCATCAGGCTGTCATTGATCCAACCCTGCCGCGTTTGCATGTGGTCTATAACGGCCCTATGCCGGATCTATTGAAAAATGAAGCCCAGGCGATCATGACGGGCACGCTGGATGAGGCCGGGGTTTTCCATGCTAATGAGCTTCTATTGAAGTGCCCGACCCGGTACGATGAAGCTGTGCCTGAGCAATCGGGTAATTAGATCGAACCCTATGACCGAACGATTCATGGTACACCCGGAGTAGCAGCCGTAAAAACGACTGCTTTCCTTTTGTTATTATCCTGTTCATTTTGGAGTGTGTATGACTGTTGATTTTGGATTTGGTTTACTTATCCTTACTTTGATCGTAACCATATATGCTGCGCTGGCTGCAATCGTTGGGGTTAGCCGGAATGACAACCGTTGGGTAAATTCTGCACGGCTGGCGTCTTTGATCACATTTCCTCTGATAACACTGGTGGTCATCGTCCTGCTTTACCTGATCACAACCGGGCATTACGAAGTATCTTATGTTTATGCTGTTTCCAGTAATGCTATGCCCCTTTACCTGAAGTTAACGGCATTGTGGGGCGGACAGGCTGGATCGCTCGTCTTCTGGAGCTGGTTGATGGCAGCTTTCTCTTCTGCTGTTATGCTGCGTAAATGGGACAGGGATCGTGAGTTCTTACCCTGGGTCATTGTGGTCACCATGGTCACACTTATCTTTTTCCTGGGCATGGTGATCTTCTTCGAGAACCCGTTCGTCCGTTTCTGGGGAACCCCTATGGGTGCGCGGATCGAAGCGATGTTCCCTCCCATAGGATCTGAATTGCTGGTTCCAAATGATGGCCGTGGCTTGAATCCGCTGCTACGCCATCCGGGGATGATCATTCATCCGCCTATGCTGTACCTCGGATTTGTCTCCTTTGTGATCCCATTCGCTTTCGCTCTCGCTGCCCTGATCACTGGTCGTACAGATGATCGCTGGATCCGCATCACACGTCGCTGGACTTTAGTGGCATGGTTATTCCTAACCATCGGTTTGGTACTTGGCATGCGTTGGGCATATGATGTCCTAGGTTGGGGCGGTTACTGGGGCTGGGATCCAGTTGAGATTGCAGCGCTGATGCCGTGGCTGACGGGTACTGCCTTCCTGCATTCCGTCATGATCCAGGAGAAACGCGGTATGTTCAAGCAATGGAATATGCTGCTGATCATTCTGACCTACGATTTGGTGATCTATGGCACATTCCTCACCCGCTCTGGAGTACTATCTTCGGTACATGCATTTGCGCAGAGCGCCATTGGGCCATTGTTCTTTGCATTTATCGCACTGACTTTTGTGGTTTCCATCTGGCTGATGTTATTAAGGTGGAAAAGCCTGCGTAGTGAAGGCCAACTGCAATCGCTGCTCTCTCGTGAGACCCTCTTTCTGATAAATAACCTGCTCTTCCTCGGTTTGTTCATTGAGTGTTTCTGGGGTGTGAATTTCCCGCTTCTTTCTGAGCTGGTAACCGGGCAAAAGGTGACATTCGGTCCGGAATGGTATATCCGGGCGACTGGCCCGCTCTGGGGAGGGCTTTTATTGTTGATGGGGATTGCCCCGATTTCTGCCTGGCAGATTTCCACCATTAAAACCCTTGGGAGAGCTTTCTGGAAACCATTGATTCCTTCACTGGTTGCCGTAGGGGTTGTTTTAGCCCTGGGGATTCGTCAACCCGGCGCGATCATCGGTTTCTGGCTGGTAGCGCTTGTGGCATTCGTCACATTATATGAATACTGGCGGGGTATACGCTCGCGCAGTCACAGCACCGGAGAGAATGTGCTTCAGGCTATCTGGCGCTTAACCGAAAAGAATCGCAGGCGTTATGGCGGATATATCATCCACCTGGGAATTATCTTTATGGCGCTGGGTGTTATAGGCATCGAAGCATTCCAACAGCAGACACAGGGAGCCTTGACCCCCGGGCAGAGCCTGGAGTTGGCAGACTACACAGTCACCTATAAGTCGCTGGCAGAGTGGGATACCGCGGATGGTAAGAATGTGGCTCGCGCAGTCATGGAAGTGAGCCGTGATGGAAAGGTATTGCAGGAATTATATCCACGCCGCGATTACTATTATGACTCTCAACAACCCATGACGATACCAGGTGTCAGATCCACGATCGAAGATGATATCTATGTCATCCTGGTGGATTGGGAACCAATTTCCACCCGTCAGGCGACATTTAAAGTATTCCGCAATTCATTGGTGAGTTGGCTGTGGTTTGGCAGCATCATTCTCATTCTGGGTTCCATTATCGCAGTCTGGCCTACGCCGGAACGCGAATCGGCCAGGTAAGAAAGGTATCGGTATGAAGAAATATCAAGCGATACTTATTTTCGGATTGCTGACTATTCTGATGGGCTTTTCTTTTACAGACAGAGTGAAGGCACAGGAGCAGGTTCCTGTGGTTGTCACCGATGATCAGGTCAACCAGGTTGCCAGTCAGTTGTATTGCCCGGTTTGCGAGAATATCTCGTTGGATATTTGCCCGACACAGGCTTGCGAACAATGGCGCAGCCTGATCCGCGAAAAGTTGGAAGCGGGATGGACTGCAGAACAGATCAAGGAGTATTTTGCCGCCCAGTATGGAGACCGCGTCTTACCTGAACCACCCAAGAAGGGTATCAATTGGATGGTATATATTCTTCCCCCGGCGATGATCGTGGGCGGAGCGTTACTCCTCGCCTGGATCATTATGGGGATGCGGACTCGCAAAACTGCGCCTGTGATGGACAAACAAACACCCCAATCTGCTGGTGAGTATCTGGCTCGGGTGGAAGAAGAGCTTCTAAAACGGAAAGGTGAATAGCGTAAATGGACCCAATCTATCCTGTAGATCCCGCGGAAACCTCGGGACAGAACCGATTACCCGTTCCTGTCTTTATCCTTGCCGGAGTGCTACTCATTGCTTTTCTTGGCTTCCTTTTTATGGGGCTTCAACGCAGCCAGCAGGGTCCGGTTCAAGTGGGCGACCTCATGCCACCGATCACACTCACCACTTTTGATGGGCAGGTGATCAATACCAGCGAGCAAAAAGGTAATGTCGTTTTATTGAATTTCTGGGCTTCCTGGTGCAAGCCATGCGAGAGTGAATCAGCTGCCCTGCAATCTGCCTGGGAGTATTACCAGCCAGGTGGGCAGGTTCTCTTCGTGGGTGTGGATTATGTGGACACAGAACCTGAAGCATTGGCTTCCCTTCAAAAATATGGTATGACCTTCCCGAATGGGCCAGACCTGGGCACCCGGATCTCTCAAATGTTCCGTATTCGTGGCGTTCCAGAAACATATATTATCGATAGAAATGGCAACCTGGCTTATATTCAAATCGGCCCATTTAGCTCAAGTGAACAGATCCAGTCAATCATTGATCCCCTGCTTAAGTAGTGCGGGTGGATGAAAGGATAATCTATGGATATTACTTCCATACTGATCGTAGCATCCATTGGGCTGTTGACAGCAGCCTTCATCATTAAACCATTCTTCGTGAAAACCGCAGTTGTAGTAAAAGAGAGTGCTGAACAAACAAAACTTGACCATGTACGATCTTCATTACTCGCAGAAAAAGAAAGGGTACTTTCAGCCCTGCAGGAGCTAGATTTCGACCATACCTTGAATAAAATTCCAGAGGAGGAATACCCCATTCAGCGTATGGGGCTGATGACCCGAGCTGCGGAGATAATGAAATCCCTGGATGAGATTGGCTACAAAGAGGGTGGGATGAAATCTGTTAGCGGATCGACTGCAAAATCGAGCCAGGGATATGATGAAGTTGAAGCCCTCATTGCCAAAAGACGCGGAGAAACCGGCAAGCAGAATAAAGGGTTTTGCCCTCGCTGCGGACAACCGACTCTTGAGAATGATCGTTTCTGTCCAAAATGCGGACAGGCATTGACTTCAGCTGGAAAAGGCAAATAAGGGATATGAAGAAATATTGGCTCTTCACCATTATTCTTGTGGGTATGCTCTTAACGGGGTGCACCGCGTCGTTAGCCGGAGATATTAAACCACCTGAGGGACTGGCTGCCCCGGTGATTGAACCCCCCGTGGCCACCGCGGTAACTTACCCCCTTGTTCCGCCATCCATCGTTGCTGGAGAAGCGGTTTATTCGCAATACTGTGCAAGCTGCCATGGTGAACTGGGTAACGGCGCCGGGCAGTCTGCTTCCTCCTCCACCTCATCTCCTGCAGCTCTGGCACATCCTTCAAATCTACAATCTGCGATACCACAAGAGTGGTTTGAGATCACAAAAACTGGTTCAGGGTCTATGCCTGGCTTCAGCACAAAACTCGATGATAGGCAGATCTGGGATGCAGTCGCTTATTTACTCAGTATGGAAAACACTCCCGAACGGATAATATCTGGGCGCGAAATCTACGCGGCTATTTGCAGCCAGTGCCATGGTGAGACGGGTAAAGGAGACGGTGAACTCGCCAGCGGATTGACGATACCACCTACTGATTTTACAAATCAAAGCGTCATGGCTTCTATTTCCAACCAGGGCATGGTGGATATTGTTACAAATGGTCGCAGCGAGGTAATGCCCGCTTTTGGGAATATGTTCACCGAGGATGAAAAATGGGCAGCGGTTACGTACATTCGCACGTTAGCATATGCGGATGTCGTAATCCCTGAAGTAACTCCCGCGGCTGCCGCAGCGACGCTGGAGCCAGATGCCCAGATCGTTCCCCAGGCAACCCCCGAGGGGGTAGCGACTGAGGGTGTCAAATTGGTCAGCATTCATGGGGAGATCATCCACGATTCGGGTGGTCAAATTCCTCCGAATTCAGTTGTGACACTCCTGATCTTTGATAATATGAATCAGACGGGTGAGCTTCAGACCACCACAGATGCATTGGGTCTATACCAATTCGAGAATGTAGAAATGCCATCCGGCAGGATCTTCATTACCTCGGTGGATTACGGCGGTCAGTCTTTTTCATCTCAACCATCCATGCATCCTGGCGTTGTGGAAGATGAATTCCAGACAACCTTTGACTTACCCATCCATGTGTATGACGGTACGACCGATGTATCTGTAGTTTCTGCCGATCGGTTGCACCTATTCATGGACTTCAATACCCCTGGCATTGTTCAGGTGATTGAACTATATGTCATATCCAATCATTCCAACCAGGTTCTGACTGCCGTAGAGCCAGGCGGCGCGGTGCTTTCCTTCCAGTTACCGGATGGGGCGGAGAATCTGCTGTTTCAAGATAGTGAGTTGGGAGAAAGATATCTGGCGATCGAGGGTGGATTCGCCGATACCAATCCGGTACTCCCCGGAGAAGCCAGCCATCAGGTGCTGTTCATGTTTGACCTGCCTTATACCAATCGGTTGAAAGTTTCTCTTCCCGTTTCTATACCGGTGGAATCTGTCAATGTGATGCTGCCTGAAGGAAATATCAAACTGAAGAGCAGCCAACTCGTGGATGGTGGGATTCGCCAGAGCCAGGGGATGAACTTTACACTGTTCACCGGTGATTCCATCATGGCGGGTGGAACCTTGGACCTGGAGATATCAGGAAAGAACGCGGCTACATCCTCTGAAATTCCGACCACTGACCGCGTCAACCCCATCCTGCTGGGTGGTGGGCTCTTACTGCTGACTTTAACCGCTGTGGGTTTTTACTTCTTTGAAATGAAGAAAAAAAATCAGGCGGTAGAGGTCAAGGCTGTGGAAAACAATCTTCCTGACCAGAATGCCGTGATCGATGCGATCATCGCTCTGGATACGCTATTCGCGGAGGGGAAGATTACAAAAGCTGCCTATCAGGCGCGGCGGTCACAGTTAAAAGAACAGTTGAAGGAAATGCTGTGATCCAAGTCCGCCAGTTGACCAAACGCTTTGGGCCGAAGGTAGTCCTGAACAAACTGGCCTTCAATGTTCCACAAGGCGAGTTCGTGGCACTGATTGGCCCCAACGGCGCTGGTAAGACCACACTACTGCGGATTCTGAGCTCACTGGCGAAGCCGACCATCGGAGAGGTGAGTGTCGCAGGTTTTCACCTGCCTGGTCAAGCTGCCAGCGTTCGCCAGAAGCTTGGTGTTGTCTCGCATTTGCCTTTACTGTACGGTGATTTAACGGCAACCGAAAACCTGCTTTTCTACGGACGGATGTATGATGTACCGGGTCTGAATGTTCGCGTGCAGGAGGTACTGCAGCTTGTGGGTCTGCTGCACCGCTCCGACGACCTGGTACGCACATTTTCGCGGGGTATGCAGCAGCGGCTAGCAATAGGCAGGGCAGTTTTGCATAATCCGGATGTGTTATTGCTGGATGAACCACATACCGGTTTGGATCAGGATGCCTGTGATATGCTGGATGGTGTATTGCGCGATGTAGCTGTCTCTGGTAGAACGGTTGTGATGACTTCGCACGATTTTGTGCGGGTGCAGAACCTGGCCAGCCGGTTCGATGTGCTGAGCCGCGGTAGGATCGTTGCCAGCATTCCGGCAAATAAACTCTCACCCGATGGCCTGCAGGCATTTTACCGCCAGTCGATGGAGCAGGCATGAATAAAGCAGCCAATCCTTCATTTATTAAAGCGATGTTGGCTGTCGTTTGGAAAGACCTGACAGCTGAAATACGCAGCCGCGAAGTCTTTTCAGCCATGCTGATCTTTGCCATGCTGGTAGTGCTCATTTTTAATTTCGCGCTGGAATTGGAAGCCGGCACCAGAGCTTCTGTGACTTCGGGAGTTTTGTGGGTCACATTTACTTTCGCAGGTACCATCGGGTTGAATCGCTCTATGGCACAGGAAAAAGACAGGGGTTGCATGGATGGCCTGCTGATGGCGCCTGTGGATCGCAGCGCGATCTACCTGGGAAAGATGATCGGAAACCTGCTTTTCATGTTTGCGGTCGAAGTGGTAGTCATCCCGCTCTTCAGCGTGCTGTACAATGTCAATTTATTGAAACCAGGGCTGCTTCTGGTAGTCCTTCTGGGATCAATCGGCTACAGCGGTATCGGCACCCTGCTGGCAACCATGTCTGTGCAGACCCGTACCAGGGATATGCTGCTGCCGATACTGCTGTTCCCTGTGGTGATTCCATTGGTGGTGGCGGCAGTTAAAGCCTCTGCCGGGTATCTGCAGGTATTGCCAATGGCAGATATCCAACCCTGGCTGACATTGCTGATTGTTTACGATGTAATATTCCTCTCAGTAGCCTGGATGGTTTTCGACTATGTGGTAGAAGAGTAAAGAAAGATGGAGGTAAAAAAAGGATGATGAGATTTAATAAGAGCTTATTGTTTTTAGATGCGATCACTTTTTTGTTGGTGAGTGTTGCCGCGGGGTTAGTTTTCTTTTATGCTCCTCTTGAAGCTGTGATGGGATATGTGCAGAAAGTATTTTATTTCCATGTGTCCAGTGCCTGGGTGGGCATGCTGAGTTTTATCGTCGCAGCTGTTTCCGGTGGGGTGTATCTTAAAACCGGTCAAAGAAAGTGGGATATCACCAGTTATGCGGCTGTTGAGATTGGCGTCCTGTTCGCGATCATCGCGATCATTACCGGATCTATCTGGGCGCGCCCGATATGGAATACCTGGTGGACATGGGACCCGCGCCTGACTACTACAGCCATCATGACGCTGGTATATGTGGCTTATCTCATGCTCCGTCAGGGGATGGATGATCCGGAAAAGCGCGCACGTTTCGGTGCGGTGTATGTCATTATTGGCGCGTTATCGGTGCCACTGACCTTCATGTCCATCCGCATTTTCCGTACGATTCATCCTGTGGTGATTAATGCGCCCAACGGCACTTCTGCAGCCTTTGATATGGCGCCCAAAATGCTGTTCACTTTCCTCTTCAGCCTTTTATCATTTTCCATATTATTTATCACGCTCTTGTGGCATCGTGTAGAGCTGGGAAAAGCGCAAGACGAGCTGGAGCAGAAGAGATTACTATCCAACGATTGAGGATCTATGGCCGAAACATTGATTTATTTCCTGGTAGGGTACGCAGTCATCTTTGTTGGATTGGCTGGTTATCTGTTCAGCCTGTGGCAACGCTGGCAAAAAGTAAAAAGAGATATGGAATTACTGCAGTAAAAATATAAGGGATACCACTCAAAACAAGAAAACGGCTTCTGGTTTAACCAGAAGCCGTTTTTTCATCCCTGGAAAGTCTGGATTGGCATTGCTGGCAAAACCCAAAGAGTATCAGGTGATTGGTGGTCACCTGAAACCCGTAATCGTTTTGAACTTTTTCGAAGAAGGTACTGACTGAGTGATCATCCAGGTTAATTTCTGTACCGCACTGCCGGCAAACCAGGTGATGATGGCGTGCTGGCAGCGTCAATTCGTATACCAGAGAGCCGGTGCCCATATCTGAGATGGATATTTTACCCGCAGCAGCTAGCCTTTCAAGAGCGCGATAAATTGTAGATATATTAACGGCCGGCAGAGATTTACGTAAAGCTTCAAAAACCTGTAGAGAAGAAAAGTGCCCTTGATGTTCACCGAGCAGGGAAAGGATCAATTGTTCGACTGAGGAAGTTCGCATACGATCTCCAGAAATATAACGCAAAACTTTGCATAAGCAAAATACTGCTATAATTGGGGCGTTGTCATATTCTCATTTTAACACCAACCGGTGAAGGATCCATCTATGTATATGACCACCATCTCCAGAGTGAACGAAATGCATATTCCGGATGGTTTCCTCTCTCCACTGGTTGGCATCATTTTCTGGGTCATATCAGCTATTCTCATCAGCATTGCTATCAGGAAAACCAGAAAAACGCTTGGTGAACGCGAGATCCCATTCGTGGGGGTTCTGGCAGCTGCGATCTTTGCTGCCCAAATGCTCAACTTCACGGTGATCGGTGGTACATCCGGACATATGTTAGGAGCCGCTCTTGCGGTGTTATTGCTGGGTCCCTGGCCGGCTGTCTTGGTGATGACATCGGTGATTGCAGTACAGGCAATATTCTTCCAGGATGGAGGAATTCTCGCTATGGGCGCCAATCTATTCAATATGGGAATTGTAGGTGTATTTGTTGCATATGCGACCTATTCCGGAATCTTCCGCTTGTTTAAAAACCAAACTAGAGGTGTGTTGACGGCTGGATTTTTAGCTGCCTGGAGTTCAATCTTCGTCACCTCATTATCCTGCGCAGTTCAGCTAGCTTTGTCTGGAACTGCACCCGCTTCTTTAGCTATTCCGGCAATGGCAACTATACATGCTCTCATTGGGGTTGGAGAGGGGCTGATCACTACCGGAGCATTGACTTTTTTATCTGCTGCGCGAAAAGACTGGGTCACAAGGGGAATAGCACATGCAGGTGGCAATAATGAAATTGTTTTCATGGGCAGTTTAATCGCCTTGATCCTGGTCGTTTTATCTCCCCTGGCTTCTAGCCATCCGGATGGTCTGGAATGGGTGGCTCGAAGATATGGTTTTCTGGATGCCGCTAACCCGGTAATTCGGGGATTCTACCCCGATTATTCTCTGCCAGGGATCGCTCATCCGGCTCTTTCAAAGATCATGACTGGTATTCTGGGGGTTCTCATTGCTTTTTGCCTGGTTACTGGTATTACTGCAGCGCAAAAGAGAAAAAAACATCAATAACCGTAGAGGAAAGATTGCTTGAGTTACCCACACACCAACGCAGTAAAGTACATTCAGTTGATGCCCGGGTCAAGGTGACCATCACGCTCGCATGGTTAGTTTGCATTAACTTGCTTCCTGGTTCGGCGTGGCTTATCTTCTTTGTACATCAGGCAGCAATCATCCCAATTCTACTGATATCGCGGATCAGCCCAAGTTTCGTAGCCAAACGCGTTTTAGTCGCTTTACCATTTACCATAACAGCACTTCCCCTGATATTCACCGGTACGGATCCTCATTTGCCCGTGCTTAATTATTTTGGAACACAGCTTTTATACAGCCCGGAAGGTGCATTTCGTTTCTTCGGGATCTTGTTAAAATCCGGGTTATCTATACAGGTGGCAGTGATTCTGGCAGCAACCACCCGTTTTCCAGATATTTTATTTGCTTTGAGGGAATTAAAGTTTCCATCATTGTTGGTAACGATCATTGGTTTCATGTGGCGGTATTTGTTTTTAATCAGGGAGGAGGCGAACCAGTTGATGCGAGCACGATCCAGTCGCACTTCGGTGATAGCAAACTCGCGTTATGGCGGAGGAACAGTATTCTGGCGCGCCGGGGTCGCCGGTGGTATGGCTGCGAATCTGTTACTACGTTCTCTAGAACGAAGTGACCGTGTGTTTCAGGCGATGGTATCCAGAGGGTATAACGGTGAGTTACCTCCTCAGCCTTCCATTCCTCTATCAAAATGTGATCGAACCGTTCTTGTCTCGGGGATAATCATTTTGTTGATTCTCAACATGCCAGGCTGGCTAGCAGGAGTATAAACATGGAGCCGATCATCGCGATCCGTCAACTCTCTTTTTGCTACCCTGATGGAAGACAGGCGATCCATGATGTTTCTCTGAATGTATTTCAGGGAGAAAAAATTGGATTGGTAGGCGCAAACGGAGCCGGAAAATCCACCTTACTCTTGCATCTCAATGGGATTCTGCAAGGGAATGGAGTGGTTCAGGTCAATGGTATCCGAGTTCAGAAGGAGAATATACATCGAGTGCGTGCATGGGTGGGGTTGGTTTTCCAAAATCCTGATGACCAATTATTCTCACCTACAGTTTTTGAGGATGTCGCGTATGGCCCTCTCTATCAGGGGTGCAGCCGGGGTGAGGTAGAGGAAAAAGTAAGGCGCTCACTGGCTGTGGTTCAAATGACAGGATCAGACGAAAGGAATCCCTTCCACCTGAGTGGTGGTGAAAAGAAGCGCGTTGCGATAGCTACTGTGTTATCCATGCAGCCAAAAATACTTGTTCTAGATGAACCCACCGCCGGATTAGATCCACGCGGCAGGCGGGAGATGATCGCCCTGTTGCGGGAGCTTCCACAGACGATGATCATTGCGACCCATGACCTGATGATGGTGGAGCAATTGACAGACCGCGCCATCGTGATGGAGGACGGGAGGATCATTGCAGACATTCCATCCCGGCAACTTCTATCTAAACCGGATTATCTGTTAGATCATGGGCTCGCCTGACTGCTTCAACCAATGCTTGAGGTATAATCAAGCATCCCTGAAATAGACAACCGAATTGATATCTAGGATCATGAGTTATTTGGCAGACAGGATTTAATAGGTCATGATATACCCAGGAATCGCGGGGGAAATCACAATAGTACCTGAACGGAGGAACCATGAAAGAATTGGATTGTGGAAAACTAATTAAAGCTTATGATCTGGCCGCACGCCAGCACAGGAATCAACGGCGGAAGGATTTGGATGCCAGCCCGTACATTAATCATCCCATCAGCTTACCCGCCATCCTCTGGGAAGTTGGCGGCGTGCGTGATGTGGATGTTTTAATCGCAGCGGTATTGCATGACACCCTGGAAGATACCGTCGATCAAGGCAGTGAAGCAGACCGTGTTCTTCAGGCTGAGATCGTCACAGCGTTTGGAAGAGAAGTATTGGAATTGGTACTGGCAGTCACGGATGACAAGTTGGTTGAGAAGAGTCAAAGGAAATTACTGCAGATTCAAAAAGCACCAACCATTTCGCCGAAGGCAAAATTGATCAAACTGGCGGACAAGATCAGTAATGTCATGGATGTATGCGATAATCCACCTTCCGGCTGGGATCTGGAACGCAGGATCAAGTATTTGGCTTGGGCGAGGGCCGTGGTAGATGCCGCCCAGGCTGATTCAAACGAGTTGAACGCTATGTTCCAAAAGGTATATTCACAAGGTATGGAAAAACTACTGAGGGAACAAACGGGTAGTATCTAACCCGGTGTTTGCATAATGAATTCTGCATCACTATAATGATAATAAACCTATCAGTCGTTCAGGAGGAACAAATGGCTTCGATTAAGGATGTAGAAGGAATTGGAAAAGTATATACCGATAAGTTATCAGCGGCTGGAGTCAAGACTACGGCAGCTCTGCTGGAGAAAGGTGCCACCCCGAAAGGCCGCCAGCAACTGGCAGAAAAAGCCGGTGTCAGCGAAAAACTGATCCTTGAGTGGGTTAATCATGCGGATCTCTATCGCATCAAAGGGGTTGGGAGTGAATACTCAGACTTACTGGAAGAAGCTGGAGTGGATACCGTGGTGGAACTTGCCAACCGCAAACCTGAAAACTTGCATCAGGCTCTTGTCGCAGCTAACGCACAGAAAAAACTGGTACGCAAACTTCCGACCGCCAAGCAGGTAGCCGATTGGGTCGCGCAGGCCAAGAAACTCCCCCGGGTATTGACTTACTAGAAAAAATCACCAGATAAAAGGAAATTAGATTATGCCTGACAAGGAACAAAGCAATGCAGCCTACCATCTGGCGGATAGCATTCAGTATCAGGAAGATTCGGTGGTCAGTAAGACACTGGTGAATAAACCAACCGGAACGGTGACTCTGTTTGCTTTTGGAAAAGGACAGGGATTGAGTGAGCATACCGCCCCGTTTGACGCTCAGGTATTGATGATGGATGGTTTCGCGGAGGTAAGTATTGATGGCATCTGGTTCACCGTAAAAGAAGGCGAAACCATTTTGCTCCCTGCCGGCCGACCGCATGCGGTAAAATCATCCGCTGCTTTCAAAATGCTTCTGATCATGATCAAAGCATAGCATGCGTTTACTGACGGCAGCGTTCAGATGGAACGCTGCCGTTTTTTTACGGGTAGATTTATCGCGAACAGAACTGAGGTTCCATTGAAGGATCCGCATCGTTTATACAGGGCGGCAATCGCCTTGAGTATCTTTACAATTCTGGCGAATTTGGCGGAAGGTGTTTTTTCTACGGTACTGGGGGCAACGGATGAAACCCTGGCATTATTCGGTTTTGGTGTGGATAGTTTTATCGAGGTAATCTCTGCTGTCGGGATTCTATTGATGGTGAGCCGGCTTGCAACTGGTACCTCTCATGACCGCAGCCGTTTGGAAGACCTGGCTCTTCGGACAACAGCTGTCAGCTTTTTTTTGCTGACAGGTGGTTTGGTCATCAGCTCGATTTTGGCGGTGATCACGCGACACACGCCAGAATCAACAAGATGGGGTATTGTGATCTCTTTACTCTCGCTGGCAGCGATGATCTTTCTTATGAATGCAAAACTAAACGTTGGCCGGCAACTCTCTTCGCCTGCCATCATCGCTGATGCGCACTGCACCAGGGTGTGTATCTATATGTCCGTTGTTCTACTAGCCTCCAGCCTTATATTCAGCTTCACTGGTTTTGGCTGGTTTGATTCTATAGGAGCACTGGGGTTGGCATATTACTCATTTCAGGAAGGGCGCGAGACCTGGGAGAAAGCCCGGGGTGAAGTAACCTGCACCTGCGGGGATGATTAATCCCCGATAATCTTTACCAGTATCTTCTTGTTTCGTTTCCCGTCAAATTCTCCATAGAATATCTGCTCCCAGGTACCAAAATCCAATCGGGCATCAGTGATAGCGATGACTACTTCCCGGCCCATGATCTGGCGTTTCAAATGAGCATCCCCGTTGTCTTCACCGGTGAGGTTGTGCAAGTATTGGGAACAGGGGGCGTGAGGTGCCGGTGTTCGAGCCAGGTTTCAAAATCCTGATGCAGGCCAGGTTCATCATCATTAATAAAGATGGATGAGGTAATGTGCATTGAGTTCACGAGCGCTAATCCTTCGCGGATACCGCTTTCACGCAGACATTCTTCCACCTGTGGGGTGATATTTTTGAAACCACGGCGGGCATGGATAAAAAGGCTGATCTCTTTGCGGTAAGATTTCATAGTTTATCCTGATCTTTCAGCGGTTGGAGCATGATATAATACGCCTTCGTGAAAATTTCCTGGAGTGTTGTTTTGAATAATATCTTAATTATTGGAATCGGTGGTTTTGTGGGTGCGGTAGCACGTTATCTGCTGGGCGGCACGGTGCAGAACTTTACCCGAGGTTCGAACTTTCCCTGGGGAACATTGATCGTGAATGCAGCTGGCTGCTTTTTATTCGGCGCGTTATCCGGTATTCTGGGAAACCGGATCCATGCTGATCACGCTGTCAACTCACTGATTTTTATCGGTTTCCTCGGAGCCTTTACGACGTTCTCCACCTTCAGTAACGATACGGTGGCATTGCTAAACAGTGGGACGAATTGGCTTGCCTGGGTGAACATAGCATCCAGCCTGTTGGCAGGCATCTCCGCCCTGATGTTTGGCCGGTGGCTGGGAACTTCTATATAACTGAATGATTAAAAAGTACAGAGCCAGCGTAAGCTGGCTCTGTACGCTTTTATGCACCATTAATCGCGGCTGCGGCGGCCGAGTAGAATAAATGCATAATAGAGGACAGTTGAGATTGCTTGAATGGCGGCAGCAACATAGGTCCAGGCGGCGGCATCCAGAACCGCATGCACGCCCGTCATCTCGTTATTATAGACAACCCCGGAGGTGGCCAGCCATTCTTTCGCCCGGCGGGATGCATCGAGCTCGACTGGCAGCGTGATGATGGCAAACACCGCCGTTAGCGCGAAGAGAATTAGCCCGATCCATGCGACTGTCTCTCCAGCGGTTCCCAGCATCATACCCACTGCAAAGATGATCGGCCCAAGCCAGGATCCGATCTGTACGGTCGGTACAAGGGTGGATCGCAATTTCAGCGGGGCGTAATTCTCACCGTGCTGGATGGCATGTCCGGCTTCATGCGCGGCGATTCCGGCAGCAGCCACTGAGTTGCCGTTATAAACATCCTGGCTCAGACGGAGGGTTCGGGTGCGGGGATCATAATGATCGCTGAGCATGCCACCTGTTTTTTCCACCTGGACGGATTGCAGGCCGCTGTTATCCAAGATATACCGTGCGACCTGTGCGCCGCTAAAGTTGGCGTAAGTTCGCACCTGAGAGTATTTTTGAAATGCACTGCGGACTTTCATCTGCGCCCAGAAGCCCAGTAATAGCGCGGGCAGGGCGAAGAGGAAATACAGGCCGTAACCTCCGAAAGACATGGGTAGAAACATAGAATCCTTCCTTTCAAATGACTACGTATATTTTAATGGATAAGTATCAGAATCGGATTAGAAATATCCAGATATGATGGGATAAATTGGCTGTGTGATAGGGTACAATATTTCTCATTGACTGCAGATACTGTGCCCAGGGGATATTATAAAATTGTCGAATGAACCGAATACTCATACATATATGAAAGAACAGAAATGATTGGCCACCGCATAAGGATCACACTGATTGTTTTGATTTGGATACTCGCTGCATGTCAACAGGTAACAGCTGAAATTCAGGCTGAATCTACATCTACTGATCAGTTAATTAATGCAGCTGTGCTGCCTTGCATCTCCGGGCAGCCGGGGATCGCTGCCCATGTTGTGAAAGTGGTGGATGGAGACACCATCGTTGTTGAGATTGGCGGCGCGCAAGAAGATGTGCGGTATCTGGATGTGGATACTCCGGAACTGCGGGCGAGCGATCCACGCCCGGGAATAACTGCCAGTGACCTGAACAGCCAGTTAGTCTTGGGTAGGGAGGTGCTGCTGGTGGCCGATGGCCAGGATCGGGATGATTATGGCCGTCTGTTGCGCCATGTTCTCGTGGATGGCAGACTGACTTCCTATATTCTGATCCGGAGCGGGAATGCAAGCACTTTCTTGAGAGAGCCATCCACGCTGTGTGCCGCTGAGTTGCAGCAGGCTATGTTGGAGGCAGAACAGGAGCGGTTGGGAATCTGGAGTCTGATCCCTGACCCCGAGCAAGGTTTTGGCTTATGCCCGGCTGGTTGCCAGCAGCCGCCTGCGGGTTGCGTCATTAAGGGGAATATCAACAGCAAGCACGAAAAAATATATCACCTGCCTGCCGAAAGGGATTACACAGAGGTCGAGATCGACTCTGAACGAGGGGAACTCTGGTTCTGTACGATCGAAGAAGCGATCAAAAGTGGATGGCGTCCACCTCGCGCTGAATGAGTATAATGGTGTCCATGGATTTCTTTATTGATAAATTTCTGCCTCTTTTCGTTTACCCGGCTGGTCTGGCAAGCCTCCTATTAATGGTCGCTTTATTGTTCTGGAAGAAGCGGCGTCTGGCTCTGGCGTGTACCTGGCTCGCCTTCCTCTTATTATTCCTTGCAGGAAATCGCTGGGTGAGCATGAGCCTGGTACGCTCACTGGAAAACCAGTACCCCCCACTGCCAGAGGGCACAAGCGCGGATGGTATCGTCCTACTTGGGGGTGGGACGGATCCGCAGCAAGCACCCAGACAGATGGTAGAAACCAATGGCGCTGGCGATCGGGTTTATTATACGGCGCAGCTATACCGTCAGGGAGTTGCGAGTCAGATCCTTCTCAGTGGTGGAAACATAGATTGGCAAGGCGAGGTAATGACCACTCCAGCGGAGGATATGCGGGCTATCCTGGTTTTTGCGGGGGTTCCCCGGGAAGCGATGATCCTGCAGGGTGGGTCTGCCAACACGGCTCAGGATGCGGAATTTTCCGCCAGAATGATCCGCGAGAAAGGATGGAATCGGGTGGTACTGGTTACCAGTGCCATGCACATGCCGCGTTCCGTATGGCTATTCCAACAGCAGGGCATTCAGGTGATACCTGCCCCCACCGACTACACGATGACTGATCAGGGTTGGCAGGATCTGTTTTCAACCAGTTGGGAAAATATCCTGATCAACCTGTTGCCAACTTCGGCGAATCTGAAATCGACTACCAGCGCAGAGAAGGAATACCTCGGGATGCTGATGAACCTTCTGCGGAGATGAACGATGGATAAAGGGACGATCGATTTTCTTGCCTACCTGGGAGGTTGGTATTCCAATCTCCCAGGGTACCGTTTTACTGCAGACTGTATCGATGCAGGACGGACGGCATTGCTAAGTGTTGATCTGGTCAATGGTTTTTGCACAGAGGGTCCGCTTGCCAGTCCGCGGGTAAAAAATATCATCGCGCCTGCTGTTCGCCTTATCCAGCAGGCGCGATCTGCCGGCGTGAACCATTTTGCATTACTGCAGGATTCGCACGAGGATTCCGCGCTGGAGTTTTCATCCTTCCCGGCACATTGCCTGGCAGGCACAAAGCAATCTGAAACCATCCCAGAAATCATGGGCTTGCCATTCTTCCAGGAAATGGCTGTGATAAAAAAGAACACAATCCATTCCGGGTTGAATACCGGGCTGGATGCGTGGTTATCACAAAGACAGGAAGTGGATTCACTGATTATTGTGGGAGATTGTACCGATCTGTGCGTCTACCAACTGGCTATGCACTTAAAACTGCAGGGAAATGCCGATCACAAGGCTGTGCGTGTAATCATCCCTGCAGATTGTGTGGATACGTACGATCTACCCGTTGAAATGGCTGCCCGCATCGGGGCGATGCCGCACCACGCGGATCTGATGCACCGAATATTTCTATACCATATGGCTTTGAATGGCATTGAGGTGATTGCAGGTTTCCGCGGAGCTGAAGGAGAAGAATGAGCATCTTTGATGGTAAACGGATCGATAATTCGACCTTCAAATTAGATATCGACCGAATGCGCCAGGGTTGGTACAGCGACAAGTACTTCTGTAATATCGCTGAGATGCTCACCGAACTTGCCAGAGCAGGTTACTGTTACCGGGGGAATTCACCCAGATTGAAACCGGTTGATTTGGCGCAGGGTATTTGCCCGGGTGATCTGGAAGTTGAAATGCAAGTGTTCACCCGCCGGAGGGGAAAAACCGTCGTGACCGGAGTAGATAAATCACTAGCCATGCTGCGCCACTGTACCGGGTACTTAGATGGTGAAACATTCATTGACACATATGGCAATTTGGATGTCTGGGCTATTCAGGATGGAGACGTAGTCACAGGAACCGGGGACCCGATGCAGGTGGAACCGGTGATGCGCATCCGTGGCAGATACCGTGATTTTGCCATCCTCGAAACCCCAATCCTGGGTGTGCTTACCCGATCTAGCCGCGTGGCAACCAATGTTTACAATACGTTGATCGCGGCTCGCGGTAAACCGGTGCTTTTTTTCCCCGCCCGATTTGATGCGCATGAACTACAGGCAGCTGATGGATATGCTTATAATATCGCGGTCCAACGTTTTAACATGGATTTCGCAGACAAGTTGCCCCGCTTCATATCCACAGACGCGCAAGGTGACTGGTGGGCCGGGCAGGGAGGTGGAACTGTTGCCCACAGTGCCATTGCCAGTTTCTTCGGGGATACAGCCGAAGCCATGCTGGCTTTTTCTCAGGTTTTACCCCCGTCTATTCCCCGAATCGCCCTGGTGGATTTCAATAATGACTGCGTAACTGACTCGCTTGCCACAGCCCGGGCTTTATTTGACCGTTACCGTGCCAGCGTGGATGCCGGGGATCTCGCGAACGCGGAAAGATATCGGCTATATGGCGTTCGCCTGGATACAGGTGCGACGTTGCGGGATGTATCCGTACAACCTGTGGGCGACACGACACTGGATATGGGGGTCAACCCACGGCTGGTTTTTAACGTCCGTGAAGCGCTGGATGCTGCCTGGAAGAATTGGGATCTACCCGGAAACTGGCAGGAACGTGCTATGGAGTATTGCCAGAAAATACACATTGTCGTTTCGGGTGGTTTTAATGCTGAAAAGATAGAGCGCTTTGAAAAACTAGGCGTTCCAGTCGACAGCTACGCGGTAGGCTCCTCCCTTTTTGATAATCATGGCCCAACGGTTTCAGACTATACGGCAGATGTGGTGCGGGTCAAAGTAAATGGCAGATGGATGGACCTGGCAAAAGTAGGCCGCATTCCTTGCGATAATCCGCAGCTCCAAAAAGTCAGCTAGCTGAAACTGCCATGGCTTGTGGTAACATACTTGACGAGGAATCATTAAAAATGCAGAAGATGACTATAGAAACCCCGATCACTTTTAACTTGCCCCGACGAATCAAGCGCCTGGCGGATTTTGCATATAACCTCTGGTGGATCTGGAATCCGGAAGCTATCCGCTTGTTCACCATGATCGATAAAGCCCTGTGGGAAGATGTATACCACAATCCGATCATCTTTTTGCGTGAAGTGGACCGTGCGAATTTAAACGCCGTTGTTAATAACCGTTTCTTTCTGGATGTGTATGACCGTGTTATGCGAACGTTTGACCAGTATATGTTGGGGAACCACACCTGGTTCAACCGGGAATATGCACCACTGGAGGGGCAGCGCATCGCTTATTTTTCGTTTGAATTTGGGCTGCATGAATCCATTCCAGTGTATGCCGGTGGATTGGGGATCCTTTCAGGGGATCACCTGAAAGAAGCCAGTGACCTCGGACTTCCTCTCGTGGGCGTCGGTTTCCTTTATACTCAGGGCTATTTTTCGCAGAAGATCACAGAAGACGGTTGGCAGGAAGCCCGTAATCAAATGCTAAAACTGGAAAACCTGCCAGTGATGCCGATCAAAGATGAGAGCGGTCGCCAATTGACCATCTCGGTGGATCTCACAGGACGAAACGTATTTGCACGGTTATGGCAGATCCAGGTTGGACGTGTTCCTCTGATCATGCTGGATACTAATGTAGAAGAGAACTCGCTGTCAGACCGATCTCTGACTTCCCGACTGTACAGCAACGACCTGGATCTGAGAATTTCGCAGGAAATTTTGCTGGGTATTGGTGGGGTGCGTGCATTACGTATGCTCGGTATCCAGCCAACTGCCTGGCATATGAACGAGGGACATTCCGCTTTCCTGACTCTGGAGAGGGTCCGTGAGATGATGGTGGATGGGAAAACGTTCGCAGAGGCCAGTGAGATCGTCCAAAAATCAAGCGTCTTTACAACTCATACTCCGGTTCCAGCCGGTAACGATGAATTTGCGCTGTGGTTGATCGATAAATACTTCCCTGTGTACTGGCAGGAGCTGGGATTGGATCGTGATCAGTTCATTGACCTTGCGCGCAATAAAGCCCGCTGGGGTGGTGATTCTTTCTCGATGCCTGTTCTGGCCATGCATCTAGCGGATTACCGGAATGGTGTGTCTGAATTACATGGACAGGTATCCAGAAAGATGTGGCATTATCTCTGGCCAGACCGCAGCGTAGAGGATGTCCCGATTTCACATGTTACCAATGGTATCCACACTGGGACATGGCTGGCACGCAGGTTGAGAGGATTGTTTGATCGATACCTGGCAGCTGACTGGCTCGAAAGGTTGGATGATCCTTCTGTGTGGGATGATATCGATAAGATTCCGGATGGTGAATTTTGGCTGGTTCGCCGTCACCTGAAACGGAAATTGATGGCGTACATCATGGAACGCTCACGGAGGAACTGGATCACAACGACCATCCATCCCGTCCAGATTATTGCCGGTGGGTCGCTGCTGGATCCATATGCCTTGACGATCGGCTTTGCGCGCCGTTTTGCCACGTATAAACGAGCCAACCTGATCTTGCGGGATATGGACCGAATATTATACTTGTTGAATCAACCCAACCATCCAGTGCAGATCATCTTTGCCGGCAAAGCCCACCCGGCCGATGAACCGGGCAAACTGCTGATTCAAGAGGTGTACCGGGCTGTGAAGAATGCCCAGAATGGCGGTAGGCTGGTTTTCCTCGAAGATTACGATATGAACATTGCCCGTTACCTGGTACAGGGTGTAGATATCTGGTTGAATACTCCTCGCAGACCCAATGAAGCTTCGGGAACTTCTGGAGAGAAAGCCGCTATCAATGGAGTGCTGAATTTCTCTGTGTTAGACGGCTGGTGGCGTGAAGGGTTCAATGGAAGGAACGGCTGGGCGATCGGCGATGACACCGAGTTTGATGACAACGAAACCCAGGACGCTGCGGATGCGGCTTCGCTGTATGACACGCTTGAAAAAGAGATCATCCCTATGTACTATGATCAGCGCAGTGCTGATAACCTTCCGGTGGAATGGGTAGCGAGAATGAAAGAATCGATCCGGACGATGATGCCACAGTTTTCTACCCGGCGCATGGTCAAGGAATATATGACAGAACTGTATCTGCCCGCGATGAGATCTGGCGAAGCGACATCATCCAAAATAAAGAAGAAAGGTTGACCATGAACTGGATAATGGATGGTAGTGCCTGGCTGGGGGCGCTGTTTGTCTTTTCCATGCGGGTGCTGGATATGACCTGTGATACCTTGCGGGTATTATTTGTGGTTCGCGGGAAGAAAAAATTATCCTGGGTGCTGGGCTTTGTGCAAAGCTCAGTCTTCGTTATTGCCATCAGCCAGGTACTTACCCACCTCTCGAACCCGCTAACGGTCATCGGGTATGCCTCGGGTTTTGCCACTGGCAACGTGGTAGGCATGTACATCGAGGAATATCTTGCGATCGGGCATACATCCATCCGGGTGGTGAGCTCAAGGCTTGGTTCATTGATTGCAGAAAAACTGCGTGAAGGCGGTTTCGCGGTGACAGAAATCCCTGCTCGGGGCAAGGATGGCAGCGTCACCGTTTTGAACATCTCCGTCAAAAGAAAAGATGTCGACCGGGTGGATACCATCATCCTGGAAGCGGACCCGGAAGCATTTGTTACCACTGAGGACCTGCGCCCATTGCGCCGCGGATTCTGGCGATCATAGACTGAAAGACGGTTCCCATGTCCGCCGCGCATCCCACCTGGCAACAAAGAAAAACTGCGGTTATACTGCTTTTACTGGCTGCCTTAGGTTTGAATGGCTGCGGAAAAAGACTAACTGCGGATGTTCAACCTTTAACTGTGGAGCAGCAGGTAGCGACACAGCTGGCTGAGGTACAGGCCACCCAGGCTGCTGTGTGGGCGTTGACACCACCCGTTCCATCTCCTACCCCTTCCGCAACTCCCTTCGTGTTACAAAATCCTGTAATTGCTACCATCTGGCAGACAGATCCGGTGGTACCCATCCTTCTATACCACCGCTACATCCCGATTGACAAGACCAATGATTCACGCATGAAAATGCAACTCAGCGATTTTCGTAATCAATTGGAGCAGTTATACGCGGCTGGTTTTGTGCAGGTGTCTCTCGAAGACTGGCTTGCAGGAAAACTGGAAGTGCCGCAGGGAAAGCGCCCGGTGATCATTACATTTGATGATCTATTCTTCGCGGACCAGGTCTTTATAATGGAGGATGGAACACCTTCAGAGAGGTCCGGACTGGGGGTTATGTGGCAGATTTATCAAGAACACCCCGAATTCGGTTTTAAACCTGCCCTGTTTTCGAATATGGGGGATAAGTACTACGGCAATGTGATCCGCGGTGACTGGTTTTATGTGGAAACCGGATGGCAAGACAGCCTGGCGCGGGTGATCGCCTGGTGCATAGAACACGGTGCGCTGGTCTATAACCATTTTTATACACACCCATCGCTCCCAAAGCTATCTCCTGCCCAAATCGAATGGGAAATGCGTACTAATGATGAGGAGATCCAAAAATTCTGATACGTGCCGGAAAACCAGAACTGGCTGCGGTAAGTGCAAATATCATCTCACTCACTTATGGTGAATGGCCAAATAGTTCGGGTGGTCGGAAAACGATTTTAAATTATGTGTCACCCTTGGGTAAACCGGTGATTGCGGTAGTTGAAGCCGAACCCTATTACACCAAAGACCTGTTGACGATGGCACCGTATGCTGTCGGTTTTACCCCTTACCATATTCCGCGGGTGGAAGGGCAACAGGAAAACATCGATGCCCTCATCGCGGATCTGGCTTCCATCCCGGCAGCGGGTTCCTGCCAGTTAAATAACCCTACCCCTGAGCAATTGCCAGACCCTGCGTACGTACAGAGCATCATTGCCCAGTCGATCGCTATTAATCTTTGCGAGCCAGGTATCTATGCGGTCGCCGGGTTCGTTTTTGACGCTAGGAATGGGAATGTGGTACTGGTGGAACTTCCATCTTATCCACGGGAGTATTAATCGATCCAGAATATGAAGAAGGAATTCATCCACTGACGCACCAGCTGCGCTGCTGGCGTGTTATTAATATCAGGAAAGGAATCCTATGTCTCATTATGATCTTAAATCGTTGAAATTACCCAGGCTGACGGGTCAATCGTTGAAACTGTTCGCAGCCGCAGCAGAGAGCCCCACCCTTCAGGGAGCCTTATTGCCTTCCTTGCTGGAAAATGGAGGTATCCCCTTTTTACGTCAGTTACATATCACGGAGCCGCCCACGTATTACCCAAAAGTCACGCCGCTGAAAGAATTCCGCCGCGAGGAATTCAAACCCTCGAAGGACGGTAAGGCGGCAGGCCTGCCTTTTAATACCATGATGGATTACGCCAGAGCGTACCGCAATGGTACTACTACCCCATTGGAAGTAGCTGAAAAGATTTTTGCTGCCATTCGCTCCAGCGAGACAGGTGACCAAGACCTGAAATTATTTATTGCTGTGTATAAAGAGGATGTTTTATCCCAGGCGAAAGCTTCGACCGAACGGTTTGCGAAGAAGAAGCCGCTCAGTCTGCTAGATGGGGTTCCTATAGCTGTAAAAGATGAAGTGGATATGTTGCCGTACCCAACTACAGTCGGTACGCGTTTTTTGGGGAAAAAACCTGCGGCCAGGGATGCAGAGGTTGTTGCCAGGTTGCGCGCGGCTGGAGCGTTACTTGTTGGAAAAACCAATATGCATGAGATCGGGATCAACCCGAACGCCTATAATGATGCCTTTGGAGCGGTACGTAATCCATATGATCCGTCCTGCGATCCGGGTGGAAGTTCCAGCGGCAGCGCAGCCTCTGTTGCAGCGGGAATAGTTCCGGCAGCTATCGGGGCGGATGGCGGCGGTTCCATCCGCATACCTGCTTCGCTCTGTGGAATTGTTGGCCTTAAGGCTACCTTTGGCCGCATCAGCGAGAGCGGCGCCGCACCGTTGTGCTGGTCTGTTGGACACCTGGGGCCTTTAACTGCCAGCGTGGAAGATACAGCTATGGTGTATTCGGTGATCGCCGGTGAGGATACATCGGAGCCGAATACCCTGGGGCAGCCACCGGTGACTGTGCTGGACTGGGACAAAGCGGACCTGAAAGGCTTAACCGCAGGAATTTATTCTGAATGGTTCGAGCATGCCGATCCGGAAGTGGTGCGTATTAACTATGAACTCGTCGAAAAATTGAAGCAGCGCGGGTTGATCGTGAAAGAGATCACCATACCTGAGCTGAATGCAACCCGCGTGGCGCATGCTGTTACTATCCTTTCAGAAATGGCTGTCTGTATGCGGAAGCATTCCAGCAGCCGTAAACAACAGGGTGCGGCAGTACGTCTGACACTGGTGATCGGTGAAGTTCTTTCAGCCATGGATTACCTCCAGGCACAGCGCATGCGTACCCGTGCTATGGCGAATTTCAACAAGGTGCTGTCAGAAGTCGATATGATCTTAACACCTGCTACTGCAAGAACTTCTCAGCCTGTACCGGTTGGCGGCTATGCCGCTGGCTGGTCGGACTTATCCCTGGATACTGAGATGATGCGTTTTATCATTCCCGGCAATTTGTTGGGTTTACCTGCTATCAGCTTCCCCTCGGGGTATGATTCGCGGGGAATGCCGGTCGGAATGCAGGCTATCGGTCGGCACTGGGAGGAGCATGTGCTTTTACGCGTAGCTTACAACGCAGAAAGAGAAGTCCGGCGCCAGGTTCCGCGACAGTATTATGGTAAGCAAGTTGCTCCGTAAAAACTATCTGTACGAATTGCAAAGCACCCGCAGCGTTCACGGGTGCTTTTCTCTTTAGGGGCAAATGTGCTGGTCTTATTCTTGCACCCTTTAAGTCCTGAGGAGTCGCCATGAAGAAACCATCCCCATTCCGTTATCTGCTACTCATCTTTCCGCTCGTTACGGTACTCGTATTGGGGTATCTCATCTACAACCAATTCGCGAAGATGGCAGGGCAGGAGGAATTCTCACTTTCATTTTCCAGTCAGGCGACGACATTATCCGAGGAACCGGATCTTACGATTTACCAACAGGCAGTGGATCAGGCTGTGGATGTACTGAAACAGGCGGATCCCGGTTTTATCCTCTACCAACCCCGGGTCACCCGTGTAGAGACATCAGCGGATGGCGCGAAAGCTCTCCTTTGGCTGGAATCTCTTGACCCGGAAACGGGTGAGGTGATAGCGCGCGAACCAGAACTGGCGGTGGCAGATATTAACCCGAATGCGCAAAAAGGAACACCCGCTGAATGGAAGATCACGCTGCCGTATGACGCCCACTATGGACAGAGCCTTCAATCAATACCTGGTTCGCTGCTGGGAGAAGACGGTGTTCAGCGTTACCAGAAACAGATCACTGAACCCAAGGTGACTGCAAAATTCGGAGGATACTACCTGCCCTGGGCGGCAGGGCTTTCAAAGAAACTCACCTGGAGTATCAGCCATACCTCTTGTGCCAATAATGCCTGTTATTATGCCTACGACTTCGCGGATGGCACCATGTTCCCCCTGCTCGCAGCCAAAGGCGGCAAGGTATTTGCCGCAAATTGGACCTGCGCCAATGGGTCTACCGATTGTACCAATTACATCATCCTGCAGGATGACAGCACGACTCCAACAACCTATCAGATCTACTACCATCTGGCCAATTCCTCTATTCCTGCCGCGCTGCGGGTAAAAGGTACGCAGGTTAGCCGCGGTCAGTTTATCGGCAATGTGGATGATACCGGGGCAAGCACAGCTCATCATTTACACTTCATGGTTCATGCTAGCACTTACGGTTATTGGGGGCAGTCGGTGGATATCACCTTCCGTGATGTGTCGATCAATTACGACCCGGTAACCCAGGGTGGGAGACCACGCCTTCCTTCAGAGGCCAGTCAGTATGGCGGTCAAGGGCAGTATTCATATGTATCTGGCAACATCCCTGCTAATGCGCCGACCGGTAGTCTGAGCCTGCCGCAAGAAGGTGCCATTTATACCAGTAACACACTCGTAGTGGCAGGTACAGCTCAGGATGATCATAAGATTGCAAAGATCCAGCCGTTGGCTTATTACGCGGATGCCTGGCATGAGGTCGGTACTGCTGTTGCGACATCTCCATTCTCTATCCCGATCGACATGTGTGCAGCAGCCGCTGCCATGCCAGATGGTCCAATCGCTATTGCTGTCGCCATTTATGACGTGGACGGCAATCAGTCTTACAATCTCACCGGCTTCAGGGGGATCACAAAGGCGTATTCCTGCGGTCAGGAAGCTGTCGTGCAACCCTGTTCTATAACGGCAGATCAGGTGGCTTTTTTCAGTCAACCCAACTACACGGGAGTCTGCAAGGTGTACAACACAGTGGATATTGGAAACCGCGGTTCTATGGGCGGTTTTTCCGGGTATGATGCGGCTTCCGTCCTTGTTGGCAGCAATTCACAATTGACCATCTGGGGCAAGGATGGTTACCTTGGACGGGCAGAAACTTTGATCCGTTCGGATCCGAACCTGCGGGATAACCTGCTTAACCAGGGAGTCTTCAACTCGTTCAAAGTGCGGGCAAAATCCAACCCGCCGGCAGCTCCCATCCTTTCTTTCCCCGCCAGCGGCGCGGCATTTACAACAAACGATAGCCTGATCCTCAGCTGGGTCAATCGCGGCTGGGCGGATGAGTTCCAGGCTGTGCTGAGCGGTAGTAACGGCTTCGCCAGTCGCACCACCGGTTGGATGCAGGATCAATCCTGGAACCCGGGAAACTTGCCTGCCGGCAGTTATACCTGGACGGTGACAGCGAAGAATTCAGCCAACGGGCTAAGCAGCGCGACAGTCAGTGGAACATTTACAATTATAGCTGCAGCCAGCCCCGATGCTGCTGCATTCACCGCGCCGTGGATGGACACCATTGAATCTGGCTTGAATGGTTGGATAGCCACGGGTTTGTGGAAGCAATCCACTGCCCGGTCCAGCAGCCCGACACATTCCTGGAACTATAGCGAGACAGTCAGCAGTATCACGCAATACGCCACTGGCGGACGGGGCACATTGACCTCTCCGGGGATTGTGATTCCCGACGGCAGTTATTACCTGCGGTTTAATTACCGCTACAAAACTGAAAGCGCGCAACGTTTCTGGGATCAACGTTGGGTGCAGATTTCACGGGATGGTGGGCCGTTTGAGAATCTCTATCAGTTAGTCGACGATCCCTCCGGGTACTGGCTGGGTAGCCCCGCGCTCAGCCTGCAGGCGTATGCCGGCAGCACCATCCGCCTGCGTTTCTACTTCGATACCGTGGATACGCACCTGAACACGGGTGACGGATGGTTCGTGGATAATATCAGCGTGGATGCCATCAGTCCAGCTACAGGTTGCAATGAACCGGCTGCCAATGATACACCCGCGCAGGCAACCAGTTTGACTATCGGCGGTAGCGTAGCCGGCGATATTTGCGCAGCAGGCGATGTGGATTATTTCAAAATAACCGTAACAGCCGGGCAGACGCTCACCTTTGACGTCGACGCAAAGACAGTTGGTTCAACACTCGACCCTTATCTGTTTTTACTCGACCCGACCGGGCGTATCACCCTGGCTGAAAGCGATGATGAAGTTGCCTTTAAGGTTAAGGATTCCCTGATGTATTACACGTTCCCGCAAGCCGGAACTTACCTGCTAAAACTGAAAGCATGGGATCACCCGATGGTGGGTGGAGCGGAGTACTTCTACTTACTGCGCGTATACGCAGACACCACTGCTCCATCTGGGACGATGATTTACCCGACCAGTGATACTCTGCTGCCCAACGCGCCGGTATCCGTACGCGTTAGTGCGGTGGATGGCGATAATGGCAGCGGGATCTCGCATGTCAATTTCTTCTGGCACAACCATGACTGGGTGAGCGGAAAATGGGAGGGCATTGGTGAAGATTGGGATTCCTCCGACGGATGGAGTGTAACCTTTGACCCAACTACTCAGACCAGTGGGACGAAAGGTGCGTTCTTTGCCCAGATATTTGATGCTTCAGGCAATCGCGGCAGCGCTGTCAGCTGGGGCATTGGTACCGATCCATCACAAGCTGCTCCGGCATTGCCCTCTACCACCCTGCTGGCTCTTCCGGCGACATCGAATATCAATACCATCCTGCTGCAGTGGGCTGTGGTGGATTCCAGCAGCACATTGGCGGCGTACGAGTTCCAGATACAAGAGAATGGCGGCGGCTGGGTGGACTGGCAGCCAACAGGGGGTGCCCAACCTGAGGACAGGCATGCCTGGTTCATCGGTGTGCCAGGTCGCACGTATGGATTCCGCTTGCGCGCGGTGGACACTGCTGGTGCTAAGGAAGAATACCCCACTGCGGCAGAAGCTGTTATTTCACTAGACGGGTGTTCAGCAGGTAGTGATATGTTGGAACCAGACAGTTCTGACACGGCCTACCAGACACTGGTCGTGAATGCTCCACGCGTTGAGAGAGTTTTTTGCGGTCAGCTGGATACGGACTGGTTTTCGCTGACCGCTTCAGCAGGCGAGATGTACTTCATCAATGGGCTACCGCTATCCGCGGCCACAGGTGTGGTCATCACTCTCTATGATAGTGCCGGTTTACCCGTGGCAGAAAAATTTCCTGCAGAGCTGGGTGCACCTTCCACACTGCGGTGGATCGCGCCGGCTTCAGGTACATACACCATCCGTTTGCGTAACTTCAACCCGCTGCTTGGCGGCGATGGCGTGGGGTATCAGGCCTGGGTAGATCAGGGTGTGCAGTATTTCCTGCCGATGGTCAACCCGTAAAGTACGGCGGTAGCAGACAGCGCATGGTAGAATTGCTCATCTTTCCTTCCAGGTGCGTCCTTGAACAATAAACTCTTGCCATACTTTGCGCTGGCAGCAGCCATTCTCAGCTTAACAGTTTCAGCATTCTTTGTCCGCTGGGCAGATGCCCCGGCACCTGTGTTTGCTTTTTACCGGATGGGCATCGGCGGTTTGGTGGTCACTCCATTCCTCATACAAGGCGGGGTGGGACGCCTGAAGTTGCCCTTCAAGGCTTGGATTTTGCCGGTGTTAGGCGGCATTTTTACCGCCGGTGATCTGGCATTGTGGACGACCGGTGTGCAGAAGACTACCATTGCCAACGCAACTCTTTTAGGGAACACCGCGCCCGTCTGGGTGGTTCTGATTCTCTGGTTGGTTTTTAAGCAAAAATACCCCGGCAAATTCTGGGTGGGTTTGGTACTTGCGCTGGCTGGGGCAGGTATTGTACTGGGGTATGACTTTTTACGCCGCCCGCATCTGGGGTCTGGGGATGCCATGGCGCTGGTGGCCGGTATGTTCTATGCCGGGTATTACCTTGCTACACAGTATGGTCGTAAGCACATGAGTGTTGTCCCATATATGTGGCTGGTATCGCTGTCTTCCGCTATTTGCCTGCTGGCTATCAGTTCGGTGATGGGCTTCGATATCAGCGGGTACAGCCTGAAAACCATTTTGGCTTTCATTGGCGCAGGGTTGGTGGTGCAGGGGCTGGGATACGTTTCGATTGCTTATGCCCTGGGGCATTTGCCGGCTTCGATCGTGTCACCGACTCTTATTCTGCAGCCAGTCTTCTCTGCCTTATTGGCCATCCCCCTCTTTGGGGAACATCTGCAACCGATACAATGGATGGGTACCGCGGCTGTCCTTTCAGGAGTTTACCTGGTTAACCGCAGCCGCGATTCACAGCCTGGCATGGTTGTGGAGACCAACGCCTGACTTATTTTCGGATAAAGTGGGGTATATTTTCCGGCAGTGGTAAAGAGATTTCAACGATCCCTTTAAACTGGCCGTCTTTAAATAACGGCGCCTGATAGATCATCTTACGACGGCCATTTTTTTCGATGGTATATACATTCAAAATAGGAGATGCCAGCAGCGCAGCGAGCTTTTGCCTGGCTGCATCGGGGTGGCAAGTCATCAGATTATTCCCCAGCAGTTCCAGCCCGCCATCGGCAGCAAAGGTCAAAGCGGATTGGTGGTTCATATATTCGATTGTGCCATTTGGGTCGCATTGTGTGAAGGCGATCTCTACTTGTTCCAGCCAGTCGGTGGAATTCGGTATCATGCGAGTCTCTCCTGTGGGGGGTTAGATATCCAGACGGTAACCAATGCCGCGAACGGTGATGATGAAGCGTGGAATGCGCGGGTTCGCTTCGATAATCTTGCGCAACCAGGAAATGTGCACATCCAGTGTGCGCGTATCTTGCGTGTAGTCGGTCTCCCAGACGAATTTGAAGAGGGTATCGCGTTCAATCACTTCGTTCGGACGCTCCATCAGATATTTCAGCAGGGTAGCCATGTGCGGAGTCAGGTTGCCGACCTTATCCTGGCATCGGACGCGCTGCCTTTCCATATCCAGGTGAATCGGGCCGGTATGCAGAATGTGCTTAGAATCCCCCGGCAACAGCGGTTTGATACGGTTAACCAGTTTTTGAATGGTGAACGGCAGTACCAGGGTGGTCTCATCACAAAATGGCTTTCCATTTTTCCTGGCTGTTTCTTCGGGGTTGGCGATCAGGATGATAGGGATGTCATCCAGTGCCTCACGCAGTGAGAGGCAAATGCGCTTACCGGATGTACGGAGAGAATCGGCATCAATGACAATGATGTCTGGATCCACCCGCAGCAGGCACTCATGAGCCGCAGCGCCGTTACGCACAGAGGTCACATCGAAGCCGCGTGATATTAACCCACCGGTGAAGGAGGGGTGATCTGCGCGGTTACCTTCGATAATCAGTACTTTAGCCTTCAAACCTGACCTCAAGAAAATGGCGGGATGATTTCCCCGATCGTAGTATACCCTGAATGTTATAACCGTATTTTAATGTAAATGGATTATACCTTAAAGAGTATATGTCTTTTCCCGGAAGAATGCAATCTGTACAGGGGTCAGGCAGATGCCCCAGCCGATGGAATTGTCAGGTGATGCACCCAGCGCCGTGAGCGGAAGCGCCGCAGTGTGAGGGTGAACTTGATGATCTCTTCACTGTAAACGAAAAGGATGACGTAATACACCGGCAGATGCAGCAGATTGGCTGCGATGAATGCTGCTGGCACACCCCACAGCCACATGGTGCAGAATTCCATGAACATGGCAAAACGGGTATCACCACCGGCGCGCAGTACGCCGACAATGAAGCCGAAGTTGGATGTTTTGAATAGCAAGGCAGAGGCCATGGCTATCAGCAAGGCATTCGCGTTGGCATGCGCCGCATCCGAGATACGGTATACATCCAGTATGGGGCCTTTGAATGCCAACAGCAGTGTGCTGACCGATAGCGCCACAAAGATATTGATCGTAAGCGAACGCTGCCCGTAGGCATACGCCATTTCAGGGTTTCCCTCGCCGATCTTCTTCCCGACGAGTATAGCGGTTGCGTTTCCCAGCGCTAAAAAGGGGACAAAGACCAGGTTCTCGACGGAGGCTGTGATGCTGGTAGCGGTGACGGACTCGGTGCCAATATGCGCGTAGATTGCCGTATACGTAGTGATGCCCAGTGCCCACGCCAGCTCATTGATTGCCACCGGCAGGGTAGTGGCTGTGTAGCGGCGCAGGATCTCTACCCCGGGTGCGAAGATGGGGCGGATATGATTGTACGGCGCTCGCAGACTGATAATGGCAGCAGCGATCCCCACTTCCAGCACTCGCGATAGGACGAAAGCTACCGCCGCGCCCCGTGTTCCCAATTCGGGTAATCCCAGACGGCCAAAGATCAGGCAGTAACCCAGAAATGTGTTGAAGCTGATAGCGATGGCCCCACCCAGCATGGGGACTTTAACGTTCTCTGTGCTGCGCAGCATCATATAGATGGCGGCACTGATTCCAAAAAAGGTGTAACCCCAGGAGGCCACGCGCAGGTAGGCGCTGCCCTGCGCGATCACCTGCGCGTCTTTGGTGAGCAAGCCAAGTATCTGCGTGGGGACCGCCTGAGCCAGAGCGGTGAAAGCCACGCCTAATACAGCATTGGCCATCAGGTTCAAGCCAAAGACCCGCCGGATGGAATCAACATCCTGCCGGCCCCAGTACTGGGCAATGAAGATTCCGGAACCGCTGCTGAGGCCGAAAAACAACAGGTTAAGCAGAAAAAGCACCTGCCCGGCCAGCCCGACTGCTGCTACAGAGGTGTCTCCCAGTTGCCCCACCAACATGGCATCTACCAGTGCCAGCCCGTTGGTGAAGAGGAACTGTACCATCATCGGCATGGCCAGTGTGATTAGGGTTCGATGATAAGCCGCATCTGGTTTCATAGAGAAATTGATTATACATGAGAAAACCGATGGATATTTGAAGCGCGCGGGTTTGACCGGGTAGAAAATTTGCGCTATGATTTTTAATAGCACAGGGGGTGGGATATGGAGCAGCCTAACCCCTACAGTTTGAGGAGAAGGGGAGGTATTCTTTGTTGACCTGTCAAAATTTGTTAAGTACTAATCTGGCATATAATCCGTTGTATTCAAAAAACAGCAACAGAAAGAGGGACTGCCTGTGAAATTAGCCATCACCGCTGATGTGCACCTGAAGACCGAAAAAGAAGTGCCTGAAAGATACAACGCCCTGCGCGGCATACTGCGACAATGTGCTGCTGAAGGAATCACCACCCTGGTGATCTGTGGAGACCTGTTTGACTACGATTTTTCTAATTTTGCCGATTTTGAGAATCTATGCGCGGCGCATTCCGATGTAATGTTCTGGATCTTGCCGGGCAATCACGATGCGCGCCTATCCATTCGCGCGCTGACGGGCAGGAATATCCGCATATTCGAGAAAGCTGAAATAGTGGAAGCAGGCCGGCAGCTGCTCTTCCTGCCCTATGAGCATGGCAGCCTGATGGGTGTTAAGTTGGCTGATTTTTCTGGCGAGCTGAACCCGGGGGAGTGGGTTCTCATGGCGCATGGTGATTACCTGCAGGGTACACGCGTGCAGCATGAATCGGAACCAGACAGGTACATGCCTCTCAGCCGCGATGACCTGCAACGCTACCATCCATCTCGGGTGTTTCTCGGGCACATCCACGCCGCATCGGATGGCGAAGTGATCTACCCTGGCTCCCCCTGCGGATTGGATATCAGCGAAACAGGCAGCCGGCGATTTCTTATTTATGATACCGCGACGGGTACAGTCAGCCCACGCGCGTTGGAGACTGATGTGGTCTTCGGCGAACTGCAGCTGACCGTGCTGCCCGTGGAGGATGATGCCGCGCAGGCAGCCGCGGAAGTGAAAGACTGGTTGTCTGCCAGCGGATTGTTTGAACATAAAAAAACAGCGCGTCTGCGGGTGCGGGCTTTCGGTTACAGCCGGGACCGCGGAGCGCTAAAGCAAGCCATCGAGCAGGAACTGGTAGGTTTTCATATGTACAAGGATGAGCCAGTAGATATCAGTGGTGTATCCATCACCGCCGATGCGCAGCGCAGCGACATCGCCGAGAAGGTCCGCGCAGAGATCCACAATCTGGAACTGGCAAACGGGCAGGATGAACCGGGGGAAAGCAGCATTTTACTGCAGGCATTGAAAGTGATCTTTGAGGGTTAACATGGGCATACAGATCGAACGCATCGGGATAAAAAACATCGGACCGCTGCAGGCAATGGATTTCGCGCTGCGGCGTGTCAATCTGTTCTACGGACAGAATGAAGTCGGCAAGACCTTTCTGGTCGAATTCCTTTACCGTTCCCTCTTCAAAAATCAACAGCTTTCCCTGCGTAATAGCGATAACGCCAGCGGGTTGGTGGCCCTTTCTGGCCTGGAAGAAGGCGAGACCCAATTTGGCCCGGGCAGAGGTAGGAAGCTGGAAGATCTGCTGCCGGGCGCAGAAAGTTCCCTGCCGCGCGATTTCAGCCGTCTGCTGGTGGTCAAAGGCGGCGAGTTGGACCTTTCAGGCGGAGATGCCGGAGTGGATGAAGTCATTCTGAAGCAGTTCCTCTCGGGTGAAGGTCTGCTGGATGGCATTGCCAGCAAGATCGAAGCTGTCATCCACACTGCTACCTATGAGTTTGGCGTGATTACAGGTAATCAGATGGGTTTGCTAAAGAAGTATAAAGAGGCAGAGTCCGCGTTGAAAACGTTGGATGAACTCATCCGCGAGGTAGAGGCACACCTGGCTACCGGTGAACTGCTCGATTTAAAAAAACAGCTAGATGTATTAAATGCCAGGTTGCGGGTACAGGAAGATGCGAAGCGCCATCAGGCATATTTGCTATCAGTCCGCAGACAGCAGTTGCAGGCTGCACTGGCAAGGCTGCCTGAAGATGACCTGGTTTCCATCGGACAAATGCTGATCCAGCTGGATGTGAAACGGCAGGACCTGCAGCAAACAAAGGCTGAGCTGGAGCGTAATGAGCAGCAAAGCACGCACTATGCCTGGTTGAAAAATGCGGTATCTGTGTACAGCAATTTGATCAACTACGAACAGGTCAGTAAAGCCTCTTCTCTGACAATCTGGTTAGTGGTGGCGGGAATCGCTTTAGTGTTGGCAGTTCTGGCAGGCTTTCTGAATTCCCCCGTCAATTTCATCACATCAACTTTCTGCGCTCTACTGGCAGGTATCTCTGTTTACATCTACAGCCGGGGAAATGGGCGGGTTCCGCCGGATGAGACGCGTCTGACACAATTAGCGGCAATTGAAGCTGATTTCCGCCAGAAATTCAATATGCAAGGGAAAATTAATCAGGTCACTCTGGCAGAGAAACTCGATACCGTGGAGGTCCCTCATTTTGCCAGCCAGAGCAACCGTGAACGTGTTCGCACCCTTGAGCAACAGTTGATCAGCCTGGAGGTGGAGATCAAAACGGCTTTGAAGGCGCTCAACGGTAAAACTGTGAATGCGCCTGACTTTGAGTCGGAATATCTGCAATTGAAGGAACAGCGCAACGCGCAAATGCAGGAGTTCAACCGAGTGGACCGGGAATGGGTGAGCCTGAACATCCCAGAAGGAGAGTCTCGCGAACAACCTGCCGTCGAGAGCTACGACCCGGCAGTCTGGTTCGATATTTCACAACAACAGGAAGCAGTACGTGAGATGCTGGATGGGATTGAAGATGACCAGGCAGACCTGAAGAGTCAAGTGGCCGGTCGGGTGGAGCTGCTCTCCACAGCCAGCTGGGAAGAATTGCTGACCAAACTGGATGCGCAGAGGAAGAAAAAAGCTACTCTCTACCGTGACTTGAAGGCGGAGATCATCGCCAAGATCAGTGTCAGCAAAGTACTGGCGGGGCTTCAACAGGAAGAATCAGCACGAATCGATTCCGGCTTACAGGATGAAAATATTGGAAAGTCGCTGCTATCTACCACAGGGCACTACCAGCGCATTCGGCGTGAGGATGGAAAACTGCTGGTTTCAGACAATCAGAGCGAATATCCGCTCAATATGCTTAGCACGGGTGCGCGTGAACAGGTACTGCTGGGGCTGAGATTAGGTTTTGCCACACGCGTATTGCAGGGAAAGCCGCTCTTTCTGATCCTTGATGATGCTTTCCAGCATTCCGACTGGAACCGGCGCGAAAATCTGGTGAAGCAGATGTTCAGCCTGGCTGATGACGGTTGGCAGATCCTCTACTTCAGCATGGATGACAACATCCGCGACTTGTACCAAAAATTTGGTAAAGGGCGTAAAGATTACCAGATCTTCCCTCTGGATTCAGCGAAATGACCCGTAGAAAAGTGAAGCTTAACCATGCCGATTGAATTGCTCATCTCACCCCCCGCGACCGGGAAGACCGCGACCTGCATACAGCGTATCCGCTCAACGCTCGCCGATGAACCACTGGCGCAGATCCGGGTGCTCGTCCCCGACCAATTACAGGTAGCCGCGTTCAAACGCCGTCTGGCACAGGCTGGTGGTACACTCGGGGTGAGGGTAACCACCTTTCCTTTCCTCTATCGTCAGCTGCTGCAATCCTGCGGCAGAGATGTGCCGCACGCATCTAGTTCATTAATTCACCGCATTATTCAGCAGGTGGTAGAAGAAGAAGCGGATAGCGGCAAGCTGGTGTATTTTACCCCACTGCAGAATATGCCGGGGTTCATACAATCACTGCGAGAAGCTTTCGCTGAACTGAAGAATGGCATGGTAAAGCCGGAGGATTTTACTGCCGTCGCAAAAGGTGGCCCACTGGCGACGAAGGAGCTGGCCAGGCTGTATGCTTGTTTTCAAGAAAGAGTCCGGACATTGGTTATGGCAGATCAGGAAGGGTATGCCTGGCTGGCCATCAAAGAATTGGGGGCTAACCCGCGCCTGGCGGCGGGCATCCGCCTGCTGGTTGTGGATGGATTTGACGGCTTCACCCCTGCCCAACGTCGCGCTTTACAACTGCTGACAACCAGCGTGATCCAAACGATCATTTCACTGCCTGGTGTCGTACCATTTACGCGGACTGTCCACCAGCGTTATGCAAAAGATGGAAACAGCCTGGTAGAAAGGTTTGGGGATCCCCTTGCCGCATTGCTGGAAGAACCTTCCCTGCCGCCCGATCTGTTATTGCTGGAGCAAAAGCTTTTTGAGGGTCATGCCGAACCGATGATTCCCGCCGGTCAGGTGGAATTGCTGGAGGCGCAATCACCGGTAGAAGAAGCGCGTGAAGCGCTCCGCTGGATCAAGCAGCGCGTCGTGCGTGACGGTATACACCCCGGAGACTGCGCGATTTTTTATCCCATGAAAGAAGAGTACCGGCAGAGTTTGAAAGCCTGTGCTGCGGAGTTTGGCATACCGCTGTACTTTACAGCAGCAGAGCCTCTTAGCGCGTCCACCACTGTAACAGCGGTGCTGAACTTGCTGGATTTTCCTGCCGGTGGGTATAAAGCTCGCCGGCTGGTTAATCTGTTGCGATCACCTTACTTCAACCTGGGCGAGATTTCAGAGCATGCCGATGAAATGGAAAAAGTTTGGCGGGCGGCGCAGGTTGTGGAAGGACTTGACCAGTGGCGGGATGCCTGGGTCCGGCTTGCCAACCCGCTTCGTGATCGGCGCAAAGAAGCCCTGGATGATGATTGGCGTAATCCCGGTCTGCCGCGCGAAGCGGCGGCTGCCCGGCTGGCTGATCTGACAGAGGCATTGTTTGAAAAACTCACACCTCCTGATATACATCAGGTGGCAACAGCCTGGGTCACCTGGCTGGAAGATCTACTGGAAAGTACCGGTTTCTTTGAGCAGGTAAAGAACAACCAGGACCAGGAAGCCGCAGATGCCCTGCGGGATTGCCTGGGCGCACTCGTCCAGGCGGATTTGATCGCAGGTGGAAGACCTGTAGATTTCAACCAATTTGTGAATGACTTGCGTGGTACCCTGGATGGCATGGGGCAACGTGACTCTACCCGCCCTGGTGGAAGTATGGTTCTGGCTGCGGCTATGACGGAAGCGCGCGGTTTACGCTTCTCCGCGGTTGCTATTCTCGGGTTATCCGAAGGCACCTTCCCTGCTGTTGAGCATACCGACCCATTCTTAGGAGAAGAGTTGCGCGCCAGGCTGGGGTTGGAACCACGCCTTGGCAGGTTCCAAAGCAGCCTTTTTTATCAGGCAGTCACCCGGGCTGATAAACGCCTGCTGCTAACACGTCCTTACCTGTCTGACAAAGGAGAACCACAGGAACCTTCCGCGTACTGGAAGGATGTAGCTGCTCTTTTTGTGAAAGGTTCTGAACATAGAGTGCGCCCGGATGCGCCACGTGCGCAAGGGGATGCCGGTTCGCGTCAGGAACTGCTATTTTCAGCCATCTCTTCGGGTGAACCACCCCTGGATGAAGAACTGCAAGATGACTTCTGGCAGTCCATGATGCATACTCGCGCGGTATTGGCTGCGCGCCGTGCCCGGTCTGCTCGTGGCAGGCATGAAGGACAGGTGGCCCAGCTGACGGGATTGTTGACAAGCCGATTCTCCGCTGAACACATTTGGAGTGCTTCTGCATTGGAGATATTTGGCAGCTGTCCCTTTCGTTTTTTTACCTCAGAAGTCTTGAAGCTAAATCCGCAAAGCGAGCCAGAGCCCGGGATGGATGCTGCTCAGCGTGGCTCGATCTATCACGCGATACTGGAATTGACCTATCACGATGCAGAACACTCCGGTCGTGTAGAAGATCTACTGTCAGCATTACCGGACGCAGCTAGCCGGGTTTTCGAGGAGGCTCCGCGTAAGTATGGTTTCAGGACGTCCGCAGTTTGGGAATTTGAACAGAACGACATCCTGAAAAAGCTGACAGAGAGCATCCAGGCCATGGCGGCGGATATCGAATGGAAACCATTCGCGTATGAAATGCCATTTGGCAGCTACGGAGCGCCGGCATTGGATCTGGTGCTGGATGGCGAGACGATCCTTTTGAAGGGTAAAATCGACCGGGTAGACCGAAATGGGGAGGGAATGCTGAGGGTGGTGGATTACAAGACCAGCGGCAATTATAGTAATGAAGATTTGGAGAATGGGGAAAGACTGCAATTACCTTTGTATGCCATGGCGGTGACCCGCATGAGTCTGGGCACACCGACAGATGGCATCTACTGGAACATCGGTGACGCAAAACCCATGAGTCTGTCGCTGGGGAAATTCAAGTCCGACATGGGGGAGGGTTTGCAGGCCGCGGAAGATGTCGTTCTAGCGCATATCAATCGGATGGTACTGGAGATTCGGGCGGGTGAATTCGTCCCCAGCCGGCCAGAGAAGGGCTGTCCGGAATACTGCCCGGCTGTGGGCTGGTGCTGGCGCTTCAAGAAAGGCTATGGGTAAATAATGGATGAGTCGATTTCTGAACAGGTAGCCCGCTTCTTTAAATTGGATGAAAAACAGTGGTCGGCTGCCATGGAACGCGAGCGGGACGTGGTGGTGACTGCAGGCGCCGGCAGTGGCAAGACGCGCACCCTGGTTGCCCGGTACGCAGCCCTCCTGGCTGAGATTGGCGACCCACGGCGGATCGTTGCTATCACATTTACAGATAAAGCGGCTCTTGAAATGCGTTCCCGTGTGCGGGCAGCCGTCGCGGAATTCGCGCTGGCAGCCACCCTGCCTGAGGAAAAAGAGCTTTGGATGGATCTGAATGCCCGCATGGATTCCGCCCGAATCTCGACCATCCACAGCCTTTGCCTGGAGATCCTGCGCGCTCACCCGGCAGAAGCCGGCATTGACCCGAAATCTTCCCTGATGGATGAGGGTAATACTTCCGCGTTGCAGCTGCAGGTGCTGCAAGATACCCTCAGTCTGCTGGCTGAAGACCGGCAATATCACCTATTATTCGAGGTGCTAACCGTTCGGCGGGTGCAGGAGGTTTTATTAAAGTTGTTGGAGAACCGGCTGGATGCGGATGGATTGCTGAAAGATCCGGGGAGGGCCACAAGGGTGCTGTCTGATATTTACGCCGATGTCATGCAGGCGCCTGAAATTATGGATTGCGCCAATTGGATCCGCGGCCAGACCGTTGAAAGTATGGAGAAAGAATCCGGCGATAAACTGGCCGGGCAGCTGCGGAACTGGTTGGGTTTCTGGCAGCAGGCTGAAGCTAAATTAGAGGAAGGTAGCTTTCCTGGTTGCGTGAGAGCCTTGATTTATGCCCGCATGTCCACCGGGGGCGGGGCTGGCAAAAAAGAAAGCATTGGTAAAGAGATCAAAGATACGATCAATGATTACTTTGATGATTACATCACACCCTTGTATGGGGATAAAAAGAATATTGCTGACCTGCCGGATGATGAAAGTGAAGCAAGATATTCGGCCGTGATGGAATTGATCGCAGAAGCTTTCTTTACACTACAGAAAGCCTACCAGCAGGAAAAAGCCCGCCGCAGATCGCTAGATTATGACGATCTGGAAGGCAGAGCGGTGGAATTACTCAAAGATGAAGCCGTCCGTAGAAAATGGCAAGCGGAGGTATCCGCCATGCTGGTGGATGAGTTTCAGGATACGAACGCGCGCCAGCGTGAGATCGTAGAAGCGTTAGCCGGCGATGCAGGGAAACTCTTTGTAGTGGGTGATGCCCGGCAGAGTATTTACCGCTTCCGTCGTGCGGATGTTACCGTCTTTCGCCAGATGAAAAACGAAAAAGAACAGCGCGGTGGGTTAGGTGTATCTTTGGATACTACCTACCGCACACATGCACCCCTGCTGCAAGCTGCCGGTGATATTCTCTCACAATTAATGGGTATACAGCCTGACCCGAAACGTCCCTATTATGAACCGTTTGCGCCGATGCAGGCTGACCGGCAGGTTTCGCCACTGCAAAACCCATCTCCGCATCTCGAAGTGCTGATCGGAGTGGGAAAGAAGACAGATACTGCCCGCCCGCTGTCTGCAAGGTTGTTGGCTCAGCGTCTGATCGAGCTGAAGGAAGAAGGCCAGTTCGAGGTCTGGAGCGATGTGGCGCTATTGTTCCGCTCTACCATAGCCTACCCGGAATATGAAGACGCGCTGGAATCCGCGGGGATACCTTTTATTACCGTAGCCGGGCGTGGATTCTACGACCGACCGGAAATCCGGGACTTGCTGAATATCTTGCGGGCACTAGCCGACCCGGCTGATGATCTGGCGTTGGCTGGGTTGCTTCGCTCGCCGGCTTTTGGCGTCTCCGATGAAGGTCTGTTCCACCTGCGCTGGCGGGGGGAGGAAATGCTTCCCTATCGGCAGGCATTAGAGGAGAATCTGACCGATTTGGATCCGGAGGATCGGGATCGGGTTGGGGTTGTGCGGGATTTTCTGGCGCAATTCTGGCCGGTGGTTGACCGTATTCCAGTAGCTGAGCTGTTGAAGCAGGTGGTCGACCGGCTCAATTACCGCGCCATGCTGGCGGAGGAGGGCGGCGGGGTAGCTAGCGGGCGATTGTGGCGCAACCTGGATAAACTGCTCCGGGACGCGCATAAAAGCCATGTGGTGAACGTGCGCGATTTTCTGGATTATCTGAAAGCGCTGGATGATGTAGGCGCACGTGAAGGCGAGGCGACCACCGAAGCCCAGGGCGCTGTTAGTCTGATGACCATACATAAATCCAAAGGACTAGAGTACAAGGTGGTGGTATTGGCGGATGCCAGCCATGTAGGCAGTCACCGGGTGGAACCGGTGCTGCTTCTGCCTTCAATCGGCGCGGCGGTCAAAAGTACCCCAGAATCTCTGGAATTCAATCTGGCTAAGCAGGTGGACAAGCAGGAAGATGAAACCGAACGGCAGCGTCTTTTATATGTGGCGCTGACCCGTGCGAAAGATAAGCTGCTGATCTGCGGGCATGCGACGAATGGAAAAAGGGCTTCAATAAAAGGATGGCTGTTGGAAATCCTGGGTGTGATGGGGCTGGAGATAAAAGATTTGCTGGTTGATTTGCCTGCTGAGCGGAAGGTACAGCTTAAAAGCGGGCAGATCGCTGTGCTCCGCATTGCAGAGAACCAACTTTCCACCGCGCTGAAACAGGTGACTCCCGCGCGGCTAGAAGTTCCACGGGCTGCTGGTGTAGCCATTTATCGCCCTCTGATCTTGGAGAACCAGGCAGAAGACGTGGATGGCAAGCATGGCGATAAGTCTTTACGCGGCCGAGTCACCGGTGAATTGCAAGCCATGGATCCGTTAGTAATCGGATCCTTGGTCCACAAAGCAGTGGAAGTCTGGAGCTGCCTTTTGGATGGATCATTGGATGTGGTGCTCAACAAAGTGGCAATGGATAAGGGGCTGGCGGAGATGACTCAGAGAACCGCTGCGGTAGTCAAAGCGCGTGAATTGTTGGGTAGATTTCAGGCGCATCCGCTCTGGCAGCAGATCCACGCAGCCAGTGAACGGCATCACGAAGTCCCGTATTCGATCCTCGTGAATGGCAAGCTGCAGAATGGCGTAATCGATTTACTATACAAGTCCAGCGACACATGGCATGTGACGGATTTGAAAACTGACAGCATCCGCTCGGTGGATGAAAAGGAGAAACTGATCTTCGTCTATCAGGCGCAGGTGGGGGCGTATTGCCAGGCCGTGCGTAAGCAAATGGGGGTTTCCCCTGTGGGCCATCTCTGTTTTCTAGATGACCTGGGCAAGGTTTCTGTCGTGGATTTTTAGAAACTCCCCCCAGATTTTTACGGGAACTGGCAAAAGTACTACAGGAACGAGGACTACCTCGCTCCTGATTTTTTACAGCCTGTAACACCAGATATTGGTGAAAGTGTTCGTTATCTGGTTAGCGATTTTTGAGAGGATCAGAAGGGAAAAAAATAAACTCAGCAGTATTCTTACCCTTTTTATGATGGGTTGATGTCGTGTACTTCGTAATATTCGAGTTTCAGCTAATGATTTTCCTTCAGCAAGCGATCCAGTGTTTTGCGGGACTGGGCGCGAACTTGGTCGTGCAGGCTGCCCCGGTGAGAATCCATAGTGACGACCACGGGCAATCTATCCACCCGGATCACCCACATTGCTTCCGGAACACCAAATTCCAGCTGATGTACGCGAAGCACTTCGGTGACAGTTTGCGCAATCACAGCTGCCGCGCCGCCAATGGCGTGAAAATAAACTGCCGGGGTATCATGTAGGGCATCCAGCGTTTTTTGACCCATTCCTCCCTTGCCAATGACACCTTTTAGGTTGAAAAGCCTGATTACATCAGCCTGATAGGTTTCTTCCCGCATGCTGGTAGTAGGTCCCGCGGCAACCATCTGATATTGCCGGGTATCTAACCCGGAGACAACGGGTCCGCAGTGAAAGATCACCCCTTGATTCAGTATAGTTTTGAGATCGCTTACGATAGCCTGATCTTGCGGTGTGGGTGTCTGCAACCGTTGGATAAAATGATCCGAAAGCCATTTATGCGCGATATCCCGGGCGGTGACGATGATCCCGGAGAGAAGTACGGTGTCACCGATTATTAAGCTCCGGATGTCATCCTCTGGGATGGGAATCTGCAGTTCGATGCTCATGAAGTGGTCTCCATCATGTAAATGTTATTTGGTTGCCGTTCACAGTCATCTTTCGCCTGCGGTACGCCCAGCACATATACGAGATCGTGACAAAGTAAGAAGCCGGCAGCCGATACAGCGAAATGATTTTGGTACCCAGAATGGTTGTCTCTCCACCAAATCCCATAGGACCAATTCCCAGGTTATTTACCTCGCGCGTGAGTTGATTTTCAAGATTGCCCAGTGTCTCGTCTAAGTTCTGGTCATCCAGCCCCCTTAGCAGCACCTCTTTAGATGCAGCATACGCCGTACCGCGGTCACCACCGATTGCCACACCCAGAAAACCGGGGGCACAGCCATCCCCCTGCGCACGGTGAACCGCATCCAGCACAGCTTTTCGTACTCCGTCTAGGTCGCGCACGGCATCCAGGCTGGCATCCGGCAGGGAGTACTGCGCGCTGACATTTTCACACCCGCCACCTTTCAACATCAGGTCGATGGTCAAGGAGTCTTCGGTGGTTGCTGTGAAGTGGATGGACGGAAAGTAGTTGTCTCCCAGGTTATTGCCAGTGTTTTTCGCTGTCAGGGAGTGGACGGCATTCGGGCGTAGATATAACCTTTGGGTTGCCAGTTCCACCGCGCTGCGAATCTGCAAAGTGAACGCGCCAGGGTCCATCCCGCATGGATGATGAACAAAGAAGATGGGTGTCCCTGTATCCTGGCAGATAGGTGTGGAGTTTCTGCGTGCTAAGCTCACGTTGGCAAGGATGGTATCCATCGCAAGGCGGGCGGCTGACGAGGAACCTTCACGGTTGGCAGCTTCGCGCAGCCGCTTTTCTACCCCAGCGGGCAGGTCGGTGCTCGTAAGGCGGATAAGCTCACAGATCTCTTCCTTCAGATCGATCATCATGCTATTACCCGTTACCTGAGGTTCAGGCGATCCTCCAGGGTTTGCGCATACTCATCCAGATCCAGCTGGATACGGGCTACGCCGCTTTCCATGGCTGCTTTTGCAACCGCAGGGGCTTCCCACAGGCAAACCCTTCTATCCAACGGTTTTGGTACCACATACTCACGTCCGTATTCCAGATGATCAAGATTATATGCCTTCAAAACGTCCGCGGGGACGGGTTCTTTCGCCAGTTGCGAGAGTGCGTTGCTTGCCGCTATTTTCATCTCATCATTGATCGCTCTCGCGCGCACATCTAATGCCCCACGGAAGATATAAGGGAAGCCCAGCAGATTATTTACCTGGTTGGGGTAGTCGGAACGGCCGGTTCCGATAATTGCATCTGGTCTGGCTTGTTTCGCCAGATCATACTTGATCTCAGGGTCGGGGTTTGCCATGGCAAAGAGAATGGGGGATTGGCGCATTCGCGCAAGCATTTCACCAGTGACGATGTTAGCTGCCGAAAGACCGATCAGCATATCTGCGCCTTCCAAAGTTTCAGCTAGAGTTGCCGGGCGGTCTCCCTGGGCAAAGCTCTCTTTTTCCGCGAACATTTCTTCCATGCGGCCTTTGTAAACCAATCCTTTAATGTCGCATAGCCAGATATTCTCTCGCGGTACTCCGATCTTCACCAGGTGGTTGGCAGAGGCGATAGCCGCCGCGCCCGCGCCAGAGAATACGAGTTTGATTTCATCAATTTTTCTACGGGTGATTTCCAGCGCATTCAACAGCGCCGCGCCGAGGATAATAGCCGTTCCATGCTGATCATCATGGAAAACGGGAATATCCAGAATGGATTGCAGCCTCTTTTCTATAACGAAGCACTCAGGTGACTTGAAATCTTCCAGGTTGATACCGCCGAAGGAGTTTCCGATAGCGGTGATGACATCAATGATTCTTTCAATGTCATGTGAATCAAGTTCAATATCGATGCTGTCCACATCCGCAAATTTTTTGAACAGGACAGCTTTCCCTTCCATCACCGGCTTGCTGGCAAGTGATCCGCGGTCGCCCAAACCCAGTATCGCAGTGCCATTGGAAATGACAGCCACAAGATTCCCTTTATTGGTGTATTCATAAGCTAATTGAGGGTTATCCGCAATTTCAAGAACGGGGTAAGCCACGCCGGGAGTGTATGCCAGTCCTAGGTCCGTTTGTGTTTCGAGTGGTTTGGTTGAGATGATTTCAAGCTTACCGGGCTTGCCATTCAGTCGGTGATACGCAAGGGCGTTTTCTTTGGTGATCGCAGGCATACAGGGCTCCGTTCCATGATGTATGTTTCACAGTGTTTATCTGTATTGATATTTTGAAGTTATTGACTTAATTAAATTATACAAGCAAGCGCGTTAGCCTTTTGGTCGAAATTTACGTTAGTTTTGACTGACAACGAATCGTGAAAATGAGTACCTAAATTCGTTTCGTCTGAACCTTTTATCCCCCACTATCCGGCTGCGTCAGACATATCGATGATCCATAAAATGTTCACTGGGTTAGATTATTTTTGTTTCTCCATCCATATTCGTAATGACCATACCGGGTGATCATACGAGAGGTACATTTGGCTTTGTCTTCGCTTAATGCCAATAGCCAAGAGCACGAGTCCGTTCTTCGTGACGGATCCACCATAAGAGGTGCTGATCGGAGGATTGCTGAATTAAAAATGACCACCCCCGCCAATTGTTAGCTCACGCATTGATTGAAGGAGCAACTGTCATCACTACAAGGAATCTATATGCCTTCAGAAAATCTCACCCACTTCCTTGTTTATCAATATACAGGTCGTTACTTTAGCTCGTTTCAAGACGATCAGCGGTTGCATCTTCAGGCACATCATCCTGGCATTTTCATTACGTTGTCAGGTTTTTTGATGCATTCAGTAGGATGTGGATGAGTTGATCAAAATGGGCACCATTTACTCCTCGATCAGATCATGGCCCCTGCGCTGAATTTAATTTTTTAAATTGAAAGCCGCCAGGACCCGTTCGGGTGTCATTGGGGCTTCAGTGATTCGTATGCCTACTGCATCTGAAATGGCATTGGCAATCGCGGGCGCAGTGGGAACAAGCGTCACTTCGCCAAGCCCCTTGGCACCGTACGGACCGGTAGCTTCTGGTATTTCAAGAAACGTGATTTCCCGGTTCAATGGCATGTCTTTGATCGTCGGTATGAGATATTCTGTAAAACCATCCACCCAGGAATTAGAGCTCTTTAAGAACATCTCTTCGTAGAGTGCATACCCCAATCCCATTGCTATTCCCCCCTCGATCTGACCTTCGGCTCCGGTTCGGTTAATGATCCTGCCAACGTCATGGATCGCAGCGATATCCGTTACGAGCACCTTACCCAGCTCCAGGTCAATCTCGACGCGGACGACATGAGCGCCAAAATAAAACATGACATGTGGTATGCCTATTGGCAGATGAGTCGGAGTGGTTTCTTTGGGATAGGGAAAACTTACTGTGGCATCTTCAGATAATACGATATTCTCCTCGGCTAGCCGTCCGGTAAACTCAGATGCTGGCACTTTTTGCCCATCCGGTTTTATGATCATCCCATCCTGGTATGAAAGTTCTTTGCGTGGGGCGTCGATCATTTGCGATGCATGGTCCAGTAAGCGCTTTACCAATGTCTCTGAAGCTTGAATCAGGCTTTTCCCCACCAGGTAGGTCATACGTGAAGCGCAGGTTACTTGGCCATTCGGGGAGAGTTTGGTATCTATTGGTTTTGAGAACACCTTCTCAAACGGTAACCCCAGCGCTTCTGCGGTTATTTGTTCGGCGGAAGCCATCAATCCCTGACCTAATTCATCTGCTCCCAGGTAAACCATTACGCTGCCATCCGGCTGCCAGACAACCCGGTTAGTGATGTCATCCGGTACACCCGCACCCAACCCCATCGGTTGACTACCCAACGCCATTCCATAACCAACCACCTTTCCCGGTTTGGTTGTTTTTTTCCTCCATCTGGTTATTGTTTCTTCTGCCTTGTCAAGAATTAACGGCAACGCCAGGGCAGAGTCATCCATGATTACCTGGGTAAACATCTTACTACCCGGTCGTAAGATATTCTTCCGCCGCAATTCCAATGGGCTCATCTGTAGTTTATTGGCTAGCATATCTAAAATACACTCCAGAGCAAAGTGAGCCTGCGGACTGCCAAAGCCGCGCATTGCTCCGGAGATTGGGCTATTGGTATAGGCAAGCAAAGTCTCAACATGCAGGTTCGGAATATTGTAGGATCCCTGCACCATCTCTGTCAGATTACCAGCTACCGCGGGTCCGAGCGATGCGTACGCACCGGTGTCCAGATATACCTTTGCGTCGAGGGCAGTGATCATTCCATCGGATCTCGCACCGATTTTGAAGCGTAATTTTGCCGGATGCCGCTTGGGATGAGCCAGGAAAGATTCGCGCCGATTATTTACTAATCTCACCGGGCTTTTGGTTGCCCACGCACCGAAGGCGGCCAATACCGGGATCTGCGCATCTTCTTTCCCCCCAAAAGCACCTCCCACTACCGCACTCCTGACACGAACCTGTTCCAGTGGCAGACGCAGAGTCTCAGAGATCACATGCCGATCTACAAACGGGTGTTGTGAACTCACCCATACAGCAAGGTGATCATCCTCCCAGTATGCCAGTGAGTTTTCAGTTTCCATATAACCGGGTGCTACCCGAGGGGAAGAAAAAACTTCTTCTATGATCACATCGGCTTCTCTCAAACCGTTAACCACCGAGCCTTCTTCAATATCAAATCGGGTTACCAGGTTCCCATTCGGATGGATTTTTCGGGAGTCTTTCTCCAATGCCAGTTGTGGATCAAAAATTGGTTCAAGCAGATCGTAATCAATGACTACTGCCGCGCAAGCTTGTTCGGCAAGCATTTGAGTTTTTGCAATTACCAGTACGATAGGTTCACCCTGATGACGGACCTCACTGGTTGCCAGAATGGGTTGGTCTGGAATCAAATTTCCATGAGTTTTTATTCCAGGAATATCATGTCCGGTTAAAACTGTCAGGACTCCGGGCATGGATTTTGCTGTATCGATTTGGATATGGGTGATTCGAGCAGCATGATGAGGTGATCGCACCAGCGCTCCGTACCCTGTACCAACATGGATTAAATCCGCCGCATAAAGGGCTGCTCCTGTTACTTTATCGTGACTATCTTTACGGATTTCCGATTTCCCAATTGTTTTCATAGATGCTTTCATTCCAAATCCTTGCCGGCGGCACGATGTACCGCATCCAAAATTTTGTAATAACCGGTACAGCGGCACAGGTTACCAGACAAAGCCTCAAGAATTTCATCATCATTCGGTTTGGAGCGGCGCTTAAGCAATGCTGTGGTAGCTAATACAGCACCTGGAGTACAAAAACCACATTGCACAGCTCCACTCTCAGTAAAGGCTTTTTGAACATAGCTTAATTCCCCATTTGTTGTGAGCCCTTCAATTGTCACGATGTTTCGTGCATCAGCTTGCCCGGCGAGCACCATACAAGCGTTGACCGGCTCATCATCCAGCAGAACAGTGCATGCGCCACATTCGCCCTCACCACCGCAACCATCTTTCGCTCCGGTTAAACCCAGATCCTCTCGTAACAGATCCAGTAATGTGCGATTTGGGTAAGTCTCTACATGGTAAGGGATACCATTTACTCTCAGTGATACCTGAATGATCTTCATAAAGCATTCCTCTCTCCAGCTTCAATATAAGCGGCTAGTAGTGACCTTTGGGCTAGTATTTTGGCAGCGTGACGTCGATATTCACTCGATGAACGCACATCGCTGATTGGAGAGATATCAGCCAGGGAAGCTTTTGCTGCTTCAGCAAAAGTGTCAACGGATGCCACCTTGTGCAATAGGAATAATTCAGCTGTCTGACTGCGGATCGGAGTTGAGGACACTGAGCCGAACGCCATTCGTACATCTGTTATCACACCGTCATCATCCAGTAAAATTGCTGAGGTGGCACTGGCAACTGTAATTGCCATACCAGAGCGTTTTCCAAGTTTGAGAAATTTACTCCCCCACCTACCCCGCAGGGGCTTAAAAGAGATGCTGTGGATGATTTCACCGGGAGAAAGGCAGGTTTTTCCAGGTCCCGTAAAAAAATCTGCCAGAGCAATCGTGCGCTTTCCATTGATAGAAATGAGATGGACCTCAGTATTCAATACCAGTAATGCAGGGCATATGTCAGCTGCAGGCGAAGCATTGGCGATATTGCCGCCTAATGTTCCCAGAATGCGCGTTTGACGACTGCCAATTGAAGACGCTGCTTCGATCAGCACATGGGCATTTTCTTGTAGTAACCCATTATTGACCATAGATTGGTGACTCACCAGCGCGCCAATATGGATATTTTGATTGTTTTGTTCAATAAACTGAAGCTCTTTTATACGGGAAATATCGATGAGCCGCTTGACATCAAATTGATCCCGTCGCAATTTGGGAATCACATCCGTTCCGCCAGCCAGGGGACGATTTCCCACCTCATTCAATAAGCGGAGAGCTTCCTCCAGAGTATCTGGGCGGCAATATTCGAATGGGCGCATTATTTTAACCTTTCAGCAAAAATATATATTACACATAGCATCGTGAGAGATCCATGATTACATTCCGGGTGGTTGATTGGTAGAACAGATTATTGTAAGGTAACTGGCTTGGATCCATTTCCGGGGTGCATTAACCACTACGAGCATCTTTCAACCCGAATAATTGAACCGCATTACTTTCCATGATATTGTGATATGTATCTGGAGTATCCACCTCTTCTTTTATTGTGGTGATATTTACTTCAGGGTCTGCGATTGAGAATGGATGATCCGTACCAAACATCAGATGCTTCTCACCAACTAGACTGTATGCTGCTTGAAATGCTGGAGCATAATATACCAGTGCATCCAGGTAGAGTTGCTGCAGATAAGAACTTGGTGGATTTGGGAGCAAGCCATCGGGTGAAGAATGTATTCGATGGACAGCATCTAAACGTCCACCCAGGAAGGGCAAGCAACCACCACCGTGGGCAACAATGATTCGAAGAGAGGGGAATCGAGCCAGTACTCCACTGAGCACCAGCCTGCTCAGGGCAATCGTCGTTTCCATAGGGAAACCTAATGCGAAGTGCAGGGATTGATTAAATCCCTTCAAAGACTCGAGTGGAAGGCTATCTTCCGGGTGAATAAACAACGGAAGTCCACATCCCGCCAGAATTCCCCAGAATGGCTCCAGCAATGGATCATCGAATGACTTTCCTGCGATAGAAGGTCCTGTGGTAGCTCCATAAAGCCCTTTGGTTCGGGCGATCATCTCGACTGTGTTAGCAGCCAGTGCAACGCTGCTTGTTGGCAGCACACCAAGACTCACCAGGCGTCCATTCGTGATTTCTTCGTAACTGCCCAGAATCTGATTTAAGGTCACCGTGGCTTTATCACCGGCTTCATTCGGGAAAGGATCCATCCAGGGATTGCCCAAAGAAATAAGACTTCGATCGACCCCGAATTTGTCCATGAAGGCGAGCTTTTCTTCAATAACCCAGTACTCGGGACCCATGGGTCTCCCCTTGGTAATTTGAGAACCGGTTTCCTGTGAAAAAATCAAGAACTCCCGCTTGCCATCCCGGTTGATGACACGAGGGATTTTCAGACGGCCTTCGAGCAGTTGCAAGTACGGCTCTGGATATATATGGCTGTGGATATCAATGATCCTGGGGGAAGGAATTCTATCTTTTGGGATCACCGTGCCTCCTGACCTTTGTATATGTTGATATCGTTTTTTCTGCGTTAGATAAGTTGTTATGATTTTACCTTTAGTTTGTGAAATGCTTATCGAAATTCCGATCAAAATATTAGGTCTACCGAAAAATGAGAGTAACAACATATTGGGTTCTTTCTGCTCAATAGTAAATGTGAAGGAGAGCATTCCCTTGCTAAAATATAACTATCCATTAATAAAAATATATAATGAAAACAGTTTGAAAGATGCAGTAAAAATCATTAATAAAGCATTTGTAACTACTCAGGCAGGTGACCTGCCCCCCCAAAACTGATCCAATTTGAAAGTTAGAAAAGATCAGTAAAATTAGTCAATATGGGAGACAGGATCATGCCAAAGAAATACTATAAAGCTGAAGAAATAATCAATATTCTG
>Ga0172375_10000784_pt1 | contig 51591 bp, 35 predicted proteins | sample LakKiv1m_FD_114537 | JGI IMG/M metagenome (GOLD analysis project Ga0172375, IMG submission 114537) | Freshwater microbial communities from Kabuno Bay, South-Kivu, Congo - kab_092012_11.1m | ecosystem: Environmental > Aquatic > Freshwater > Lake | place: Democratic Republic of the Congo... | reverse complement strand
CTTCGTCAACTTTGCAGAATTCTTCAGTGCAGACATTGCTGTCTGAAGGACATACCAGCGCTGAACCGGCGCGGCAGATGCCGTTCTGACAGTGGTCATTCACAGTGCAGAGATTGCCGTCTTCGCACAGATTGGTGTTGTTGACCAGCGTGCAGCCGCTTTCTTCCAGGCAGATCGAATCTTTGCAGATGCTGGGACTGGCCGGGCAGACTATTGCATCGCCACTGCAAATGCCCTGAGAACAATAGTCATTGGTCGTACAGTTCATACCATCGTCGCATTCAGCCTCGTTGGGCGGATATACGCAGCCTACTCCGGCTGTGCATGAATCATCGCTGCAGGGATTTAAATCCTGGCAGATTGTTGTTGTGTATGCACTGCCATATGAATTGCATTCCTGCTGAACAGTATAACCACCCAGAGTGTCGCATTCTATTGCGCCTGGAGTACAGACCTGTTCAAAATCGCCGTCAAAGTCAGCATCGCCGTCCACTGAAGAGCACAATGCCGCACCACCGCCTTCATCAACACAGCTTCCGTCACTGCATTCATCTACCAGTTCACAATCACAGCTCTTAGAACAGTTTGAGGCGTTGTAGCCTGGCTGGCAGAAATAGAGCGCACCCTCAACACCGCATTTGAGTCCCATGTCGCTACCGAAAACACCGCCTGAAGCAAAGCAAACGGGTTCCTCCGGGTAATTGCAGTCACCCTGCTCGGTTTCATCGGCGTCATTGTCGCTGTCTGCATCCCCGTCTGGCTGATCTTCTTTGCAGCCGTTGTCCGGCACACTGCACAGGTAGCCTTCAGGGCATTCTTCGGTGTAACTTCCACAGCAGCCTGGACGTGGATCTGAGATGAACTGCGTGATTTCGTCAACACAGTGATCGAAGGCAAACTGGCAGAGTTGCGTGCAGATGCCCACCATGCATGGGCCGCAATTGCAGGCTTCCTGCAGAACCCATGATCCGTCGATGCACATGAAGGCAAAACCATTATCACTTATATCCCAGCCGGCGCAGGCAAAATCTCCGTCGTTGCATTCGCCTTCAAGCTCTATGTCAAAATCCCCGTCAACGTCACCATCTGCGTTATTACAGTCAGCTACGCCGTCGCCTTCATCTGTACAGCCGTCAGGACACTCAGCAACATTTGAACACTTACAGTTCAACGTGCATTCTTCCAGATCCTCTATGGGACGGCAGAACTGCAGCTCGTTATTGCTGCACTTATAACCGATGTCGTTGCCGTTTATTCCGCCGCCTTCGAAGCAGACGTTATCAAAAGGCAGTACGCAACCGTCCTGGTCAAAATCAATTTCGAACTCAGAATCGCTGTCACTTTCCAGCAGATCGGGATCAGCATCACTGTCGCCGGGCAGTTCGTCGGTATCGGTATGTTCCACGTTGTCGAAATCCGCTTCAGGATCGTTCTCAATTGCGATTTCAGCATCACCGTCAATAAACGGCAGGTCGCCGTCCGGCTGGTTTATCAGGGCGTCTTCAGGAACGCAGATTCCAGCGTCGGTGCAGATTTCACCTGAATTGCATTCGGTGTCCGCTGTGCAGCGCTGATCGAGCAGTGAAGATATTTCGCAGCCGCTCAATACTGACACCGTAACTACTATCATTGCTGTTATAATCGCCGTTCTCATGACATTCTCCGTAAACATCTGGAGTGTTTACATTTCGATCTGATATTCCTTGATCTTATAAAGCAGCGCTCGATGGCTTATTTCAAGCAGACGGGCTGCCGCAGTGCGGTTCCCGCCGGTCTTTTCGAGCGCTTTGCGTATAAGCTGATTTTCTATGTGATAAGTATGCTTTTTTATAGACAGATTGTCGTCACCAGGTGTGGCACCTGTACTTTGAGCCCGCTCGGTTATTATGGCCGGCAGATCATTGGCACCGATTTCCTGTCCGTCGCACAGCACCATAGCGCGCTCGATGGTATTTTCCAGTTCGCGCACGTTGCCGGGCCAGTGATAGGCTTCTACATGGCGCATGGCTGCAGAGTCCACGCCAGAAATTTCCAGCCCCAGGCGCTCGTTGAATTTACGGATGAAATGCTGCACCAGCAATGGAACGTCACTGGCTCTGTCCCTTAGCGGTGGAACATCTATCTGCACCACGTTAAGACGGTAATACAGATCTTCGCGGAAGCGCCCTTCGCGCACCAGACCCGGCAAATGCTGTGCCGAGGCGGCAATGATGCGCACATCGACCTTGAAGCTTTTATCGGAACCGACTCGCCTGACTTCCTCTTCCTGCAATACACGCAGCAGCTTGACCTGCATCTGAATGGGCAGTTCGCCGATTTCGTCCAGCAGCAGCGTACCGCCGTTGGCTTCCTCAAACAGACCGCGCCGCATGCGCATCGCGTCGGTAAAAGCGCCTTTTTCGTGCCCGAACAGCTCGCTTTCGATCAGATTTTCGGGTATGGCACCACAGTTAAGTGTAACGAAGGGGCCTTCGGAGCGTTCCGAATTGAAGTGGATGGAGCGGGCGAAAAGTTCCTTGCCCGTGCCGGATTCACCACCTATAAGCACGGTGGATTTGAAGCGCGCCACCTTTCTGACCACTTCGAAGAGCTTCTGCATTTGAGGATCGTTGGAAACAATCTGCGAAAAATCGTATTCCTGCTGCAACTGGCGGCGCAGATAGCGGTTCTGACGGCGCAAGCGTTCACGTTCGCGGGCTTTACGTATGGTTAAAAGAACTTCATCTGGTTTGAAAGGCTTCTGTACATAATCGTAAGCGCCTAACTTCATGGCTTCGATGGCTGTATCCACCGAACCGAAGGCGGTAATCATGATGACGGTGCTTTCGAGCCCTTCTTTTTCGAGCTGAACCAGCAGTTCCATGCCGGTCATGCGAGGCATGTTTATATCGCAGAGGACGATTTCGAAGGATCGCTCACGCAGCTTGGCCAGGCCTTCCATTCCGTCTGCAGCAGTGTCGCAATTGAAACCGGCCCGTCCCAGCACCATGGAAAGCATGTGCCGGATGTTCTCTTCATCATCCACGATAAGGATACTGTTTACATCCAGATCCAATTGTGCGCCTCCTCAGAGATACTCCAATATCCTACTATACCAGATAACACAGTGCATTATCCAGTACTTAAAAAGAATCCGTGTATATCCTAGTGATTTTTAGCGGCTTTTACGAAACCAGTGTTCCTACCGGCTCGCCTTTGACGATACGCAGAATGTTATCCAGGTCGCCCAGATCGAAGACCACGATGGGCAGATTGTTTTCGGAACAGAGGGCGAAAGCAGTCTGATCCATGACTTTCAGGCCGCGCGCCAGAATGTCCTTGAATCCGATTTCAGGGAAAAACTGAGCCTGTGGATCTTTTTTTGGGTCTGCGGAATAAACACCTTTGACCTTTGTGCCTTTAAGCAGAGCATCCGCACCGATCTCGACTGCCCGCAGGGCCGCCGCCGTATCGGTAGTAAAATATGGATTTCCGGTGCCGTAGCAGAAAATCACCACGCGGCCCTTCCGCATGTTTTCTACGGCGCGTTTGTGTGAGTAAGCCTGTACTACGTTGCCTATGGCGACCGCCGACAGCGCCTCCGCTTCGACGCCCTGTTTTTCGAGCGCCATTTCCATTACCATGGCGTTCATAACCGTAGCCATCATACCTACATGGTCGGCCCGTACACGCTCGATGCCCAGTTCTTCCGCCACGCCGCCGCGGAAAATGTTTCCTCCGCCGATTACCAGCGCCACCTGTACCCCGGAATCAGTGACTTCTTTAATTTTTGCGGCCAGCTTTTTGCAAAGGGCAATATCGAACACGCCATCGCGGTTTTGTCCCTTGAGCATTTCACCTGAAAGCTTAAGCAGAATTCTGCGGAACTCGGGTCTCGGCATTTGGCGACTCCTTATGTTTTTTAAATCCGGTCCTTAATTTCAATAAGTTAAATAAGCTATTTCTTTTCGATGTTCTGACGAGCCTGCTGTAGAAGAGCGTCCAGTTCATTCTGCGAAACCTGTGGAGGAGGCGGAATGCGGGCCTTTTTCTGCATAGGCTTTTCGCCTGGTAATTCATGGACGGAATTGACTTTGATTCGCATGTCAGGCGGATCAGTTTCCGTTATTATTGCTTTTACATCAGCTTCGCTTCCGCCGAAACCACCTGACGCAGTGCCGACGGTGTCGTCACTGTATTTTCCGCTCAACATGACGGGTTCATCCGACAGAGGTACCTCAACGGCGTCCGAGAAAATTTTTGTCTCGTCGACGGGCTCTGCCGTAACGGGGCCTTTAACAACAGTGACAGCAGCGGCTTCATCTTTCTGCCTGCCTGCAAGATCTTCAACTGAATTCAGTGATTCAGCCAGCTTATCAATACCGGATCCGGCAGGTACTTTAAGATTTACGTTCCCGCCGCTCTTAACCATCAGAACTTCTTCTTCCTCCTGGTAGGCTCCCGTGACTTTCTTTTTAACCTTTGGCCCTTTTTCTACGCGCCCCTCCACGTTCTGAACCACCTGGTCAATAACATCCGTCAGCCCCTGCGACTCTATGGCCAGTTTCGGCTCCTTAACCGAAAACATCTGATCCATGTCGTCAGCAGTATCCTGCAGTTCTATTGGCGGCTTCGAGTCTTTTTTCTGAGCGCCATCAACTTTCAGGTTCTGTGTCAAGTGTTCCAGGGGGTCTACCCGTTTGGGGGCACTATTCAGATCGCCGAAAATTGAGGCGTTAGACTGTGCTTTCTCATCTTCCATTTCTTCCAGCACTGCGGCCTGGGGCTGTTCCTTTTTGTCGCTTTGTGGAAGAATTGTCATCGGTATTTCTTCTTTTATAAGCGCTGCAAGATGTTTTCTGCGTCTGTACCAGAAAAATCCGCTAACACCGATGACAAGGACAAGTCCGATGCCGCCAGTAATTATCAGCCAGCCCCAGCTTCCGGCATCTTTCTGCTCTATCATTCCGGCGACATGCAGGGGATGGCTTTTCATCTGCATTTCTTCGGCTACAGGACTGGCAAAGCGGCGTAGCATGAAACTGAAAGTATAATCACCGGGATCAAGATCCGCCTCAATGCGACCTCTGAAAATGCGCGAATCATTGACGCATTCCAGTTGCGCCGACCAGCTTCCCACACCACCCCGGTCAAGCTGCACCGCCATTTCGTAGCGGCCTTTTTCATCGATATCGCTCAATACGTGAACTTCTATGTCGGGCAGGTTTCCGGCAGGTATTTCGGATGAAGGAGATACAACCTGCAGCCAGGATTCCTCTGAGACATTAATGAGAGCGTATGATTTGTTGGTAGCGTCGGTGGAAAGTGCATAAAGGTTCAGGCGTACAGTGCCGGTAAACCCTTCAAGAGGCAGCATGCCCGCATAAATGCCGGGCTCGGTATTCTGCAGTTCGATGGAACCTGTTTCGCTGTGGTCATCATTTTCCAGCGCGGCTTTAAAGACGGTACGTTCCAGCACCTGTGGATTCTGTATCATGCGCCCACCCTGATCCAGATAGGCTGCCACCACTATATTTTCGTCGTGGAACATCAGCTTGCGCGGTGTCATGAACTTGATGCGGCGAGGTGATTCCAGAAACACAACGCAATTCTGATCGGCACGTCCCTGCAGTAACCAGCGGCCTTCCTGCGGATACTGAAGACGGATAATGTTATAATTCTTGTGCTCCGACCAGTTCACTTCATCGGTGTTTTTCCCTTTTCGAAAAAAAACTCGACCAGGGCTCACGATGCCGCATTTTTCATCCTTTGTGATTCTGTTCCCGTTGGCAACGATCAGCGCTTCTTCGGCATCTTCTCCTATTCTAAATGACAGACCTTCCAGTGGTGCGATGTCGAGATGCTTGATATCATTGAATATGTCAATTGCTGCGGAGGAAAGATTATGCGGATTATCTATTGAAAAATGGAATCCACCGCTGAACGCTCCTAATGCCTCCAGTAATTCTCTGTCCTGTTTTTTACCGATGCCAACCGCATAAATTGGAATGCTGTTTTTCTGATATTGCGGCAGAACTTCGGAGAAAATACGGCCTCTGGATTTCTCGTTTTCATCAGCGTTTCCGATGTTCACTCTACCGCTGCTGATTAAAATCACTACTCTTTTGGGTACATCCGGGGCGTTTCCCTCCGTTTCGAAAAGATCGAAAGCTGTAAGCAAAGCCTTCTCCATATTGGCACTTCTGGCTTCACCACTGCTTTCTCTGATGCTTCTTATCAGTCCACTGTACCCGTCTCCGGTGCCCTTCCAGGATATTTCGCGCAAAAGCTCAGTGTCATTGTCGAATTTTATTGCTCCCACCAAATCTGTGGGGTCCATCAGATCGATAAGAATGCTTAATAATTCGAAGCGCTCAGCACTGGAGTCGCTCTGGGCAAGCGAAACTGTATCTTCCATCAGCACTACGAGTTCGACACCGCGTATGGCCTCTTCTGCTGCCAGGCGGGCATTTAAAAGCATCGGCAATGCAATAAGAATAACGGCTGTTAAAATAAGTACTTTAATGTATTTCATGATTCCCCGCAGCAGGGTGTATTTTACCATGCATGCACTCTACTTCTCTGAATTTCCAGCAGATATTTATATACAGCTTCTTCGTCGCTGTGTTTCATCTGAGCAAAGCAGATACCGTAATAGTTGGCCCATTGCAGTTCCAGCGTTTCAGGGTCTACCCAGCGTACCACATCACCGCGCAGACGACGTGTTTCCTGCATTTCGATGGCGCTGGAAACCGGCAGGCGGAACCACAATTCAACCTCGTCGCCAACGAAGAAAAGCTGGTTGACTCCCAGGAGACAGCCGCCGGCGGAAAGGTTGACTATCTGGCAGGAAACCAGACTCTGGAATTTTTTGTAGTTCACTTCTGCGGGAAGCAGCACGTTCAATCTGAAGGAATCGCGGCGCTGAATATGTCTGATCTCGGAAGGCACCATCATTACGTAAAAATTTCCAACGCGGTTGTCGGTGGCTCTCTGCATCAGAATCAGGGAGGATTTGAAAACATATTTGCCGTTCTGGTCACCGCACTGCAGATTGCAGACTGTTCCCGGCATGGGGTTTATACTGGCGAAACCCGAAAGGATGAAAAGATCCTTATCGACCCGTTGAACCTGCAGTATGTCTGCGGCGGCCTGATTGTACCCTAAGAACTCAATGTTGACTTGAGTTCCCGCCTTGAAGAACTGCTCGAATTCTTTTTGATTAAAAAGTTCAGTCATCCCGCCTTGCCATCTTTTTCCTTGAACACAGCCCTGTCTTTCTCTTTGAATATCATAATATTGAATTGGACTTAAGGAGGATAGTAAATTATTCTTTTCCCGACGTATAGGAAATGAGCAGAAAAAATACATGTTTTTGTTTCGGAGGTTTCAGCCCTTTTTCTATCAGGTCTGAACCTTTCATGTCCAGCGAGAGGTAAAAATGCCGGAAATCAACGAAATCAATCTTAAACCAGTGAAAATCAGTCTTGAAAACCGCAGAGCCTCCTATTACGAAATAAACGGCTCCGCCATCCAGGGAATAGAGTGCGCAGGCGTTTCACACGAGAGTCTGGACACTCTGGATCTCGTCTACCGCACCCTTTGTGGAATTCTCTACAATTTCGTTCCGCAGAGCGGACATCCGGGCGGATCGATCTCTTCGGGACGCTTTGTAAACCATCTGCTGTATAACAACCTCAATTTCGATTTTTCGAATCCGGATGAAATGTCCGCTGATTTGGTCTCATACGCCGCCGGACACAAGGCTCTGGGGCTTTATGCCGCCTGGGCTCTGCGCGACGAAATAATGCGCATTGCACATCCGGAGCTTCTGCCGGAAACCAGGTATCGTCTGCGTCTCGAAGACCTGCTCGGTTTCAGGCGCAACGCCACCGAAGACACGCCGCTCTTTCTCAAATTCGGCGTCAAGCCGCTCGACGGTCATCCTTCGCCGCTCTGTCCGTTTGTAAAACTGTCTACCGGAGCCTCAGGCGTGGGCGTGGCCAGTTCAATCGGCCTGGCCTTCGGCATGATTGACAGCTATAGCCGAGCCAAAGCGCCACGTCTGCACATCGTGGAAGGAGAGGGCGGTCTGACCGCCGGACGCGCTCACGAGGCCATCGCCGGAGCCGCTTCCGCCGGGCTTTCAAATATTATTCTGCATCTGGACTGGAACCAGGCCTCCATCGACTCGGAGCATGTCTGCCGTGAGGGTGCAACTCCCGGCGATTATGTACAGTGGACTCCCGCCGAGCTTTTCCACCTGCACGACTGGAACGTTGTTTATGTCGAAGACGGTTTCGACTGGCGTCAAATCGCCGTGGCGCAGAAACTGGCGCTGGGACTGGGCAACAGCCAGCCGACTGCTATTGTATATCGTACTGTCAAGGGCTGGCATTATGGCATCGAAGGTCGGGCTTCGCATGGTTCGGGTCATGGTTACTGCTCGGATGAGTTCTACACCAGCGTCATCATGCCGTTCTCGAAAGCTTTTGGCGTCAATATGCCTGCCACTACCTGTAAAAAACAGACCGCCACAACTATAGAGGCGACTTATTACGAAATGCTGCTTGGCATCCGTAAAGCCCTTGAAGATTCGAGCAAGGCAGTGCAGGAACTGGGTGAGCGTATCGTTAAGGCTCATGATAACCTGACGGCGCAGGCGCGTACACTTCGTAATGGCGCCCCGGACATTTCGATTGTTTATGATGCCAGGCGCTTCAACTGCGACAATCCGCCGACCTCCCTGCAATTCAAGCCCGGCGATGAACCTACTCTGCGCGGCGCACTGGGTGACGCTTTAGGAGAACTTAACAGAGCCTCCGGCGGTGCACTTATCGCCTGTTCGGCGGACCTGCTCGAATCGACTTCTGTCAGCAAAGCCACCAAAGGCTTTGCCAGGGGACTCTTCAACGCTTCGTCTAATCCCGAATCGCGCACACTGGCGGTGGGCGGTATTTGCGAAGACGCCATAGGCGGAGTAGTAACCGGTATGTCGGCTTATGGCAGACATATTGGCGTATCGGCTTCTTATGCGGCCTTCATCGCCGCCCTGCAGCACATTCCGGCCCGCCTGCATGCCATTGGCCAGCAGGCCCGTCGCGAACTGGACGGCAAGCCTTTCAACCCCATTATAATGATTAACGGTCATGCCGGTGTACGCACCGGCGAAGACGGCCCGACACATGCCGATGTTCAGGCTCTGCAGCTTCTGCAGGGTAACTTTCCGCTTGGTACCTGCATCACACTGACACCGTGGGAAGCCGGAGAAATATGGCCGCTGGTTCTGACCGCGCTGCAAAAACGTCCGGCCATCATTGCTCCTTTCGTCACCCGTCCCAAAGACACGGTAGTTGACCGTGCCACGCTGGGGATTCCACCATATGCAGCGGCGGCGAAAGGTCTGTGGCAGATAATGAAAGGCGAGTCGGGAAAGGCGGATTATCGCGGCAGCATAGTCATTCAGGGCAGTGATGTCATGGGCGAATTTGTGAAAGGCGTTCTGCCGGAGCTTAAACGTCGCGGCGTTAACATGAATGTTTACTATGTCTCCTCACTCGAACTCTTCGAGCTGCTTCCGGCTGAAGAACGTCACGCCATATTCCCGCAGGAACAGGCGCGTGAGGCCATGGGCATAACCGGCTTTACGCTCACAACCATGCAGCGCTGGCTGCAGTCCGAGAAGGGACGCGAGCTGTCAGTATATCCGTTCCGCTACGGACGGTTCCTTTCATCCGGAAAGGCCGAAAAAGTCATGCAGGAAGCCGGTATCGATGCTGCGGCGCAACTGGTTGCTGTCGAGAAATACATGGCTGAATTCAGGAAGTGATTATTAGCGGACTCATCCTTCATTTACAGGCGGCCTTTTGTGGCCGCCTTTTTTTGCGCCGCGCGGATGGGCGTTTTCTATCTGACGCCTCAGCATACTCTGGTCTACATGGGTGTATATTTCCGTGGTCGCCAGATCCGAATGGCCCAGCATCATCTGCACCGAGCGCAGATCCGCGCCGCCTTCGAGCAGGTGGGTGGCGAAGCTGTGGCGCAGCATGTGCGGCCTTATGGAGCGTGCTATTCCGGCCTGCAGAGCACGTTTTTTTATCATCTGCCAGATGGCCTGACGGCTCATGCCTTCGCCGTTGCGCGACAGGAACAGGCTATCGTCAAGGCGCGAACTGTGCGAAGCCAGAGCCAGACGGGCTTCGCGAATATAACGCTCGCAGGCTGCACAGGCGGCGTCGCCCAGCGGCACCAGACGGCGCTTCGAACCTTTGCCCATAACTGAAATGAAGCCTTCGGTCAGATGCAGGTCGTTCATCTGCAGTCCGGCTGTCTCACTGATGCGCAGCCCAGCCGCATACATGGTTTCAAGTATGGCGCAATCCCGCAGGTCGTAAACTTCAATGCCATGCGTCGAAGTCAGCAGAGCTTCTACTTCGTCGTGATTGAGAAGATCGGGCAGTTTTTTTGAGATGCCAGGCATTTCAACATCAGCGGTTGGATTGGCGGCGCACATGCCCTCGGTCAGGGCAAAGCGATGCAGGCTGCGCACCGCCGAAAGATTGCGTGCTCGTGAACGGGATGAAAGTCCCAATTCTGTCAGCATGTAAATGAATGCCAGCACATCGTCACGGCTTATGGCTGTCAGATCGAGGATGCCGCGCCGTTTTTCCAGAAACTCAATATAGCGGCACAGATCGGCGCTGTAGGCGTAGAGCGTATTGCCGGAAAGGGCGCGTTCCGATTTGAGATGCAGCAGGTAGAGATCGAGGGCTTCGTCCAGCTTCACGGTTTATTCCTTCTGCGCACCGTCGCTGTTAACGTTCTGGCTGGGAAGTTTGAATTTTATCTGTTCAGATACTACTGGCTGATAGTTGCTGCCATATCCTGTCAATTCCAAATCCTGATTCAGGCTTGTGACGCGCAGCAGTCCGATAAGAGGAATCCTGTCAGACAGCCATACTTCCAGCGCTTCGTTTTTGTCGGTGATGAAGCGCATGCGCTGTGCGTCGAATTTGCCTGCTGGTATTTTGATTTTTTCGGTAACTGGTGCATGCCATTCTCCGCTGAGCCTGGAGTCGAAAAGCATATACTTGTGACCGCTGGCGTCTACTTCGACTGCCGGCTGCTGATCTGTTTTTACTATGAAACGTCTGATGCGTCTGTCATCCATGGTTTTGGGGTCATATAGAAAACGCAGATGTACAGGTACGCCCTGAGCGCTTGAAGTGCTGATTTCAATCCAGTAGCCGACACGCCTGTAAATATCCGCCGCCTTATCGACGCCAATGGTGATTTCACGGCTGGCACCAGAGTTGCGCTCGGTCAGTTTGTAGCGTACCCATTTCCCTACTCTTGGAATGAATTCAAGCGGCAGTTTATCCAGCAGTTCGGGCAATCCGGCTTCTGGTGCCGGTTTATTCTTTCCGTCTTCGGTCTGGGCGTAAAGAGCAGGTGTCAGCATGGTTGTGCAGCATATGGTCAGAATGGCGCTGATTATTATGACGAATTTATTCAATGGTCTGATCTTTTTCATCCAGAAGCTCCCGCAGGTCAAGCGGCAATACGCCGCGCAGGGTAGATATGAGAGTTTTTTCAAGAACCGGCTTTGTCAGGAATCCGTCTGCTCCAGAGCGATAGGCCAGATCACGATGCTTGTTTCCGCCGCGGGAAGTCAGAACCAGGATGGCCATGTCATCATAATCGCCGCTCTGTTTGATGCGCTGAATAAGCTCGTAGCCGTTTAAGCCGGGCATCTCCAGATCTATTATCATCACGTTCGGTCTTATGCTGTGCAGCTTCTGCCAGGCCAGCATGCCGTCACGGGCCGTATTGGCTTTAAGACCGTGCTTTTCCAGCACGCGTTTAATGGTCTGACGTACCGAAATGCTGTCGTCTGCGATAAGCACTTTTACCCGTTCAGGCAGACTGAATTTTTCGGCGTCGAAGGCCGACACGAAGCGCTCGCGCTGGAAGAGTTCAACAACGCTTAAGACCAGACGTACTTCACCCTGAGCCGAAATGGTAGTGCCTATCAAGTGCTCGCAGGCATCCAGCATATGCGGCAAGGGGCGAACCACCAGCTCTTCACGACGCTGAATTTCATCCACCAGCAGACCCATACGGTTTTCGGCATGGCGCAGAATTATGACGGGCCGCTTGCCGCTCTGAGCGGGCCACTCCATTCCTGTGAATTGATGCAGGCTGCGGCAGCCGATCTTCAGGCCACGGTAATCCATGAGATTATAGACATCCGGCGAAGCAAAATCGTAGCGGTCAACTTCGATTTCATCCACGGCTTCTATATAGTTCATCGGAATAAGAAATTCCTGCTCTGATGCCCGCACCAGCAAAAGCTCCTGCAATGCCAGTGTCAGCGGCAGAGTGATGGTAAACTTTGTGCCGCGCGTCTCCTGCGATTCGGCCTTGACCGAGCCGTACATGGCGGCGATGTTGTGGCGCACTGCGTCCAGGCCGACACCGCGCCCGGAGACTTCATCGACATAATCGCGAGTGGTGATGTGCGGCGAGAAAATGAGATCCAGCAGACGTGTTTCATCGCAATGCTCGGCTGTTCCTGGTGAAAGCAGTCCGCTTCTGACCGCAATCTCGCGCACCCGGTTCAGATTCACTCCGGCACCGTCATCCTCGATTTCGATCTGCACATTTCTGCCGATCTGATAAGCCCGGAACCAGATGGTGCCTTCCTCTTTTTTGCCGTGCGCCAGTCGCTCGGCAGGGGATTCGATGCCATGCGTCAGGGCGTTGCGCACCATGTGCATGAGACTTTCCGGCAGCGTATCGGCAATGCCTTTGTCGATGCTGGTGGTCTCGCCGTAAAGGCGCACACTGACTTTCTTGCCCAGCTTGCGCGACAGTTCACGCGTCTGGAAAGACAGGTAGCGGAAAATCGAATCAACCGGAATCATGCGCAGAGAGATGAATTCTTCCCGAAGGTTGCTGACTGACTTGCCGATGTCTCCGGCGTCTTCCCGGAACTGCAACAGCATGCTCTCTACATCTTTAAGCACTGTAGCAATGCGGAAATCGAGATCTTCGAGATTGCGCGTGAAAATCTGCAGGTCTTCATAACGGTCGAATTCGAGATCGGAGAAATCCTCCAGCGGATTTACCGTCGCCCTGTTATTGGCTTTATCCCACTGATATTTTTTCTGGAATGTTGCAATGGTCTGATTGAGGTTGCGTCTTTCGCGTTTGAGCGTCTTGGCCATTGGGGCGATGTCGGCGGTAAAGCGCGTTATGCGTTCGCGTCCTATCTCAAGCTCGGAAATCATGTCCATCAGGCGATCAAGCTTATCCATGGGCACGCGCAGCATCATGGCGCGAGTGGATGACTTCTCCGTTTCTATGCTCTGTTCTTCATAGACCTCTTCAGCATCTTCAGATTCAGGCTGTTCTTCATCCACAACAGCTTCCGCCAGCTTGACGGGTGACGGTGCTTTAAGTTCCTGTTTGCCGGTGAAGTCACTGACCAATCCGCTAAGTTCTTCGAGCAGCGGAGCCAGACCGCGTTTATCGTCGGCCTCCAGTTCAAGTGCACTGCGCATGAGCGGCTGCGAGTGGTAAAGCAGATCCAACAGGTCCTTGCCCGATGGAATGCGGTTTTCTCTGGCCAGATCCAGTACGTCTTCGACACCGTGGGCCATGTCGGATAACTGTTTATAACCGGCAGTGGCTGCGGCCCCTTTTAAAGTATGCACAGTGCGGAAAAGCTGATTGAGCAGTTCGCCGCTGTCGGGACGGCTTTCAAGTTCGACTACCTGATCGGCCATGAGTCGCAGATGTTCGGAACCCTCCTGAATGAAGATTTCCTTCAGTTCACGTTCGACTTCCTCGTCATCATCATCAAAGTCGGATTCATCATCTTCTTCATAATCATCGTAGGAGCGTTCTCCATCGTCAAAGCGACTGATGGTGCGCTTCATTTCTTCGGGGTATTTGCGCATGAAGTCTGCAAAGAGATTCTCGGCGACACCCTCGTTCAGCCTGCGCTGGCCATACAACTGTTCAGCCATGGCCTGAAGCACTTCAACGATTGATTGGAAGTCTCCCCATATTGCAACCGCTTCGTGCGGTAGTTTCTCCGCTCTCTCGCTGAGTTCCGCGCCCATGTGCAGAACCTTTTCGAGCGGTTTTATCTCTATCATGGCCGCCGATCCGCGCAGATTCATGCAGTGGCGGAATATGTTGGCCTTGGCCGCAGAGTCATCCGGTTCACGGGAAAGAACCTCCAGAGCTTCGCGCAGTCCTGAAAGTCCCTGAAAAAGCTCGGTGACGAAAAGCCCTATCAGCTCTTCCGTAAAGCTACCGACGTGGCGCGTCTCGGCCTGGCGCGGCTCCGGCCAGCGTTGGCGCAGGCGCCGCAGTATGTCCTCGTTGTTCTCCGGCTGGTCTGATTCAACGTTCATCAGCATCCACGACATTTCGTCGATGAAGTCGCGCAGAAGATCCTGAATGTCTCCGATTGTAAGGCCGTGTCTGACCTGCATTGAATCCATATGGTGCAGCAGAAGCTCGGCAGCCTGGTGCAGAGGCATCACTTCCATCAGACCGGCGACACCCTTGAGATTATGTATGTAAGTATAAATCGGAATGCGTCCGTCTTCAATTGCTGAGCTTTCCGAATCAGCGTCTAAAAAACGCTCGGTCTGCGCCAGATAACCGCGTACTTCGGCTAAGAAGGTTTCGCGCAGATGCTTTCTGTTATTAGTCTCGGTCATTGTGCTGCGGCTCCGCGGGCGCTATTTATCGCCGGAGTCTTCATTATCCTTTCCACTGCCGGAAAGGCTGTTGTTGAAGGTCTGCACGTAAATTTTCCCCGGTTCGCTGTGTACTGAGCCGGACAGGTCTTTTATTTCCTCCTGCTGCTCCTGATCCTGCGAATCGCTGAAGTCGGACTCACTGACGATGTCGTCGATGTTAGATTCGGGAATTATGGAAGCAGTATTCTGCATGGCGATTTCACCGCTGAAATCGTCGAGCCCAACGCTTTCGAGCACTCTAAAGTGCTGAATGACGCTGTTGAGAGTTTCAAGCGGACCTAACAGGCCGTTGGCCACCTGTGTGGTCTGATAAATTTCTTCAGTGGTTTTTTTTGCAACCTGGAAAATCGAATTGATCTGATCGACCATGCTGTCCATGGATGAAACCATGGCCTGCGAAGCGACGGAAATATCCTTTATCTTTTCAGCCGAGTTCGAAATGACCTGTTCGATCTCGCGCAGATGTACCGTGGCCTCTTCGGTTTGTCTCCAGCCAAGCTCCACTTCGCGTGTCACATCTTCCATTGCCACAACCGCGTCATGTGTTTCGACCTGAATATCTTCGATGAAGGAGGAAACTTCACGCGTGGCGTTCTGGGTGCGTTCTGCCAGCTTGCGGATTTCGTCGGCAACTACGGCAAAGCCCTTACCCTGTTCGCCGGCCTTCGAAGCTTCGATTGTGGCGTTAAGGGAAAGGATATTGGTGCGCGATGAAATGTCGTTAATCAATTCCACGATGGCGTTGATTTCGAAGGAGCGGTCGCCCAGACCCTTTATTGTTTTGGTGGTGGACTGCACGTTGTTACGTATGGTCTGCATGCGGCGAGTAGTCTCGTCGGCGGTTTTCAAGCCCTCTTTGGCAGCCGCCGAGGCACGCTGGGCCTCTTCATTGGCCATGTCCGATGACAGTGAGGCGCGCTGAGCCGAGCGACTGATCTGCTGTATCATGGTGGTAAGCTGATGTATCTCTCGACCCTGGCGCTTGGCGTCCATGGCTATGCGGCGCATGGCAGACATGATGGCAGTGGAAGCCTGGATGACTTTAGCTCCGGCGTATTTGGCCTGAATTATCAGACGAGAGAAACTGTCGAGCATGAGGTTAAAGGCATCAGCCACCGAGCCCAGCACATCGCCGGTTACTTCGCCGCGTCGCGAAAGATCGCCGTCGGAAGCCCGGCTTACGGTATCAAGCAGATTGATAATGTTGCGCTGCAGTTCCTTCTGAGCCTCTTCAGTCTGGATCAGGTCGGTTATGATGTCGAGCATGCCGTTGATTGATATGGCCAGCTCACGCAGGTCGCCGCGCATCAGATCAAGGTTGATGCGGCGGTCGTACTCGCCGCGACTGATTTTAATGGAAGTCATGGCAATGTCGTTGACGGGCTGTATTATCTGTCTGTGTATGAGAATGTATACCAAACCCAGGAATATAATGCCGAAGAGCGCTCCTGCTATAATGATGAAACTGGAGATCATGAGGACATATTTGGTCTGCGAGTCGATTTCCCGCAGCGTTTCGCCGATGTCGAACAGCGATCCGTTGACTCTCGTCAGCAGAGTCTTTGTAACACCGCCCATGCTGGCCACCACGGCCAGAGAATATGGGGTACCCTTGATAGGAGTCAGCACCACAAAACGCATCTGTATTGTTTCAACTGTGCCGCCTTTGCCTTCGTCTTCATTTTCAACTTTAACTTCGTACTGATCGCCAATCGAAGCTACATCTCCGGCCAGGCTGGGCGCTCCGTCCATTTCGCTGAGTATCTTAAGGTAGTTTTTTTCGTTTATAAGACGCATTACCAGCGGCATTTTTGTCGCCAGTGAAGAGCCTGAGTCGAAATACTTGTCGGCGATTATTTTATCAAGCAGCGGGTTTATTATGCTAATCTGACTCTCCTCGCCTACGTTCTCGGATTGAATCAGTTCCAGGATGTCCCGATCTTCAGGTATCTGTGTTTCTATCAGGCTGCGCATTTGAATGATGAATGCGGCACGACTGGCCAGATCCTCGGCTTTATCGAGCGCGCTCAGCTTGAAAAGCTGTTCGTGCGTTGTCACCGAAGTGCGCAGCGATTCGTTGGTCTGGTTGAAGCTGTCCTTGGTCTTCGACAGAATATCCGACAACTCGCTGCCCAGCACATTTGCGAAAAGCAGCATGCTTATGTAGGGAACAATGAAGGCCACCAGAATAAGAGACATTATGCGCCGCTGTATGGTCCAGAAACGCCGCTCTTTTGGAGTATTGTAATCTTCCGCCTTGCTGGCTTTCATGCTACTGCTACTCCTTTTCGTTTCAGTTCTCTTTTAATTACGACCGCCGCCAGATGATGCAGCTTGTCGAGATCAATTTCAGTAATGTCCAGACCGTTCTTCTGAAAACTGTATTCCGATATTTCATCTGCCGAATAAACACGATGCTCCTCGTTGATGGCGATAATGTCGCCTATTCTGTCGCAGAGAAGCGCCAGATTGGCTTTGCCGAGATTGACAGCAATGCAGCGGAAGCCCATCTGTTTCCAGCGTCGGCGCCTGTTTTCCCACAGACTGTAAAGATCAAAAACCGGCAGAGCCGATCCTCGCAGGCTTGTAAGGCCCAGCAACAGAGGAGGCGTCATGGGAACAATCGTCAGGTTTGTAAGCTGAAAAACCTCGCGTGCCATGGATGTGGGAATGGCCAGCATCCTTTCTGCGACCTGAAAACTCAGGTATTCCTTATATTTGTTGGAGGACGACAAACCCGCGCACCTCTTTCGATTAAAACGCAGCGATTAAAATACGGAATACCTTTAAACTGATAGCAGAAGATGTCTCTGCGGACAAGAAACTTAACGCGGGGGAAGTTTCAGCCAAGATGCTTTTTTACTCTGGCAACCAGTTCGCCGGCTGAAAAAGGTTTGCCCAGATAGGAGTCAGCTCCCTGTTTCAGGCCCCAGTAAACGTCGCTTTCCCGGTTGCGTGAAGAAATCATTATAATCGGCACCGAACTGAATTCGCGGTGAGAACGGATATTCCGGCAGACCTGATAGCCGTCTTTCTTGGGCATGATAACATCCAGAATAAGAAGATCGGGCTTGCTGCCGAAGAACGCCTTTTCGGTTTCTTCCCCGTCGGTCGCAGTTATAAGATTGTACCCTTCTCCTTCCAGAGCGCTTTTGAGAATCTGTATTTCGGTCGGTGAATCATCTGCCAGAAGAATTGTCGCCACTTTTTTTGCCTCACTGTACTTCAATCCAGTTCAGCCACAAACCCCCACTGGAGAACGGCTGAACCTCATATTTCCATATCATACTAGCATAAAAAGGCACCATGTGTCAAAGGGACTTTTAAGTCTGGCGGCAGCAATTAACCAATATTATCGGCATTTTATACGAGTGTATATTAATTATTCAATTGACAGTCGCCTGACAATCGAGTAAACACTGTATCAAGTTAACTGGAAACCCGAAGCTTGTTTTTCTTTTCTTAATTTATCTGGCTGCAACATGTTAACGGCTATTTAAAGATATTTAATATAATTGATGAAATCGGCTTTTTCACCATATGCAGCAATGCTTCCACAATTATGGAAAGGCCGAAGATAAAAAATTGACTACCCCATGCTTATATGATAATCCTCTTCTACCAAACCCGTCCATGGGACAAGGTGTACCACTCCGATGTTCCTTGGTTTTTAGCGAAGGCGCAACCAGGCAAGTCGGAAGCATAGTACCTGATCGGGAGAGTAAAAAGGATGAAGAAACATTTTGGGTCTGATCTGTTTACGAAGTTCTGCGTTTACACCCTAATCGCTACAATGAACCTCCTTTACACACCGCTTGACGGATTCACGTCGGCTTTTGCCGCATCCGGAAAGGGGCCCGGGGTGTACCTTCTGCCGTTCGGTTCCGACAGCGACGAGATTCCGATCTCGATCCGAGGTCTGTTCGAGGAAAAGATCGGCGACAGCCTGCAGGGTGATGAGGAAATCCAGGCCATCAGCGCCAAGGATGTCCGTAATGCTCTGGCCGGCAGCGAAAAGAAGGGCAAGTATTGGAAGTCTGTTTCCAAGCTGGCTAAAGAAAAACAGTTCGACGGCAACTTCCACAAGCGCTCCAAGCTCTTTTCAAAGTGGATTGAAGCCGACTATCTCGCCTATGGTCACAGTTGGCCTCAGGGTGAAGACGAATCTCTGTTTGTAATTTTCCTGTACGATGTCAAGGGCGATAAAGTCTATCAGCTCCCGACTCACGAAATCATCAACGAAGAGCTGGAAGATGCCGAAGACGAGATTGAAGCGGCCTACATCGAGTTGCGTGATGCAATTCTTAAAAAGAAGCCGTCCAAGGTCATAGCAATCGGTGTCGTGCCTGTTCCCGAAACTTCGCAGGCTGAACTTGCTCCCGAACCGGAACCCGAACCGGAAGCAGAGCCCGAACCGGAACCCGAACCAGAGCAGGAATATGTTGAAGAAGAGCCGGTAGAGGAAGCTCCTCCGGCATACGCCGAAGCCGTTGATCTTTCCTCCAGCGAAAGCCTTATGCTTTCCAAGGACGACAAGGCCAAGGCGGAAGAAGACAGTGAATCAGAAGAATCAATCGCTCCTGTTTATGAAGAGCCGGTATATAAAAAATGGTGGTTCTGGACCATCATCGGCGTCGTGGTTGTTGGCGGAGCAGTTGGCGTCGGTATCGCTCTGAAGCCCGAGGACAAGAACCGTTCCTCCAGCCTGAGCCTGCCGGAAATTCCCAAGAACTGAAGAACTGAACGGATATTTCGTAATTGAAATAACGATTGCGAGGTTTTTACATGAGGCGGACAATATTTACAGGTCTTTCTTCTTTAGCGCTCGTCGCAATCTTTGCGATATTGATGGGATGCGAAGGCGAACCGGATCGTTCGTTGAGCATTAACGCTTTTGTTCCGGTCAATCAGACCAACGACAGCAGTAATCCCGCCATGCAGGGCGTAACCAAGATCAGGCTTGGAATCTTCGAAAAAAGCGGCGTTGACTACAAGAAGGTCAAAGTCTATCAGTTCAACGAAGAAGATCTGGGCGGTGAAATTACACTGGACGATATGCCCAAATCCAGCGAAACACCCTATACTTATGTTCTCGAAGCCTTCGGCAACGGTCGCATGAGAGACTGGGTCTATTGCGATATCAACTCTACCGACAGTTGCAGCAAAGGCTGGACGTGCTACAGCGACAATACTTTAAGACAGCAGTATTGCGTACGCGACTCTGACGAGCATCTTATAGCTCGCGGCGTTTCGAGCCCCACCATTTACGGCGGCGATGAGAAAGAAGATCTCAATATCTACTTCTCGCGCGTTGGTGAAACCGGACAGCTTGCTGACAGCTCAGGCGAAGCCTCTGTGATGAACAGCAAGCATTACAAGCATGCTTCCATCAAGCTTCCCAATGGCAAGGTTCTCATCATCGGCGGTTCCATCTGGACAGCCGCAGGCGGTGCCTTTGTCAACCAGGTAGAGCTTTTCAATCCCGACACCAACAAGTTCGAAGTTGTTTATGATCCGTCGGATCAGCCTTCAGACTCCTGGCCTCTCGAAGGTTGGGCCACCAGCGTTGACTACGCTCTGGCCGTCCTTGACGACAACGAACTGCCCTATGACACAGAGTTTAATACCGCGACTGAAGCCAAACCCTTCAAGTTCGCATTTGTCGGCGGCAGCGTAGCCAGGGGCGAAGTCATTAACTCCATTTTCATCGGAACTTACGATGAAGAAAATGAAGTTGTAAGCATTGAGAAGGTTTCCAGTGCAGCCTTTACTCCGGTAACGCTCGCCACCGCCACATACATCGGCGACGGTAAAGTGGTTATCGTCGGCGGAAAAACCAGCAACGGTTCTCCGTCCTCGGACATCTATCTGCTGGATACCGAAGACGGCACAGTCGGCAAACTTGATGTCAGTCTCGGAACCGCCCGCTATGCCCACACTGCAACTCTGTTGCCTCCTGGAACAGATGGCGAAATCAAGATCATCGTTGTAGGTGGCTGGACAACCGCCAACACCAAGATCGTAACCACCCAGAAAGTTGAAGTGATTTCCATCAATCAGGACACATACTCCACCTCAGTCAGTGAATACGAATATCTTGATACTTCGGCTGGCGAAGCTGAAAATCAGGCCGACAGAGTTGGTCACATTGCTGTTCCTCTTCTGGTCCGTCAGGACAATGGCCGCGTTCCTCCGGAAGACGCCGGTCTTTCGCGTGTAGCCATTTTTGGCGGTTTTAGAAAAGCCACTTCAGACAAAGAAAACATCAGTATTTACAACGACACCACAACCCAGCCCGAAATACCCATCGCTATGATTTCTCCCGATGGCTCGGTCTTCGTCGATTACTGGACACCCAATGCTGCGTATACTTCGCGTGCTTCCAAGTCCAATCACCTCACGGTAGATTCTCAGTGGACCTGGCTGGGTGACGGTTATGACACCATCGTTGTTACGGGCGGCAAGCGCAAGTTTACAGCTTCAGCCGACAGCGAGTACAGCGACTGGGTCGAGATCATTACCTTCAACTACGAAGATGAACTCTGGACCATGTCCACGCTCGAAATCGGTTCCGAAGAGGCCGACAAAGTCAATGCTCCCTACTTCATCACCAATATGTCAAGCGATGAAAGCAAGAGCACTGAAGGTCGCTGGGGTCACAGCATCGTGCGCCTCGACAACGGCATGATTCTCATCGCCGGCGGTTTACAGGCCATAGTATCGGGTAACTTCAGCACCACCGATACGGCGGTTATCTTCAACCCGCCGGCATACAGAAACAGTTGGGGCAGTGAATTCTGGGCTGTATCCAACTACACCAACAGATTATGATGCAGCTTGTCCTTTAGAATATTCAATCCCATCAGGGCGGAGTTAGGCATAACTCCGCCTTGCTTTAGAAGCGCCTGCGCTTCGAGGTTAGCCGGATGTTTTATTCAAGCATTGTAAAAAAAGAAATCTTTGCAGCGTTGCTTTTCCTTGTTCTGTTGCTTGTTGTACCAGGGCAGCTTGAAGCCAAGGAAGTGGCCGGGCGCATCGGCCTGGGTCTGGACAACACTCTTAACGCCGCCAGCTTCGGTATCGGACAGGCTCCATCTACTCCTAATTCTCCCAATGCTCCTTCAACCGGAATAAGCATCAAATACTGGATCAACAACGATTGGGGTGTAGCCGGTGTTTTCGGATTTTTTTATGGTACCTCAAATGTAACGACATACTGGGTTGACGATAAGGACTCCATCTGGGGTTTCACTTTCGACGCCAAGGGCTTCTATAATTTCGCCAAGTCCGATATGGCCAATCTGGCGCTTTTCGCTGATTTCCACATGCAGAAGGAAAACGAAACCACCAGACGACCTGCCGGCTCCTATAATTCGAGTCTGGGAATATCGCTCGGCTTCGGACTTTCGCCGGAAATCTATATCACAGATGCCTTTGCGCTCAACGCCGAATTCGGTTTGATCTTCCGCGTTCAGGAAGGCTTCGGCTTCGCCATTTCGGGCGACAACCTCTTAGGCGGAGTTGGCTTCCATTATTACTTCTGAGACTCTTTATTCAGATCACTGGCGGGACGCGCAAGCGTCCCGCTTTTTTTATTGATGTGCACAGGCTGCGGCTGTAATATTCCGCAATCGGGTTTAATATGAACTGAAATGAAAGGCCTTCGCCATGTCGCTTAATAGAATATCACTCATATTGCTGCTGGTGCTGCTTATAACCGCCAGCGCCTGCTCTTCAAAACCCAAAGCCGATTCCGAGGCACAGCCACAGCCACAGGTACAGCCGCAGCCACAGGCCCAGTCACCGTCACAGTCTTATTCTGGTGAAGAAGAATATCTGGCCGCACGTAAAGCCGCGCAGGACGCCAGTTTTGCCATGATGTCCATAAGCACCTGCCTGAGCCATTACTGTAAAAACAATGGCCCGGCTCTGGACGATGAAGAACGTCTGGCCAAGATGATGAACAAAGTAAGAAACCCGGAAGCCAGCCGCGCTGTTCAGGGCTTGCAATATAAGGAAAAACTGTTGACGCTGTACGGCTATTTCAAAGGTCAGATCGACACCTTCATTGTCCGTTCGAAAATCTACCGCGAAAAACTGCTGGCAGGCGGCAGTCTCGATCAAACTGTACAGAGCCGCGTAAACGGTATCGACCGCGATATGGCTGCTCTGGGTGACATCATGGGTTCCTGGCCGACTGCGGAATGGGCTTGTCTGGTGAAATGAGAGATTTTACTGAACAATAAAAAAAGCCCCGCATTACGCGGGGCTTTCTGTTTACTCTGCTGTTTTAAGCTTATAGACCTCTTACACAAACCGGTTCGCCGCAGACATCGCACATCGGGCAGTTCGGATCGGGCGGACACCAGTCGCATACTTCTCCGGGGGCGCATTCGCCGTTTTCACCGCAGGGCTCTCCGGTGCTTGTGGCTTCGCATACTCCGTTAACACAAACTTCGTTGGAGGCGCAATCGTTATTGGCTGAGCAGGGCACGCCGCCGATGCACACGCCGTCGCTGCAGAAGGTTCCAGCCGGGCAGTCCATGTCGGCACCGCATTCAAGCTGGCCGCCGCACTCCTGGTTGCAATAACCATTGATGCAGGCCCAGTAGGCATCTACACACTCGATGGTGGGATCGCCGTAAATTTCGTAGCAGTCACTGTCCATATTGCATTCGCCTTCGGACTGTCTGACACAGATGCCGTAGGGTACGCCGCAGTCTTCGCCGCTCGAATCGGGAGCGCAATCCATCAGGGCGCAGAAGAAACCTTGCGGACACTCTTCATCGGAGTAGCAGTAAACGGGCTCTTCCTGATATTCGCAGTACGAACCGCCCCAGCATTCGCCGGTGCTCGGGTCGTTGCATTCTTCGTAGTACACGCATACAGCGCCTTCCGGGCAATCATAGTCGCTGTTGCACTGATATTCGCCGCCGCCACAGCTCTGACCGCAGTAACCATAGTCGCAGGTCCAGCGGGCGCCTTCGCACTCGATGTTCGGTTCGCCGTAAATGGCGTAGCAATCATCTGCCGACCAGCACTCCTGGTTTTCTCTGGGCAGACAGTAGCCATAGTAACCTTCGCAGTTGGTGTTTCCGGCATCGTCAACCCAGCAGTCTTCACCGTTGGCGGCTCCGTCGAGCCATGCGCAGTAGTAACCATCCGGGCAGTCATAGTCACTGTAGCAGTACATCTGAATCATTTCGCAGTAGCCGTAGGAAACATCTTCGCAACGGGTTTCGCCGGTTTCGGGATCGGTCCAGCATTCGCCCGGATACATCACGCAGGTGTAACCTTCGGGGCAGTCAGCGTCGCTCCAGCATTCGCCGGTCTGGATGGGTTCGCAGTAACCGTATCCTCCTGGAGGAATTTCGCCGCCGCACTCTTCGCTGCCGTCGGGGTTGGTCCAGCAGTCTTCCGGCTTGGTGTCGTCTTCAGCCCATACTGCGTAGTTGCAGAAGTAACCTTCGGGACAATCAGAGTCGCTGTAGCACTCGTAGGAGCGCGGTTCACAATAGCCATAAGCGGGCGGCATTGTTCCATCGCTGCACTCTTCGGTACCGTCTTCGTTGATCCAGCAGTCCTTGTAGCCTTCTTCGCCTTCAGCGGGATACATCAGGTTGCAGAAGTAGCCTTCGGGGCAGTCGTAATCACTGCGGCATTCCCAGGTCTGAACCGGCTGGCAGGTGCCATAGCCCTGGTCAGGCATTCCCGGCTCGCAGACTTCTTCGCCGTTCTCGTCGATCCAGCATTTTTCTTCAACCGGTTCGCCGTAGTATTCAAAGGCGCAGTAGTATCCGTAGGGGCAATCGCTGTCGCTGTAGCATTCGGTCGGCCAGTCGATGCACTGCCATTCGCATGCGCCTTCGATACAGGTGAAATTACCTTCGCAATCGGGCCATGCCATGCCTTCTTCTTCCATAATTTTCCAGCAGTCTTCGTCAGTTACGCACTCGTCGTACTGACTGCAGTCGCCGGGAGTGAAATCGACTTCACCGAACATGATGGTCTTGTCGGCATTCCAGACTTCGGCATGATAGGTGCGACCGTTGGTAAGGTTGAGAATGTCAACCGAAAGATCGAAGCTGCAGGTGCAGTAGGTCTGAGTTTCGGATGAATCGACTTCGGTGAGAATGAGATTGCTGCCGCTGGCTTCGAGCATATAAATGATCTCAGCTTCGCACTGATAAACGGCGTCGAGATGCATGATGGTGACTGATCCGTCGCCAACCTGAGCTTTGATTACGCCGTTGTACTCGGCATCAGTGTCTTCCTCGTCCCAGCCGTTGCCATTGTGCTTGGCCTCTTTGGCGGTGCCGTCTTTGCAGCCGCTGTTATTAACATCACCCAGCGCCGGGTCGCCGTTATCGGCTCCTGTTCCATCGCCAAGACCTGTCTCCAGACAGCCATAGAGGCTGAGGAGCAGCAACATTGCCAATACTGTAAATATCGCTCTCGTTTTCATTTTCTCTTCCTCCAACCTTTCAATTGCACAACTATTTATTCATTCAATCTTTGTTTTGTCAATCGCAAAGCTAAAAACTGTTCTTTGCTGGTCGCTTTAATGAAAAAGCATTATGCGTGCCAAAATTTAAAAACGCCCGAAAATGGCTTAACTCCACAGAAATCATCAGGATTTGCTCTTTTCAGACTTTTCTGCACCTTCAGACGGTCAAGTTGTGTAAAGATAAGTTTACACATCTGTCCAGTTCTGTAAACGCAGGCTGGTCTGTCCCCGCTTTTCGGGGAGACCATAAAAGAGGATGCAACATTTACACTAAGGCAATCCTGTCGTAGTCGAAGTTGACACAAGGTGACAATTTTATAAGGGCGGCCTCAAAATATTATGTTTCTCGGCGTTGTTTTCATGTTGCATATGTAAAGGAATACTATTAACATAAAATTAAAATAAGATGACAGATTGACAATCCCATTCCGGAGGCGACCATGCAGTTAATTACGAAGATTGCGCTTATTCTGGCATTCTTTCTTTTAATGGCGTCATGTGAATCCGCTATGGACAGCGGTCTGATAAACTGCACATCCGACAGCGATTGCGGCGAAGGTCTGATATGCAACAACCTGACCGGCGAATGTGTTGAAGATTCTGCCGGAGACACTGACGGTGATATGGTGCCTGACGGTGATGGAGAAATTACATCCGACGGTGACGCGGATGCTTCAGAAGGCGACGAAAGCAGCGAGAGCGAAGATACCTGCAGCTCGATAACGACAAATCCTTCAGAACTGGATTTCGGATGCGTAGTTCCGGGAATGTCAAGTAACAGAGAGCTTACAATCACGAATATTTCGGACGATTCGGCCTTGACGGTTTTCAGCATATATCTGGATTCCAGCCCGAATGAATTCATACTTGACCCTGAAGCTGATCTGCCGAATTTCCCGGTTACGCTTGAGACAGGTGAATCTTTGACTGTCTCCATTTCTTTCATTCCCGGCACGATGGATTCCAAGGCTGGCAGTATGGTAATTTCCAGTAACGCCTGTGATAATCCAAGACTGGAGATTCCGCTTTCAGCAAATTTGGACTGCTGCCCTTCGGATGTCGGCATCAGCGTAACGCCGCAGAGCCACGACTTCGGCAATATAAGATTAGGCGATTCGGCAGTCGAACAGGAATTCAGTATCTGCAACAAGGCCACAGCAAATGAAGAAAATCAGTTCTGCGCGCTTACGGTCACACAGATAGCCAGCGAAAGCGGCGTGTGGGACAGTTTCAAGTGCATTACCGATACCTGTGTTACTCCTCAGATAGACCCGCTGCGGATACTGCCGGGAGAACAGAATTGCGAGAGTTTCACAATAATGTATTCTCCGCAGGATATGGGAGAACACGGCGATACCATCCTTGTCTTCAACGACTCCGATACCCCTGGTGACAGAATTTATAAGGTGGATATAAACGGAAGCGCTTCTGAAAGCTGCATATTTTTGCATCCATATCCAGTGGATTTCGGCTCTGTAGTTGTTGGCGAAACACGCGAAAGAATCGCTACACTGCATAACTACTGCGAGAATGACGTCAACATAAATCTGATTTCGAAGCTCGAGCTTGAAGATGATAACTGCAACATGTTCTCCTTCGGAGAAGATATTAACGCCGTGCAGGGCAGCGTATTACTCGCCAATAATGTACAGCCAGTCGAATTCACTGTTAAGTATACACCGACGGAAGTTGCCTCTCACACCTGTCATATTGATATAGCTTCGTCGCTTGAGGATGCAGAGCACATGCAGTTCCCGATAACAGGACGGGCCAAAGACGAAAATGAAGAACCGATCTGCCTGGTATCATTGAACTCTCACGGTTCGCCCATGGACCAGACGCTGAATGATGTTCAGGCAGGCACCGATATGTGTTTCTACGGCAACATCAGCTACGACCCGGACACATCGCAGCCGACGCAGCCGATAAAAGAATACAACTGGAGCGTTCTGGAATGGCCGGCCGACAGCGAATCGGTTCTGATGCCGGCAGGTGATGACGGATGGCGGGTCTGCATCACATTCGATGTGGCCGGGATATACAGATTTTCGCTCAGCGCTACTGACGAAGAGGACGCCGAATGTGAGCCGTTCATAATTACGGTAAACGTTGTGGGCGATCAGGGCTTGTGGCTGGTAATGGATTTCACTGCGGGCAGCCCTTCGCTCACCACCTACAGCATCGTAGACTGCGACCTTGGCCTGCGCTATCAAAGCACCGGAGAAGTCTGCGATGACGAGCACGCTAACGATTACGGTACCTGCTATGCCATGCAGAATGCCGATTGCAACATGCCCAAAATTTCTCATGGCGCATACGGCAGCGGTACAAAAGAAGAAATTAACTGTAGTCGGCTGGCCGACGGCAACTGGATCATAGAAGCCGAGTTGGAGGAAGATTGCGAAAGCAACTCCAACTGGCAGACGCTGGATAAATGTTATGGCACGCATGATTCGACCGTCACTATAAAGATGTATGATCCCAACGATTACAGCTATGACCCACTATTCCCTCCTGTTTCCACCGTGCTTACATACAAGGAAGACAAGAAAACCTGGCTGATGAGAAAAAGCAATGGCGTATGGCAGGATGCTCCGGTGGAAACTGAATAATATTGCAGTCCGTCCGAAATCTTTATGAACTCGGAGGTTTAGTATGCAGACCTTGAGAGCAATAATGCTTATTCTGGCATTCCTTCTTCTGTTGGCGTCATGTGAATCCGCTATGGACAGCGGTCTGATAAACTGCAGGTCCGACAGTGATTGCGGCGAGGGCCTGATATGCAACAACTTGACCGGTGAATGTGTTGAAGACGCGGCTGGCGACAGTGACGGCGATCTGATCCCTGACGGCGACAACGAGAACACATCCGACGGCGACAGCGATGCTGCAGAAAGCAGCGAGAGCGAAGATACCTGCAGCTCGATATCGACAAATCCTTCCGAACTGGATTTCGGATGCGTATTCATAGGTGCAATCAAGCAGAAATCATTGCTTATCATCAATAATTCGCAGGAGGAAGTCCCTCTTGAAATTTTCAGTGTAGAAATTAATTCTCTAAGTGCAGATTTTCAGATAATCACTGATGTCACGCTGCCTGCAACCCTGCTGCGCGGTCAGACTATGGAACTGGAAGTCAGCTACTCGCCAGTTTCGATAAATTCCGAAACCGGATCGATAGTAATATCAAGCGACGCCTGCGATAATCCGAAACTTGAAATTCCGCTTTCAGCCAACGTGGACTGCTGTTCCGCCGATATTGGAATACATGTAACGCCGCGCAGCCACAATTTTGGCGATGTGACCATAGGAGATTTCACTCCGGAAAAGGAATTTGTCATCTGTAACACGGCAAAAGTGACCGAAGCCTCCGAGTTCTGTGCGCTTACAGTTACACAGATAGTAACAGAAAGAGTTGTGTGGGACAATTTCAAGTGCATTACCGATACCTGTGTTACGCCTCAGGTAGACCCGCTGCGGATACTTCCGGGAGAACAGAATTGCGAGAGTTTCACAATAATGTATTCTCCGCAGGATATGGGAGAACACGGCGATACCGTCCTTATTTTCAACGACTCCGATACCCCTGGTGACAGAATTTATAAGGTGGACATAAACGGAAGCGCTTCTAAAAGCTGCATATTTTTGCTTCCATATCCAGTGGGTTTTGGTTCTGCAGTTGTTGGTGAAACACGAGAAATTATCGCCACACTGCATAACTCTTGTAAGAATGATGTCACCATAAACCTTATTTCGAAGGTCGAGCTTGAAGACGACGACTGCGACATGTTCTCGCTGGGAGAGGATGTGGAAGACGTACAGGGCAGCATACTGCCTGCCAACAATGTCCAGCCGGCTCAGTTTAACGTTAAGTATTCGCCGGAAGAAGCAGGTAAACACACCTGTCATATTGATGTTGCTTCGTCGCTTGAGGGTGCAGATCACATGCAATTCCCCATGCAGGGTAAGGGCTTTACTGAAAGTCAGCTGCCGGTGGCTGTCGTTTCACTCACTTCGCACGGGGAGGCGATTAATGCCCCTATTGAAAATGTTCCGGCTGATGGAGAACAGACCTGGAAGTTTTACGGCGACAGCAGTTATGACCCGGACGCCGAAGACCCGGAAAATCCGATTCTGAAATATGAATGGTCAATGCTTGAATGGCCTGCGGAAAGCGAAACCACTTTGCATCCTTTTGGCAGCGACGGCATGAATGTATACACTCAGTTCGATGTGGGCGGCACATACAGATTCCAGCTTGACGTCTGGGACATGAAAGGCCTTAAGAACGATGAGCCTTTTATTGTCACGGTAAATGCAGTGGAGGAATAGGCGATTGTGCCATTAAGAAGGAACGGCGGATAGACACGGAGATTTAGTATGCAGACCCTGAAAACAACAGTGCTCTTCCTGACGGTTCTATTTATTGCGGCGGCCTGCAACGAAGATACAGGCGGCGATGCCTCCGGCTGTAATTCCGACTCCGACTGTCCGGACACGCAGGTCTGCGATATGTCCAGCGGTCAGTGTGTGGATGAATCGACCACCGATGGCGACAGTCCAGAGGTCGACCTTGAAAGTGATGGTGACAGCGACACCGTGCTTGACGGCGACAGCGATTCCGAAAATGCAGAGGAATGCCGGAGCGAGTGCCCGATAATAAATGTCAAGCCGGGCGAAGTGAATTTTGGTGCAGTGTACTGGGGGGAAACCAGCATGCGCTCGTTTACCATAACCAACGACTCCTGCGCCTATATGCCGCTGATTATTTCTGCAATCAATTATAATGAGCTTGAGTACACCAGCGAATTCATCATCGACCCCGAAGGCAGCCTGCCGGAATTTCCTTTCAGCCTGGAGCCCGGCGAAACAATGGAAGTTAGCATTGAATACACTCCAAATGGTAGCTACTGTATTGTTGAAGGCATGCTTGAGATACTGACCAACGCCTGTGGTGCACCGGTGGCGCAGGTCGAATTGAAGGCTGGTTGCAAATGTTGTACTAAATACATCAGTGTGACACCGGAAGAATACGATTTCGGCAACGTCAACTTAGGCGACACTCCGATTGAGCAGGAATTCACCATATGTAATGAAGGCTACCCGGATGGTGCGGCTGTTCTGAGAGTTGACAATATAACCACAGCCAGCGGCGAGTGGGGAGATTTCAAATGCATTTCTCCCAACTGCGTTACACCGCAGGTTCAGCCATTGAGAATACTTCCCGGCGAGCAGTTCTGCGAAACATTCGTAATTCAGTACAACCCGCAATCACTGGCCGGACCGTGGGATCCGCATATGGAAACCATTATGATCTTCAACGACTCCGATACTATCGCAGAAAGAATATTCAAGGTTGATGTCATGGGTTCCGCCGAATCATCTTCGCTGTTTATTCATCCTTATCCCATAGATTTCGGAAGCGTGACTATCGGTAACAGCAGAGAAAGAATTGTTACGCTGCACAATTACAGTGACCATGACATCACCATTAACCTGATTTCGTTTGTCGAGCTTGAAGGCGACAACTGCGACATGTTCTCATTCGGGGAAGACTTAAACGCAGTGCAGGGCAGCATAATACTGGCCAATAATGTGCAGCCCAAAGAGTTTACAGTCATATACACACCGACGGACGAAGGCGAGCATAGCTGTCATATTGATGTCAGCTCAGCGCTTGAGGGCGCACCGCACATGCAGTTCCCCATGCTGGGCCGTGGAAAGGCGGAAAACCAGCCGCCGATCTGTATGGTGTCTGTTGTTTCGCACGGGCAACCAATAAATGAAAACCTAGAAGATGTACCGACCGGAACAATGCTGTTGTTTTATGGCGATATCAGCTACGATCCGGATGCATGCGAACCGACCCATCCGATAATCCACTATAATTGGACTGTTCTTGAATGGCCGCAGGAAAGCGAGGAAACCCTGCATCCATTCGGAATGGAAGAAATGAATGTATACATTACATTTGATGTTCCTGGAACATATAAGTTCCAACTGGATGTCGTAGACGCTGAAGGTCTGTCCTGCGAGGAACCGTTCGTTATCGAAGTGAACGTGGTGGAGAAATAAGCATTTGTGCCGTTAAAAGGAACGGCAGATAGAGAATGAGGTAAATATGCAGACCCTGAAAACAATAATGCTCTTACTGGCGGTTCTATTTATTGCGGCGGCCTGCAACGAAGATTCAGGCGGCGATGCCTCCGGCTGTAATTCCGACTCAGACTGTCCGGACGCGCAGGTCTGCGATATGTCCAGCGGTCAGTGTGTGGATGAATCGACCACCGATGGCGACAGTTCAGAAGCCGACCTTGAAAGTGATGGCGACGAGGAAACTGAAACGGAGGCGGAAGAGATCGAAGTCTGTCCTGTGCCAAACTATCCGGATACAGTCGACATGGGCGCGGTATGTCTTGACTGCTCCATCAGCAATGAGTTTGAAGTCTGTAACGACGGAGAGGCTCCTCTGCTGCTATCCAGTATGCGCGTCATCGACGAACTGGGCAGGGACGAATTTAAGATTTCCCTACAGGATGACGAACCGCCAGTGATGCTCGATTACGGAGATTGTATGGAAATTCAAATTACATACACTCCATTGGATTTCGAGTACAATCCAGCAGTTCTGGAAATAAACACTAACGCCTGTAACGCGCCGGTGTTGCATATCGAATTGATGACCGGTTGCAAGTGTTCGACTGAAATCAGCGTAACACCAGGGTCATTCGATTTTGGTTATGCTGCAGTGGGCGGTGAGCCTGTAGAGCAAGAATTCAGTATCTGCAACTCACCGGAAAACCAAGACAGCAACCTCACTCTGGTTATATATGGCATAACTCCGGCCAGCGGAGCCTGGACGCATTTCGAGTGCCTTTCGGATATATGTAACTCTTCGCCGGAGCAGCAGGAGTGGATTGCGCCGGGGCAGTGCCAGACAATGCTGCTGCGTTACAACCCGAAGTTGGCAGTAGAATCCGGACAGAAACATTCTGATGTTATTGAGCTGCAAAGAGTTCGTTATCATGAAAACGATTACACTCGCATAGAAATCAGCGGCACGACGGAGCATTGTTTCAAGGCCCATCCCGACGAGATTGATTTCAATGCGGGAAAAGCTGTCGGAATCAGGCAGATTGAGCTTATGAACGGCTGCAATGAAAACATCGAAATCTCGCAGATATCGCTTGCGGAGCTTGAAGGCGACGATTGCAGATTTTTCAGCGTAAACGGGTTTTCTGAAGGCGGTGCGCTGGCGATCATGTCGGGCGAATCAATATATTTTGATCTGAGCTTCATGGCGTCTGAGTCTTACGTTTACACTTGTCATCTCGATATCGCCAGTTCCGCTGCGGAGATGCCGCATCTGATAATTCCAATATACGCCAATAGCCGCGACGAGCAGGAGCCGCCCATAGAACACAACGACTGAGCCTGCGTGTCCGCCGAATTATTATTCGACCGCTGACGGATGATAGTGCTATGCTGAATCTGTAGTAACGATCCGTATTTGTGGAGTAACCAGATGACCTGCGGACGAAGCGCCTTTATAATCCTGTTTATCGGCATGACGATGCTTTTAATATCAGCCTGTTCGGGTGACGATGACGACTCCTGCGACAGCAATGACGATTGTCTTAGCGGCTGGGGCTGGGTCTGTGTCAATCATAAATGCGTGCAGTCCGACGGCGACCAGGATTCCGAGTCTGCCGCTGAAGGCGATGAAGAGGGCATAAAGCCCTGCAGTCAGATCGAAGACGAAGAAGAATGCCTCGAAGATTCGGTGCGCTGCATGTGGGAAGACGACGCCTGTTCGGTGCGGCCATACACGCCGGACGGCGATTACGACTACGATTATCAGGACGGCGACCCCGGCGAAAACGGCGAGGGCTGCCGCTATCTCGACTACGAGCAGTGCAGCCTGTGGCCGCAATGCGAGTGGACTCTCGATTCCTGCCGGGCTTCGGGCATTGAACCGGGCGACTGTTCCATATACCGCACCGAAAGCGAATGCGCCCGCGGCTATGGCTGCAAATGGAACGGCTACGCCTGCGTAGAGATAATGTAAACCGCCTCTCGAATACTTCCATCCTGCCCTCTTAATATGCTAGTATAAACCCGACGGTGAGGTATGTTGGCCCACTGTATATGCAATCAGCCGGATGAACGAACATGAACGAAAACGAAGCCCGCAGACGCATAGAAGATCTGAGGAAAGAGCTTGAGTATCACGAGCATCGTTATTACGATCTCGATGATCCTGAAATAGACGACGCCGCCTATGACGCCCTGATGCGCGAGCTTGAAGCGCTGGAGCGCGACTGGCCGCAATTCGCCGCTCCCGATTCTCCTACAAAGCGCGTGGGTGGGCGTGCGCTGGATGCCTTCGAGAAGGCCGAGCATCGCCGTCAGATGCTCTCATTGGCCAACTGTTTCGACGACACGGAGCTGACCGATTTTGACGCGCGCGTCAAACGCTTTCTGGAACTGCCCGAATCCGCCGAGATCGAATATGTGGCCGAGCCCAAAATGGACGGTCTGGCGCTGGATCTGGAATATGAAGACGGACACCTGCTGCGGGCGCTGACGCGCGGCGATGGTCTGGTGGGCGAAGTAGTCACCGAAAATGTCAAAACCATCCGTGACATTCCGCTGAAACTGAAATCACAGCCTTCCGGCGATCTTTTCGGTAAAAAAGCCCCGCAGTTTCTGAACCTGCGCGGCGAAGTATATATGGATATAAAAGGCTTCGAGGATCTCAACCGCCGTCAGGCCGAACGCAACCGGCAGACCTTCGCCAATCCGCGCAATGCCGCCGCCGGTGCCGTGCGCCAGCTCGACCCGAAGATCGCCGCTGAACGCCCGCTTAAATTTTTCCCGCATACGCCGGGCGACTGGCCGGGTGCGGACGCGCCGCGCACTCAGATCGAAATGCTGCAGAAGCTTGGCCTGCTGGGTTTTAAGATCAATCCGGAAATCCGCGTCTGCAAAGGCCTGAACGCGGTTATTGAACGCTATCGCGAACTGATGCAGATGCGCGCCGGACTGCCGTTCGAAATCGACGGTATGGTGGTCAAGGTCAATGACTTTGCCCTGCAGAACCGCTTGGGGCAGATAGCCAAATCGCCGCGCTGGGCTATAGCTTACAAATTCCCCGCCGAAGAACGCACTACGCGCATCAACGCCATTGCGGTGCAGGTCGGGCGCACCGGCGCTCTGACGCCGGTAGCCGAACTGGAGCCGGTGCGCGTCGGCGGCGTCGAAGTGCGCCGCGCAACGCTGCACAATCAGGATGAAATCGAACGCAAAGACGTGCGCGAAGGCGACTGGGTGCTGGTGCGCCGCGCCGGTGATGTTATTCCCGAAGTGGTGCGTGTGCTGGTCGAACGCCGCGAGCATCATAATCCGCCATTCAAGCTGCCGTCAGCCTGTCCGGTCTGTGGCGCAATTACGGTGCGCGAAGAGGGCAAGGCGGGCATCCGCTGTCCCAACTCCGACTGTCCGGCGCAGGTGCTCGAATCCATCGCGCATTTCGTGTCTAAGGGTGCCATGAATATCGACGGCATGGGGCCGCGTATCGTCGAAAAGCTGCTCGAAAGCGGCGGGCTTAAAAGCGTTGCCGACATCTACCGCCTCGATCTGGCGGCGCTGTCGAACCTTGAGGGACTGGCCGAAAAATCGGCGGGCAAGCTGCTGGAGGCTGTCGCCGCTTCGCGTCAACCGACGCTGGCGCGCTTCATTTTTGCGCTGGGCATTCCCGGCGTGGGTGCGACCATGGCCGATACTCTGGCCGATAACTTCAGCGATATTCATGCGCTTATGCAGGCCGGGCGCGAACAGCTCGAAGAAATATACGGCATCGGGACAGAAGTTGCAGGCTCTATTCTGAGTTTCTTTGCCGAAGAGCATAATCGTGCGCGCATCGACGATCTGCTGGCGCTGGGTGTCGAGCCGCAGACGCCCGAAAAGATCGAACGCCGCGACACGCCGTTTTCGGGCAGGACCTTCGTCGTCACCGGTACGCTTGTGGCTTTCGGGCGGCGCGAAGCCGAAGAGCGCATACGCAGCGCAGGCGGCAAAGTGGCCTCATCCGTCAGCCGCCGCACCGACGCCGTGATTGCCGGTGAAAACGCCGGTTCCAAACTGGACAACGCCCGCAAACTGGATGTAGCTATCTGGGGCGAGGCGGAATTCCTGCAGAAGCTTAAAGAAGCGGAAGAGCAGTAAATATCAACACTGAATTCACTCCGCAGTCTGAGGACTCGGGGCTTCCGCGCTTGCGGCTTTCAATATCATTCCGCTCAATTCGTTTTTGACTTCTTCCGGCAGGGCAAACGGTCTCTGTGTCTCAATCTCACGACGTGCTTTGTCGGGTTCGCCTTTTTCGAGCAGCCATTTTATCAGACCGATGCGCGTTTGTGTGGCCTGCATGTGGCAGCGTTCCCCGTCGGCACCTGGCATGCGGCAGGCTTTCTCGATCAGCGTCAGCGCCTCCTGCGGCCTGCCAAGTGTTTCTGTAATGCGCCCCAGCTCAAAAGCTGCTCTGAAGGAATTCTTGTATGCGGCGGCGACTTCGGAGTAGACTTTTACGGCTTCTTCAAGACGCCCTACGCGCCAGAGGTGCGTAGCGTAAGAGAACCCCATGTCCTCATCGGAGAGCGGATTCTCTTTATACATCTGCTCCAGAATAGCACCGGCTTCTTTCTCACGACCCATTTCCGAAAGCGCTTTAGCCATGCCGGTTCTGTAAATAACAATCCCCGGATAAGCCTTATCGGCTCTTATATAATATTCGAGCGCTGCCGCGAATTCGCCTTTTTTACTTAAGGCGTTGGCCAGCATGTGGTTGGCCCGCGCCCCGCCCGGACTGTTTTCAAGCTGCGCCATTGCAAGCTGCATCGAAGATCCGAAAGCCGGAATGGCGGCGAAAAACGAGGCGGCGATGAACACTGTGGCAATAAGGCCGGGAAGGAATTGCAACAACATGGAATCGGGCTTGATTCTGCTCAGCAGCCTGCCGCTTTCAGAAGCGACGCAGCCTGCCGCAATGGCCAGTCCGGCGCAGGAGGCGTACATCAGCCGGTCCGCCATAACAAAGGAGCCTTTTCCCAGCCACTGAAAAGCCACTGCCCCTAAAGCAAAAAACAGCCCCAGGCCAATGGCGCAGGCCCGCCATTCTGTAGATCGCCGCCAGAGCGCTACAACAATGAATATCGCAAGGGCACTGGTAGCCACACCCGCCCACAGAACAGGATCGGAAAGCGACCTTACAGCGAAAGAACCCCCGCAGAAATCAGCCGGATAATGCATGGGCCATAAAAGACGCCAGAGATACCAGCCGGGAAAGGCGGCCATGTGAATTATGGATGTCAGCCAGTCGGCATTTATCAGCGGATTTGTCAGACCGTCAGCAGGCTGGCTCCACAGACCTGTAACCCGGTAATGCAGCAGATAATTGAAAGCTGCGATCAGCGCATAAGGAAGCGCTCCATATAGCGCAGCGCCGACCGAGCGCCAGCGTCCGCTTGCCAGCGCATGAACGCCAACAGGCAAAGCCACCAGCAGTGCGCTTTCTTTGGCCAGCAGGCCCAGAAAGAAGACCGCCAGAGCCGCCTTGTTGTGTTTTCCAAGATAAAGCGCAAAGCAGGCCGCCATAAACAGAAAGGCCAGAATATCGGCCCGGCCTGCGGCGAAACTCAGGACTTCGCCGTGTGTCGGATGCAGCAGAAAAATGGCGCCTGCCACACCCGCGCCGATGGGCGGCAGAATGCGCCTGCTTAATCGGTAAAGCAACAGGCCTGCCAGCAGATGCAGCGCCAGATTAAGCATGCGCGCCATTACGGGTGTTGGTGAAATATGCCAGGCCAGTCGGCTGAAAAGTGTAGCCAGCGGTCTGTATGACCAGATGCCGGTTTCCGGGGAGTCAGATGATCTGCCCCAGAAATCAAGAGTAAAAACCTGAAGTATGTCGCTCCCGCGCACGGCAGGATTTTCGAGGATATGAAAGGTGTCGTCCTGAAACCAGTCGGCGTCGGCAATTGGAGCCAGAGCCGCAACACACAACAGAGCCGCCAGAATCATTATAATGCGTGCAATTACAACATTCTGTCCGTTTGTGCTCTGCTGCGGAATTTCCGGTTTTTCCGGCTGACTATTCATCTGTAGACCTTTACAGTCAATCGATCCGGTGCGGGCAACAATCCCGCGTTATTGAAGCATATAAATTACAGGTCATTCTGATTCATCGGCGCTGTTCTTGTCAAGTCCGGGCATGCAGATCACTGAGCAGTCCTCATGTTGGTGAAATGCTTTTTATTTTTTTGCAGGTTATCAGATTTAACTCCGCCTGCACTGAGGAGGCGCTTTAAAGCGCCGTCTCGAAGTGTATGGCGGCGCTTTTCCCTCATGCTTCGAGACGAAAATCTGCGATTTTCTCCTCAGCACTTTCGGGAAACGGTCACTATGTAAAATCTGGGGACTACTCAGCGAGCGGGCAAATAAAAAGCCGCCCGGTTATGGGCGGCTTCCTGAATTATTGCTGTAAGACTGTCAGTCCTGCTGTCCGCGATAGTTGGGGGCTTCCTTGGTAATGACTACGTCGTGAACGTGCGATTCGCGCAGACCGGCAGCGGTTATGCGTACGAAGCGGCCCTTCTGCTGCAATTCGGAGATGGTAAGGCAGCCTGCATAACCCATTCCGGCGCGGATTCCGCCTAAAAGCTGGAAAACGTTGTCGGAGAGGTTGCCCTTGTATGGCACGCGGCCTTCGATGCCTTCCGGCACCAGCTTCTGATCTTCGACCTGATCCTGGAAATAGCGATCCTTCGAGCCTTCGCGCATGGCTGCGATGGAGCCCATGCCGCGATACTGCTTGTAATAGCGGCCCTGATAAAGCAGCATGTCGCCGGGGGCTTCGTCGGTTCCGGCGAAGAGCGAGCCTATCATTACAACGTCGGCTCCTGCGGCTATGGCCTTTACGATGTCGCCGCTGTATTTTATGCCGCCGTCGGCGATGCAGGGCACGCCGTAAGAATGGCAGACCCTGGCGCAATCGTTAATGGCGGTTATCTGCGGTACGCCAACGCCCGCCACAATGCGGGTAGTGCAGATGGAGCCCGGCCCGACGCCGACTTTAATGCCGTCGGCCCCGGCGCGGCAGAGGCGGTCTGCGCCTTCGGCAGTGGCCACGTTACCGGCCAGCACTTCCACATGGGGGAACGTACGCTTTATATATTTAACCACTTCGATGACGTTGCGTGAATTTCCGTGAGCGGTATCGATGGCGATAAGATCCACTCCAGCTTCCAGCAGTGCGGCGATGCGTTCGTCGCGTTCTTTGCCGGTTCCTACCGCTGCGGCCACCAGCAGGCGACCCTTGGAGTCTTTCGAAGCGTTGGGATAGCGGCGCCCCTTTTCGATGTCTTTTGTAGTGATCAGGCCGACCAGATTGCCCTTGTTATCGACAACCGGCAGCTTTTCGATGCGATGTTTATGCAATTTAGCCTTGGCGTCATCAAGCGATATGCCCAGGCTGGCGGTTACAAGCTGTGAGGTCATGATGTCTTTGACTTTTTTAAGCTTCAGATCCTTCTCGAAACGCAGATCGCGGTTGGTGAGGATTCCTACCAGCTTGTTACGCTTGACAACCGGAATGCCGGATATGGAATGAAGCTGCATCAGATCCCATGCGGCCTGTATGGTTTCTTCCGGGGAGATGGTGACGGGATCGACAATCATGCCCCATTCGGATTTCTTGACCTTGGCAACTTCCAGCGCCTGCTTTTCGATGGGCAGATTACGGTGAATGACGCCGATTCCACCCTCGCGGGCCATCGACATGGCGGTCTGGGCTTCTGTGACGGTATCCATGGCTGCGGAAATAAGAGGGATGTTGATGCTGATGTTGCGCGTCAGAGATGTTTTAAGAATCACCTCATGCGGCAGGACTTCCGAGTAGGCCGGCAAAAGCAGGACGTCATCGAAAGTGAGTCCTTCCATCATATCTTTCTCAACCATTGGCTCCTCCAGGGAAAATAGTGTCAGCGAAGTTGCATAATGACCAAAAAGATTAGCACAAACCTTGAAGAAAGTAAAATTTTACGGAGTGTACCACCGAAATTCGGTCTGTCAAGATATTATGCGTCTGAATAAACAAATGCATGCTCCAACTCCGATTATGACAGGCATGAAGGCTGCGATGCCGGGAGAAATAAAACCGGCTTCTCCCGCGCTTTTAAAGGCCAGCAGAGTGAAAAATACCAGCAGGCCTGCACCCAGCGTCAAGCCTATGCCCATCCACACGCCCGGACGACGCGCCAGAAAACTCCGGTTCCATATTATGACCGCAGCCAGAACAGGCAGCAGAAAAAGCAGCGGCACATAAGCCAGGCGCATATGCCACGACAGTATATAAGAGCGGTCCGAGAGACCCTGGCTGCGACGCAATTCGGCTGAATCCGAAAGCTCGGCCAGTTTCATTTCATCGGCAGTACGCCAGACGTATTCGAAATGGCGTGGCGTTTCGGGGAAGTTGAGGATTTCCGCCCCCGCCTGCGCTTGTTTCTGAATCATTTTCGTTTCATCCGCTTGCCGCAGACCTTCCGCCTGCCAACGGTTTTTACCCAGGTAAGCCAGGTTTTTCATTTCGAGCAGCTTTTCAAGCGAAAAGGCATCGCTCATGCGATAAAGTGTAACATCAGTCAGCAGACTGTCGTTGGCTCGCCTGCCGCCGATGCGCCAGAAACCGCTTGGACCATGAAACCACTGGCGATCCATGCGCCACTTGTCGCCCCAGGTGTTTTTATGCTTAATTTCCAGATCTACCAGTTCCACATAACGCGACTGTGCAGCAGGTACAAGTCTTTCTCCCAGAGTGAAAGTCGCAACGGCCACAACCAGAGAGAAAACAGCGAAGGGCATAAATCTGCGTTTCAGACTCTGACCGGCAGCTAAGAGCGCCGTCAATTCGGCAGAGCGCGAGATACCCAGCATGACTGCGGCGGACGAAAGCAGCAGCGCCAGTGGAGCCAGTTGATAAAGCGCAGTCGGGCTGTGAGCCAGCGCCAGATCGAGCAGGCGGCCCGATGGGGCCTGATAGGCGCGGATTATACGGATGTGTTCCACTGTGTCGAAAAGCATGTAAATGGCCCACATGGCCGAAATGGCGATGGCGAAGGATGCGAACATGCGTCTGATTACGGCGGCGAAATAACTCATGGTGTGCGCCTCCGCAGATTCAGCACGATGAAAAGCAATAAGACTGTCAGCAGCACCAGCAGCGGGGCGGTTGCAGCCAGACCGACGGGGAATTCTTTATCGAATGCCAGAATTTCACCCAGACGTCCGGCCAGATAGTAAGCTGCCAGAAGCAGCAGCGAAAACAGCCAGGCCAGATAGGGCAGGGAGGCGGGAAACACAAAAGCCGCCAGCAGGACAACTGCGCCCAGAAACAGCGTGGCAGTCGGAATCGCCAGCCTGCGCAATAATTCGAAAGCCTTGTCCCGTTGGCTGAATGCGGAAAGCAAGCTCAGGCTGGAAGCAGTCTGCAGCGGCGGAAAAACCAGCCCACCCTGGCTGGAAAGCAAGGGCATGCGCAGATTGAAGCTTGCAAAAGCGCCCTTTATATTATGCCGACCGCGCTCAACCAGTCCGCCGTTTTCCAGCTTCAGTACAATGTCGGTATCGCTTTTTTCGATAGCTGCTTTTTGGGCCCACAGCACTCGCTCACCGGAAGCGTTATCGTTCTGCGCCAGAAAAACATTCTCAAGCGCATCGCCATTACGCGCAGCCGCATAAAGCGCCAGATCCGGCGTCAGTTGAACAATTTCGCCTGCGACGATGCGACTCTGTGCAGCACCGGAAGCCATTTGCAGGAGCAGATTGTTGGCACCGTTCTTGGCCTGCGGTTCGACGTACAGTGACATGAAAGCGGTGATAATTCCCACACACAAACCTAATGCCAGCATTGGTCCCAGCAGGCGAGGGGAACCCAGTCCAAGTGTCTGCATGGCGCGGATTTCTCCTTCACGGCGATAACGCAGAGCCAGCGTCAGGCAGGAGAACATATGCGCCATGGGGATACACAGCACCAGCCAGGCCGGCAGCAGCAGCAGTAAAGTGTACAGAAAAACAGGCGCGTCTGGAGCGAGGGAAAACAGCAGCGAGCTGATGCGTGAACTCTGAATGAAAAAGACAGCCAGGATCAGCAGTATCAGGGATACGGAGAACCCGCGCAACCACTCGGAAAAAATGGCGCGGTTCAGAGTTTTCACGGCTGCCTCCGCATTATTTCTGCAGGGTAACGATTACCGCCTCGGCTTCGTTCTGCAGAAGCAGAAGCGTTGTTGCGCCGAAAGATACTTCATAGCTGGGTTCGGCGGTATCGTTGCGGTGCAGCATTTCTATTGTAACGCCGGGAAGTATGCCAATATTAAGCAGCTTTTCGCGCACTCTGCCACGGGCGTTGATGCGCAGCACAGCGGCTTTTGTTCCGGCTTCCATCTCCGACAGTTTACTCCGTCCCGATTCCTGTTCGTGCTGGTATTTTTCCATTTCGGGAAAACCGTGACCCGTGCAGCGTCCGATCTCTGGGTTAACCAGAGAACAGTTGTGAAAGCGCTCTATGAAATTGTCGATGCCTGTCGGGTAGAGCTGTACAAATTCAAAAAAACGCGTCAGTTTGTCCATGCCTTCATCGGACAGGTGATGTTCCATGGCGCAGGCGTCGCTTTCGGCATTGTGCGGATTCATCTGCAGTATCTCGGTAAAAAAGCGTGTCAGAAGATCGTGGCGCGCCAGTGTGCGCCTGGCTATTTCCTCACCGGCGGGTGTGAGATCTATGAATTCACGCTGTGAATAAGCTATCAGCCCCAGATCGGAAAGGCGACGCATGGCCGGAGAAACCGAAGCCATTCTAACGCCTCTCGAACGGGCGATTTCCTTGACACGGGCAATTTTCTTCTCCTGAACTATCAGGTAGATGGTTTCAAGATAATCTTCCAGTGCGGGCGTCAAAGACAGCTTATCTTTGCTGATATCCATAGTGTCAACCTTTCGATTGAATGAGTCGCGCCTGTTTTTCCGGAACGGATACGTCGAAAACCGATTTTCATAAAATTAGCACAGCCAATTAGAGCTGTCTATATGTTTTTGTTGGCGACTAACGCGGTTAGAGAGATTTTTTAATTTCAGGAAAAAAGGAGGACAGCACTCATTTTTCGGATGTCTCTTCGTTAGAATACTGAGTTGAAACCTCAGTGTTTTCCGCCTGGCGGTCGGTTTTTGAATTTGAGCAACAGTCTCAGGGGTTCAAAACCCTGGGTTAGCACGCCTGTCATTCTGAACGCAGCGAAGAATCCGAATCTTAATCAATGTTAGAGAGAAATCATTCGCTGTGCTCAGGACGACAAAAAAAAGGGGGGAGATTGCTTCCAGTTACTAAGCTGTTGTAATAGTTTATTTTTCTTGAATTCAGATGATGAAGACGATACATTAAATAACAATATCCCAATAAAGTCTGTCCATTCTATTTGGGCTTGTCCAGGGAAAGGAAGAACGATGAAAACGAAGCGTTTGGGATTATTGGTATTACTTGCTGGCCTTATTATTGTTTCCGGCCTCTTTACCGCCTGCGGCGAAAATGATTCTGGCGAAGGTGAGGGTGAAGGCGAGGGCGAAGGTGAGGGTGAGGGTGAAGGCGTGGGTGAAGGTGAGGGCGACACCGACAGCAACGCGGACGGTGACAACACGATCGATGGCGATGATCCGACAGACGGTGATGACCCAACGGATGGGGATGAAGATGGAGACGAGGACATAGATACCCCAACCGACGGCGATGACCCCGCTGACGGCGACGTGACCGATAGCGATGTTACCGATAGCGATGTTACCGACAGCGACACCACTGATAGCGATGCCGATTCAGTGGACGATGATGTCGATTCTGTGGATGCAGATGCCGCCGAATCTGCCGAGAGTGATGAAGCGACCGACGCCGACGACGGCGACGCATGCGGTAGCGTCGCGTATGAGGGCTGCTGCGACGGCTCGGTCGTCAGATGGTGCAAAGACGGCCTGCTCCAGGCATACGATTGCGGTCAGGAAGACCCGCCTATCAACACCTGCGGCTGGATGGATGAATACTACGACTGCGGCGGCACTGGCGCTGACCCCAACGGGACCTATCCGTACGATTGCCCCTGACCGGCCACTTTTTTATTGTTTTGATGTTTCACTTTCGTCAGCCATCGGCGGAAGCGCAGTTGAGTCTGCACCATCTGGAAAAGCCTTGCTGTAGATCCAGCGAATCTGGTGGGCAATGCCACGCAGAATTTTAACTTCTATGGGCAGAAGCCCGGTGCGTCCGAACAGACGGCGCAGGGGCATGAGCCAGTATTCCGGATCACCGGGTTTAACGACGCCTATCTGACACAGAACGTCCTTCATTTCTTCAAACATACTGTTGACTTGCGCAACATCGGCCAGCTTGGGCTTCAGCGTCTCGGCTGCTGCATTTGGAGCAGTGAAAAGCTCGTAGCACAGCACCAGAACCGCCTGTGAGATGTTCAGCGATTTTGCTTCGGGATTGGTGGGGATGCTGATAAGCGAATTGCACAGGCGAATCTGTTCGTTCGAGAGCCCGCGATCTTCGGAACCGAAGAGAATGGCGACGCGATTGCTGGCCGCCAGTTCGAGAATTTCTTTAACGGAGTTGCGCGGCGTATCCATGCCTTTGCGCCAGCCACCCAGACGCGCCGTTGTGCCGTAAACGTACTGGCAGTCGGCTATGGCTTCTTCCAGCGAGAAATATTTTTTTGCGCTTTCAAGCAGGTCTTTGGCGCAGGTGGCCATCTGAACCGCTTCGCCCTGCCTGTCCAGCGGAGGACTGACCAGACGCAGATCGGAAAGCCACATGTTTTTCATGGCACGCGCCGTCGATCCGATATTTCCGGCATAAAGCGGCTCCACCAGAACAATGGCGATATTTTCTAAAGCGGGATTTCTTTCCATTACCGATGTTCTTTCACAGATTTGCTGACAGAGTGCATTTGTAGCAGAACTTGAGCTGAAAGACATGAAAAAAATAGGGGCATCCGGCAAAAGATGCCCCAGGAGAGAGAAAATGGTAAAGACAAAGACCAGCTCGTCGCCAGTCTATGAGTCCAGGCAAAGTTGGACTCTTTCCTTACCTGATATGTTTCAATATATCATTTCAAAAAAAATGTCAATGCCGGGTATTTAGGCAGAAGAATCTGTAAGCTATTGATAATACATGTGAAAATCAAGTGAATATTTCTGCTGGCGTTCAATTATGTACAATGTTATCAGTTACTTATGAAATAATCAGAATATTTTTAACAGCAAATATGACGCTTTATTCGGGCAGTTTTAGCACTGTCAGGTACAAATCAGCGTTCCAGCAGTTTTTTGAGGCTTTCTTTGTAAGGAGGTCTGGCTATACCGCGGTCGGTTATGATAGCCGTAACTAATTCTGCAGGGGTGACGTCGAAGGATGGATTGTAAACCTTTACCGGTTCCGGTGCCCAGATGCAGTCGCCGTAGCCTTTTACTTCAGCCGGGTCGCGCTCTTCAATAGGAATGCGATCTCCGCTTTCTATAGCCAGATCCAATGTCGTCGCAGGCAGGGCTGCATAAAACGGAATGTTGTGATATTTCGCCATGATAGCCACCTGATAGGTGCCGATTTTATTGCAAACATCGCCATTGGCGACGGTGCGGTCGGAGCCTACGATGACCTTTTGAATGCGTCCCTGTCGCATGAGAGAGCCAGCCATGTTGTCGCAGATAAGAGTGACCGGAATATGGTCGTTCAGCAGTTCGTAGGTTGTAAGGCGCGCCCCCTGAAGCAACGGGCGGGTTTCATCGGCGTAAACATGAATGCGCTTACCCTGTTCGACTGCGGCTCGAATGACGCCCAGGGCGGTTCCGAAGCCGCCGGTGGCCAGCGCTCCGGCATTGCAGTGTGTCAATACGCTGTCGCCATCTGAAAGCAGCTCTGCTCCGTATGCACCCATAAGCCGGTTCATGGCGATGTCTTCGGCGTGAATGGCGCGGGCTTCTGCTTCGAGGCGTTGCACCAGTCCGGTAGAAGAGCAGGAGCAGCGGGAAGTTTTCATACGGTCGAGCGCCCAGAAAAGGTTTACTGCCGTCGGTCTTGTGGCCGCCAGTGTGCTGATAATCCGTTCGAAGGTCTGCTCGTTGTAAGTGTTGTTTATAAGAGCGTTTTTCACGCCCAACACTACGCCGTATGCTGCGGCTATGCCGATGGCTGGGGCTCCGCGCACTGCCAGAGTGCGAATGGCTTCGGCCACCTGCAGATAATCGCGACACACCAGCTCGACTTCTTCAAGCGGTAGCCTGCGCACGTCCAGGAGGACAAGCTTTCCGTCTTCGTAGCGAAGAGCTTCCGTCGTCATGGCGGCCTTTCGTATGAAACGAACCCCGGTTGTTCACCGGGGTTCGATGTTTACGGGTGGCTTATTTGCTGGCGTTTCTGCGACGCTTCTGGACCGATTTGTATTCGTCCAGCAGGCTGCCGGTGGTGCGGCGTTTTTCTAAACCGGCCTTGAAGTCCTTATCTTCTTTGCTGCCCTTCGAATAGAAGTCATGCAGAGAGTTGATAAGGAACTGGCGTCCACCTAAAGCGGCTACTTCGTCAGCCTGAACGTTGAGGTTCATAAGCTTTTCGGCTGGAACCTTCTTCAGACGCTTCTCGAAGTCGTCTTTGCTCTCGTCTTTTTTGCGTTCGAGTTTGCCGACCAGAATCTTCACCAGTTCGTCCTTGGAACCGAACTTGTCTTTTAACATCTGGATCGGGGTCTTTTTCATGCCTGCCCCTTTGGTCTTGGCCTTAACCATTGCAGTTACTCCTCCTGTTGTTTCTGCGACGCCTCTTCAGTGGGGCGCTCGCCGTCAAAAACCCTGACTATAATCACTGTTATATTGTCGTCCCCGCCGCGCTGGTTGGCCAGCCTGACGAGAAAATTCAGTGCCGTTTCTTCGTCTTTATGGATGACGATTTCTCTTATCTCACGCTCGGTTACGAAGTTCGTAAGACCGTCTGAGCACAGAACAAAAGCGTCGCCATTCTTCCATTCGATCTGTTTGCAGTCAACCTCAACGTCCGCTTCGAAGCCGATGGAGCGCGTGATGATGTTCTTAAGCGTCGAAGTCTCGGCATCCTCTCTCGAAATCAGTCCGGCGTCAAGCTGTTCCTGCACCAGCGAATGATCGGTGGTGATGCGCATGACGCTGTCGGACGAGACGCGATAGATGCGGCTGTCTCCGACATGGGCGAACCAGACTTTGCCGCCGTGGAAAAACAGCAGCGAGCATGTAGTCCCCATGCCTTTCAGATCGAAGTTTTCGAGCGACTTTTCAAGCACTTCGGACGAGGCCATCTGCATCGCCCGTTTGAGCATTTTTTCAACCGAATCGTTAGAAGCGGCAAACATCATGCGGGTTCCGCCGCATTTGTCTTCCACTCCGGACGAATTAAAAAAACTGCGTATCTCCTGTTCCACGACTTCGACTGCGGTGGCCGAGGCTGTCTCACCGGCCAGATGACCACCCATTCCGTCCGCGACTACGAACAGCCCCATACAGTCATCCGCCATGTAGCTGTCCTCATTGTGGTCACGCTTCATGCCCACATCGGAAACAGCCCAGGATCTGCAATACATCTAACGAATCTCCTTATACGAGCCGCAAAACCGGCCTTCCGTGAATCTTTACCAGATAAACGAATATTTGGCAATTACATCTTTGATAAATCTTAATTATTCAGACTCCGGCCATTTTCTATTGGAAAGACTCTATTTACATGATATCTTTTACCATTATTTTCTGGCTGCGTGAAGGAACCATGCGTATTGACCTGTATACAGCACCGACCGTCAACCTTTCCGGCTGGCGTTTCAGAAACGATGTGGAGATCAAACGCTTCAGCGATCTGTCATCTCTCAAGGTGGTGGAAAATCCTTCCATTCTGATTGGCAGTCCGGAAGAGTTATTGGGTTTGTCGGCGGAAATAATCGAGAAATTGCGCCCGGGTGGTTTGCGTATCATAATTATCGATGCCAGACCCGGCAGCCCCATGCCGCAGTTCGATAAATCACTGGTGCAGTGCATACTGCCGCACCTTGAAAAACGCGAAGAGCAGCGCCTGCTTCACACCTTTATCAATAATTCCATAGACATGCTTCTCATGCAGGAGCAGAGCCGGTTGACTCAGCACGATCTGGAGGAGCTTACCTGGATCGGCGTGCTGCTGTCGAGCATGAAAGACACCGACGAACTGCTGGAGCTTATTCTTACTAAAGCCCGTGAAATTACTAGTTGTGATGCCGGTTCTCTGTATCTGGTTGAAGAGCATAACAGGCAACGGCGTCTGCGTTTCAAGATGCTGCAGAACGATTCTATTCCTCTGCATTTAAAAGAATTCGTCATGCCGCTGGATGAATGGTCGCTGGCTGGTTATGCCGCCATTACCGAAAAGCCGCTGATAATCAACGATGCTTACGATATCGACGAAAGAGCGCCATATTCGCATCATCGCTGGATAGATAAAAAGAATAATTACCGCACCATCACCATGCTGGCGGTTCCGCTGAAGAACCTTAAGGAAGAAGTGGTGGGCGTGCTGCAACTGATAAATCGCAAACGCAAATTCAACGTGTTGCTATCCGATCCGCTGACAGCTCTGGTGGAAGTCATTCCCTTCGACGCGCGTTCTATCCGCATGGTGACATCACTGGCTTCCCACGCCGCCGTAACACTTGAAAAAAACATGCTGTACGAATCCATACAGCAGTTGTTTGAAGGTTTTGTACAGGCTTCGATTACTGCTATTGAATCACGAGACCCGACTACCTCCGGTCACAGCCAGCGGGTTTCCGAACTTACCGTCAAGCTGGCCGAGGCGGTGGATGCCATCGACAGCGGCGCTCTGGCCGATGTTCGTTTTTCCGAGGAAGATATCCGCGAAATACGTTATGCCGGTCTGCTGCACGACTTCGGCAAAGTCGGTGTGCGTGAAAACATACTGGTAAAAGAGAAGAAGCTCTACCCCGAGCAGGAAACGACTATCCGCAGTCGCGGTGATAAAATCCGCAGCCTGCTGGAACTTGAAAAATACAAGCGGCTCAACCAGTTGCTTCTGGAAAGTCCGGATAATTACGAACGCCACCGGGATGAAACAGAGAGTGATATAAACCGCCGCATTCAGGCGCTTGAGGATGATCTCGGGTTCTTATGGCAGTGCAATGTTCCGCGTATGCTCGAAGGTGATTCGCCCGCCAGACTGAAGGAAATAGCCGAATACGAGTACCTGCCTGAAGATCCCGGCAGATTTAAACTGATTACCCCAGAAGAAGCTGACATCCTGGCTATTCAGCGCGGAAACCTGAGCTGGGAGGAAATGCAGCAGATCCGTGAGCATTCAACCTTCAGCTATATTTTCTTGAAAGAAATTCCCTGGACGAAAGAACTGCGCAACGTTCCCGAAATAGCTTACTCGCATCATGAGTTTATCGACCGCACCGGCTATCCCAGACGCCTGTACAAGGATGAAATTCCCATACAGGCGCGCATGATGACAATTTCGGACATTTACGATGCCCTTACCGCCTCGGACCGACCCTATAAAAAAGCCGCTCCGACGGAAGTGGCTTTGCGTATTCTGAATTCAATGGCCGATGAGGGTAAATTAGACAGGGTACTGCTTGACCTTTTTATCGAAAAAAAGATATATACAGCAGTACAGCAGAATTCCGGGCAGCCTGCGTAAGCCGCTGCCGGAGCGTTCCAGTTTTACATGATTGATTTCCGGAGTGTTTTTTTATGCAGGATGTACTGATCAGGCAGAGTTGTGAAAGCGGAATGTTTGTCCGCGAGCTGAATTCATGGAATGACAAATGCATTTTATGGATTCACGGGTTGGGCGAGTCAGGGTTGTGCTTCGAAAAGATCGTAAAGCATGAGCTGTTTTCATCATACAGACACCTTATCCCCGATATGCCGGGTTATGGCCGCAGTCTGCACCCGGAAACCCCGTTAAGTATTGAAAATTGCGCCAGTCATCTGGCGACCTGGCTTAAAGGCAAAGGTGTCCGGCATGTCATAGTCGCCGGGCATTCATTAGGCGCCATTGTCGGCTTGATACTGACCCGTAATCACCCCGAACTGGTGACTCATCTTATCGACATCGACGGCAACAAATCCTTAAAGGACTGCGCCTATTCCGGCAAGGCCGTTGGTGTGGAACCGGAAGAATTTGCGCAGCGTATTTTCCCTGAAATGCTCGATAAAATTTATTTCTCGGGTTCAAACTCGGAAGCCGTATCCGGTCAGGCTTTCAGGGGTTACTATGTCAGCCTCAGAATGTGCGATGTTGCAGCTTTTTATAAGCAATCTCTGGAGTTGGTGGCTTATTCCAAAAACGAGCATCTGGCCGAAGACCTGAAAAAATGCGGCAAACCCAATATCTACATCGCCGGTCATCCCGGTGGAACAGACAAGCGCAGTCTCGAACTGCTGGAGCAGGCCGAAGTCGAAGTTGTTAAGCTTTCGCCCTCCGGTCACTGGCCCTTCATGGATTGTCCCCAGAAATTCGCCGAAGTTGTTTATGAATTTCTCAACAGAGAACAAAGCGCAGGCGGCGAGACTAACGTAAGCGCTTAAAACTCAAGCTTCCAGTTTTTTTTTAATCTTTCTGCGGCCAGATAACGTTGAAGGCGTGTCTGACTGCCTCTTCAGGTGTGTCTTCCGGTCCAGGCAATACAGAGACGTGACCGGTTTCAATTTTCAATATGCCACAATCAGATGTGGGATGTGGAATATTCAGCATGGACACCGTGTGTTTCAGGCGTCTGGCAACTATTTGTGCGCCATCGTTTCCTGTGTCCGGCAGAAGTATGGCGAATTCGTCATCTCCGAAACGCGCTACCAGATCACCGGGACGGTATACTGCCGCACTTAAAGCCGCTGCTACTTTCTCAAGGCTGACATCGCCTTCCTTTTTACCAAGTCTGGCATTAAATGAGGCAAACTGTTCAACGTCAGTGATTATGATGCTTAACTGTGTTTTATCGCGTATGGCCCGCTTCCACTCTTTGTTTAGAATTTCCAGAAAATGCATGCGGTTGGGAATGTTTGTAAGGCTGTCGATATAATAGATATTACATGTGTCCTGTCTGTTCTCGTTGAGCAGCAGATTTTTCTGCGCCAGTTCCCGGTTTTGTCTTTCAATGAGGATCTGCCTGAAAGCGTCATATAATCTGTCACAATAAAGAATGCGCATTGTCACCAGACCGCTGAGAGACATCAGTGCCGCAGTCATTATGTCGGATACCGCCAGCATATAGTTAGGTTGAACAAGCACAATTGTTGCCACAACCAGGCACATTGAAGGCAGATAAAGCGCCAGGCTGAGTTTTCCCGGTATGCGGAAAAGAGCAGTGAAGAACATTATGGTTATAAGGAACGGGCCTACACCCGGTTTAAGGGGGACAAGAAGCGCAGCAAGAATTGCCATGCCGTTAAAGGCGATAAACATGTATATCAGGCTGGCCCGGTAGTGCGAGGCTTTCAAATCCTCAATTCTACTGACCTGGTTGGTCAGGAGAGTGAAGAATGTCGAAGCGCCGATAATAATCAGTCGGTCCACCATGATAAGAATCATGAAATCGACGATTCTTTCATTTTTGTAGTGATTGATAATAAAAATATCAAACAGCAGAAATGCCGCCATAACCGAGGCCAGGAAAACGGCGATAATACGCGTTCGGTTGTAGTTCTGAAAGGCCAGTTCTTTTTTCAGTGCATCTGAATCATCTCTTTCGATATTCGGCACAAACCAGCGTCTGTATTTTTTTATCAGATAACCAATCATTTAATATTTCCGGGAATCCAACTGTTGGATTCCAAGGTGCTGTTTTAATTTATGAACGCTGCTTCTCTTTCGTTTATTATTTTGCAGTCGTGAAGGAATATGGGGCGGCGGCAGCCAGGGTTTCGTTGCCGGTTTTAACGTTGTTGTTGTAAAGGTATGTAACGTCATAACCCGGAGCGCCGTTCAAAACCGCGTAATACTGGATTGTGGAAGGTGAAGCCGGTGTTACAAATGATGCCTTCCAGTAATCGTTGCTGCCGTTGTTGCTGTCCCAGCCAAGCGTTGCGCTGCTCCAGTCTCCGGAAGTGCCGAAACGGTATTTTATCTGACCGCCCCAGATACTGCTTATCGGATAGCCGCCGACATAAAAATACACAGTGGCCGAAACGCCGGGGTTCAGCGGATTGCGCATG
>Ga0172375_10000783_pt1 | contig 51595 bp, 37 predicted proteins | sample LakKiv1m_FD_114537 | JGI IMG/M metagenome (GOLD analysis project Ga0172375, IMG submission 114537) | Freshwater microbial communities from Kabuno Bay, South-Kivu, Congo - kab_092012_11.1m | ecosystem: Environmental > Aquatic > Freshwater > Lake | place: Democratic Republic of the Congo... | reverse complement strand
CGGGCGGTGTCTGAGGCGGCCCGGAAGGCTGGCATTGTCAAGCGGGTCACCGTGCATACGCTGCGACACAGCTTCGCGACGCATCTGCTGGTGAACGGCGTGGACATCCGCCAGGTGCAGGAATTGCTCGGGCATGCGCATGTGGAGACGACCATGATCTACACCCACGTCGCGAAGGGGCTGCGCGCGCCGCCGAAAAGCCCGCTGGATGCGCTGGGGTGAGGGGAGAAGTAATAGGTAAAAAGTAATAAGCCAACAAGGAATGTCCAAGGATGAAGGGACGAAGAACGTCTCAACGTTCAACGCGCAACGTTCAAATTAGGGAATAACGCCGAACGTTGAAGTTGGGGCGGGTGATGCCGGAGCACAAGTTTTTGAGCCTGAAGGTGAAGACGAAAAATCGCGAAATTCGCTATCGTGATACCGTCACAAAACTACTTGGAGGATGCCATGCAGACAACCTATCGTTTTTCGTTCGGGCCTTGGAACATTCACGAGGGCGCGGATCCGTTCGGACCGGCCGTGCGCGACAGCCTCACGTTCGCCGAGAAGCTGAAGCTGTTCCGTCCGCTGGGCTATGAGGGCGTGCAGTTCCACGACGACGACGCGGTCCCCGGCGTGAGCGGGCTGAGCGCCGCCGAGGTCGCCAAAAAGGCGGCGGAGGTGAAGGGCATGCTGGACGGCGAGGGGTTGGCGGCCGAGTTCGTGGCGCCCCGCCTGTGGGAGGATCCGCGCACGATCGACGGCGGCTACACCTCCAACGATCCGGCCTGTCGCGCGTATGCCATCGAACGGAGCCTCGTGACGGTGGACATCGCGAAGGCGCTGGGCACCAATCTGGTCGTGCTGTGGCTGGCCCGCGAGGGCACCTACGTGCGCGAGTCCAAGAACAGCATGCGGGCGGTCGAGCAGCTCGTGACGGCGATCGACGCGATGCTGGCGCGCGACCCCGAAATCCGCATCGCGATCGAGCCGAAGCCCAACGAGCCGGTCGACCATGCGTACATCCCGACGATCGGCCACGCCATCGCGATCGGGCACCTCTGTTCCGACCCCGCGCGCGTGGGCGTCAACATCGAGAGCGCGCATACGATCTTGGCGGGGCTCGACCCTTCGGACGAGATGGGGTTCGCGCTGGCCCACAAGAAGCTGTTCACCGTGCATCTCAACGATCAGAACGGACTGAAGTTCGACGAGGACCGCACGTTCGGCAGCGTGGACCTGCGGCGCGCGTTCAACCAAGTGCGCGTTCTCGACCAGAACGGCTACGGGCAGAACGGCGAGTTCATCGGGCTGGACATCAAGGCCATGCGGACGCAGAAACTCGACGTCAGCACGAAGCACCTCGCCAACAGCCGGACGATCTTTTTGGCGCTGCTCGACGTCGTCCGCGGTTTGAATCAAACGGCGGTTGACAAACTGATCGCCGAACGGGATTATGAAGGTCTGGACCTGTTGATCGTGAACGCGCTGATGGGACGGTGAGAGAAGTTTGGGAGTGCGTTAGTGCGGGAGTGCGGGAGTGCGGGAGTGCGGGAGTGCGGGAGTGCGTTAGTGCGGGAGTGCGGGAGTGCAGAGAAAAGAGAGGGAGACATGTCGACGGACGTGCTGATTCTGAACACGGCGGTGCTGGACCTGCGGAGCCCGGATTTCGCATTCGCAGACCGGCTGGTGGGCGCGGGCGGGCTGGCGAAATGCGCGACGGCGGATATGCCGCCGTACACGCAGGAGCAGCTCAAAGCGTACGTGGACGACGGATGCGCGACGGCCGGGGGGCCCGGTAACACGGCGCCGCTCGTGGCGCGGGCCGGACTCCGCACGGCGGTCGGCGTCAACCTCGGACAAGGTGCTTTCGGCGGGTTCGACATTCAGGGCCGGACTTTTCACGACGCGCTGACGGCCACGGGCGTTGATCTGTCGGCCGCCGTCGCGCATCCCTCGCTGCCGACCGGCACCACGTTCATCCACGAGGCGACGGGCGGGGAGCGCGGCGGGATCGCCTACTTCCCGAACGCGAACAACGATTTCGACTTCGAGGCGTTCAAGCCGCACGTGACGCGGCTCGCACCCGGAGTCGTCTACTACATGTACTCGGGCCTCTCTGACCGGGGCGACGCCAACGGCGGGCGGGATCTGGCCGCGTTCGTGGCGTGGTGCCGCGCGCAGGGCTGCGTGACCATCGCGGACAGCCACACGCTGACGGGCGACCCGCAGGCGCTGATCGCCTCCGGAAAGCCGGTCGCGGCCTACGGGCTGCTGGCGCCGCTGCTCGGCGAACTCGACATCTTTTTCACCTCGGCCGACGAGGCCCGGATGATCCGCAACACGCTGGACGCCGGACACGCGGACGGGGCGTTGGAGACGCGCGAGAGCTGCCTGCGGTTCCTCGACTTCGTGGTCGCGCGCTTCGCGCCGTCCGCGGCGGGGCACACGCGGCTGTACGGAGTCACCGTCAAAAACGGGGCTTACGCGCGGCTCGTGCGGCCCGACGGGCAGGCGGGGCCGACGGTCTTCTGCGCGTCGCGCTTCATGGTCGGCGGCGTGGTCGATCTGGTCGGCGCGGGCGACTCGTTCCGCGCGGGGCTGGTGGCCTACGTCGCGCGGCACCGCGCGGCGTTCGCGTCGGGCGGATTCTCCGTGGAGGAGGCGGTGCAGACGGGCAATCTGATGGCGACGCTGTACGTGACCGCGCCGCTGAACGACCGCTACGGGAGCGTGCCGCCGTTCGAGCGGTTGCTCGACGTGGTGCGGGGCGGGCGGACGTTCGAAACGCTCGAGGCGCTGACGGCGGCGCTGGCGGGGCGCGCGTGAAAGGCGGAACGGCGTGAAGCATGTTTTTGTCGGTTTCGGTTTCGGTCCCATCCAGTCCGGCCTTTTCGCGAAAGAGGCCGCCGACTCGGGACGCTTCGAGGAGATCGCCGTCGCGGAGATCGACGCGGGGCTGGTCGGCGCGGTGCGCCGCAACGGAGGGCGCTACGCGCTCAATGTGGCGCACGCGGACCGCGTCGAGGCGGTGACGGTCGAGGGCGTGACGCTGCTGAATCCCGGCGACGCCGCCGACCGCGGGCCGCTGCGCGGCGCGCTGGCCCGCGCGACGGAGATCGTGACGTCGCTTCCCTCGGTGGCGTTCTACGGGCGCGGCGGGGAACAGTCGGTGGCGCGGCAGCTCGCGGACGGACTGCGCGGGGGCGGCGCGGAACAAACGGTGGTGTACACGGCGGAGAACAACAACCACGCGGCCGAGATTTTCGAGGGCGCCGTCGCTGCGGCGGGAGAGGGGCGCGGCGGTCTGCGGAGCGTCCAATACCTGAACACCGTCATCGGGAAGATGAGCCAGGTCATCGCCGACCCGCAGGAAATCGCGCGGCGCGGGCTCGCGCCGGTCGCGCCCGGTTTTCCGCGCGCGTTTCTGGTCGAGTCGTTCAACCGCATTCTCGTCTCGCGCATCCGGTTGCCGGGGTTCGAGCCGGGGATCCGGGCGTTCGAGGAGAAGGACGACCTGCTGCCGTTCGAGGAGGCGAAGCTTTTCGGGCACAACGCGGCGCACACGATGCTGGGGTTTCTGGGGGCGCTCGCGGGCGCGGAGCGGCTCTGCGAGTTGCGCGCGGACGCGTCGGCGATGGCGCTCGTGCGGCGGGCGTTCGTGGAGGAGTCCGGCGCGGCGCTGGTCGCGCGCCACGGGGGGCTGGGCGACCCGCTGTTCACGGAGGCTGGGTTTCGTGCCTACGCCGACGACCTGCTGGCGCGCATGACGAACCCGCACTTGGCCGACACCGTGGCCCGCGCGACGCGCGATCCCGCGCGCAAGCTCGGGTGCTCGGACCGCCTGTTCGGCGCGCTGCGGATGTGCCTGGGCGCGGGCGTGGCCTGCGACGCCTTGGCGGTCGGCGCGTTGGCGGGGCTGCGGTCGGCCGCTTCGGAGCTGCCGGACGGGGCACGGCTCGGCGGGGGGCGGCAGACGCGGGCGGCTTTGGACGGCGCATTGCGCGCGTTGTGGGGCGGGGACGCCGCCTGTTCCGGCGAGGAACGGGCGGCTGTGGCGGCGCGGTTGGACGCGGCGCAGGATTCGCCGCTTTTCGCGAAGGTTTAAACGGAAAAGAAGAGGAGGAGGAACAGCGATGAACACGATGAACAGACGGTCATTTCTTGCCGGTTCGGCCAGCGCGTCGGCGCTGATGGCGGCCGGTTGCTTCTCGGCGCGGCCGAGGCGCATTTCTGCCAACGGCAAGGTCAATCACGCGTGCATCGGCGTGGGCGGAATGGGATACAACGACTTGACGAATTTCAAGTCGCACGAACGCACCGAAATCGTGGCGATCTGCGATGTCGACAAGAACCATCTGGACAAGGCGGCCGCGCTCGTTCCGAACGCGCGCCGATACACGGACTGGCGCGAGATGCTGGCTCAGGAGGGTGACCGGATCGATTCCGTCAACGCCTCGGTGCCGGACCACATGCACGCGTTGATCGCGACGAAAGCGCTGGAGGCCGGCAAGCACGTCTATTGCCAGAAGCCGCTCTGCCACGACGTGATCGAGTGCCGCGCGCTCGCGAAGGCGGCCAAGCGGTCGGGGCTGGTCACGCAGCTCGGCACGCAGGTCGCGTCGGGGGCGGGCGATCTCATGGGCGTTCAGCTTCTGCGCAGGGGCGTGGTCGGCGAGGTGCGGAAGATCATCCTTTGCTCCAACCGTCCCGGCGCGATCGACACCTACCGTCTCGTGGGGCCGCGTCCGGCAAAGGGCGAGCCGCCGCCCGCCACGCTGGCGTGGGACTTGTGGATCGGCACGGCGCCGGTGCGCGAATACGCTCCGGGCATCTACCATCCAACCAAGTGGCGCGCGTGGCAGGATTTCGGCACGGGGTGGTCGGGCGATATCGGCTGCCACATCTTCGACGCGGTCTGGAAAGGCCTCGATCTGGGCAAGGCTGCGCCGCTGACGGTGAAGGCCGAGGTGCAGGAGTCGTGGAAGAACGACCGTGCGCGCCGTGCGGACGTGTGGCCGCAGAGCGACCACATCACGTGGACCTTCGCGGGCAACGAAAAGAGCGGCGGCAAACCCTTCACGATGGAATGGTTCGACGGGCTGATTTTCCCGCCCGAAGACGCGCAGGCTCTGTCGCGCGAGGCCGGATTCAGCGAGTATCCGGCGGAGTCGTCGCTGGTGATCGGCTCCGAGGGCGCGATGCTGCTGCCGCATCAGGCGGGACCGGTGTTGATTCCCAAGGCCAAATTCGCAAGCGTGGAAAAGCCCAAGGTTCCCCGCCGGAACCACTACCACCATTTCCTCGACGCGATTTTGGGCGGCGAGATGTGCGAGTCGCATTTCGTGCAGACCGGGCCGATGGCCGAGGCGATCATCTTGGGCACGGTCGCGATCCGCGTGCCGGACACGGTCTTGGAGTGGGACGCCGCGCGCCTACGCATTCCGAATTCGGCCGAGGCGACCCGCTTCCTCCGCCGGAGCTACCGCGCCGGCTGGGAAGTTCCCGGAATCGTGTGAAACGGCGCAAGGCGCGACTTCGTTCCCGTGGACTTGACGGAGTCGCGCCTTGTCCGCTACAGTTTTCATTTTTGTGCGGTTGCGTAAATGCGGACGTGTTCGTGCCGCGCCGACACGCGGATGGGCCGGAGGCAGTCGGTTTTCGGTGTATTTTGTTTTGCCGATTTTGTCCGGTATTGGTCGTTGACAGTCTCTCGCCTATCGTATACGATTGGACACACTTTTTTATGAGATAAAAGGGTGGGGGTTTCCCCGCTCTTTTTTGTTGGCGCAATCTTTTGAGCGGAAGGCGGTGCGGCGATGAACAACGAGTTGCTTTCGATTGTCAGCTATCTGGAGCGCGACCGAGGGGTTAATCGGGAGATCATCATCCAGGCGATCGAGTCGGCGATTCAGCAGGCTGCGCGCAAAAGCTTGGAGGTGACGAACGACCTCCGCGTGGTGATCGACCGCAAGACGCTAGCTCTCAAGGCTTACGACACGATGATCGCGTCCGACGAGGACACGGGGTTGGGATTCTTGCCGGTCCGTCGGGCCAAGATGCTGAAGCCGGACATCCAGCCGGGCGAGACGCTGGATGTCGAGGTTCCCCCTGCGAAACTGGGCCGCATCGCGGCGCAGACCGCGCGGCAGATGATTCTGCAAAAAATCCGCGAAGCGGAGCGCAAGAACGTGTACGACGAGTACAAGGACCGCATCGGCGACATTGTGAGCGGATCGATCCGGCAGATTGCGCACCGCGATCTGATCGTCGATTTGGGTAAGACGGAGGCCGTGTTGCCGGCCAAGGAGCGCATCCCCACCGAAGAGTACAACGTGGGCGACCGCATCCGCGCGTACGTCTACCGGGTGCAAGCCGGCGTGAACGGACCGGCGGTGGTGCTCTCCCGCGCCTGCCCCGAGTTTGTGAAGACCCTTTTCCGTCTCGAGGTTTCGGAAATCGCCGACGGTATCGTCGAGGTGATGGGCGTGGCTCGCGATCCGGGTTTCCGGTCGAAGATCGCCGTGAAAACGCTCGACGAAAAAGTCGATCCGGTCGGTGCCTGCGTGGGGTTGCGCGGTGTGCGCGTGCGCAATATCGTTCGCGAGTTGAACGGCGAGAAGATTGACATCGTGCGCTGGAGCGATGACATCAAGCAGTATGTGACACAGGCGCTCGCGCCAGCCCGTCTGGAGGGCATCGCGCTCGACACGGCCGAACCCCGCACGGTTCACGTCACGGTGGCTCCCGATCAGCTTTCGCTGGCTATCGGGAAGCGCGGGCAGAACGTGCGTCTGACGTCCAAGCTGACCGGATGGCGCGTGGACATCCAGAAGAGCGGCGAGGTCGTGACGTTCGAGGAACAGCGCGAAAGTGCGATCAAAGAACTCGCGGACGTGCTCGACATTACCCCGGAGATCGCCACAACCTTGGTCGCGAACGGCTTTTTGACGGCGGACGGCATCACCGAGGCCGAGACCCCCTATCTACAGGAGGTCACCGGGTTGGACGAAGAGACGGTACGCAAGATTTGGGCGGCGGCGCAGGCCGCCAACTCAGTGACGGAAGAAGCTGGAGAGTAAGAGAAGCACTATGAGAGTCTGTGAACTGGCCAAGAAAATACAAACTTCCAGCGTCGAGGTGCTGAAGCAGGCGGACGCGTTGGGCATTGAGGCCTATTCGCCGTTGACGCAGCTTGATGCGCAGGAGGTCTCCCGTCTTCAGGAGCATTTCGGGACGCGCACGGGTGCCGAGATCGAGCGCGAGGTGGCCGAGCGTGCGGCGCGTGCGGCGCAGAAGATGTCGGTTGAACGGTCGCGCCGCGCCGCAGTGGACAAGGCTGAGCGAGCCGTGCTCGAGACCAACCGCCAGCGGTCGATCAAAATGGATGCGAAGGCCAAGGGGCTGGCCGTGCCTGTGTCGGCCGTTCAGGCTCCAACGGCTTCCGAGCCGGAGCCGTCCGGCGTGGTCTCCCCCGCGTCGGCGTCCGTATCTCCATCTCCCGCTGCCGAGCCATCCATTCCCGCCCCCAGCGTCGAGTCGCCGATTCCCGTCGCCGTCGCTGTCGCGCCGTCTCCGGATCCGGTGGCCGAGAAAACACCTTCTCCCGCGCCAGCCGTTTCGCCTGCGTCCAAAACACCGCCGAAGCCAAAGGCCGCGCGCTATGTTGTGGAAGACGAACTTGAACCCGAGGAGCAGATAGCTGCCGCGTTCATCGGCCGCATCAACAAAGACGTGTCGCGCGAGCAGCCCAAACCGCCCCGCGTGCTGAATCAGAAGGGGCGCGACAAGAAGGATGTCGCCCGCCCTCCCGTGCGCAGCCAAGCGTCGGCGTCGCGTTCCGTCGCATCGGCGCCGCGTCCGGGGCAGTCGTGGCAGAGGCCTCAGCCCGTGGCCGAGCCCACCATCGCGCCGGACCGTGTGATCCTGCTGCGGGGTGCCGTGGTGGTGAAGGACTTGGCCGAGAAGCTGGGCCTTCGCCCGAACCGCCTGATTGCGGATCTGATGCAACTCAACATTCTGGCTTCGATCAATCAGCGCGTCGAGGTCGACGTGGCGCAGAAAATCGCGGACAAGTACGGTTTCAAGATCGAGATCGAGCGGCAGAAGCGTTCGACCGAACGGAAGCCGGTGCTCCGCAGCGAGGACGCCGACGACGCCATTCCAGAAGACAAGCCCGAAGACTTGGTGCCTCGTCCGCCGGTCGTCACTTTCCTCGGACATGTCGACCACGGCAAAACATCTCTGATGGACCGCATCCGCCACACACGCGTCGCCTCTGGCGAGGCGGGGGGCATCACGCAGCATATCGGTGCGTATTCGGTCGAGGTGAATGGCCGTACGATCACGTTTTTGGACACGCCAGGACATGCGGCCTTTTCGGCCATGCGTGCGCGCGGCGCGAATCTGACGGACATCGCGGTGATCATCATTGCTGCCGACGATGGCATCATGCCCCAGACTCGCGAAGTGATCAAGCAGGCTCAGCAGGCCGGTGTGCAGATCATGGTCGCGATCAACAAGTGCGACCTTCCGACTGCCAAGCCCGACCGCGTTCGTCAGATGCTTCAGGGCGAAGGATTGACGCCGGAGGAGTGGGGCGGCGACGTCATCTGTTCGGAAGTCTCGGCGATTACGGGCAAGGGTGTCGACCATCTCTTGGAAATGATCCTGCTTCAGGCCGACATGTTGGAACTCACGGCCAACCCCAATCGCCGCGCGGACGGCTACGTGGTCGAGGCGCAGCTCGAGCAGGGACTGGGACCGACCGCGACGCTGCTTGTTTCGGGCGGTACGCTGAACGTCGGCGACATCATCCTCTGCGGGGAGTATTTTGGCCGGATACGCGGTTTGATCGATGACCGTGGGCGTCGCGTAAAGTCGGAAGGACCCGCCATGGCCGTCAAGTGCATGGGTCTCTCCGGCGTGCCCGAGGCCGGTGCCGCGTTCCGTGTGATGCTCAACGAAAAACGCGCGCGCGAATTGGCCGAAAAGGCGGGCGAGGAGCGCAAGCAGGTCGAGCTTGTAAACGCCAAGGCCACCTCGCTTGACGCCCTCATGAGCCAGATCAAGGAAAATCAGCGCCGCGAACTGGCCGTGATCGTCAAGGCCGACACGCAGGGATCGTCGGAGGCGATCTGCGAGTCGCTCAAGGAGATCAAGAGCGAAAAAGTCGTGCTCAACATCATCTCCGAGGGGATCGGCAACATTACGGCGACGGACGTCAACAAGGCGTGCGCCGGAGAGGCCCTGCTGGTCGGTTTCAGCGTGGGATGCGAAACCGGCGTGCAGCAGCGGGCCCGTCATGATGGCGTGCGTATTAGCACGTTCCGTATCATCTATGAGTTGATGGATTTCGTGAAGCAGCGCATGCTCGATCTGTTGCCGCCTGAGTACAAGGAAGTCGTCAAGGGCCATGCGGAAATTCGCGCCACGTTCGATATCGGCAAAACGGGCCGTGTCGCCGGTTGCCAAATGATCGACGGCGCAATTCGAGCCGACGGCCGTTACCGTATTTTCCGCAACAAGAAGGACAAGATTTGGGAAGGCAAGCTGGCTTCACTCAAGCATTTCCAGAACGAGGTCGCCGAGATATCCGGGTCTCAGGAGTGCGGAATTCTGTTCAGCGGTTTCGAGGAATTTCAAGTCGGGGACACCATCGAATGCTATGTGCTCGAGGAACTTCCTCGCACACTGTGACGAGAAGCAGCGCGGGGAAGTGAACCCTGATCGGCGCAACCACGGCTTGCCGCCGGGGTTGCGCATGTCCGACGACTATCCGCGACAAGGAGGAGGCCATCATGTCTGTCGACCGTTTGGAACGCGTCAATGCGTTGCTTCGGCGCGAGATTGGCGAGGCGATTTTCAAAGTGTTCATGGGCGATCCCATCGATGTGGCGGCGATCACTGTGACACAGGTGCAGGTCGCACGCAACCTGCGCAACGCGACGGTTTCGGTTTCCATTTTCGGACACGAAAACGAACGGAGCGTCATGCTGCGCCGAATCGCGGGCAAGGCGGCCGAACTTCAGTCCATAATCAATCGCGACTTGAGACTGAAATATACGCCGCGCTTGCACTTCGTCCTCGACACGTCGGTGGAGAAGGGCGATCACATTTTGGCTGTGCTCAGCAAATTGGATGATCCCGCCGTCGGTTCGGTGGGAGAGGGGCGCGATTGATTTCGGAGGACGATTTTGCCCAGCACGCAGGCCTATTCTCAATCTCCGTCGCCGTGGGGACTTTTCGATGGCGTTCTGCTGGTGGACAAACCTGCCGGACCGACATCCCACGACGTCGTACACACGATCCGCAAGACCTTTCGCATCGCGAAAGTCGGCCACGGCGGAACGCTCGACCCGAATGCGACCGGGTTGCTGATCGTTTTGCTCGGGAAGGGCACAAAGCTCTCCGAACAGTTCATGGGCGGTGACAAGGCGTATTCGGGCGTCATGCGGCTTGGTCGCACAACCGACTCGCAGGACTGCGACGGACAGATGATCGAAGAGCGCCCGTTCGCGGACGTGACGCGCGAACAGGTCGAAGCCCAGATGGCGGCGCTCGTCGGCGACAGTTTTCAGACGCCGCCCATGGTCTCCGCGATCAAGAAGGACGGCGTGCCGCTGTACAAGTTGGCGCGCAGAGGCGAGGAGGTCGAACGCAAGCCCCGTTTCATCCACGTTTACCGCTTCGCACTCACCGAGTGGGCACCGCCGCTGGTTTCGTTCGACGTGCTCTGCACGAAAGGAACCTACGTGCGAACCTTGGCTTACGACATCGGACAGGCGTTGGGATGCGGAGCCTCCTTGGACGCCTTGCGGCGAACACGTTCGGGTGGGTTCGACGTGCGGGATGCCGTGGCGTTCGACGACATTCTGCGGCTGACGTCCGACCAGCTCGCGGCGCGCGTGTTGCCGTTTGCATCTGTCGTCGCGTCTCGCGCATCATGATCTTGCGAATCGTTGAGGACGGAACATGAAGGTCGTCAGCCAGTCTGCCCTGTTCAAAAAAGTGCCGGGACCGGTCGTTTTGGCGGTCGGTTTTTTCGACGGCGTTCACAGGGGACATCGGCTCGTGCTGGACAGTTCGGTCGAGCGGGCCAATGAACTCGGCGGCCAGGCATGGGTGTTCACCTTTGATCGACATCCCCTGTCGGTGTTGGCGCCGTCTCAGAGTCCATCCCTTTTGTGTTCGCTAGAGGAACGACTCCGTTTGCTTGAGGCGACGGGGATTGACGGCGTATTTTTGATGGCCTTCACTCGGCAGATGGCTGTTCGAGAGCCGGAGACCTTTGTCCGCTGGCTGTGCGGACATCCGCGAGGCGCTGTGCATGGCGCGAACGGCGCGAAGCTCAGCGAGATCCGTTGCGGCGCGAACTGGCGGTTCGGCAGACGGGCGGTCGGCACGCCCGAACTGCTGGCGCAGTACGGAAAGCACTATGGTTTTCGCGTGGTCATCGTACCGTACGCGGAGTATCAGGGCGTCGAAATTTCCAGCACGCGCATTCGTTGCGCGATTCGGGAGGGACGACTTGAAGATGCGTCCGCCATGCTGGGACGGGCGTATGCGGTTCGCGGCTCCGTGATCCGCGGCCGGGGTGTCGGGCACGTACTCCTCGCGGCGACAGCCAATCTGGAGCCGCAGGCCGACGTGCTGCCGCCGCTCGGCGTCTATGCGGTGCGGGTGGGCGTGGACGGCGCGGTGTACACGGGGGTCGCCAATCTGGGCGTCCATCCGACCTTTGCCGAATCGCGTCCCGATCGGCCGCTTCTCGAGACCCATCTTTTGAACTTCGAGGGCGACCTGTATGGGAAAACCATCGAAGTCGCGTTTTTGGCGCGGCTGCGCGATGAGCGCGTCTTCGGATCGCCCGACGCGCTTGCGGCGCAGATTGCGGCGGACGTGCGCGCGGCCGAGCGTTTTTTTTGAGCGGTGGTGCGGTTGCGCACAATCGATCATGTTCGCGCACAAACGATCAAAAATGCGCTTGCATCGCGGGAGAGGATTCGATATATAAGGACGGCGTTTTCGAAAGACGCCCTTCGACGGCATGAAAGGAAGCGCCTGATGAACTACGCTTATTTGCATCCGCGCGATGAAATCGCACTGACCCTGTCTCGCATCTACCGCTATAAAATGACTACGACATCGGGAGGCAATCTCTCGATTATCGACGAGAACGGGGACATCTGGATCACGCCGTCGCGCATCGACAAAGGAACGCTCACGCCCGCAGACGTGGTCTGCGTGAGACGGGATGGGACGGTCGAGGGGCCGCACAAGCCGTCGTCGGAGTTTCCGTTCCACCGCGCGATCTACGAGATTCGCCCCGACGTCAGGGCCATTGTGCATGCCCACCCCATGGCGCTTGTCGCGTTTTCGATCTCCAAGCGGGTGCCGGACACCAAGCTCATTCCGCAGACGTATCGCTGGAATGGCCAAGTCGGGTTCGCGCCGTACGGTATTCCGGGCAGCGAAGATTTGGGGCAGAAGATCGCGGTCAAGTTCGCCGAGGGATACGACAGCGTGGTGCTGGAAAGCCACGGCGTCTGCTGCGGCGGACGGAATCTGCAGGACGCATTCCAACGTTTCGAAACGCTGGAACTTTGCTGCAAGACGGAAATCAAGGCGTCGTTGCTGGGGCAGCCGAAGTTTCTTTCCGAGCAGCAACTGCAATTGGAAAGCAAAAGCGAGGTGACGCTGCCGTCGTTCGAGTACGATCCGGGCATGATGTCGATCCGCGAAAAAGAGTTGCGCAACAAGATCTGCAGTTTCGTCGAACGCGGCTATCGGCAACGGTTACTGACGGGTTCCACGGGAACGTTTTCCTCACGCATCGACAGCGACTCGTTCCTGATCACGCCCAGGCCGTTGGACCGTTTCAGCGTGCTTCCCGAGGCGATCGTGATGATCCGCAAAGGAAAGTGCGAGATGGGCAAAACGCCGAGCCATGCGGCGTTGGCCCATCGCGCTGTCTACGAGGCGCATCCGGACGTGAACGCGATCATCAACGCTTGCCCAATCAATGCGTTGGCGTTCAGCGTTTGCCACAAGAGCATCGACACGCGCACGCTGCCCGAGTGTTACATTTTTCTCCGCGAAGTGGGCCTTCTGCCATTCGAGACGACCTTCAACGATTTCGCGGCGATGACGGCGCAGCTTTCGCTCCGGCATCCTGCGGCCGTACTCTGCAACAATGGCGTCATGGTCGTGGGGCGCGACTTGTTGTCGACCTTCGATCAGCTCGAAGTGCTCGAGTGTTCCGCAGAGGCGATTCTCGACAGCCTGCCGATCGGCGGCCATGTGCCGATGAGCAAACAGGTGATCGACGACATCTGCAAGGCGTTTTCCCTGCCCGAGTAGGGGACTACTTCGGCGAAGATAACGAAAAGGGCCGACGCGGCATGCCGCGTCGGCCCTTTTGCCTGCGCTGATCGACGGCGACCCGCCGCGTCGCGCATTAATGTGCAGCGGCTGGTGCCGCAGGAGCCGTCGGAGCGGCGGGAGCACTGGGAGCGGCGGGAGTCTGCGACGTGAACGGCACGGCTGATTGTGTGGCAGCGGGAACCGAGGTTTTGACGCCTTCCATCACGGAAGTTGATCCGTGGGACGTCAGCCTTGAAAGAACGAGCGTGTTGAGAAGGAAGACAGTTCCGAGAATGATCGTGGAGCGCGTCAGCACGTTGCCCATCTGTGCGCCGAACACTTCGGTAATGCCACCGCCGAAACTGACACCCAAACCGCCTTCTTTGGGCTTCTGAAGCATAATCACAGTGCCCAACAGGAAACAAACAATCACTTCAACAAAATACAAAAAACCGATCAGAATCTGCATGGTTCTCTCCGTACACCCGCGCCCGCTTGATAGAGCGCCGAAAGTTTTTTATTTATAACAAAGAATTGTCCGCGTCTGCAATGCCAAAGTTTGTGTGATCGTCGGCTCGACGATCAATGGCACCTACAACCCATCGTGTGGCTGATCGTTCTGTCGGTTGGCTGTTCCACGGAAAAGGATCGAAGCCGGCACCGCGGGAACGAATGCATGGTCGTGTCTGAAGTCGGAATGTCGGCCGATGCGACTACAATGGTGGAACAAGACGGGAGCGGTGTACATGCGGGATGGACGCGTAGGATCGTCACATCTCGAGTGCTCAAAAAGTCACTTTATTTGTACGCAATCCTATGTGGTTTGAAATTGCCCGGTGTGCTACCGTAACGGCATTCTGAGTGTTGGGACTGATGAAATGGGGGATGGCGTGAATAGGAAACGTGAAGTCGGCGGTCTGACACGGCGCGACGCGTTGACTCTTGGCGCAGGCGCGGCCGTTTCGTGGGGATGGACGGGGTGCCGCAGTTTTTCGAAAAGCGCGCAAACCGCGCCCCGTTTCCGTAAGACGGGCGAGCGGTTGAACATCGGCGTGGTCGGCGTCGGCGGCAAGGGATGGTCGAACTGCGGACGAATAGGGGTCGTATTTGTACATTGGACAAAACGGGGTTGAAACGGACGGTCGGGATGTGGTAGAGTGAAACCATGTCAAGGCGACCGAGGCATCATGGCGCGGGTGGGCGGCACCTGACCGCACGGCGACGGTCAGAACGGGGCTTGGCCGAGTTGCGCAAGGCGGTTGACGGCTGGAGGGATGGGAAAATGTCTAATGTACAGATACGACCCCTATTTGCCCCGCAGCAACAGGCCGGACAACGAGGCATCGATGCGGACCGAAAACGTGAGTTGGAAGGCCGGGTTCGATGAAAGTCGAATGGACGTCGCGAACATCGGTCTGACATCGGCCTTTCCGTCCGAATACAGAAGGCGTAACGACAAAACGAACGATTGGGGCGATTAAAGTTGCAATCGCGAGGGTGGTTCCGCTAGATTTTGACGGCGATTTTAACGGAGGGAATCGCTCTATGTGCGGAATTGTCGGATATGTCGGTCGGCGAAGTGCGTGCGACATTCTTATCAACGGCCTGCGGCGGCTCGAATACAGAGGGTACGATTCGGCAGGCGTGGCTCTCGAGGACGGCGGAGGTCTGCACGTGGTGAAGCAGACCGGCAAGGTGTCGTCGCTCGAAAAGAAGGTGTCTGAAACGCTCTCCGCCGAGGCGCGCGAGCGGGCGCGGGTCGGCATCGCCCACACGCGCTGGGCGACGCACGGCCTGCCGACGGAGACGAACGCCCATCCGCACGTCTCGGACGGCGGTCGCCTAGCGTTGGTTCACAACGGCATCATCGAGAATTACGCAACGCTGCGGCGTCAGTTGGAGGCGCGCGGGTGCGTGTTCGTTTCCCAGACGGACACGGAGGTGCTGGCCCACCTCGTGTGTACGTTCGACCAGGGCGACCTGCTGGCGGCCGTGTCGCAGGCGCTTAAGCGCGTCGAGGGCACCTACGGTATCGCGGTGGTGTCGACGCGGCACCCGGGGCAGCTCGTGGTGGCGCGCAAGGGGAGCCCGCTGGTCATCGGCATCGGCGACGGCGAGACGATCGTTGCGAGCGACGTGTCGGCGATCGTCTCGCACACGCGGCAGGTGGTCTACCTTCAGGACGGCGACGTGGCGCTCGTGACGACCGACGGGCCGCAGGTGTTCACGCTGGACAATGCCGTGGTGGACCGCGCGGTCTCGAACGTGGAATGGGAGATTGGCGCGGCCGAAAAGAGCGGCTTCGAGCACTTCATGCTCAAGGAGATTTTCGAGCAGCCCGCCGCGCTGCAGAACGCCATCCGAGGGCGTTTGGATTTGTCGCTGGGAACGGCGGTCTTGTCTGGGCTCAGCCTTTCGCCGCGCGAGCTGGCGGCGATCGAGCGGCTGGTGATCGTCGCGTGCGGCACGTCGCTCCATGCGGGCATGGTGGGCAAGTACCTGTTCGAGGGGTTGGCCGACCTTCCTACGGACGCCGAACAGGCCGCCGAGTTCCGCTATTGCAATCCGATCATCCGCCCCGACGACCTCGTGGTCGCGATCAGCCAGTCCGGGGAGACGGCGGACACGCTGGCCGCCGTGCGCGAGAGCATCCAGAAGGGCGCGCTGGTCGCGGGCCTCTGCAACGTGGTCGGGTCGACGATCGCCCGCGAGGCGGGCCGGGGCGTCTATCTGCACGCGGGGCCGGAGATCGGTGTGGCGTCGACCAAGGCCTTCACGGCGCAGGTCACGGTCCTGCTGATGATGGCGCTCAAACTCGGGCGTTGCCGCCGCCTTTCGCGCGAGGCCGGGCTTTCGCTCTGCGGCGAGATACAGGGTATTCCCAAAATGATCGAGGCGGTGTTGGCGCAGAACGACGCGATCGCGGCCATCGCCGAGAAATACGCGCAGGCCGACGACGCGTTTTTCATCGGGCGTGGCATTCTGTATCCGACGGCGCTTGAGGGCGCGTTGAAGCTCAAGGAAATCAGTTACATTCACGCCGAAGGCTATCAGGCGGCCGAGCTGAAGCACGGTCCGATCGCGTTGCTCGACGAGAACCTGCCGGTAGTGGCTCTGCTCAACGACATTCCCGGCAAAGAAAAGACGCTGGGCAACGTTCAGGAATGCCGCGCCCGTCAGGCACCAGTCATCGGTGTGGTCACCGAGGGCGACCGCGAAGCCGAGCAGGCGGTGAGTGACGTCATCCGGCTGCCTCGTGCGAGCGCCTGTACGGTGCCGGTGGTGACGGCGGTGGCGCTGCAGCTTTTCGCTTATCACGTGGCGCGACTCCGCGGCTGCGAAATCGACCAGCCCCGCAATTTGGCGAAGAGCGTGACCGTCGAGTAACGACCGCGCGCCGCCAGGAGGTGCCACGCATGACCGCTCTCCGCCGAGTTTGGGATTGGATGCGCGGACGCGCACCAGAGACGGAACGGCCCCGTTCGGCGGTCGTCGGGGCGTGGGGCGAGGAGCGGGCGGTCGCGTTTCTGCGCGGGGCCGGATTTTCCGTGTTGGGCCGCAACGTACGGCCGAACCGGCGCGACGAGATCGACGTCGTGGTGCGCAAGGGTGCCGTGCTCGCGTTCGTCGAGGTCAAGACGCGCCGTCGCGAGGACTTCGGACGTCCGATGGCGGCGGTCGACAGGGCGAAGCGGCACGCGCTGAATCGGGCTGCGGCTGCGTATCTGCGAAAGTCGCGCCATCCCGATTTGTTTTACCGGTTCGATGTGGTCGAGGTGGTGGGCCTGCCCGAGGATGGCGAGCCTCAAATCCGGCATATCGAGAACGCGTTCCCCTTCGAACGTCGACTGGTGTTTCCCGTCGGAAACCGACCGAAGCGTGCTGCCGTCAGGTCTCGCTGCTGATGTGTTGGGGCTCGAGATGCCGTAGGCTGGGCCCCACGTAGATTTGGCGCGGGCGCTGGAGTTTGAACCGCACGTCCTCTCGGGTCTCCTTCCACTGGGCGATCCAGCCGGGGAGGCATCCCAGCGCGAGCATCACGGTGAACATCGCCTTGGGAATGCCGATGGCGCGGTAGATAATGCCGCTGTAGAAGTCGACGTTCGGATAGAGATGGCGGGACACGAAGTAGTCGTCCTTCAGTGCGATTTCCTCGAGTTGGCGCGCTCGGGGTAGCTGCAGAAGAAGTGTCGCCTGTCCTCGTGGATCATCGAGTGCTGTTTGATCAAGTTGGACCATTGGATGCGCTCCTGGGGGTCGGGCATGTGGCCGTTGATCAACAGGTAGGCGACCTCGACGAAGCGCGACTTTTCGGCGAGTTCCTCCACCGGATAGCCGCGGTAGCGGAGGATGCCTTTCTCACCGTCGAGGAACGTGATGGCGCTTTCGCACGAACCGGTGTTTTGGTAGCCGTAGTCGAGCGTGATGGCACCGGTCGCCTTGCGGAGTCCCGAAATGTCGACGGCGTGTTCGCCTTCCGGTCCCTGAAGGAGCGGCAGATTGATTGTTTTGCCGCGAACGGTCAATGGGGTCGTTTCGCCTGTGGCGGAGAGTGTTTGTCTATTCATGGCGTGACTCGTGAGCAAAACAACGCGCCTTCACCCCCCCAACCTGCGGGCGGGCGGAAACCGCGTTTACGGTGAGTTAAAACGATGTGCGATGCGCCTCAGCCCCGTTTCAATTCTTGTATCGTCGCGTGCAGGTTGGCGAACAGCGCATCGAGTTTGTCGCAGGGCACGGAGGAAAAGGCCAGCCGAAGGAGTCCGGAAAGCACAATGACGCCCGTGCGTCGGGATGTCAGAAGACGTTTGCGGAGCGTCTCGGGGTCGACGCCGGACGGCTTGACACACATGAAGTAACCTGAGTTGAACGGCAAGGGGACGAACGAGTCCGCATACTCCGGATGGTCAGCAAGAATCGTCTTGATCCGGTGATAGCGCTGCTCCAGAACCGCACGCTTGGTTTCTTTCTGGGCGGCATAGGCGGGGTCTCCGTACGCCTTGAGGAGAAGGTGCTGGGCGATGCTGGACGCGTTGGAAATGGAGCCCCGGATGATGCCGGCCGCCTTCGCTTCGAGGGCCCTGTATTGGGCGGGCGTCGCGTCTTTGGCTCCGAACGTGATGAATCCCGTCCGGAAACCCCAGACGTAGTCCTCCTTGGTGGGGCCGTCGAGCTTGATGGCCAGGAGGTTTCGGTGCATGTCGGCGAGCACCGTGAAAAGCGATTCTCGGCTGACGCCCGGCTCGTAGACGAGACCGAAATAGGCGTCGTCAAGGATCACGACGAGTTTCTTGCCCGCTTGGGCGGCGCGGCTCAGGGCGGCGCAGAGAGCGGCGGCGTCGCGTTCCGTGGCGGTGTAGCCGGTGGGGTTGTTCGGGAAGTTGAGCACGAGCACCTTTTTCTCGCCGGGGGCCTGCAGCAACGCGTCGAGCGCGGCCACGTTGAAAGCGTCGTCCGCGAACAGGGGAAACGTTTTCAGGATTCCGCCGCAGTCTTCCTCGAAAAGCAACTCGTAGTTGTCCCAGAAAAGGTCGGGTAGGATGATTTCCTCGCCGGGATCGACGAACAGATGGCCGGCCACGCTCAGACCTTGGGTGAGCGCGTGGGTGACGATCGGCAGGCTGAAGGATTTGCCGGCAAGGGATGGGTTCTTGGCGACCAACATTGTGCGCCACTTGTCGCGGAGGCCCGGTAACCCGAAGCTGGGGGTGTACAGGAAGGCGGTCGAAGGCAGCTTGATCAACTCCTCCAGACATTCCAAGCAGAGGGGCGAACCGTCTTCCTCGAAGGCGGTTCCGATCGTCGCGTTGATGTCGGCGTCTTTGGCTTCCGCGCTTTGTCCCAGAATGCCCTTGGACGGAAAGTACGCGCGCAACCCTTTGTGCGAAAGCATCGATGGAAACGGGCTCGCGGCGGACGCCAGTTCGGCGTTCAACGCGCTTGCCAACGGATGCATGGGTCGAGGCATAAATGGGGCTCCTTCGTCCTGTTGTCTTGCCGCCAGACTGTGTTTCTCGCGGTAGGCGCGTGACTATACAGGATTGGGTTGGTTCCCGTCAAGCGGACGATTGACGGCTATTGCGTGCGCAGAACGACAGAAACCCCGTCGTGCGTCACGTGTACCCGTTGGAACACCGGTTTCGATTGTGGACGTTGGACGACGATTTCATAGTCCCCCAGAAAAGCGCGTATGCGGCTGTATCCTTGGACGTCGGCGGCATGCGTCTCGTCTGTCCACCAATTGTGCAACACCCACTCCTGATAGGCTTTGGCGTTGGGCTTCGCGCGCCAGTTGCGGTCGAAGAGCGCGGCCTTCGGAATCCAATGCCGACCCTCCCAGTATCCCCACTGAGTGATCGACTCGGTGGCGGGATGCGAGAAGAAAGCGATAAGGAAGTCCCTCATGTAATCGCCCTGGGTCTGCTCGTCGTCGACGGAGATGTCGAATTCCGTGGCGTGGATGGGGAGCCGTAGCGCGGCGAGGCGGTCGAGGATCGCGAGCACCGTTTCAGGCGGGGTGAGGTTTTCGTCCATGTGGCACTGCACGCCGATGACGCCCAGCGGCGCATCCGCGCGCTGCAAGGCGTGGGCGAGGCCGAGGTACTGTTCGAGCGCCGCGTCGGTTCGGCCGCCTCCCGCGACGATATTGAATTCGTTGAGGCCCAGGGCCGGGTCGGGATCGAGCGCGCGGACGCGCCGGAACCAGTCGGCCACAACGTCTGGGCCGAGGATATCCATGACGTCGTGGTTGTCGCGGGGTTCGTTCACAACGTCGTAAGTGTCGAGCGCGAAGGGGCGAAGCGTCGCGACGACGTCCTTCAGGTGGGCGTCGATCTCCTGCCGCAATGCGAGGGGCGAGACCTTTAGGGCGTTGAGGCGTCGCGGCGACCATTTCCAGCTTGGCCAGATCAGGCAATGCCCGCGGGTGCTGAACTCATTCGCTTTGGCCCAGCGGATGAGTTCGAGGTAACGCCGACGCTGATCGGGGTTCTCCCAGCCCCAGTCGCTCCAATAGACCGGGCAGGTGACGCGGTTGAATAGTCGGCGGACGGTCTCGCGACTCTTCTTGCCGTCGTCGGTGTCTTGGAGAATGTTGTCCTCGATGAAGGTGCCGAATTGGTAGGCGTGGCGCAGCATGCGCACACGGACTTCGACGTTGGTGACGGCGCGGCCGTCGGCGTCTTCGACGCGGACAACGAGATCGCCCTTGCGAATGTTCTCGATGCGCGCGAGCGCTTGGCGTCGCCAGTCGGCGTCGGGTTCTTGCCCCTTGTACGAAAGATGAGTGAACGGGAGCTGTCGCGGCGTGACACCGGGGCCGACGTTCACCGCGATCAAACCACCGATGTCGAGTGTCTGAACGCGTTGGCCGAAATGGAACACGAGAGCGATGTCGCCTGCCGGGTAATCGCGGTCGGCGACTGCGCGCAGGTAGTAGTCCGTCCACGCGTTGCCGGGCGATGCGCTGAACGAGGCGAGTCCGTCGTAGGTCTTGACCTGCTGGATTGCAGCGAAGAAATGAGCGTCATCCGACGCTGCGGCCCGGCGCGCGCGGAACGCGACGAACAGGCAGTCGCCTTTCTTGACGGGGGTCGTGTTGGGCGCGGTGGCGAGCTGGATATTCCAAGGCGGCGTCGTGGCGCGCTTGACGGCGATGCGCAGGGCAGGGCCGAACGGCTGTCCGGTCTCGCCGACGGAAGAGAACTGGGCGTTCGTGCCGTCGGACGACTGGATGAGTTGCGTCAGCGGCGCGGTTTCGAGAAAGGGCGTGGGGGTGCCGGGGAGCGCGCCGACTACGGATTGTCGGTAAGCGGCAAAGTCGCCGCGCCCTTCCGCGAGGCCACCGAGAACCGCCAGTGTGAAAAACCAAAGGCTGGTTGTCGCGCGCTTCATGGGACTCCTTGCTTTCTGCGCCCGCCCGCAGGCCGACACTCATCCGTGTTTGAGCGGGCGGAAACGGACACGCGTCGGACGGTCGGCAGCGTCGCCCAGCAGTTTGCGGCGCTGCTCGTGGTAGTCGGCGTAGTTGCCTTCGAACCAAGTCACCTTGCTGTCGCCCTCGAAGGCGAGGATGTGCGTGGCAATGCGGTCGAGAAACCAGCGGTCGTGACTGACGACCATGACGCAGCCGCCGAACTCGGCGATGCCCTCTTCGAGCGAACGGAGCGTGGCGACGTCTAGGTCGTTGGAGGGTTCGTCCAGCAGCAGAAGGTTGCCGCCGCTGCGCAGAAGTTTGGCGAGGTGGACGCGGTTGCGCTCGCCGCCCGAAAGCACGCCGACGCGCTTCTGTTGGTCCGCGCCCTTGAAATTGAAGCGGCTGCAGTAGGCGCGGCCGTTCATCATCGTGTCCCCGGCGAGGTTGACGTACTCCGAACCGCCGGTGATTTCCTCGTAAATGGTGTGGTCGGGGTTGAGCGAATCGCGGAACTGGTCGACGTAGGAGAACACGACGGTCGGGCCGACCGTGAGCGAGCCGGTGAGCGGCTTGAGCTGACCGGTGATGAGCTTGAAGAGCGTGGTCTTGCCGGCACCGTTGCCGCCGATCACGCCGACGATGCCGCCGCGCGGGAGGTCGAAGCTCATGTCTTCGAAGAGCAGGTTGTCGCCGAAGCCCATGGCGACCTTGTCGGCTTTGACCACGAGTTCGCCTAGGCGGGGGCCAGGCGGAATCTGGATGCGCAGCTCGTCTTCGCGCGTGTCGACCCTTTGGGATGCGAGTTCCTCGTAGCGCCGCACGCGGGCTTGGTTTTTGGCGCGGCGGCCGGAGGGGTTGGTGTGTACCCAGGCGAGTTCGTTCTCGATCAGCTTGCGGCGGGACTCGGCCTGCTTGGCTTCGCGCGCCATGGCATCCTGCTTCTGCTGGAGCCACGCCTCGTAGTTGCCTTTGTAGGGATAGGTCCGTCCGTTGTCGAGTTCGAGGATCCATTCGGTAACGTTGCTCAGGAAATAGCGGTCGTGGGTGACGACGATGAGGGTGCCCTTAAACCCCTTGAGGTAGGTTTCCAGCCAAGCGACCGATTCGGCGTCGAGATGGTTGGTGGGTTCGTCGAGGAGGAGCACGTCGGGGTTGGAGATGAGGAGACGGCAGAGCGCCACGCGGCGGCGCTCGCCGCCGGAAAGCGGCGCAACAGGCGCGTCGGAAGGCGGCAGGCGGAGGGCCTCCATGGCCATCTCGATCTGATGGTCGAGACTCCAAAGATCGTTGGCGTCGATGGTGTCTTGGAGACGACCGAGTTCGTCGTTGAGCTTCTCGGACTCGGCGTCGTCGATATCGCCGCCGAGCAGGTCGCAGATTTCGTCGTAGCGGGCGAGAATGGCCTTGGAGCCTGCGACGCCTTCCTCGACGCACTGGATGACGGTTTTCGCGTTGTCGAGCGCGGGTTCCTGGGGCAGGTAGCCGGCGCGTGTGTTCTTGGCGACCTGACACTCGCCCATGAACTCCTTGTCGAGGCCCGCGAGGATTTTAAGAAGGGATGATTTTCCTGAGCCGTTGGCGCCGATGACGCCGATGTGTGCGCCGTGGAAGAACGAGAGGTTCACATCCTCGAGGATCGTCTTCCGCTCGTGTTGTTTGGTGACGCCGATGAGTGAAAATGCGTATTCGCCTGCCATATTGAATGGATGAGGTTGGTTTTTGTTTGGAATGTGTGCGTCCACGAGGACTCAACGGCGGTGAAGAATACCAGCGCTGATCGGCAAAGTCCAGCCGGACGTGGCCGCATTCACGCGCAAAACAACGGAGTTTTGGCTTGTTGCAGGCTATGTTTTTTTGCACCATTACCGCTTTCTTTCTTAGGAGGGTATCGTCATGGCGCAAAACATCGTGGAAAAAATCCTTTCGGCACATCGCGTTTCCGGAGAATTGGTCCCCGGCCGCGAGCTGGCGGTCCGCATCGACCAGACCCTCACGCAGGACGCGACGGGCACCATGGCCTATCTGCAGTTCGAGAGCATGGGCCTCGACCGCGTGAAGGCCGACCTCGCCGTCAGCTACGTCGACCACAACACGATCCAGGTCGGTTTCGAAAACGCGGACGACCACGCCTACCTCAAGAGTGTGGCGCAGCGCTATGGTGTGGTCTTTTCGCGCCCCGGCAACGGCATCTGCCACCAGCTCCACCTCGAGCGCTTCGGCAAGCCCGGCGCGACACTGCTGGGCAGCGATTCGCACACGCCCACGGGCGGCGGCATCGGCATGATCGCGATCGGCGCGGGCGGCATCGACGTGGCGGTGGCGATGGGCGGCGGGCCATTCTACCTCACGTGTCCGAAGGTGACGCTCGTGCGCCTGACCGGCGCGCTCACGCCGGGCGTCTCCGCCAAGGACGTGATCCTCAAGGTGCTTTCAGTCTACGGTACGCAGGGCAACGTGGGCCGCGTGCTCGAATACGGCGGCCCCGGTGTGGCGGGCCTCGGCGTGCCGGCGCGCGCGACCATCACCAACATGGGCGCCGAGCTGGGCGTGACGACGTCGGTCTTCCCGAGCGACGCCACGACGCGCGCGTTTCTCAAAGCCCAAGGCCGCGAGCAAGACTGGACCGAGCTGGTCGCCGACGAGGGCGCGGCCTACGACCGCGTGCTGGAGATCGACCTCGGCGCGCTGGAGCCGTTGGCCGCTTGTCCGCATTCGCCGGGCAACATCGCGACTATCGCATCGCTGGCGGGCAAGACGGTGAACCAGGTATTGATCGGTTCATGCACCAATTCGTCATACCGCGACCTCAAGACCGTGGCGCTGATGCTCCGCGGCAAGAAGGTCCACCCGTCGGTCGAGGTTGGCGTGGCACCGGGGTCTCGGCAGGTGGTGGCGATGCTCGCCCAAGAGGGGCTGCTCACCGATCTCGTGTCGGCGGGCGTGCGCATCCTCGAAAATGCCTGCGGCTTCTGCATCGGCAACCACATGTCGCCGGGCACGAACGCCGTGAGCCTGCGCACCAGCAACCGCAACTTCGAGGGTCGCTCGGGCACGCAGTCTGCGCAGGTTTTCCTCGTGAGTCCCGAGACGGCTGTCGCGGCCGCGCTGACGGGCGTTTTCACGGATCCGCGGACGATGGCGTGTTCGGCGGAGGTTGGGGAGCCGACGGCCTTCGGCATCGACGACAGCCTGTTCCTTTTCCGCGAGACGGCGGGCAGGGGCGTGCCGGGCACGGCGATCGTGCGAGGCCCGAACATCGGCCAAGTGCCGACGGGCAAGCCGCTCCCGGAAACGCTGGACGGCGCGGCGGTGATCAAAGTGGGTGACAAGATCACGACGGACCACATCATGCCGGCCGGCGCGCGGCTGAAGTACCGTTCCAACGTGCCGCAGTATGCGAAGTACGTCTTTGAGCATGTCGACCCTGAGTTTTACACGAACGCCTCGGCGAACCGCGACGCCGGCATTTTGAACGTGATCGTGGCGGGCGAAAGTTACGGGCAAGGCTCAAGCCGCGAGCATGCGGCGATGTGCCCCATGTATCTCGGCGTGAAGGCGCTCGTGGCGAAGGGCATCGAACGCATCCACTTGGCGAACCTGATCAATTTCGGCATCGTGCCCTTCACGTTCGCGAACCCGGCGGACTACGACGGCGTCGCCAAGGGCGACAAACTCGTGATCGAAGGGTTGCGCGCCGCAGTTTCCGGCAGCGGCCGCGCAACGGTCAAGAACGTCACCAAAGGCACTTCGTTCGAGGTCGTCACAACGCTCACCGAGCGTCAGAAGACGATCATCCTGAACGGTGGCCTGCTGGCGGCCGTGGCCGCAGGCGCCGTGTAGACGAAGGCGCGGAGAAAATGGCTCAGGATTCGGGAGTCGGGCAACTGACGACGAATCGTAACAAACGAAGCGGGGCACGCGGTTGCGCGCCCCGCTTTTCGTTTGGGCGGTGTTGTCACCGGCCTCAGCCGCGCAGCTTCGCAACGAATGCGGTCATGCGGTCCATGGCTTCCTTGAGCTGGTCCATGCCAGTGGCGTAGGCGCAGCGCAGAAAACCCGCTCCGCAGGAGCCAAAGGCGGTGCCCGGCACGCATGCCACGCTGCACTCGTTGAGCAGGCGCATGGCGAAGTCGTAGGAGGACAGCCCTGTGGCCTGCACGGACGGAAAGACGTAGAACGCACCGCGCGGCATGAAGCAGTCGAGCCCCATCTCGTTCAGCGACGAGACGATGAAGTTGCGCCGCTGATTGTAGGATTCGCGCATCTCCGCGATGTCGGCGTCGCCCTGCCGCAAGGCCTCGAGCCCGGCGGTTTGGCTGATCGACGACGCGCACATCATGCAGTACTGGTGAATCTTCATCATGGCGTCCGTGAGCGGGGCAGGCGCGCAGACGTAGCCGAGGCGAAAGCCGGTCATCGACCACGCCTTGGAAAAGCCATTGAGGAAGACCAACCGGTCGCGCAAACGAGGGATGGCGGCCATCGAGTGGCGTCCTCCCTCGTAGGTCAGTTCCGAGTAAACCTCGTCCGAGATCACGAGCAGGTCGTGGCGGATCGCGAAGTCGGCCAGCGCCTCGGTGTCGGCGCGGTCCAGCGTGGCCCCCGTGGGATTGTTCGGAAAGTTCAGCAGCAGGACTCGCGTGCGCGGCGTGACCTTTTTTTCGAGTTCCGCGACGGTGAGACGGAAGTCGTCCTTGCGAAACGTGTCGACCGCCACAGGCACGCCGTGGACCATGCGGATGAGCGGGGCATAGGCCACGAAGCAGGGTTCGTGGTAGAGCACCTCGTCGCCGGGTGAAAGCACCGCACGCAGAGCGACGTCGAGAGCCTCGCTGACGCCGACGGTCACGAGGACTTCGTGTCGCCAATCGTAGTCGGCTTGGAACGACTGGCGCATATACTCGGCCAGGGCCTGTCGCAGTTCGGGCGTGCCGAGGTTCGAGGTGTAGCGCGTGGCGCCGCGCTCGATCGAAGCGATCGCCTTCTCGCGGATGTGCCACGGGGTTTGGAAATCGGGCTCGCCGATGCCCAGCGAGATCACATCCTTGCGGCCGGCGACAATGTCGAAAAAGTCGCGGATGCCGGATTTGGGAATGTCGCGCAGGTGCGGGGCGATGAAGTTACGGACAGACTTGGAGACGGTCGTCATGGGGTTCGCTTTCCATCAGGACACCTTGGTCCTTGTAGGTTCTGAGCATGAAGTGGGTGGCCGTCGAGAGCACGCCGTCGAGCGGGGCGAGGCGGGCGCTGACGAAGTTGGCAAGTTCTTGGAGGCTCTTGCCTTTGACGAAGAGCAGGAGGTCGTAGCCGCCGGACATGAGAAACATGGACTCCACCTGCGGGAACTTGCTGATGCGCGACGCGATGCGGTCGAAGCCACCCTCGCGTTCGGGACGGATGCGCAACTCGATCACGGCGCGCACGTCGGTGGAGTCGAGGCGGTCGGTGTTCAACACGGCTTGGAAGCCGCGGATGACGCCCTCGTTTTGATAGGCCGCGATCCGCGCTCGGATGTCCGCCTCCGTGACCCCCAACTCTTTGGCAAGGATCGCATCGGGTTCGCGAGCATTTTTCTTCAACAGGTCTAGCAACGGATCCATATCGGGCCTCTCGGTTTAGCGGTCCTCCGCGTCCGCACGCGCGGGGCGGAGGATGAATTCAAGAAACGGGCGACAGTTTAGCGCAAAAGGCGCGACCGATGCAAAGGTTTACCGTTCTCGATGCGCTGGCATCACCTCCGAGTTCTGAACCCCGAACCCTGTTCCCTGAATGCGATTGCCGATTGATGATTGGCGACTAGCGAATGGAGGGGCGGACGCGGCGGGTGGCGACGGCTTCGCGGGGGTCTTCGGGCCAGTAGTGCTTGGGGTAGCGGCCGCGCAGGTCTTTGCGAACGTAGGCGTAGCCTGATGCCCAGAAGCTTTCGAGGTCGCGCGTAACCTGCACGGGGCGCTGCGCCGGCGAAAGCAGGTGCATGACAACGGGCACGCGGCCGCCGGCGATTCGCGGCGTTTGCGCGAGGCCGAAGACTTCCTGGATGCGCACTTCCAGATAGGGCTCGTCTTGGTCGTAGCGCACTTGGATGTTCGAGCCGCTCGGCACGGGCAGGTGGGTGGGCGCGAGTTCGTCGAGCAGGCGACGGGAACAGCCGCAGGCGTCGAGACGGCTCAGCAGGATCGATGTCAGGTCGAGATTTTGGACGTGGGCCCAGCGCGTGACGCCGTCGCAGAAGGGCGCGAGCCAACTGTCGAGGTCGGCGAGCAGGGCGGCGTCGGAAAGGTCGGGCCAGGTCTGTTCGGGCAGGGCGCGGCGCAGGAAACAGACGCGGCCTTGGAGGGCGCGCGCGGATTTGGTCCACGGCAGTTGGTCGACGCCTTTTTGGCGGATGCCGTCGAAGAGCGCGGCGCGGAGGGCCTCGGGATCGGGCGCGGCCTGGCCGCCCTCGCGGACGACGATGGCGCCGAGGCAGAGCCGGTTGACGGCCTGCACGGACTCGGCGCGTTTGTCCCACGAGACGGTGGCGCGGTTTTCGTATTCGGCACCGAAGGCGTCGTCGAGTTCCTCGCGGGTGAGGGGGGCGGCGAGGCGGATCTTGGCGTCGGTGTCGGCGTCTTGGAGTTCGGCGGCGACGAGCCACTCTTCGCGGGCGAGGTGTTCGGCGGTGTCGAGCGTGGCGCCGCGGCCGGAGCGGAGGAGGAAGTGGCCGGCGGCGTCGCGGCGGCGGGCGATGCGGTCGGGGAAGGCCCAGGCGAGGAGGAGACCTTCGGAGAGCCGGGCGCGGTCGTCGGACGGGTAGGCGTGGCCCCAGCGGCGGGCGAGTTCGCGGACGCGGCGGGAGAAGTCGTCGCGGGCGGAATCGTCGAGCCGGTCGAGGAGTCGCCGGGCGTCGGTCTCGCGGCGGAGGGCGGAGTCGGCGGCGGCCTCGGTGAGCGCAGCGGCGAGCAGGCAGGCGCGTTGGGCGCAGCCGGCCGCGGCGGCTTCGAGGATCATGTGGGCGAGGCGCGGGTGGACGGGGAGTTTGGCCATGGCGCGGCCGCGGGGGGTGATGGCGGGAGGGGCTTGGTGCGCCAAACCCGTGCCGAGGGCGCCGAGTTCTTGGAGGAGGGCGGTGGCGTGGCGCCAGGCGGCGTCGGGGGGCGGGGTAAGCCAGGGAAGGCCGTCGCGGGCGGCGGAACCCCATTCGGCGCACTGGAGGACGGTGGGGGCGAGGTCGGCGTCGTAGATTTCGGGGAGGGACTCGGCGGCGAGCCGGGCGTCGGTGGCGTCGTCCCAGAGGCGGTAGCAGACGCCGGGACCGAGGCGTCCGGCGCGGCCCCGGCGCTGGTCGGCGCGGTCGCGGGTGATGCGGAGGGTTTCGAGGCGCGACATGCCGGTGGCGGGCGAGAAGCGCGGGACGCGCATCCAGCCGGTGTCGACGACGACGCGGATGCCCTCGATGGTGAGGGATGACTCGGCGATGGAGGTGGCGAGCACGACCTTGCGGCGGCCGGAGGCGGGCGGCGCGACGGCGGCGTCCTGCTCCTCGCGCGGGAGCGCGCCGTAGAGCGGGTGGAGGGAGACGCCGGGCGGGAGGGGCGCGTCGCGCAGGCGTTCGAGGGTGCGGCGGATTTCGCCTTCGCCGGGGAGGAAGACGAGGACGCTGCCGGGCTCTTCGGCGAGGGCGCGGCGGACGGCGTCGGCGGCGACGGCGGGGAGGGGTGCGGCGGGCAGCCGGTTGAGGAGCTTGGTTTCGACTGGGAAAAGGCGGGCGTCGGCGGTGTGGATGTCGGCGTCGCCGAGGCGGGCGGCGACGGGGCCGGTCTGGAGGGTGGCGGACATCACGACGAGGCGGAGGTCGGGGCGGAGGGCACCGCGGACGTCGAGGGCGAGGGCGAGGCCGGTGTCGGCGGCGAGGCTGCGCTCGTGGAACTCGTCGAAGATGACGAGGCCGGTGTCGGACAGCTCGGGGTCGTTCAGGAGCCGCTGGGTGAGAAGGCCTTCGGTGAGGATTTCGATGCGCGTCTGCGGACCGGCCTGGCGATCGAGGCGGATGTGGTAGCCGACGGTCTGACCGACGGCCTCGCCGCGCTGGCGGGCCATGTAGGCGGCGGCGGCGCGGGCGGCGAGGCGGCGGGGTTCGAGCATCAGGATCTTGCGGCCGCAGAGCCACGGGGCGTCGAGTAGGAATGGTGCGACGCGGGTCGTCTTGCCGGAGCCGGGCGGCGCCTGGAGCACGACCGTCCGGTTGGCGGCGAGGGAAGCGGCAAGGGCCGGCAGGACGGTGTCGACAGGAAAATTCATTCGCCTTCGCGCAGAGGGCCGTGCTTCTTGACGTCCTTCATGGGAATGGTCTGGCTGATGCCCGGCGCGGTTTCAATGCGGATGCCTTCTTCGTTCTGGAATTCGAGGACGCCTTTGTAATAGGAGCGGGTGGTGGTGACTTCGTAGTTCGGGATGAACTGGCGGACGAGCTTGAACTGAAGCGCGAGGGTTTCGCCGCGCTTGACGTCGACCATGCGCTTCTGGGTGGCGTAACCCTTGCGGAAGATTTCGACTTGACGCTGGCCTTCGAGCACGTCCTCGATCGAGTAGGGTTCGGAGACGGCGGTGGTGTCGGACCTGCGGGCGAAGGTGATTCCGACCTTTTTGCCGTCGATGAGGACGGTGGCACCGGCTGGGGCGGTGGCGATTTCGAGGCGGCCGGTGTTGCGGGTGAGGCGGAACTCTTCGGTTACGGAAGCGCCTTTCTCGATGGCGACGTTGCGGGCCATGGGTTCGTGGCCGGGCTTCTCGACGCGCACGCGGTAGGTCCCCGGCTGGGCGTTCGCGAGGTCGTAGGGGGCTTCGCCCTTGAACTCGTCGTTGACGTAGACGCGGGCACCGTCGGGAATGGAGACGACGCGCAGGGTGCCGGGCAGCGGTTTGAGCGTGGCCTCGATCTTTTGGACTTCGCCTGCGGCGAGCGACACGGACTGCGACTGCGGCTGGAAGCCGTCGGTCTTGACCTCAACCGTGACGGACCCTCCGGGGATGCGGTCGACGCGGCAGGGCGTGCGCCCGCGGGAGATGCCGTTGACGAACACTTCCGCGCCGGAGGGGTTGGAGGAAACGTCGAGCGTTCCCGAGTCGGACATGAGGACGACGTCCTGTTTGACAGGCGTGCGGCCTTCGATGGTCACGTCGACCTCTTTTGTTTGGTAGCCGGGGGACGAGACGGTGAGCCGATGGGGGCCGGATTCTAGTGTCGTGACGAGCAGAGGCGTGGTGCCGAGCGAAACACCTTTCAGGGAAACGTCGCTGCCCGACGGCGTGCTTGTGACTAAAAGGATGCCGGTGAGGGGGGCGAGCGTGAGGGAGACGGTTTTGCAAACGCCTTGTTCGAGGGCGACGGTTTCGAAGGCGTCGCGGTAATTGGTTTTGATGACCTGGACGAGGTGGGACCCCGAAGCCAAATCGGTGAGGACGAGCAGGGTTGCGCCGCGGTCCTTGTTGTCCACGCGGACGAGGGCGCCCGACGGCTGAGAGGCCACGTCCAAGCGTGTGGTTGGCTCCTTGTCTTTGGCGCAGAGGCCAAGGCCGAGCAATGCGGTGCAAAGCGAGACGAGAACTGTGCGTGTCATAGGGGTCTACCTTGTATAACGGAAATGGGTTGGCTTAGCGGTGGCTTTTTTTGAGGCGCGACTCGACATCGACGAGTTGGCGGGTGGCTTCCTTGTTGCGTGAATCACTGCGTTCGGGGATCATCTCGCAGAGGATGTGCAATTCGCGCGCAGCGTTGGCCCAGTCGGAGAGGTTCATCGCGCGATTGGCGCGGAAACGCTGTTCCTTGTAGCGGTTCTCGAGTTCGCTCTGTGCAGCCTCGAAACCGTCGATGATGGAGGCGTAGAAGTCGGGCTTCGGGTTGACGGTGTCGAGATAAAAGACCGCCTCTTGGTAGGCGCGGATCGCGTCGAACAGGTTCCCGTATTTGACGTCGCGCTCGTCGTATTTTTTGGTGGCCACGCTCAGCGTGTCGCGGGCCAGAGCGGTGAGTTTGTCGGCGGAGAACTGAATGGCCCAGATGCCGAGTTCGTTCTTGCTGAAGGTCTCGAGCTTTTCGCGGAGCGTGCGGAAGTTTTCGGGTTCGAGACGGTTGGAGATTTGGCAGGTGTGGGCCTTTTTGCCGATGACGCACGTGAGAGTCCACTCGTTTAAGGTGTTGGGCTTGGCGGCGAAACCCACATAGGACTTGTCGAGCGCGAAGAAACCGCTGGACTCGATGTCTCGCGACAAGTCGCCGAGAAGGGCGGGATCCACGGCCTTTTCCTTCCGCACATGGCGGTCCTTGGCGGACAAATCGTCGATCTTGACGGCCAAGACGCCGCCGGGCGAGATCGTCATTTCGTATCGGAAGATGCCGTCGGTGCTGGCCTCGATTTTCTCGTAATACACCACGGGCGACTTGTCCGCTTCGATCGTCTGCGGACGCGCGACGTTCTTTGATCTGGCGGCGTTCGACGGCGCGAGGATCAACGTTGCGCCGGTGACGAGCACGAGCAGGGCCGCCAGCGACCACAGGATCGGGCGCAGGATGGGCTTGTGGGCACCGGCGGTCGCGTCTTCGTCCTTGCCGAAACCGAGGTCGATGACGACGTCGGCTGCGGCCGCCGCCGACGCGGCCGTCCCGTCGGTGGAAGCAGCCTCTTCCGTGCGTGCCACGCGCAGAGATGATTCGCCGACCGAAACGACGTCGTTGTATTGGAGTCGTTGTTCGTTGACGGCGGTTCCATTGACGAGCGTTTGGTTGGCGCTGGCGAGGTCGATGACCCAGAGTTCCTCGCCGCGCAACTCGAAGCGGCAGTGGCTGCGCGAAAGCAAGAGATCGCTGATGGCGATGTCGCATTGGCTGGACCGGCCCAGCTTGAGTCCGGCGGAGGAAACCGGGAAGCGGCGCCCCGCGAGGGGACCTTGATCGACCACAAGGGTGTAGGTGGAGGTGCTCATAGAGTTAGAAGAGATTCGACATCGTTTGACGCAGAATGGGCGCGAGCAGGATGATGAAAACGGCGGGAAAGATGAAAAGCATCAGGGGCCCGAGCATTTTGACGGGAGCTTCATTGGCCAGCTTTTCGGCGCGGTCGAAACGACGAGAGCGCATCTGGTCGGACTGGATGCGGAGGATGGCACCGATGCTCACGCCGAGTTCGTCGGCTTGGATGAGGGCGTTGGCGACGGAACGGAGGTCGGGGAGGTCGACGCGTTGGGCCATGTTGCGCAGCGCTACGCGACGGGGCACGCCCACTTGTATTTCGCGGGTCATGCGGATGAGTTCCTCGTTGAGCGGATCAAGCTTCCGGCGTTCGCAGTTGCGCTGCAGGGCGCTCATGAAATCCATTCCCGCCTCGACGGAGAGCGTCAGCAGGTCGAGCACGAACGGGAGGGCGCGCTGGATGGCCGAATGGCGGGCGCGGAGGCTTCGCCGCAACCAGAGCAAGGGATAGTAATAGAACAGCACGATGCCGAAGACGAGGGCCAGCGCCAGATTCTCGGCCAGGGCCGAATGGGGGGCAAAAGCCGCGACGACGCGCAAGAAGGCGAACCAGAACGCGCCGCAGACGAGGGGCATGAGGATTTTGACGGCCGAGAACTCGCGTCCGTTCAACAGGCCTTCGAAACCGGACGCGACCAACTGGCGGTCGGCAGTCTCCTGCGCCTTGGTGAACGAAGGATGTTTGACGAGGCCATCGAGATTGGGAGCGAAAGGCAGAAGCAGACGGAAAATCAGCGGAAGCTTGCGCTCCTGCCGTCGGCCGTCCGCCAGCGTCACGTAGGTGATCTGGCTGGCAATGTTGAGGCAGTACCAAGCGAGTCCGGCGGCGCACAAGGACCAAGCCAGTAAGCTCACATTTTGCAGCAGGGCGGTCATGGCATTCCCTCGCTTGGAGCGGCACCACGCCACTCCCCTCCTTTCATTCATTCATTATGGCGTTTTCTTTCCTGCTTGTCACGGCTGAAGAACGCCGGGCTTGGGATCGGCTTGGGGATTGCCCAATTTTCAAGGGACGTTTCGCCGACAATCGAAGTGTGCTACACTGTCAGAATGTCAATCGAGTTGGTTTTCTTGGGTACGGGGACGTCGGTGGGCGTGCCCATGATCGGCTGCCGTTGTCCGGTCTGCACGTCGAAGGATACCCGCAACACGCGGCGACGGACGAGTCTGTATGTACAGACGGAGAAAACGGCCGTCGTGCTCGATACGCCGCCGGATTTCCGGCAGCAGGCGCTGGATTACGGTGTGGAGCGGGTGGATGCGGTGGTGTTCACGCACGCGCACGCCGACCATATTTTCGGGTTCGACGACATCCGACGCTTCAACACGATCCAGGACTGCGTGATTCCCGCCTACGCCGTCGCCGAGACGCTGGCCGATGTGAAGCGCGTGTTCAACTATATCGGCAACACGCCGTCGCCGCAGGGGCTCTATCGGCCGCTGGTCGATTTCATTGAGGTCGTCGGGCCGTTCGCGGTGGGAGATCTGCGGCTGACGCCGCTCGAGGTGCAACACGGCAAACGGATGACGGGGTATCTGTTGGAAAACGGCGGACGCAGGGTCGGCTATGTGCCCGACTGCCACGCCATGCCTGCTGAGACGGTCGAGCGGCTGCGCGGGGTCGACGTGATGATTCTGGACGCGCTCCGCTACCGGCCGCATCCCACGCACATTTGCGTGCAAGAAAGCTTGGACCTTTTGGCGCGGATCGGTGCCGACCGTTCGTATCTCATCCATTTGTGCCACGACGTGGACCACGCCCGGCTCGAATCCGAGCTGCCGCCGGGGGTGCAGGTCAGTTATGACGGTTTGCGCGTACGTCTAACATGACACGGTTCTCTGTTTTTGGTACGTTGGTGCCACGGACTCGACGGGTGGCACCCGCGCGGACAGGAAGGTAAGAGGTTGGCGTATGACGAAGATGCGATTGATGTCGGTGCTTTTGTGGGCTTGCTTTGCGCATGTCGCCGGTGCCCAGCAATTGGAAGTGAACTTGACGTTGGCCTATACCACGTTCATCACTGGCGAGCCCGTGTTGGCTCAGTTCGACATGGTGAACGCGACGCGCGAGTATGTGCGGGTGGGGGAGGGACAGCCTGATTCGGCGTTCGTCGAAATTACGCGCGGTGGCCAGTACAACGAGCTGCCGGCGACGCGGGCCGATCTGATCACGGGCCCTTTCGAGGTCAAGCCGGGGCAGTCTCTCCAACGGCGGGCGGAACTGGACAAATGGTTTTCCGTGGTTGAGGAAGGGCGTTACATGGCCCGTCTGGTCGTCGTTCACGGCGGTATGCGATACGAGTCGCAGCGGAGGAGTTTCGACGTGGTTCCCGGCATCCACATGAAGGACGGCGTCCAAATGTTCGTCAATCGCACCCAGTTGCGGCGGATGTTCAAAGTGGTCCACTGGAACCGCAATCAGACGGATCAGTTGTTTCTGCGAATCGAGGACGAGCCCGGGGGCAAGGTTTGGGATACGATTGCTCTGGGCGTCATGCTGCGGTCGGTCGATCCCAAGTTGGACATCGCGCCCAACGGCGAGGTGACCGTGGTGCAGCGCGCGACGCAGGACGCGTTCATTCGGACGGTTGTTTGGTCGCTGCCCGACAGCGTCGAGGTGGCCGAGCGCAACCAGTTGCTCGATCCCGAGATTTCGGCGACTCGCCGGGTGCGGGCGCTGTACGGCGAGCCGTCGTCGGCCGAGGACAAGAAGAAAGAAAAGAAGGCGTGGTGGAAATTTTGGTGAGGAGTGGCCGCGATGAACGATGGACGAATGGGGCGAATCGGTGTCGGCGTGTGCCTTGCGGCGTCGGCCACGTGGTTTCTGTGCGGGTGTGCGGCGCTGCGGGGCGGTGACCGCGCGGCGAAGGAGGCCAATCCTCCCGATCGCTCGGCGGCGCTGTCGGACGACGAGGCCGCTTACGATGATCTCGCCGTGCTCACGGAGGCGATGCTGTTGGTCCAACGGCAGTATGTGGAAGAAAAACCGTTCCGAGACGTCGTGTATGGTGCGGTGGACGGCATGCTTTCTAAGTTGGATCCGAACAGTTCGTTTCTGCCGCCTCGGCCGCTTGCGAGCCTTGAAGAGGAGACGCGCGGCAGCTTCGGCGGCATCGGTGTCAGCGTGGGGATCGAGCGGGGCGGCGTCAAAGTCATCGCGCCGATCGAGGACTCCCCCGCGTTCAAGGCTGGCATCCATTCCGGCGACACGATCACGGCGGTGGACGGCAAGCGGCTGGAGGGCGTGTCGGTCGCCGAGGCCGTGAAGGCGATGCGCGGTGAAAAAGGCACGCCCGTGAAGGTGACGGTCGAACGTCCGGATGGCGAGAAGGTGGATGTTTCGCTCGTGCGGGACGACATTCGGGTCGCGGCGGTCAAGGGTGTGAGCCCGCTGGGCGACGGCGTCGGCTACCTGCGGATCACGCAGTTCAGCGAGCCCGCCGCGGCCGATTTCGCACAAGCGCTGGTGTCGCTCGAAAAAGACCGCATCACTTCGCTGATCATCGATCTTCGCGACAATCCCGGTGGATTGTTGGCCTCTGCGGTCGGCGTGGCCGAACAGGTCTTGCCGAAGGGCGATGAGATCGTGACCGTACGAGGGCGCGACGGGGTGACCGCTCAGCAGCGGTTCGTATCCGGTTCCTGCGCGCACCGCAACACCGACGTGCAGATCGCCGTGCTGGTGAACGGGGGAAGCGCGAGCGCCTCGGAAATTCTGGCGGGAGCCCTGCAAGCTCATCGCCGGGCGGTTCTGGTGGGCGAGCAAACCTATGGAAAGGCTTCGGTCCAGAGCGTGATCAAGTTGGCGCTGAGACCGGACTGCGCGGTGCGCTTGACCACGGGCTATTACTATACCCCGGACGGTAAGATGATCCACGGGACGGGGATTGTTCCCGATGTCGTTGTGCCGGTGTCGAAGGCCGAGTGGCGGAAGGCGCAGATGAAGCGTCTCTACGACGAGGTTCCGGAATCGTCCGGCGGAGGTATGCAGAATCTCATGTCGGCCGTCAAGGATGTGCAACTGGAGCGGGCCAAAGAGGTTCTCAAGGGCGCGCGGATATTGAACAAGGGCTGAGCCCGGAACGGACGGAAGCAGTCGTGATCGTGTTGGGAATTGAAACGTCGTGCGACGAGTCGGCGGCCGCCGTGGTGGAGGACGGGCGGAGGGTGTTGTCGAGCGTTGTCTACAGCCAGATCCCTCTCCACCAACCGTATGGCGGGGTGGTTCCCGAGATCGCTTCGCGGAGCCACGTCGAGAAAATCGGTGGCGTTGTGCGCGAGGCGGTGCGTAGCGCGTTCGCCGACGGCGCGGCGTCGGATGGCTTCGACCCCGCGTGGTGGAGTCGGATCGATGCCGTGGCTGTCACGTACGGCCCCGGTTTGGCGAGTTCGCTGATCGTCGGTCTTTCGGCGGCCAAGGGATTGGCGCTCCGTTTGGCCAAGCCCTTGATTGGGATCAATCACCTCGAAGGCCACATCCACTCGGTTTTTCTTTCGCCGGGGGCTCCCTCGCCCGGCGAGACGATTCCCCTGTTGGCGTTGGTGGTGTCCGGTGGGCATTCTTGTTGGGTCGACGTGGATGCACCGGGCTCGTACCGCGTGATCGGCCAGACCCTCGACGACGCGGCGGGCGAAGCGTTCGACAAGGCGGCGAAACTGTTGGGACTCGGTTATCCGGGAGGACCTGCGATTGACCGCGTGGCTCGCCAAGCGGCGCGGTCGGATGCCATCGCGTTCCCCAAGGGACGTCCGCGTGCCGATAATCCCGCATTGGGTGGGCTCAGTGCCGATCTGTGCGTGAGTTTCAGTGGATTGAAGACGTCTCTCATGTATTGGCTACGCGAACACTCGCCCAAGTCGGATGCCGAAGTCGCGGAAGTGGCGGCGGCTTATCAAGAGTCAATCGTGGAGGCGTTGGCGCAGCGATGCGCCGTTGCGCTCGGTCGGAGACGTTATCGCGCGCTGGCTGTCGGCGGCGGGGTTTCGCTCAACCGACTTCTAAGGGAAAGGCTCGAACGGGTCGCCGTTCGGGCCAACGTTCCTCTTTTGCTGGCGGAACCCCGCTTCTGCGGCGACAACGCCGCCATGATCGCGGGATTGGCCGGAACGGGAGGCGGCGTGCGGGGCGATGCGGCCCTGCGGTTGGACGTCGTTCCTGCGCTGGAGGTCGGTGGACGATAAGAGGTTGTTCTTCGCTTGCGAGTTTGAGCGAAAACAGTTAAATTAAAGACAAGTTTCAAAATGGCTGGGCGTGTCCACAAGGATGCGTGTGCAGTTGACAGGTGTGAAATGACGACAGAAGTGAATGCGGCCTCCCGCGAAAAACGCAAGCACGATGTGGTTCTGATGTTGGTTTTGGGCGCGTTGGCCGCCGTGGTTTATGGAATGACGTTGGCGCGGACCGTATATCCAGGCGAGTCTGCGGCTCTGATGGCGGTCTACAGCGGTATCGAACCGTTGCAGATACCCGTCCATCCCATTTGGGGCACGATCGTCTCGTGGCTGTGTTCGCTTTCATTTTGGACGCTTCCGCTTCGTTTGAATTTGTTCAGCGCTTTTTGTTCGGTGGTTTCGGTGGTGCTGATGTACCGCTTGATGTCGTATTTGATCCACGACACGATCATTGAGGAGTACTCCATCGAGTATGCGCCCAAGGTTGCTGTTGTGGGCGGCGCTGTGGCCGCCCTTGCGTTTCTTTTTGCCGTTCCCGTATGGCAGGCGGCGACTCGCCTGCAGTATCAGAGTTTCGACCTGATGCTCTTGCTGGTGACGGCGAATCTGCTGGTCTCGTACGCTGTGTCCCGGTGGCGTTTTTTCCTCGTGCTCGCGGCGGTTCTTTACGGTGCCGGCATCGTGGAGGCTTCGTCTTTTATCGCGTTCGGACCGCCCCTGCTGGCGTTTTTGGTCTACGTGCTTTGGAAACGCGGCGAATTGAGCTTGTCCCGCGTGTCGTGGCTGGGCGTGCTGGCGATTCTCGGCATGGGGTTGTATTTCGTTTTCGCGAAACGGTTTCTTGCCGCGTCGGCCAGCGGGATGCTCGGTTACCACAGCGTCATGGATGTGTTGATCGCCGTATGGAAGGATCAGCTTCGGCAGTTGAAGACGGGGCTTCCTCGGGTCGGATGGTTGGTCCTGTTGCTGATGAGCGTGGTGCCGTGGCTGGCGGCCGGATTCGCCTCTTTCCGCGCCCTGAACAATGAGCGCTCGTGGAGTCAGTACATTCTGCACATCACGTTGACCGTGATCGTCGTGCTGGGGCTGACCCGGGTGGCGATTTCGCCGTGGGAAATAGTGAAGCCGTTGGGCCGTCTTCCGGTCTATTCGTACGGCATGTTGGCAATGGTGGCCGGGTATTTGGCGGCCTACTGGTACCTGCTGATGAAGGGGTCGCGGCCGAAGCGTGGATTCGAGACGTCGGTGTTGACCAAAGAGGTCGGCGACTGGCTGGGATTGCTGCTCACCTACCCGCTCTTCGCGATCGTTTTCTTCGCGGCGATTGTCAACGTCTTCGAATGCAGGGGATCGCGCGGCGCTTTCGCCGACCGTTGCGCCAAAGAAATTCTGGACCGGATGGGGGGGCGCACGTGGTTGGTCACCGACGGCATGCTCGATACACATCTTCAGGTCATGGCGCGCGAACGGGGTGTCGAATTGAATTTGCTCTGCCTTCAGAAAGATATGAGCCCGTTCTATCTCAAGTCGATGGCGCAACTGATCGAAGCCAAAAAACTGTTTGCCCCGGCGGAAATGCAGCGGATGAAAAGCACGCTGGATTTGGGCGTGCTTCCCTTCATCCAAGACTGGTTCGCCATGGATCCGCAGATCGAGAAGAAGGTCGCCGTTTTCGGCGTTCCGGATTTCTGGTACACCGCGGGCATGACCCCCGTCCCCGATTTCTTGTTTTTCTCCGGTTGTCGCGACATCACGGTTTTCAAGGGCCGTCCGCTCTTGGCCGAGTATACGGCATTCTGGAACGCGATGGAAAAGGTGCTGCCGCGCGACAAGGCGCCGACGGACGACCCCACGATGCGCCTGCGCGCCGCTTTGCGCCGCCACATGGGTTTTGTTGCCAACAACCTGGGCGTGCTGCTTGAGGACTTGGGCAACGACAACGACGCGTTTGCCGTCTACAACACCGTTCACAGCCGGTTGGACCCCGACAACATTTCGTCACTTTTCAACCGGTTCGAAATGGCGCGGCGCGGCGCGTCGGCCGCAAGCGCCAGCAAAGAGCTGATCGAGCGTGAACTCAACGATTTTGTGAAAAACCTGAAGCAGAAGTATCCCCTTTGGTCGCTGTCGCGCTATTATGGCTACGTGCGCTCGCCGAAGATTTTCGCGCGGCTCGGATGGGGCTGGGCGCTGTCCGGCCAGACCGGTGCCGCCTTGGCAGGCATGAAGCGCGCCATCAATCTGTTGCCGTCCGATCAGCGCGAAGGGGCCATGCAGACCATGGCGGCGGTCTACAGCCTGGCCGATGACCGCAATAAGACTGAGGCCGTCTATCAGGACATCATCAAGAGCGATCCGAACAATCGCACGGCCATGCTGGGGTTGGTGCGCTTGGCCGTCAAAGAGGGCGCGATCGAGAAAGCCAAGTCGTGGTTGGAAAAAGCGGCGAAATCCGACGACAAGCGCGGTGCCTTGGGCGTCGAGTGGGCGGTCATCCACTTGATGAACAACGATATTCCCCGCGCGCGTTTGGCGTTGCAGGAAACGACCGATCTTCAGCCCAAGAACCTTCAGGCGTGGGCCATGCTGGCGCTCGTCCAGATGCAGCAGAACGAAATTCAGGACGTCGAAAAAATCATTCTGCCGAAAATGGAGAGCACCGCGGGCACGGTCGACGACTACTTTGTCCAAATTACGCGGGCGCAGTTGTGGTTGAAGAAGGGCAGCGATTTGAGCGCCAAAAAGACGGCGCGCGAGGCGTTCATTCGCGCATCCATGTTGCGGCCTGACATGGTGGGCGTCAAAGACATGATCTTGCAGTTGGATATTGCCATGAACGATCAAGCCGGTGCCGAGCTGCACGCGCGGCAGGTGTTGCGCAACAACCGCAAGCACGCCTTGGCGAACTACGTGATGGGGTCCCTGCGGCTTCAGGAGGGGGCCTACGGCGAGGCGGAGGACTTCTTGCGGCGAAGCGTGGACACGAACCCGAGCGCGGCGGCGCTGAACGACCTCGCCGAGGTGTTGCGGCGAATCCGCAAGCTTGACGAAGCGGAGAAATACGTGCGGCAGGCTCTGAAATTGAGCCCGGATCTCTATGTCGCGTGGGAGACCTTGGCGTCGACGCTTCTCGAGGAGAACAAGGACTTCGATGAGGCCGAGCATGCCGTCCGCAAGGCCCTCGAACTCTACAAGGACGATTTGCGCGTCAACCTCACGTTGGCCCGAATCCAACTCAAGCGGGGCGATGTGGAACTGGCGCGCGGAACGATTCGCAAACTCAAGAGTCGGCAAAGCGAATTGATGCCGTACGACCAAGAGGTGTTGGACAAGTTGTCGGAACAAGTCGGCATGGCCAAGAAGAAGTGAGCGGAACCGGGCGGACTGCGACGGCGATGTGTGAAGGGCGGACTGCCGCTGAACGGCAATCCGCCTTTTTTTGTACGTGTCCCGCTTCGGTCTATATGACGACTCTGTCATGGTTCCGCCACTTCCCGTGTCATTGAGGTTTGGTTCACTATCATCATCAAAGAACGCATGAAAGCGCGTTTTGGCGGATCTGGTGAAAGAGAGGGAAGGAGTTCAATCATGAAGACGAATCGTGTGCTGGTTGCGATGTTGGGCGCGACGCTGTTGAGCGGCGTGGTGCTCGCACAGGCGGACGAGGCGCAAGGTCCCGACAATGGTGATGGCCCCGGTTTCCGGCCCATGTGCAGATGCGGCGGAAACGGTGCCGGACCGATGATGGATGGCTGCGGCACTCGGGGTGCGATGGGGGGGGCTCAGATGAGGTGCCCGCAGATGGGCGGTATGCAAATGCGGGGCCCTCGGATGGCGGCTCGTGGCGGTTTCGGATGCGAGGGTTCCTGTGGACCGGCGCGGCTTCCCGACCCCAAGGCGCTCAAGGAGGCGGGGGCGACTGATCAACAGATCGAATCGCTCAAGAAATTTGAGGACGAACGGCAGATCAAGCAGGTTGATCTGAAGGCCGCCGTCGAGAAGGCTGAACTGACTTTCGGCCAACTCATGAAAAATGAGGCGGCCGACGAGGCGGTGGCTCTCAAGGCGGCCGAGGCCCTGAGCCAGGCTCGTGCCGAGGCCTTCAAAGCCGATATTTCCGCGCAGTTGAAAGTCCGGACGATCTTGGGCACGGACGTTCTGAAAAAACTGCACGAAATGCGTTCGGCGGATGTCGCGAAGCGTTGCCGGGGCGACGGTTCGGATGGCGGCTGTCCCCGTATGGGCAGACAAGCAGCCCCCGACCAGGCGCAGGCGCGCGAGCCGCGCGCACAGCCGCCGCCGAAAGAGTAAGGGCCGCACGAGATTGCCGGCTGGACGGGCCGTCCCGCGAGGGGGCGGCCCGTTTTGTGTCGCTATCCGATGTCGATGACAGTTCTGTAAATGCCAACGCGCCTGCCGCGCTGAAGAAATTGGACAAAAACGGCGACGGCAAATTGACGCGCGATGAAATCATGCCGCGCCCCGCCGCAGGGCGATGGCAAAGGCAGACAGAACGGACGGGGCGGAGACAGAACGCCTCCTTCCGAATGACCGCGCAAAATATTCGCGCGAAATTTTTTTGTATTCGTCTGCGCTTGACCGAAGCCTGAAGTTTCCCTACACTTCCACCATGGCCGACGGTGGTGCATGGTTTAGTGAGGAGGAATTGTAACCGTCGCGTCTGGAAAACGGCGGACCGGCGCGGCCGAGCGTCGGGCGTCTATGACATCAACACGCGGGAGGAAGATAAATGAATACGCCGGTCAGTCAGCTCCTGATGCAAAAGGGACGCGCCGTGGTGACGATTTCACCTCAAGCCTCGGTTTTCGAGGCCATTCAGTTGATGGACGCAAAAAATATCGGTTCGCTTCTCGTGCTGAACGGGCGTGGCAAGATCGCCGGCATTTTGTCGGAACGAGACTGTTTCCGCAAGGCGGTCTTGCTGGACAAGTCGCCGCATGATGTGCCGGTCAAATCGGCGATGACTAAAAAAGTGATCTATGCGTCGCCCGAGACGACGGTGGACGAGTGCATGGCGTTGATGTCGGAAAAGTGCATTCGCCATCTCCCCGTGATCGACACCCACGAATGCGTGCAGGGCATCATTTCGATCGGCGATCTGGTCAAATTCGTGGCCTCCGAACAGGACACGATCATTCGAAATCTCGAGAAATATATCGAGGGTTCGCTCTAATCCGAAACGCAGGACGGAACCTTTCACAATGCCGCGGCATGCCGCCGCGGTCCTTGTGGATGGCCTCGGTGAGTACGCCTTCGCGCGATTCGAAGGCAGTCTGGAGCTTCGCATGACTTCTCAATCCGCGACCGGAGCGTGCGGTTGCACCTGCGGGTGCGAACCGTCGGAGGCTGATCTGTATGCGCGTCTCGACGACGTGATCGCCGATTATCGGGAAAAGCCTGGCGGGCTGATACCGGCTCTGCAAATTGCGCAGTCGATCTTCGGCTATCTGCCTGAACCGGCGATCCGGCGGGTCGCCGACGGATTCGGGAAGAGCGTTAGCGAAGTGACCGGCGTGGTGTCCTTCTATTCGTTTTTCACGACGCATCCGCGTGGTCGTTTTCTGGTCCGCGTCTGCCTCGGAACGGCGTGCTACGTGCGCGGAGGCAAGGAAGTCTTGGAGGCGTTCAAAAAGAAACTGGGAATCGAGGTGGGCGAAACGACGCCGGATCGGCTGTTTTCGCTCGAAGTTGGGCGGTGCTTCGGGGCCTGCGGAATGGCACCCGTGGTGATGGTCAACGACACGGTGTATCAGCGCGTTAAGCCGGCCCGCATCGGCGAGATGGTCGCCCAACTCGCGTCCGGCGCCGCCGCCGGAGGAAAGGAGCAACCATGAGCGCGACAACCGTCCGTCTGATCGGAAGTGTAGCGGAACTCGATGCGTTCCGGACACGCCTGCGCGCCGAGTCGCCGTGCGCGCGGTGCCAAGGCACGCGCCAGATTCTCGTTTGCTTCGGCGGCAGTTGCCTCGCCTCCGGGGCGAAGGAGGTCCGCGACGCGCTGCGCGAGGCACTGGCGGCCGAGGGCCTCGCCGACGAAGTCGCCTTGGTGGAGACGGGGTGCATGGGGCCCTGCGTGGTCGGTCCGGTGGTGTTGGTCGGCGAGGACCGGACGTTCTATCAGGGTGTGAAGCCGACCGATGCGTCCGACATCGTGCGTCAGCATGTCGTGGGTGGGCGGCGCGTGGAGCGCCTGCTGGTGCATGACGCGGCGGGGGCCGCGCCGGCTCCCTGCCGTTCGGATCTGGAGTTTTTCAAGCGGCAGACGCAGATCGTGCTGCGCAACTGCGGTTGGATCGATCCCGAGAAGATTGGGGACGCCATCGCGCGTGATGGTTACGCGGCGCTGGCCAAGGTGCTTTCCTCGCTCAAGCCGGAAGATGTGGTGGCCGAGATGAAGACGTCGGGACTGCGCGGCCGCGGCGGTGCGGGGTTCCCGACTTGGCTCAAGTGGAATTTGGCGCGTCAGTCCGAACCCGGTGTCCGCTATGTCCTTTGCAACGCCGACGAGGGCGATCCGGGTGCGTACATGGACCGGAGCGTGCTCGAGGGCGACCCGCATAGCGTGATCGAGGGCATGGCGGTCGCGGCGTATGCGATCGGCGCCCGGCAGGGCTACGTGTACGTGCGGGCCGAGTATCCGCTGGCGGTCGAGCGCCTCAACGGCGCCATCGCACAGGCGCGTGAACTCGGTCTCCTCGGGAAGAACATTCTAGGGACGGGGTTCGATTTCGACTTGGAAATCAGGAAGGGATCGGGCGCATTCGTCTGCGGCGAGGAGACGGCGCTGATCGCGTCGATCGAGGGCAAGCGGGGCGAGCCCCGCCCGCGTCCGCCTTTTCCCGCGCAGAAGGGATTGTGGGGCCGCCCGACGGTCCTCAACAATGTGGAGACCTACGCCAACGTGCCGGCGATTCTGCTCAAGGGCGGCGCGTGGTATGCGTCGATGGGCACCGCCAAGAGCAAGGGCACCAAGGTGTTCGCACTCGCGGGTGCCGTGCGCAATACGGGACTCGTGGAGGTCCCGGTCGGCACGTCGCTGGGCGAACTGGTTTACGATATCGGCGGCGGCATCCGCAACAACCGGCGGTTCAAAGCGGCGCAGATCGGCGGGCCTTCCGGCGGCTGCATTCCGCGCGAGCACCTCAACGTGCCGCTCGACTACGAGTCGTTGGCCGAACTCGGCGCGATCATGGGGTCCGGCGGACTCATCGTGATGGACGAGGACACCTGCATGGTGGACGTGGCGCGTTTCTTTCTCGAGTTCGTGCAGGAGGAGTCGTGCGGCAAGTGCGTGCCGTGTCGGGTGGGGACGCGGCGCATGTTGGAGATTCTGGAGCGCATCTGCGCCGGTCAAGGCGAAGAGGGCGACGTCGAGCGCCTGGTCGACCTCGGGCAGTTCATCAAGACGGCCTCGCTCTGCGGGCTCGGCCAGACCGCGCCGAATCCGGTGCTGTCGACCATCCGACACTTCCGCCACGAGTACGACGAGCACATCCGCGACCGCCACTGTCGCGCGGGCGTGTGCGCCGGGCTGGTGCGTGCGCCGTGCCTCAGCGCGTGTCCGGCGGGGGTGAACGTGCCGGGCTTCGTGGCGCTGGTGGGCGAGAAGCGCTACGCCGAGGCGCTGCAGTTGCACCGCGAACGCAACCCGTTCGCGTCGGTCTGCGCGCGCGTCTGCTTCCATACCTGCGAAGACAAATGTCGCCGCGCATCGCTCGACGAGCCGGTTTCGATCCGCGGGGTCAAACGCTTTATGGTTGACCAGGAGGTCACCGTGCAGGTCCCGGAGGTCCGGGAGAACGCGGACAACGCCAAGCGCAAGGTGGCCGTTGTAGGAGCGGGACCCGCCGGTCTGTCCTGCGCCTATTTCCTGGCGCGACTGGGGTATCGCCCGGACGTATTCGAGGCGGAGCCGCGTCCCGGCGGCATGCTGGTGCAGGCCATCCCGGCCTACCGGCTGCCGCGCGAGGAGTTGGCGCGCGAGGTGCGCATGATCGAACGGCTTGGCGCGACGATTCAGACGGGACTCGCATTGGGCAAGGATTTCTCGCTGGCCGATCTCCGCGAGAAGGGCTACGAGGCGGTGCTCGTGGCCGTGGGCGCGGCCTTGGGCGTCGCGCTGGATGTGCCGGGCGCGGACGCCAAGGGCGTGACGGAGGCCATGAGTTTCCTTCGGTACTACAACATTCGCGGGTCGGTGCCGGTGGGGCGGAACGTGGCCGTGATCGGCGGGGGCAACGCGGCGATCGACGCGGCGCGCACGGCGATCCGTCTCGGTGCCGAACGCGTGACGGTGGTTTATCGGCGCACGCGCGAGGAGATGCCCGCCTATGCGGAAGAGATCGAGGAGGCGCTGCAAGAAGGCGTCGTCCTCCGGACGCTGGTGCATCCCGAGGCGTTCGAGGTCGAGGACGGCCGCGTGTCCGGCGTGCGCCTGCGGGCGATGAAACTGGGCGAGTTCGACCGTTCCGGACGTCGGCGTCCCGAGGGCGGCGACGCTGCGGCGGAGGTCCTGCCGGCGGATCAGGTGATCGTGGCGATCGGCCAGGCGCTGGACCGGAAGGCGCTGGCCGAAGCGGCGGATGTGGCCTATACGGAGAAGGGGTGGATCCGGGTCAACCCGCAGACAGGCGCGACCGCCTGCCCGTGGCTGTTCGCCGGCGGCGACGCCGCGACGGGGCCGTCGTCGGTGGCCGAGGCGATCGCGGCGGGCGAACGGACGGCCGTCGCCATCGACGCGCTGCTGACTGGGGGCGAACACGCGTTTTGGCGCGTGTACCGCGACCCGGGCGCGGCCTTCGATCCGTACGCCGATCCGGTGACGTATGCGCGCGAGAAGCTGCACACCCTGCCGCTGGAGCGGCGGCGGCAGAACTTTGCGGAGGTCGAGTTGCCGTGGAGCGAAAACACGGCCGTCCGGCAGGCCAAGCGGTGTCTGCGGTGCGATTACGGCAAACCGCCGACCGGGGATGAACACGCCTAACGGAGAACGGCCATGTTGAACGTTACCATCAATACGCAGAAACTGCAGGTCGCGGAAGGCTCGACGATTCTTCAGGCGGCGCGGCAGATCGGAGTTTCGATCCCCACGCTCTGCAATTTCGAGAAGCGGGAGCCGATCGGCGCCTGCCGGGTATGTTTGGTCGAAGTCGAGGGTGCCCGCACGCTGGTGGCCGCCTGTTCGACGCCCGTCACGGAAGGGATGGTCGTTCGCACCCACAGCGCACAGGCGCGGCGGGCGCGGCGGATGGTCGTGGAGATGCTGTTGTCGGAGCACGACGGCAACTGCCAGACCTGCGACCGCGGAGGCGATTGCGAATTGCGGGCGCTGGCCGAGGAGATGGGTGTCACGGGCGTAACGTACGAAGGCCTCCGGGCCAAGCCGAAGCACGACGAATCGACGCCCGCGTTGGTGCGGGACAACGCCAAGTGCGTCAAATGCCGCCGCTGCGTGACGGTGTGCGGCGAGGTGCAGGGCATCGGCGCGCTTTTCCCGCAGGGGCGCGGATTCCAGACGGTGATCGGCCCCGCCTTCACGCGCGACCTCGACAGCGCGGCCTGCGTGCAGTGCGGCCAGTGCGCGGCGGTCTGTCCGGTGGGGGCCATCGTCGAGAGGAGCCATGTTTCTCCAGTCTGGAAGGCGCTCGACAACCCGGACCTCCACGTCATCGTCCAGACGGCTCCGGCCATCCGCGCCGCGCTGGGCGAGTGTTTCGGCTACGAGCCGGGCACGCGCGTGACGGGCAAGATGGCGGCCGCGCTGCGCCGCCTCGGTTTCGACGGCGTCTTCGACACGAACTTCACGGCCGACCTCACCATCATGGAGGAGTGCACGGAACTGCTCACGCGCCTGAAGCGCGCGCTGGTGGACAAGGAGCCTGTGGCGCTGCCGATGTTCACGAGCTGCTCGCCGGGGTGGGTCAATTTCGCGGAGTACTATTTCCCGCAGTTTCTTCCGAACGTCTCCACCTGCAAGTCGCCGCAGCAGATGTTCGGCGCCGTGGCGAAGACGTATTACGCCGGGAAGATCGGCAAGAAGCCGGAGGAGCTGGTCGTCGTGTCGGTCATGCCCTGCACCGCCAAGAAATTCGAGGCGCAGCGGCCGGAGATGACCGCCAGCGGCGTACGGGACGTCGACTATGTGCTCACCACGCGCGAGCTGGCGAAGATGATTAAAGAGGCGGGCATCGATTTCCGGTCGCTGCCGGACGAGCCGATGGACGCGCCGCTGGGGCTTTCTTCGGGAGCGGCGGATATCTTCGCGAACACGGGTGGTGTCATGGAGGCGGCGCTGCGCACGGCGTACGAAATTGTGACCGGACGCCCGCTGCCGGCGGACAACCTGCACGTGAAGGCCATCGCCGGTCTTGAGGGCATCAAAGAGGCGACCCTGACGGTCACCGGCGCAAAGAAGGAGTGGTCCTTCCTCGAAGGTGTGGAACTGAAGGTCGCGGTCGCGCACGGCTTGAGCAACGCGCGTCGTCTCTTGGAGCACATCCAAGCGAACGGCGCGACGTATCACTTCGTCGAGGTGATGACGTGTCCGGGAGGATGCGTCGGCGGAGGCGGTCAGCCGCGCTTCACCGACGACGCGGTACGGCTGAAACGCATCGCCGGCATCTATGCCGAGGACGAGGGCAAGGCACTGCGCAAGTCGCATGAGAACCCGAGCGTGATGGAACTGTACGCCGAGTACTTGGGTCGTCCGCTGAGTGAGAAGTCCCACCACCTCCTGCACACGCACTACCACCGCAAGGAACGGTGACGGAACACGTCCTTTTGCACTTCCGCGTTGCCAAGGGGGACATCGGAACAGGTGCACGGCGGCTTCGTCGCCGTGGCGTGTGTTGTTTCTTGCGTTTCAACGTTTGCCTGAAGCATCCTAACTGTGTCACTTTTCTGGCTCAACCCTGTGTTCGCTGCACGAAAATGCGGTTGCGCTGAGGGCGCGCAAAGCGGTAGGATATCCCACCAATTGGTGTTCAACTTTTCAGATGGCGGACGTATGAACAAACTTCGGTATTTCAACGAGCGGGCGGAGACGATGTCCCGCGACGAATTGACGGCGGCTCAGTTGGAGGGGTTGAAGCGGACGGTGACGCACGTCTGGGCGGCGAACGAGTTCTACCGCGCCCGGCTCACCCAGGCCGGTCTGGAGCCGGGGGACATCCGGTCGCTCGACGACCTCCGGTTGCTGCCGTTTCTGACGAAGGACGATTTCCGCGACCAGTACCCGCTGGGCATGCTGTGCATGCCGCGCGGAACAGTCCGCGAGATGCACATGAGTTCGGGGTCGACGGGCACGCCCGTCGTGATGGCCTACACCGAGGCGGATCTGGCCCAGTGGGCGGAGTGCATGGCGCGGTGCCAGGTGATGGCCGGTCTGCAGCCGGGCGACGCGATCCAAATCATGCCGACGTTCGGCCTTTTCAACGGCGGGTTCGGCTTTTATCACGGCGCGCGGCGGGCGGGCTTGTTCGCGATCCCCGCGAGTTCGGGGAACACGGCGCGCCAGATCATGTTGCTGCGCGATTTCAAGGTCCGGGGAATTGGAGCCGTCGTTTCGTACGCGGCGCGCATCATCGAGCTGCTGGAAGAGAAATCGGCTACGCTTCCGGACCTCAAAGTCGGCATTTTCGGCGCGGAGTCGTTCTCGGACGAGATGCGCAAACGGGTCGAGTCTCATTTGGGGATTCAGGCGTTCGACATCTACGGCATGACGGAGACGGGCGGCGTCGGCACGACGGGCATGGACTGCCCGGCGCGCTGCGGCATCCACGTGTGGGAGGACCAGTACATCACCGAGATCGTCGATCCGGTGACCGGCGCGCCGGTGCCGGACGGCGTGGTGGGCGAGGTCATTTTCACCTCGCTGACGCGCGAGGCGATTCCCGTGATCCGCTACCGGACGCGCGACCTGACTCGCATTGTGAGCCGCGAGAAGTGCGCCTGCGGGCGCACCAGCCTGCGCATCGACCGCATCGAGGGCCGGTGCGACGACATGCTGATCGTGAAAGGCGTCAATTTCTTCCCGAAACAGGTGGAGCAGGCTCTGATGGAGATCCCGGGCGTGCTGCCCGAATACCAGATCATTATTGAGAACAACCACGGCGTCACCGACGTGCGCATCAATGTGGAGGCGCAGGACGGCGTGACCGGTTACATGGTCGAGAAACACCTCAAGGAAAAGCTGGGCTTCAGCCCCAAGGGCGACATTTTCAAGCCCGGCGCGCTGCCGCGCAGCGAGGGCAAGGCCAAGCGCGTGTTTCATGTGGACAAGACCTAGGAAGGATGACGAAGCATGTCGGATGTTGCACAATCTCCTCAACCCCTGTCGGACAACGAGTACCGCGAGCAGCGCCTCGCCAACATGCGCAAACTGGCCGAGCTGGGCTTCGCGCCGTTCGGGCGGGCCTTCGCCCGCACGCGGCTGTCGGATATCCGCGCGGGATTCGAGGAGAACAAGACGGTGCGGGCGGCCGGACGCCTGATGACGGTGCGGCGCATGGGCAAGGCCTCTTTCGCGACGTTCAGCGACGGTTCCGGGACCTATCAGATTTTCGTGAAGAAGGATCTGCTGACGCCGCAGGAGTTTGAGGGCTTCGCCTATCTCGACCTCGGCGATTTCGTCGGGGTGGAGGGGCGTCTTTTCTTGACGCGGACGGGCGAACAGACGATCGAGATGCACCGCTGGACGCTGCTGGGGAAAGCCATCCTCCAGCCGCCGGAGAAGTACCACGGCCTCCAAGACGTGGAGGAGCGCTACCGCAAGCGTTATCTGGACCTGATGATGCACCCCGACTCGCGCGACCGCTTCAACAAGCGCTGCGCGATTCTGGCCGAAATCAGAAACTTCCTGCAGGGCAGGGGGTTCACGGAGGTGGAGACGCCGATCATGCAGGCGCAGGCGGGCGGCGCGGCGGCGAAGCCCTTTTTCACGCATCACAACGCGCTCGACACCGAGATGGTGTTGCGCATCGCGCCCGAGCTGTACCTGAAGCGGCTGATCGTGGGCGGCTTCGACAAAATCTTCGAGCTGGGCAAGGATTTTCGCAACGAGGGCATCGACCGCACGCACACCCCCGAGTTCACGGTGCTGGAGGTATACGAGGCGTACGGCGACCGGTCATCGATGAAGGCAATCATCGAGGGGCTGTTGCCACACCTGTGCGAGAAGGTCTTGGGATCGATGACGGTCGAATACGGCGAGGCCAAGGAGGTGCTCGACTTCACGCCGCCGTATCGCGAGGTCGCCTATAAGGATTTGGTGAAAGCGACGATGGGCGAGGACTGGTTCGACCTGCCGCTCGAACAGGCGCGAGCCAAGGCCCGTGCCATGGGACTGGACATCGACCCCGCATGGAACCATTTGCTGGTGACACACGAAGTATACGACAAAGTGATCGAAAAGTCGCTGCGGCAGCCGACGTTCGTCACGCGCATCCCGCGACAGTTCGTGCCGCTCGCCAAAGCGTGCGAGGACGACCCCGAGCTGGTGGACGTGTTCGAGTTCGTGGTGGCGGGCAAGGAGCTGTGCCCCGGCTACACGGAGCAGAACGATCCGCTCGCGCAGCGCGCGGCGTTCGCCGACCAAGCCGGCGACGATCCGGAAAAGATCGACGAGGATTTCATCACGGCGCTGGAGCACGGCATGCCGCCGACCGGCGGGCTGGGGATGGGCATCGACCGTCTGGTCATGATGCTCACGGGCACCGAGGTCATCCGCGACGTGATTCTCTTCCCTCAGATGAAGCAGAGCGGAAGCTGAAGCGGGACCGCCTTTCTGCTTCGACCGGACGCATCCGTTTCATTGACCGCGCCGGACGGCTCACCCCAGGTTCGCCCTCCAACGCCCCTTTTTACCTGCGGACTGGAGGGCGAGGCTGTGCCGAGCCGTTGAAGTCAATGAAACGGATGCGTCCGCTTCGTCCGTTGCGTTCTGCGTCGGCCTGGGTGCGATTCAACTTTTTTGAATTCGCACCCAAGTTAGGAGTTGGGAATGAGGAGTTAGGAGTTGCAACACCCTGCGGACAAAGACAATAGAACGCGGCAAAAGATTTCGTTCGCGTGTCTCCCGATAGGAGGACATGATTCCGTCGTTCCGACAGGGGTTTCGCGCGAGGGCCTTTTCG
>Ga0172375_10000782_pt1 | contig 51613 bp, 44 predicted proteins | sample LakKiv1m_FD_114537 | JGI IMG/M metagenome (GOLD analysis project Ga0172375, IMG submission 114537) | Freshwater microbial communities from Kabuno Bay, South-Kivu, Congo - kab_092012_11.1m | ecosystem: Environmental > Aquatic > Freshwater > Lake | place: Democratic Republic of the Congo... | reverse complement strand
TTGGTCGCACTCCCGCAGCAGCATCTCTTTCATCGAGCCCGCCAGCGCCCCGTGGGCGATGATCCAGTCGAAGCCGCCGGAGCTGTACGTCTTGATGAAATCCTCGCCCACCGCGCCTCCGCGCGGATTGACCCACGCGCCGATCCGGATCCGGTCCCGCGTCAGGTACGCGTTCGTGTACGGCGATGCGATGTAGTAGGATATCCGACGAAGTGTTGTCGCCATTGTGCCAGAAAACGCGCTTACGGCCGTGCCACTTTTTTGGCATACGCGCCCCTGACCCGCCGCTGGACACGCAGGAGTCATTCAACTACAGTGGACGGCATGGATTCGGAACCGATGTGAACTTCGGTGAAGGGAGCCGGACGCTTGCGCGCTTTTCTCAGGGGCGGTTCATTTTTTCTGCACATACCTAATTCGCGACATGAAGGCAATTTTTTGTGAACCGTGTGTGCTCTTTTGTGGCTAAAACGCTCAACGCTCAAAGGCTGGCCGAGCGGATGCTTGCTCCAATGATTCCAAGCCGAACGACCGTGCGAAACGCGAAATCCTCACGCTCCCGTCACCGACCCGATTACAGGCGCGTGGGCGGGTCAGGGTCAGCCCGGTATCAGCCCTTCGACGCCGTTGACTTTCAGTTCGAGCGCGAGTTGCATGATGCGCCCAAGTTCGCCCTTGGGAAACCCCTTCTGTCTGAACCAAATCAGGTACTCCTCCGGCAGATCGATGATGCGCCTTCCCTTGAACTTTCCGAAAGGCATGGTGGCCGTGGCCAATTTGCGCATGTCCGAACGGGCTTTCTCTTGAAAATCGAGCGACTGGGTTGGATCCGTACTCATGCGTGTGCTGCCTTTCCCGCTGCGTCGACCGTGTCGAACCACAGGCGATTCCATTCGTTTTCATTATGGCAGGTCCGGAGCGACCGGCACAGCGCTTTCTACGTCGGTCGCGCGCGTTTTCTCCTTGCGCGCGGCTTCAGAATCAGGCCATGATACGGACCTGCCGCGCGGAGACGCGGCTGGTTGGGAAGAAGGATGCCATGCCCCTGTACGAGTTCTATTGCAGGCCTTGTCATACGATTTTCACCTTTCGCGCGCCGCGCGTCGACACGAAGACGGTTCCGTCCTGTCCGGTCTGCGGCGGGGCGCTGTCGCGTCAGGTCTCGCTGTTTGCGCACTGTGTCAAGGGCAAGCACGCCGAAGCGCCGGCCGAAGACGGCGGGGCGGCCGAACGCATGGACCGGATGATGGCGGAAATGGGCGACAAAGTGGATTCGCTGGCGGACGACGAGGCCGATCCGCGCGCGGCCGTTTCCGCGATGCGCGCGATGGCGGAGGCGGGCGGCGTCCATTTCAACAAGGATGTTCGGGAGGCGTTTGCGCGAATCGAGGCGGGCGAGGACCCCGAGCGGGTCGAGGAACAGTTCCACGAGGTTTTCGAGACGGAAAATCCGTTCGATGAAAGCGGAGACGGTGAGGCGGCCGCCCGGTCGTTGGCGTGGTGGCGACGGCTGGCCGGTCCCAAACGCGACCCGCGTTGGTACGATTGGTCGGAAGGAAAGGACGAGGCGCCATGATGGGTTGCGATTCGGTGGCCCATTTGGTCGGACGCGGGTGGCGCGAGCGACTCGTCGGATATTTGAAGCTCTGTGGTCCTGGGTACATGCAGAGTGCGATGACGTTGGGGGCGAGCAGCATCGCGTCGTGCGTGCTGTACGGTTCGCTGATGGGGTATGAGCTGCTTTGGGTCAATCCGCTCGCGATCGTCTCGGGATGTTTCGTTCTGGCGGCCATCGCCAAAGTGGTTTGCACCACGGGCGAACGGCCCTACGAGGCGTTCAAGACGCGGTTGCATCCGGCACTGGCGGTGATTTGGGGCGTCAGCGCGTTGGCGGGGACGATGGTCTGGCATTTTCCGCAGTACGGGCTGACGGCGAACGGCGTCATCACGGTCGCGCAGGCTTTCGGCGTGGACCTGTCGTCGCCTGCGGGACGGGCTGGGATCGGCGTGGCGCTGTTGGCATCGGCGTGCGTGGTGGTTCGGCTGTATCAGTCGGGTAGCCGTGGCGTGCGGGTCTTCGAGCAAGTCACCAAGGTCATGGTGTGGGGAATTGTGGCGGCCTTTGCCTGCGTGGCGGTCGGCTCGGGCATTCGGACGGGGCCTCTGCTTCGGGGCCTCGCGGGCGTGTCGTTCATGAAGGACCTGTTGGACGGCGGCATCGACCCGCGCGCGACGGTGCCGATCGTGGGGGGGCTGGCGGCGGCACTCGGATTGAACATGGTGTTCCTGTATCCCTGCACGCTGCTGAGGAAGGGATGGTCCCGCGATCATGAGGAGTTGGCCTATTTCGACCTCTTCACCGGAATGGCCGTGCCGTTCGTCTTGGCAACGACCTTCATGATCGTTGCGGTCGCGAACACGATCGGGCCGGAGGAGGGGCATTCGGGGCACGCGGTGAAGGACATCATGGAAGTGATACCGGTTTTGGCACCGTCGTTGGGCAGAATGTTGGGCAGCGACTCGGCCGGTCTGTTTGCGACGCAATTGATGCTGGGCTTTGGAATGGGTGCCATCGGGTTCACGACGGTGGTGATGCAGATGTTGGCCTGCGGTTTTGTCGGATGCGAGATGAGTGGGCGTCGGCACGACGGCTGGGCACCGTTCCTGTTCGCGCTGCTTCCCGTGGCGGGCGTGTGCGGCGTGATGATCAAACTGCCGTGGCAGGCGGCGGTCGTCGGGTCGAGCTTCAACGCGCCGCTGATGCCGGTGGCGACGCTGGGATTTTTGGCGCTGCTCAACATGCGGTCGTTCATGGGGGACCGCATGCCGCGCGGGTGGCGGCGGTTCGGGTGGAACGCCGTGCTGTTGGCCTCCGTTTTTCTGATGTCGGTCTCCGCCTGTTTCGGCATTCGAGGCAACGTGGCACTGCTGCGCGAAAAAATGAGCGCGGCATCGACGGCTTGCTCCGTCAAATGAGGCTTCGCGGACGCGTCAGATGCGGTGCTTGGCGATCAGGTCGTGGACTTGGATCTTGCGCGAGATGGGGATGATCCAGTCGGCGTAGAGGCGGGCGATTTTGTCCGGCAGGGTTCCCGAGGCGTGTTGTTCGCGGGTGACGTCGAGAATGCGGGCAATGACCTCGGCCTCGACGGTGTGGTTGGTGATGGCTTCTTCCAGCCGTATTGGATCGCGGTCCCGAAGCGGACTGTGGAGCGATTCGGGGATTTCCTCGAGCTTCAGGGCTGCGACGTGGACGGAGAGATTGAGTCGTTGCACGAGGGCGTTCATGCAGTTGGCGTCGGCGGCAATGCACTTGCGCCGATCGGCGTCTTCGCCCGACTCGCACAGGATGGGCAGAAGGGTCGTGACGTAGAGCGGCCGCATGATGTGGGCGCGGCCCGCGATGGTGGAGGCCGCGCTGAACAGGGCAGAGGTCTCGGCGATCGAAAGCGGCCGTTTGATTTCGTTGTACAGTTCGGCGTTCGTCTTGAAGCGCGAGCGTCCGCAGAAGGCCTTCACGAGGGTTTCGTCGAGCGAGGCGATGATGTTGCGAAGTTGGACGAGTTTGTTCATGCGTGAACGTCTGAAACAAGCGGTTGGTTGTGAATCAGTATAGCAGGCTTTGCGTCGACCGCGACGCCAAATTGTGATGCAACGCCGTTTTCGTGTGCCGTCAGGCAACAGGGTAGGTGCCGATAATGCGCCCGGCCTCCGAAAGGGCGAGAACGAGACGCCAAGCGGCCTCGGCAGCGGGTGATTTCCAATCGGTGGCCGCCTCGATGAAAAATCCGTACTCCCATGGACGTCCCGGCAGGGGACGGCTTTGGATGAAGGTGAGGTTGACGTTCGATGCGTCGAATGGGGCCAGTGCGTGAAGCAGTGCGCCGGGACGGTTGCCGATGAGCAGGTGGATGAGCGAACGGAGTTCTCCCGACGCGACGGTCGCGCGCGGTGGTCGCCGACTGGCCGAGACGACGAAAAAGCGCGTTACGTTTTCTCGGCTGTCCTGAATGTCGCGTTTGAGAATAGAAAGCCCCGCGATGCGGGCGGCCGCTGCGGTGGCCACGGCCGCGCAGCCGGACTCGTGGGCGGCGCGTTGGGCGGCGGCGGCCGTGCTCGACTCGGGCAGGAGTTCGGCATCGGGCAGGAGCGCCCGGAGTGAGGCGCGGCACTGCCCGAGCGCTTGGGGGTGGCTGTACACGCGCCGCACGGCGTCGAGACGCTTCACGTCGGCGGCCGCGAGCAAATGGTGCCGGATGGGGATGGAGAAGCTTTCCGTGATGGTCACGTTCGGATGGGCCGCGAGCTGGTCCAACGTCTGCGTGACCGGGCCTTCGCTCGAGTTTTCGACGGGCACGATGGCCAATGGCCGCGGCCGCGCACGCCCCTCGCACAGGCGCTCGAACACGTCGTAATGGGAAAGGCAGGGGACCAAGTCGGCCTCGTTGCCGAAGTGGCGGATCGCGGCTTCGTGGGAGTGGGTGCCTGCGGGACCGAGGTAGAGGATGGAGGGCATGACGGGATGTCCGGGGGTTAGGGATTGGAAGACTCGCTCTGGCGCAGTCCGCGGGCGAGCGCGATCCACGGGGACAGGGATTTGAGAAATTCGCCGAACTTCGAGGTCTCGAGTTGTTGCGAAGCGTCGCTGTAGGCGTTGACGGGGTCGGGATGGGCCTCGACGATCAGACCGTCCGCCCCTGCGGCCAGTCCTGCGCGCGCGAGCGCGGGCACCAGACTGCGGCTGCCTGCGGCGTGGCTGGGATCGACCAGCACCGGCAGGTGGGAGAGCTGGCGGGCGACCGCGACGGCACCGAGATCGAGCAGGTTGCGCGTGGTTTTGTCGAACGACCGGAGTCCGCGCTCGCAGAGCACGACTTGGGGGCAGCCGTTGACCACGAGGTATTCGGCGGCCGTGAGCCACTCCTCGACGGTGCTGGCCATGCCGCGCTTCAGCAGGACCGGCTTGCCTGCGTGGGCGAGGTGCTCCAAAAGGTCGTAGTTCTGCGCGTTGCGGGCGCCGATTTGGAACATGTCCGTCACGTCGCGCAGGATTTCGATCTGGGTCGGCCCCGGGATTTCGGCGACCATGGCAACATCGAATTCGGTTCTGATGTCGCGCATGATCTTGACGCCGTCGAGCTTCAGCCCTTGGAAATCATAGGGCGAGGTGCGCGGCTTGAACGGCATGGCGCGAACGATCGTGATTCCGCACCGCACGAGGTCGGAGACGGCCGTCCGGAATTGGTCGTAGCTTTCGATGGCGCAGGGACCGGCGATGACTTGAATGTTCCCGCCGCCGATGAGCGTGCCCTTGACGTTGACGACCGAATCGGCGGGGTGGTATTCGCGCGAGACGAGCTTGAACTTCTTCTGCACGGGGAACACGGACTCGACGGCGGGAAGGTCGCGTAGAACTTCGAGGGAACGGTTGCTGAGTTCGTCGCCGATGCAGGCGATGACGGTCTGTTCGACGCCGCGAATGATGCGCGGTTGGTAGCGCAACGAGCAGACGAGGTCGCTGACGGTTGCGATGTCGGTTTCTGAGGCGTGTCGTTTGAGAACGATAATCATGAGTGCAAATCCTTGTTTGGCGTTGGAGGGTGAAAACAAAAGAACCGCATGTCCCTTGCCGGACACGCGGTTCTTTGTCTGTCTATCCCGATAAATAATAGCTTACCGGGCCGACCCGAACCGTGTGTCCGGCGACCTAAAGTAGCTAAAGTAAAAACGGATAGCCTGAAGATGCATAAGCGACGATATTAAAGCGGTTCGGCGCGCGTTTGTCAATGCCGCGTTCGAGGGAAACATGGCGCTAGGCAAACGGCGCGGATGTTGTTATCCTATCGGCACACTATGACTATGACAGAACCTGACGGAAAAATGTTGGAGGCGATCGCGTTTTTCGAGCAGATGTTGCAGACGATGCCCGAGGATCGCACCAGTCTCGAGTTTCTTTCCGTGGCGTATGAACAGACTGGACAGGTGGAGAAGCACCGCGACTGTCTGATTCGGTTGGCCGATTGTCTGCTTCACGAAAAGGACTACGACAAGGCGCAGAGCATTGCGATGCGCTTGACCCAATTTTCCGACTATGCGCCGGCACGGGCCGCCGTCGAGCGGGTTACAGCGGGCGTTCAGAACCAGATCATTCAGGAAGAGGCGGTCAAGCCCGGAGCGGCCAAGGGAGGGGGCGTCCAACCGGAAGACGGTGGAACGGGGGTGTTTCAGGACGCCGGTCTCGAAGTGCATGCGTTGTCGCGCGCGGCGTCGGCGGCGGAGATGGAACTGGTCTGGTATCTGAAGGAGCACGAGCTTGTGCCGAAAGAGATATGCATGGACCTCTTGCATATTCTGACGGAGAGCCAAGTCACGGACCAGCCCGTTCTGATTTCTGCGCTGGTGCTGTTGGATGAACGGCATCCCGAACTGACCGACCGGGTGATGGAAAATTTATGTCGGTCGAGCGGCGTTCCTCCGATTCCAATCGAGCTGTTCGAAATCCCGTCGGCCGCCACGGGGACGCTTCCTCCGACCTTTGTGCATGTGAGGGGGGCGCTGCCCTTTGCTTGTTTGGGCAACGAGTTGCTGGTGGCAACGTTGAATCCACTCAGCCAGGCGCTGCAGGAGGATGTCTCGTCCAGGACCGGCAAGGTCTGCCATTTCTTTTTCGCGCATCCGCGCGTGTGGGGTGAGATCGCCAAGCGAATCTGATGCCCCGGCGTCGGGCGGGACTCACCGCGGCGGGTTGCCGCCCAGACGGCGGAGCGGGATGAAGGGGGCGAGCGCGCGTCTGAGGTCTTCCACCGAATAGGGTTTGCTCAGGAAGCCGTTGAAGGGTACCCCCGCAAACATTTCTCGTATCTTGGTTTCGGTGTGCCCGGACACAATGACCGTGGGAATGTCCGCTTTGCGTATGCGGAGGGTTGTCAGAAGCCGCACGTTGTCCAGTTTGCCAATCTGCGCGTCCAAGAGAATCAGGTTGATGGCGTCCGCGTGTTTTCGGAAAAGCGCCAAGGCTTCGCGCTTGGTGGACGCGGAGAGCGTATCGGCCCCCAGCGATTGCAGCAGGATGCGGGTCGTCTGAAGAATGGCGAGGTCGTCCTCGACCATGAGCACGCACGGCTTGACGGAGGAAACGGCGGGCTGGACAACCGCTTGGTTGGCCTCGGGGACAACGGTCGCAGGATTGGCGAGCGTCCGGATTGCCGCGTCGGCGACTTGAGCCTTCGAGGCCTCCTTGGCCGCGGGCAACCAAATTCGGAAAGACGTGCCTTTTCCGGGTTCGGAGTCGATGGCGATGGCCCCGTTGTGGGCGCTCACGATGCCGAACACGGTGGCCAGCCCCAGGCCGCGGCCGACGGATTTGGTGGAGAAGAAGGGCTCAAACAGACGCCCGATGATTTCGCGGGGGATACCCGATCCCGTGTCGTCGATTTGGAACATGACGCCGGTCCCCGGCAGAAGTTCTTGGGCGCTGATGAATTCGTCCCTGTTCTGTTCCGTGATCGCATGGGCGTATGTGCTGATCTGGATGTGTCCGCGCACCCCGTTCATGGACTCCGATGCGTTTTTGAGCAGGTTGATGATGACTTTCCAAAACTGGTGGGGGTCGGCGTCCACCAGTGGAAGTCCGGGCGTCAGCTTCAGTTCGAGCGAGATGTTGGAGGCAATCACGCCGCCCATCAGTTTTTCGAGTTCCATGATGAGGGTGTTGGGATCGTCGCGCTTGAAGACGGTGTGCGTCTGGCCGGCATAGGTCATCAGTTCGCGCGTAAGGGCCGCGCCCTTTGCCGTGGCTTGGCGGATTGTCGTGACGGCCGAGTCCTCTTCTTTGGTCGGGCGGGGCTGTGTCCAAGTAAGGTCGAGCGTGTTCTGGATGATGGCCAGGATGTTGTTGAAATCGTGCGCGATGCTGGCGGATAGGTTGCCAAGGCTTTCCATCTTCTGGATTTTCGCCAGTCGGCTCTCCATCTGCTGGCGGGCTTCCCGCTCGCGCCACTCGAACGTCACGTCGCGCAGGATCACCAGCGCGAAGAACGCGTCCATCAGACTAATGCGGGTCTCGAAATGCCGGTAGGAGCCGTCCGACTCCCGGCAGGAAATGAGCACCATTTGGATCTTTTCGGTCCGGAAGGTTTCGGCGATCGCTTTTCGCAAGGCCTCGCTGTCGCTTGTGGGGAACAACGGGGGTTGGAGGGCGTGGCCGGGGATGAGTCCAGGAATGGGGTGCGCATAGTCGGGCTGTTTGTGGACGGCGACCAGATTTCCGTTGGCGTCGAACACGCAGAGGCAGTCGGGCATGCCCGCGATCAAGGCCCGCTGGCGCTGTTCGATCTGGCAGATGTGTTGAGCTTTGCGGGAGAGCGCGTCGAGCATGTTGTTGACGCTCTGCGCGACGAGGCCGAATTCGTCCCTGTTGTCCCATTGGATGTATGTGCAATGACCGTCCAAATGGTGTTCGCCGATGTTTCGGATCTGATCGGCCAAGTACGTGAGCGGGTTGAGCACAATTCGGGTCTGGAGCCAAAAGATGGGCAGGACGAACACGATGCCGACAGTGGCCACGAAGACAGTGAGCCAGCCCAGCGCGATGCTGGCGAGGGAGGAAAAGGTTCGTGGCAGACGGACGGAGATGGACGAAACCTCTCGTCCCATGATGTCGTGGACTGGCAGAACGGCTTCGAAGGTGTTGTCGCCGAAATGCCACTTTCCGCCCGAATAGAAATTGAGGGCGTCCGCGAAGATTGGCGAAATCCCCTCCTCCTTCGCTACCGATTGGGCGGGTTGGGTGTTTTTGGGCGCGCGGCGGGTTGTCACGGCGACCTGCATGCCTCGGGTGGCTTCATTGATGCGGTTGATGAGGGGGCTGTTGCCGAGAATCGACCCCATGATCAGGTATTTCTGCGTCTGTCCCGTTGCATTCGTGACCGGCGTGAAAGCGATGAAGAGCGGCTTTCCGTCGAAAATGATGGCTCCTGAGACGCTTCTTCCCTCGGTTGCCGACTGCATCAGCGGAGAGGTGTGGGCAAGGTAGGGCAGCAGTTGTTCCTGGGTGACGGGGGCGCAGGGCACTCCCGGTGCCGCGAAGAAACCGCCTAGGAAATCGCCTTGCTCGGAAAGTGCGATCGTCAGGTTGACGGGGGCCCTTCCGGCGTAGGGGACGAGGAATTCCTTCAGAATCTCATCAAGCGGTTTCTCGCTTGGATGCGCCAACGTCTCGGCTCCCCGCGCGACCTTCTGTTGCAGCGATGAGATTTCGTCGTAGATGACCGATTTGATGTCGCTGCTCAGTCCCTGGATTTCCCGTTCCGCTTGTCGGATCATGTGAACCAGGATGAAGCGTCCGCCCAAATAAAAAACAAAAAGCAACGTCAACAAAATCGAGGCAGTCACAAGCCCGAATTTCGTTCGGATGCTTCGCAGCGAGGAAAGCAAATGGAAATTTTTCATAAAGGACATGCGTCATTTACATCATTGCTATTTGTATCAGAAAACGGACCGTTTCCGCAAGCTTTGATTGGTCGGAATACGGGGTCGGTTTTGTGCTTTGGACGCGCCCGACACGTTTCGTTGTTTCTTCGGGCGGGGAAATCGGGTTTAATGGGCGGCGTCGTACGTGACGGAGTGCAGAGGTGGGCAATGAGCGAAACGGTGCATGTGTCGGGAATTGGCGGGGTCGGCATGAGTGCCTTGGCGCAGGCGCTTTTGGACGAAGGCATGAGCGTTTCCGGTTCGGACCGGCTCTTGGACGGCGGCGATGTGACGGAGACGTTGTCCTGCCTGAAGGCACAGGGCGTGGCGCTTTTCCCCCAGGACGGGTCCGGCGTGGCGCGGGGGACGGCCCGGCTGGTCGTCAGTTCGGCGATCGAGGCCGACAATCCAGAGATGGTGCGCGCGGGTGCGCTGGGCGTCCCCGTCGCCCACCGCGCGGCCGAACTGGCGCGGGTGGTCGCGGGGCGGCGGCTCATCGCCGTGACCGGCACGTGCGGCAAGAGCACGGTGACGGCCATGCTGGGGTGCTTGCTGGAGGGCGCGGGCTTCGATCCACTTGTGGTGAACGGCGCGGCCGTGGCGGGGTGGAACGCGGGCGGAACGCGCGTGGGGTCGGTCCGCTGGGGATGCGGCGATTGGGCGGTGGTGGAGGCGGACGAGTCGGACCGGTCGCTGATGGTGTTCAATCCGGCGCATGCGATAATTACCAACGCGTCGGCGGACCACTTTGGACTGGGCGAGACCGAGGCGCTGTTCGGTGCCTTCCGCGCGCGCGTTTCCGGGACGGTGATCGACGGGCGGGGCGGGGCGGGGCGTCCTGACCGAATGCGCCTCGACGGCTGGAATGGATTTTTCACGTACGAGGGCGTCGAGTATCTCGTGCCGATGCCGGGGGCGCACAACGTGCTCAACGCGTGGCACGCGGTGCGCATGGCCTGTGCGTTGGGGGCCAATCCGGCGCGGCTTTCCGACGCCTTGCGCCGGTTCGGCGGCGTGGAGCGGCGGCTGCAGCGGGTGGGCTTCTGCGGCGGTGCGGCAGTGGTGGACGACTACGCGCACAACCCGGAGAAATTGGCGGCGGCGTGGACGACGCTGGCGGCGGCGTTTCCGTCCGGCGTGTGCGCCGTGTGGCGTCCGCACGGCTATGCGCCGCTGCGCAAAATGCTGGAGGGGCTGTCGGAGACTTTCGCTCGGGTGTGTCGGCCGGTCGACGCGTTGTTGCTGCTTCCGGTTTACGATGCGGGGGGCACGGCGGACCGGCGCGTTGGAAGCGAGGTTTTGGCTTCCCTGTTGCGCGCGCGAGGTGTTACAGTGCTCCCCGTTCCGGACTTGGATGCGGCCGAGGCGCTGATGCGCGAAAGGGCTGATCGTGTTGGGGCTCTGGCGGTTTTGGGCGCGCGCGACCCCGGCTTGCCGCGGCTGGCGCGGCGACTGGCGGGAGGACGATGCGTCGCCGCCTGCGCGGAAGGAGGGAACGTATGAAACGCGTGGTCTGTTTTGCGTTGGCCGGTCTGTTTTCCGTTTGCGCGTTGGCGCAGTCTGGAAAAGAGGCGAAGGCGTCTAAAAAAAGCGCGGGATTTATCGAGGACTTCGCGAAGGCCAAGCAGGAGGCGGTGGCGTTCAAACAGCCGATTTTTGCGTTGTTCACGGGCAGCGACTGGTGCCCGTGGTGCATCAAACTCCACGACGAGGTGTTGGGCACGAAGGTGTTCGCGGCATTCGCGGCGGACAATCTCGTGCTGTTCAAGGCCGATTTTCCGCAGACTAAAAAGCAGTCCGACGATCTCAGGAAACAGAACGAGGCGCTTGCGAAGACTTATCAGGTGGATGGGTATCCGACTGTTCTCTTGCTGGACGCCGAGGGCAAGCAGTTGGGGCAGACCGGTTACGAGCTCGGCGGAGCGGAAGCCTATGTGAAGAACGTGAAGGCGCTGATGAAGAAGGCGGGACTGAAGGTGTCGGAGAAAACTGCGGCGAAGGCGGTCGCGACCGACGAGAAAAAGTGAGCCGGAAGGGGACGAAAAACACATGGATTTTTCATATCCGTTGGGTCGGATCGTGCTGGGCGAGACGCAGGCGGTAAAACGGGCCTATGAGAGGTTTCATGCCCAGACCGTGGACATGACGGATATCCGCGAGGGCGCGGCGGGCTATTCTGATCGTGTGACGACGCTGGGCGGCGAGCGTTCCGTGACGGGGCCGGGCACGTTCTATAAGCGGGCTCGGCGCACACTGACGTTCAAGCCGTCGGACGAATACGGCTGGTGGATCGACCGCACGGATCTGGGCGAACAGCTCAAGACGCTCGTGACGATCCGCAATGTGTGGACATCCGCCCGCAACATTGTGCTGCGCAGCGGCAATCCGCACAACTACCTCCGCATGGTGGAGCACATCGTTGCGCTTCGGTTGGGGCTGGGCGTCGACAACGCGGTGATCAGCGTTGACTCCGGCGATCCGCCGCTTTTTGATCGCAGCAGCCTCGATTTAGTGGAGGCGATCGGCGAGGCGGGCATCGTCGAGCGAGACGAGCCCGCGCGTTACGTGACGGTGAAGGAGCCCGTCACGTTCGGCGGAGACCGGGGAGACTTTCTGACTTTCCTGCCGCCTGAGCGCGGCGAGAAAAAGCTTCGTCTCGATTGTGCGCTCGATTTCAATTCCATCATCGGCAAGCAGCGCATCGTCTTCGATGTGACGCCCCAGACGTTTCGTCACGGTGCCTTTGCGCGCACGAACGCATCCTATGTGCAAATGCTGACCGCGAGGACGGTCGGCATTTTTTTCGCGGACATGCGCAACCTCGGATACACCCACGACAATATCCTGATTCATGGGAAAACCAAGTTTTACGGCGAACCGCGCTTCGTCCACGCCGAGAGCGGGAAGGCGCTCGAACCGGTCTGGCACCGCGCGACGCTCGATCTGCTGGCTGCGATTGCGCTGATCGACGTGGGCCGTTTCGTGGGATGCGTCGTCTCCTACCGCGCGGGGCACACCCTTGACGTCCGCGCGGTGACGCAGCTTTATCTCCGAGGTCTTCTGACGCCTCTCGCCTGAAGGACGCGGACCCCGTTTCACGGACCGCGTGCGTCATCAGGCGTGGCGGCTCATCGAGCCGTCTTCTGCAAGGCTCCGCATTCCGTCGAGGTCGGTGAAACGGATGCGTGCCCAAGGCGCGACGGGACGGCCCCGTCTTTTTTTTAATTTGCACGAGCGGGGTTATCGCGTGACGCAGACGGTCATTCTTTGCTACAATCAATTCTTTTATGAGAGGTAGCTTATGGACCAGAAAACATCTCGCAAAAGAGGTCGCGACCGCAGGGTCGAAATGAGCGTGGAGGGATTGAAAGAGGACTATGCGTGGCATCTTCGGTACACGCAGGCCAAAGCCCCCGAGACCGCGACGCCGCGCGACCAGTACACGGCCTTCGCCTACTGTGTGCGCGACCGTTTGGTGGAACGATGGATCGAGACGCAGGCCATCCACCACGACCAGAACGTCAAGCGCATCTACTATCTGTCACTCGAGTTCTTGATTGGAAGACTGCTGGGCAACAACGTCATCAATTTGAGGATGGACCCCGTGTGCCACGACGCGTTGGCGGATTACGGGATCGACTGGAACTCGCTCCGCGACTTCGAGGTCGATGCGGGGCTCGGGAACGGCGGCTTGGGGCGGCTTGCCGCCTGTTTCCTCGATTCGATGTCGACGTTGGATCTGCCTGCCATGGGGTATGGCTTGCGCTACGACTACGGCATCTTCAAGCAGCGCATCGTGGATGGACAGCAGGTGGAGGAGCCCGACCACTGGCTCAAGAACGGCTATCCGTGGGAGATCGCGCGTCCCGAATACACGCAGATCGTGCATTTCGGCGGGCGCGTCGAGTGCATCACCAACGGGCGCGCCGAGTGGCGTTGGGTGGAGACGGAGCAGGTGCTCGGCACTCCCTACGACCTGCCCATCGTCGGGTACAGCGATTCCGTCAACACTCTGCGCCTGTGGTCGGCCAAAGCCAGCGACGAATTCCATCTCGAGGACTTCAACAAGGGATCATACGTCGAGGCGGTAGAAAACAAGGTGTTGGCCGAAAACCTCACCAAGGTGCTTTATCCGAACGACAACGTGCTTGCCGGCAAGGAGCTTCGCCTGAGGCAGCAATACTTTTTCGTCTCGTGTTCGTTGCAGGACATCCTGCGGCGTTTCCGCACCAACAACACCGATTGGTCCCGCCTGCCCGACAAAGTCTTCATTCAGTTGAACGAGACGCATCCCGCGTTGATCATTCCCGAGTTGATGCGCCTGCTGGTCGATCACGAGTGCGTCGACTGGAATGAGGCTTGGAACATCACGCGCGCCTGCACCGGCTATACGAACCATACGATTCTTCCCGAGGCGCTCGAGAAGTGGAGCGTTGCGCTGATGGAGCGGTTGCTGCCCCGGCACATGCAGATCGTCTACGAGATCAACGGACGCTTTCTGAAACAGGTGGCGGCGATGTGGCCCGGAGACGTTGCGCGGTTGGCGCGCATGAGCGTGATCGACGAGCATGGCGACCGTTCGGTCCGGATGGCCAATCTCGCCATCATCGGATCGAGCGCGGTCAACGGCGTGGCGCACCTGCACACCGAGATTCTCAAGGAGTCGCTGTTCCGCGATTTCTACGAACTGTTTCCGTCGCACTTCTCGAACAAGACCAACGGCATCACGCAGCGTCGCTGGCTGCTCAAGGCGAATCCGAAGCTGGCTGCGCTCATCACGGACGCGATCGGTCCCGGATGGATAAGGGAGCTGGACGGCCTGCGCGCGCTCGAGTCGCACGTGGGCGACGCGGCGTTTCTGGATGCCTTCCGAAAAGTGAAGCAGGCGAACAAAGACGCCCTGGCTGCCTACATCCGCGCGGAGGTCGGTCTGAGCGTCTCGCCCGATTCGATCTTCGACGTGCAGGTCAAACGCCTGCACGAGTACAAACGGCAACTTCTGTTGGTGCTCTACATCATCGTGATGTACAATCGGTTGGTGGACGAGCCGGACTTCGACATGCATCCCCGGACGTTTATTTTCGCGGCCAAGGCCGCGCCCGGTTATGTGATGGCCAAGTTGATCATCCGGCTCATCCATGGCGTGGCGGACGTGGTGAACGCGAATCCGCGCATCCGCGAGAAGATGAGCATCGTGTTTTTGCCCGACTACCGGGTTTCACTGGCCGAGAAAATCATTCCGGCCGCCAATGTGAGCGAACAGATCTCGCTCGCCGGCACGGAGGCTTCCGGCACGGGCAACATGAAGCTCATGCTCAACGGCGCGCTGACCCTCGGCACGCTCGACGGCGCCAACGTCGAGATCCGCGAGGAAGTCGGCGACGAGAACATCTTCATCTTCGGCCTGCGCGCCGAACAGGTCGCCGAGTTGCGCCCGGTCTATTCGTCCCGCGCGATCTACCATGCGGATCCCGAGATCCGCCGCGCGATCGACATGATCCGGCGCAACGTGTTCAGCCTGCTTGTGCCGGGTTTGTTCGACCCGATCGTCCGTTCGTTGCTGGACTACAACGACTACTATATGCTGTTGGCCGATCTACGCGGCTATATGCAGACACAGGAGACGATCGACGCCCAGTACCGTCAAGCGCGGCTCTGGGACGGCAAGGCGCTCGTCAACGTGGCGCGGTCCGGCAGGTTTTCGTCTGACCGCACCATCCGCGAGTACGCCCGCGACATCTGGCACATCGAGCCGGTCAAAGTGACGCACGAGTGACCGGAAGGAGAGGCCATGAAACGAGTGGCGCTGGTCACGGGGGGCGCGCGCGGCATCGGGCTCGGCATCGCGCGCGCTTTGGCGCGCGAGGGCTTCGACCTCGCGGTGTGCGGAACGCGTGCGGAGACTGACGCCGCCGAAGCGGTGGCGGCGCTGGCCGACGCGGGATCGACGCCGCTTTACATCCGCGCCGACGTGTCGCGCGCGGATGACCGCCGTGCGTTGCTCGCCGCCGTCGCCGCGCGCTTCGGCGCGCTTCACGTGCTGGTGAACAACGCCGGCGTCGCGCCGAAAGTACGCGCGGACCTGCTCGATGCGACGGAGTCGAGCTTCGACCGGGTGCTGGGAATCAATTTGCGCGGTCCTTATTTTCTCACGCAGGCCGCTGCCCGTTGGATGATCGAACAGCGCCGCGCAAACGCCGCGTTCGCGGGCTGCATCGTCAACGTGGGGTCGGTCTCGGCTGAGGTTGTTTCGGTGAATCGAGGCGAATACTGCGTGTCCAAGGCTGGCGTCGCGATGATGACGCAGCTTTTCGCCGCGCGTCTCGGCTCTGAGGGTATTCCCGTCTACGAGGTGCGTCCGGGCATCGTCCACAGCGACATGACGGCCGTCGCGTCCGCGACGTACGACGCCGAGATTGCCGACACCGAACTGCTCGTGCAGAAGCGTTGGGGCGAGCCGGAAGATGTTGGCCGCGCGGTCGCCGTGCTGGCGCGCGGCGATCTGCCGTACTCCGCGGGTCAAGTCATTCGTGTCGACGGCGGACTCACGCTCCGCCGACTTTAGGAGGCGCTCCGTGCGCGCACGCATTTCCGTGACACGCGTCCATACGCTCGTGGTCGGCTCCGGGGCCGCCGGGCTCAACGCTGCTGTGCAGGCCAAGCGCCGTGGCCTCGATGTGTCGATTGTGACCGAGGGGCTCGCCTGCGGCACGTCGATCAACGCCGGGAGCGACAAGCAGACCTACTACAAATTGGGACTTGCCGGTTCGGTTGCGGATTCGGTCTCGGCGGTTGCGGATGCGCTTTTCGCGGCGGGCGGCATGCACGGCGATTTGGCGCTGGCCGAGGCCGCGGGATCTGCGCAGGCGTTTTTCAATCTGGTCGACCTGGGTGTGCCGTTTCCGCACGATGCGTTCGGGCAGTATCCTGGCTACAAGACCGACCACGATCCGGCTTGTCGCGCGACGTCGACCGGTCCCTATACGTCGCGCGACATGTGCCGTGCGCTGATCCGCGAGGCGCGGCGACTGGAAATCCCGATTCGCGAGGGGGCCTCCGTTACGGATTTGCTGGTGTGCGGCTCCGGTGCGTCGCGGCGGACGTGCGGCGTGTTGGCCTTGGATGCGCGCGGCGAGTGGCTGGCCTTTTGCGCGGAGAACGTCGTCTTTGCGGTCGGCGGCTTCGGCGGACTTTACGCGGCGAGCGTCTACCCGGTCTGTCACACGGGCGCGATCGGCGTGGCGTTGCGGGCGGGCGTCTGTGCGCAGGGCCTGCCCGAATCGCAGTTCGGATTGGCCTCGACGCGTTTCCGTTGGAACGTGTCCGGCTCTTACATGCAGGTCGTGCCGCGCGTGTTTTCGACTGCGGCGGACGGCGTCTCCGACGCGCGCGAATTTCTGCTCGACGTTTTCGCGTCGCCGGCCGAGGTCTACAATCTGCTGTTCCTGAAGGGCTATCAGTGGCCGTTCGATTCGGGCAGGGCCGTGTCAGGGTCTTCCCGTCTCGACCTGTTGGTGCATGAGGAGCGGGTGGTCAAAGGCCGTCGCGTGTTTCTCGATTTCCGGCGCAACGGACGGACCTTCCGTCTCGCGGACCTCTCGGAAGAAGCGCGGACGTATCTGACGCGCTGCGGCGCGGCGGGGGGCACCCCACTGGCACGTCTGCGGCGCATGAATCCTGCCGCCGAGGCGTTGTATCGCGAGCACGGCATCGAGTTGTCGCGCGAACCGTTGGAAGTCGCCGTGTGCGCGCAGCACAACAACGGCGGGCTTGCGGCGAACGTCTGGTGGGAGTCGATCAACACGCGTCATCTTTTCCCCGTGGGAGAGGTCAACGGGTCGCACGGTGTGGGCCGCCCTGGCGGCGCCGCGCTGAACGCGGGACAGGTCGGCGGCGCGCGCGCCGCCGAGTACATCGCCGCGACCTACGCGGGAGAGAGCCTGCGCGCGGCCGACTTCCGCGAGGCGCTGGCGCGGGCGCTGAAGGGGTCCCGCGCGTTTGCCGCGCGTTGCGCGACGGCCCGGACGAGTTGGCGCGCCAGCCGAGCCGAGTTTCAGGCGCGCATGACCCTCGTCGGCGCGCATCTGCGCTCCGAACGGGCATTGTCGACGGCGGTGCGCGAGGCGTGGGCGCAGTGCGCGCGGTTGGAGACGGACGGCTGCCGCGCCGCGCGGCCGGGCGAACTCGTGCGGGCTTTCGAGAACCGTCAGCTCTGCTTGGCGCATGCCGTTTATCTGGAGGCGCAGCGCTTCGCGGTTCGGTCGGGTGTTGGCAGTCGGGGATCGGCGCTCGTGGTGGACGATGGGGGGAGTCCGGTCGCCGAGGATGCCGCCTTCCGCTGCCGCGTGCAGGAGACCGTTCTCGGCGCGGCTGGCCGCGTTCGCCAGCGTTGGGTGCCCAGACGCCCGCTGCCGCACGGGGACCTCTGGTTCGAGACGGCGTGGGCGGCGTACGCGCGCGGCGGCATCTATCGTGCGGTTTTTGCGCCTTCGGCGAAAAGGTGATGCAAACTCAAACTTTCCCGTTTTGTGCTTGTCATGGGACGCGCTTTTTGAAATAGTACGCGCCGATGAATCACGCCTTTTCAGTGTTGAACCTTCGACTTACCGGACTGTGGCTGCGGGGCGGCCACGGGAGGGGCGTCGTATAAGGTGTCGAACACTGCACGCTGCGTCAGAACTCCCGTGGATGACCGCAATCGGTCCCGCGGGAGTTTTTGTTTTCCCGTTCACCGATGCGGAACGCCTGTGGGAGAGCTGGGCGAAACGGCGAGAAAAAACGAGAACGCGCCGTCTGGATGGGCGGTGCCAACAAGGAAACGGCAATGAACGAGAACAGGCGACGAATCTATGTGTTTGACACCACTCTGCGCGACGGGGAGCAATCCCCGGGCTGCACCATGAACCTGCGCGACAAGCTGCTGGTGGCGGAGCACCTTGAGTCGTTGCGCGTCGACGTGATCGAGGCCGGTTTCGCCATCGCGTCGCCCGGTGACTTCGAGTCGGTGAAGGCGATCGCGGGTGCCGTCAAAAACGCGTCGGTCGCCAGTCTCTGCCGGGCGTTGCCCAAGGACATCGACTGCGGATGGGAGGCGGTGCGTGGTGCCCGGCATCCCCGCATCCACACGTTCATCGCGACGTCGCCCATCCACATGGAGTACAAGCTGAAGATGACGCCGGACGCGGTCTATGACCAAGCGGTCGCCATGGTGAAGTACGCCCGCAATCTGTGCGAGGACGTCGAGTTTTCGCTGGAGGACTGTTCGCGCAGCGAACGTCCCTTCATCTATCGCGTTGTCGAGGGCGTGATTGCGGCGGGCGCGCGTACGGTGAACATTCCCGACACGGTCGGCTATGCGATCCCCGAACAGTTCGGACAACTGGTTGCGGACATTCGCGCCAACGTGCCGAACATTGCTCGGGCGCGCATCTCGGTCCACTGCCACGACGACTTGGGCTTGGCGGTCGCCAATTCGCTGGCGGCGGTCCGCGCAGGGGCCGATCAAGTGGAGTGTACGGTCAACGGCATTGGCGAACGCGCGGGCAACACCTCGCTGGAAGAGGTCGTGATGGCTTTGCGCACGCGCCGCGACTTCTTTGAGGCCGACACGGACATCGACACCACCAAGATCTACGCAACGAGTCGTTGCGTGACCACGGTGACGGGTAGCAAGGTGCAGGCGAACAAAGCGATCGTGGGCGAGAACGCGTTTGCGCACGAGGCCGGCATCCACCAGCACGGCGTGATGGCCAATCCGTTGACTTATGAAATCATGACGCCGGAGTCGATCGGGCTGCCGCGCAACAAGATGGTGTTGGGCAAGCACTCGGGCAGGCATGCCTTTGAGAGCCGTTTGCAGGAGTTGGGTTTCCACTTGGAGGAGGCGCGCGTGGTGGACCTCTTTGCCAAATTCAAGGCGTTGGCCGACCGCAAGAAAACCGTGAGCGACGCGGACATCGAGGCGCTGGCGCACGACGTGCAGACGATGGTGGCCGAGCGGGTCAAGCTCGACCGGTTCAACGTAACGGCGAGCAACGCAATTACGCCCGTGAGCACGATCCGCCTGAACCGCGATGGGAAACTGGTCGAACAGGTCGCCGCGAGCGACGGTCCGATCAACGCGTCCTTCAAGGCGATCAACCAGCTCCTCGGCGTCAAGGCGCGGCTGGAAACGTTCCAGCTCTCTGCCATCACGGGCGGCCGCGACGCCCAGTGCGAGGCCACGGTCCGGGTCCGCGACGGCGCGCGCGTTTATCACGGACGCAGCATCTCGACGGATGTGATCGAGGCCAGCATTCTGGCGTACCTGCAGGCGTTGAACGTCTTGCTCGACGAGGAGAGTCAGGACGGACGGCGGAAGCCTGCCGCAGCCGATTGAAGAATCGGCTGAAAGGAAGCGCGACGGCGATGGACATGCACGTGGAACATTCGGAGACGCTGCGCGATCCGGTGTGCGGCATGACGGTCGATGCCGATACTGATCTGCGTGTCGTCCATCGGGGCGTCGCGTACGGGTTTTGTTGCGAGCACTGTTGGACCCAGTTTCTGCGTCATCCCGACTTTTATGCGCAGGGACGGAAAAAACCGCAGGTCATCGCGGCGGACGGTCCGGTCCGGTACACCTGCCCGATGCACCCCGAAGTCCACCAAGAGGGGCCCGGCGAATGGTTGGCGGTCGCTGGTCTCCAGAAACCTAAACATGTTCACGTTGGTCGGCATGGGCGTTTCCATTTCGTGGCTGTACAGCGCGGTGGCGCTCGCGCGTCCAGAATGGTTCGCGGCGACCGTTTTTGTGCCGCTCGTGTTCGCCGCAGCCGTCAAATCAATCCCCTGCCGAGATTGGCGGGATGGGTATCGGGGGGGCAGCGTCCGGCTTGGACGGCGCGGATGATTTCGGCGAAATCCGCTTCGCGGGGCGACCACGAGAAGTCGATGCGGATGCGAGCGGGCGCGAACTCGGCGAGTCGGTCGGCGACGCAGAAGGCCGATTCCCGGACGGTCACCCAAACGTTGTCGATGCGCCGACAGATCAGGCGTTTGTCGCGCCGGTCCGTAAGAATCAGCGCCGACTCCTTCGAAGCTTTTGCGCCGCCGGACAGGCAAGGCGCGGTTGCTGAAAGAAAAAGCGGCGTGTGCTGGAACGCGAGCACTTCGGGTTCGGGGATCGTCGTTCCTCCTTCAAGGAGCGCGAGGATGTTGTCGAGTCCGTTTTCCGGCGAACACACGAAAGAGCCGATCCCGAGACGGGTGAGTTCGGCGACTGCGACGCGGTTGAGGGCGTAGAGGCTCCAGTCGGCGGAGGCGGGCGAGAGTCCCTCTGCGCGCAGCATGCGGTAACCCGCCAGGTCGGCGCATTCCCACTCCGACCAGCCGCAGGCGTGCAGCGTGCGAAGGGTGGCCTTCAGTGTCTCGGCCTCTGCGCCGCGCGAAATCAGCGGCAGCGCGAGCCGGATGCGGCTTGGCTCGAACGCGCGACGCCACGCGTCCAAGGTGGCGCGGAGAGTGTTCAGCGGGAGATGACCGACCGCGAGGACCAACGCGTCGATCTTTCGCAGGGCGTCGTTCGGCAGCGGGACCGCGTCGGCGCGGAGCTTGAGCGTCGTGCGCATGGACGCCGCGTCGGATGAGTGGGGCGGGGCCGCCGTCCGCCAGTGTTCGGTGATCGATGCCGTACGGGCATTCCGCACGCGCCGCCATTCGCGGCTCAGCGCGACGGCAAGCGCGCGTCGGGCCTCGTTTAGTTTCGAGGCGGGCGCATAGAGCGCGAGGGGATCGTGGATGTCAAAGGTGCCTAGCCGCCAATCGGTGTCGCCGAGTCGGCTGAACGCGCGGCGCACGGCGGCGAGGGTCTGTTCCGGTTGTTTGGACGGCTGCAAGGGGACGGGAAGGAAGACCTCGGCGGTGAGATCCCCCGGCGTGGCGAAATCGGCGGTTGCTCGCGCCGAGATGCCCTCCGGCGCGAGCGTCACGGAGAACGACGCGGGGCGGCCAACGTTGGACGCATCGTCGCGAAGCGCGGTGATCGCGTACCGTCGGCGGACGGCCTGCGAGGCAGAACAGAACACGGGCGCACCGCGCGGAATCGCGGGCGTGTCGTCGGCCGGAAGCGCGATCTCTGCGGTCGTGCCTGCTGGGAGACTGATGACCGTGTGCGCAGAACCGGGGGCGCGCAGGGCGTCGACGGGAAAACCGAAAGGTTTGCCGCCGCCGGGGAGTTCAATTTGCAGGCCGTCGTGTTTCTCGATCGCACGCGCCGTGACAACGCGTAGCCAGCGCGTGCCGTTGCGGTCTCGTAGAATGGCGTCGACCTGTCCGATGGGGGCGCCTCGGTGGCCGATGGCCAAGGGGTCGATCACCGAGGCAGAATCGGCTTGGTTGTCCTCGGCGTAGAGGGTTGTCCACGGGCGGCTGAAAATCGTTTGGAGGTCTTGGACGAGGCCGCGCTCGGCGTCGGGTGTCAGCGCGCCGTCGAGCTTGCGGCGGTAGTAATCGCTCACGCAGGCCACATAGAGCGGGCTTTTCATGCGGCCTTCGATCTTGAGTGAGTGGGCCCCGGTTTGGACCACCTCGTCGAGGATCGAGGCCCAGGCGAGGTCGCGCATGGAAAAGGGATAGGATGATCGGGGGGTGGGGGGCTCCGTGGACTGGAACGCCTCGCGGCAGCAGTAGGCGCAGCGGCCGCGGTTGCCGCTGCGGCCGGAGGCGTGCGAAGAGAAGAGGCAGAGTCCGCTGTAACTGTAGCAGAGTGCGCCGTGGACGAAGACCTCGATTTCCACGCCGCTTTCGCGCACGATGCGGGCGATCTCGCGGAGCGTCAGCTCGCGGGCCAGCACGACGCGACTGAAGCCAAGGTCGCGCAGGGCGAGCACGCCGTCGAGGTTGTGGGCGGCGAGTTGCGTGCTTGCATGGAGTGCGAGGCGTGGGAAGTAGTCGCGGATCAGGCGCGCGACGCCGAGATCTTGAACGATGATGCCGTCCGGCGCAAGCGCATCCAGTTCGTCGAGGGCACCGATGGCCTCGTCCAGCTCGCGGTCCTGCACGAGGGTGTTGAAGGTCACATAGATTTTTTTTGCCGGCGAAAAGGTGCGCGCATAGGCGAGCAGGGCGCGCAGACGGTCGGGGGTTGCATTGTCGGCGTCGGCGCGTGCCGAAAAGCGCGGCAGGCCCAGATACACCGCGTCCGCGCCGTACTGGAAGGCGGCGAGCGCCGCATCGAGTCCTCCGGCGGGAGCTAAAAGTTCCGGGAACATTGGACGAGCCGTTGAAAAAAGAACGACCGGTTCGACCGACCGGTTCAACCTACATGCGCAACGGGGAAATGGTGGGCGCTACAGGATTCGAACCTGTGACTTCTACCGTGTGAAAGTAGCGCTCTAACCAACTGAGCTAAGCGCCCGCACCGAAGAAAACGCGCACTTTATAGCATTGGTGGCATGCGAGTGTCAAGCGGAGCCGCCAAAAATTCACACAGCCCAGGCGCAGGACGGTCAAATCGAAACCATTGTGCGGCCGTTCCGAATGTATGGTATATTTTTCGCCCATGCGCATGTTTTTCAACGCGTAAACCGACGGAATGAAATTCAGAAACGGTGCTATGTCTCACTTTATTTTCGATCTTGACGGAACCATCGGCAACACGTTGCCGTTGTGTGTGACGGCCTTTCGCGAGGCCTTGGAATCGCTGGCGGGGCGTCCGCTGAGCGACGCCGCGATCATGGCCACGTTCGGACCGTCCGAAGAGGGCACGGTGATGGCGCTTGTGCCCGGACTTCTGTTTTGAAACCGTGGCGGCGTTTTCCGCGGCGATCCGTGGCGTGCAGTTTCCGGTTTAATTCCTGACTTCTCCTTCTGCGTGCCTTTTGCGGACTGCTCGCGTATAATGCCCCCTTCATGACTGACTATTTCAAGCTTCTGAACGCCGAGCAGTGCGAGGCCGCCACGGCCGGGGACGGTCCGCTGCTGGTGCTCGCCGCCGCCGGCACCGGCAAGACGCGCACTTTGGTTTACCGCGTCGCCTACCTCGTCGAAAACGGCATGCCGCCGGAGAGCCTGTTGCTGCTCACCTTCACCAACCGCGCCGCGCGCGAGATGCTCGAACGCGCCAAGGGGGTCGCCGGCGACGCCGTGGGCAACCTTTGGAGCGGCACCTTCCACCACATCTGCAACCGCTTCCTCCGCCGTTTCGGCGACCGGCTCGGTTACCGCAACGACTTCACCATTTTCGACCGCGACGATTCGCGCTCCCTGATCGACCAGTGCATCAAGGACGTCGTGCGTAACAAGAAGGAATTTCCCAAGAAAGACGTGATCGCCTCGCTGATCGGTTCGGCGGCCAACCGCGCCTGCGACATCGAGGACATCTTGGAGGAGAACCTCGACACGCTCAAGGTCGATCCGTTGGAGATCGTCCGCGTCGCCAATCTCTACGCCGAACGCAAAGTCGCCATGGGCGCGATGGACTTCGACGACCTGCTCGTGAACGGTCTGCGCCTGCTCACCGAGCACGCTGAAATCCGTGCTTTCTACCAAGACAAATTCCGCCACGTCCTCGTGGACGAGTATCAGGACACCAATCTGCTGCAGGCCAAGATGGTGGATATTCTTGCCGGGCAGTGCCGCAACGTCATGGCCGTCGGCGACGATTTCCAGTGCATCTACTCGTGGCGCGGCGCGGACTTCCGCAACATCATGGAGTTTCCCAAGCGATGGGACGGTTGCCGCATCGTCAAGCTCGAACAGAACTACCGCAGTGTGCCCGAGATCTTGGACGTCGCCAACGCCTGTATCAAGGGCAATCCCGAACAGTTCCAGAAAACGCTCCGCCCGACCCGCAAGGCGCGCAACAAGCCGCGCGTGCTCTATTTGCGCGACGGCGACGAACAGGCCGCAGCTCTGCTCATGCTGATCCGACGCTATCAGGACGACGGCTACAACCTGCGCGATATGGCGGTGCTCTACCGCGCGCACTTTCACTCAATCGAGCTTCAGATCGCGCTGGCCCGCTCGCGCCTGCCGTACGTCATCACTTCCGGCATCGGCGTCTTTGAACAGGCCCACGTCAAGGATGTTGTGGCCTTTTTGCGTGTCTGCGAGCTTCCCACGGACCGCATGGCCTTCAACCGTCTGCTCGGCATGCTGAGCGGCGTGGGCGAGAAGACCATCGGCGCGCTCTGGGAGAAACTCGGCGGCTTTTTCGACACGCGCGACTCCGAACAGCGCGCCAAGCTCTGCGCGCTCCTCAAGCCCGCCGCGCGCGGCCAGTGGCAGGAGATCGACCGACTCTTCGAAGCCTACCACCGCGAGCGTCTCGCGGAGGCGGGCGGTGAAGTTGTGCAGCGGTTCTGCGACGTCTTTTTCACCACTTACCTCCACCGCGCCTACGAGAACGGCGAGAAACGCGAGGAAGACATCCGCGAACTCGCGCTCCAGATCGGCAAGAGCGGCGGCGTTCCCGCCTTTCTGCAGGAGGTCGCGCTGCTCACCAACGTCGACCATGAGTATGAGCAGATGGCCCGCGAACACGCCGACATGCTTCACCTCAGCACCGTCCATCAGGCCAAGGGCCTCGAGTGGCCGGTCGTGTTCGTGATCTGGGCCGCGGAGGGCATGTTTCCCTCAAGCCGCTCGGTCGGCGAGTCCTCCGACGACGCCGAGGAACGCCGCCTCTTCTACGTGGCGGTCACGCGCGCCAAGGACGAACTCGTCCTGTGCGCGCCCGAGATGCGCCGCACCCGTGACGGCGGCGTCTTTTTCTGTCGTCCCTCGCGCTTCATCAAGGAGCTGCCCCGCGGCCTCACCCGCGAGAGCTATGGTTTGCGCGGCGGCTGAACAGTCGAGAAGCGATGGGTATGTTGCAAGCGGAAGCCACCCGACCCGCCATTTTCTCTTTGGGCTGCGCAGAGTCTGAGCGGCTGCCGATCAGTTTCGCAGGAAGGAATGTTCGCGTGATACTGACCCGCACAAGAAGGGATGTCGGAAGCGGCGAACGGAGACGAGGGGTGCTTCTGTTCGCGATCCTTGCAACTGCGGGTTGCGGGTCGGCTGCACAATCGACGATGTGTCTCGCCAATGACGGCGCGTCTCTGGCGACGATTATCGTGCCGGACGCCGCGACGCCGGTGGAGCGTACGGCAGCGGAGGAGTTGCGGGTTCACCTCGACCACGCGACGGGCGCGCGCTTTGCGGTGACCAACGAGAGCGCCGCGCCCGTTGGCGCGCGGATTGTGGTTGGTAACACGGCCATGCTCAAAGTGCTGTTGCCGGATTTCGACCCGAAGACGCTCGCCGAGGACGGCATTGTCCTTAAGACCGTAGGCGATAGTCTGGTCCTCACTGGACATCCGCAGCGCGGACCGCTGTATGCCGTCTACACGTTTCTGCAAGACCGTGCGGCGGCGTCCGGCATTGCGCTCACCTGCTACGAAGAAAACGTGACTCGGTGGCTCGACCTCGACGGCGTCAACGAAGCCACGCGCTTGATGGACGACGCATTGGCCGCGGCTGGGTCGGAAGAGGCGCGCGATCCGGTCGCAAACCGCAGCCTGCGCGACAAGGTGCTTCGCGAAAAGCTTTCGCTCGACCACGTGTGGCTCATCAATTATCGGATGTTCAACGAGCAGGCGAAGCGCGCGGGCAAGCCTTTCTTGGGGCCCGCCGATCCGCAGAGTGCCTGCCGCGCATGGATCGACGCGTGCGCCCGGTTCGGCGTGAAGGCGTATCGGGAGACCACGACCGAGGAGACGTTCCGACGCTACGAGCGGCACCTGCTGAAAACGCTTGGTGCGCAACGGACGGACGGGAGGAAAGGGGGCGGGACATGAAAGCGGGTTGGATGTCGATGATTGCGTTCACGGCTGGATGCGCGCTGGCGCAGATCCAACAGACTCCGCGCGAACAGGCATTGCACTTCGTTCGCAACGAGACGCAGTTCCACTTGGGGTATCTGCCCACCGAACAGTCGCATCCCAAGACGCGTGGACTTTCGCAGATTTTGCAGCGCGACACGGCTCAAGGGCTCCGCCTGTTGCTGAGCGTGGACGACGACCTTTCGCCCGTCGCCCGCCGGGTGATCGCCTCCGAGTCGTTTGCTCGGCTGAAGGATTCGATGCGGTCGGCGCTCGACGGTCATCGGACGATTTATTTCAGCGGCTGCGGCGCCACGGGTCGGCTTTCGATTCTCTTGGACGCGGCCAGCCGACGGTTTTGGCGCCGGGCGTTCGAGCGTCTGCCCGAACTCAAGGTTGCGTGCGGGGAAACGGAGGACTGCACCTGCGCGGTTATGACGGGGGGCGACTTTGCGCTGATTCGCTCGGTGGAGATGTTCGAGGACTACATCACGTTCGGCTACCGGCAAATGGAAGAAGTCGGCGTGAAAGAGGGCGACGTGGTGGTGGCGATTTCGGAGGGCGGCGAGACGTCGTCGGTGATCGGCACCGTTCTGCGCGGTGTCGACGTGCATGCGCAGGTCTTTTTCCTCTTCAACAATCCCGCCGACCTGTTGGCTTCGCATTTGGAGCGGTGTAACCGCGTCATGTGTAACGGCGCGATCACGAAACTGGAACTCTGCACGGGGCCCATGGCGGTGGCGGGATCGACGCGTATGCAGGCGACGACCATCGAGCTGCTGGTGGTTGGCATGGCTTTCGAAGCGGCTCTCGCTGAACATCTGGGTGCGAAGCTGAAGCCTGCGCAGCTCCGCGAACTCGGAATCGGAGCGTCCTCGCCCGTGCGAACAATGACGCTGTTCGAGGCGTTGCTGGCGCAGCTGCGCGAGGGGCGGAACGTCGCCGCGCTGGCTCGGATGACCGACGACGAAGCGGCGCTCTACCAGAAGAAGGGGCGTGTAACCTACTTCGCGAATGACTGCCTGCTGGACATTTTCACCGACACGACTGAACGTTCGCCGACGTTCAAACTGCCGCCGTTCCGCAGTTCGCTCGATATGGCCGCACCTGCGCCGTGGGCCTTCGTGAAGGACCCGCTGCGACCGACGCCCGAGGCGTGGTTGCACCTGCTGGGACACGACCCCCGCTGTCTGGATTGGACGTCGGCGACCTATCGGGAACTGAACGCGCCTGCGAAAATCGTCAACAACCCGCCGCAGATCGATCTGGCCCGGTTGCACACTTATCTGATCGGAAACGAGGCGGATGCTTCGCGCACCGAGGTGTTGCCCAACGCCGCCATGGCGGTGCTGGTGGGGGCCGAGGCGAACCTGTTGGACGATGGATCGGACAGCGCGTGGCGGCGCGCGTTTTTACTTTCCTCGGCGTCGTTCGGACGACGATCCGCACTGGTGGTCGGGCGGCATGCACCGCAAGGGTGGAAAGGCGGGGTGATCCACGTGGACATCGACGTGCCGGAAACGCCGTTGGACCTGTTCGCGCACCTGTCCGTCAAGCTGGTGCTCAACAACGTGTCGTCTGCGACGATGGGCAAAATGGGGCGTCTGAGCGGCAACTGGATGGCTCACGTCGACGCGTCGAACAAAAAGCTGATCGACCGAAGCGTGCGCTTGATCGTCGAGCAGACGGGCCTCGATTACGAGGCCGCCTGCGTCGCACTGTTCGAGACGTTCGACGAACAGAAAAATTGGGACGAGGCCCACCGCAAGACTATCTCTCCGGCTGCGTACACGGTCGAAAAGATCCTGCGGACAAGTCAGAAATAGCGCATGTCGCAATAGGTGCGACACTCAATTTAAGATCTCTGCCGGGAGAGGTTGGTTGTGGTGGCGTGGTTCTCTGGGAATCACTAAGCCGTCCCTTTTGTTTTTCGGGCTGGCGGGCCCCCCTTCGGTTAGATCGTATGCGTACTTTTTGTGCTCGAAACCTTTGTCGTCGAACACGCCTGTCCGAATAGATTCCGTCAGGAAACCGAGCGCGACCAATGACGAGGCCGCTTCGGCGACCCGGACGAATAGGGGCCACAAAAATGCGGCCGGTAGTCTAACGACCGATCAAGTCCAAGTTGCAGGCTGAAGAAATATGCCACCTTCTGCAACTTAGTCAGCCCCCTCGTCTTTTCAGATGCCATTCATAAGGCATCGCTAATCTCGAACGGTGTTCTTACGTATGCAAAAGACTGAGGCGGGTTCGAGACCCCGAAAGCGTCGAGCGGGAACTCTTCGTCAAACCGTCTCGGCGACTCCAAAACATAACAGCGGGCCTGTGTCGTGCCGCTGAAATAGGCGTCGAAAAACGCTTTCGACACATTCCCCTGTTTTCTGTAATTACGCCAGATCGTGGCCGGGGCAGCCTCTTTGAACCCGGATACGACGGCCGTTCCCAGAACCTTCATCACCGGTGACGTGGCATAGATCACCACGCTTTTCGCATCTGCCGGGATTCTGCTACGCCGGAATTCCACCGTTTTGCGTCCGTCAAGAATGGCGTGGGCATGGATCGGGTGCAGGGAGAGAACGACTACCTTTGAACGCGCTTTTTCAGCCATGGGTAAAACTCCTTGTTTATCTGAGAAACAGATTGCGGGGCAGCCGAAACAACCCCGTTGCGTTTCAATTCGGCAAGAGAAATCTTCTATTCGTGGCGCAACTCCCGCAGCCCCGCCGCCTCGCCCTCCTCAATCGCCACCTCCACCGCGCGTTGGGCGCGGGCAAGCAGTTCGTGTGTCTCTCGTTTTAAAGCGGCTGCCCGCAGGGTAATCGTTCCAAAAGCGTTTTGTTCCTTTTCAGGGATAACGGGCACAAAAATCTTCGCCACGTCTTTGGGGTAAAGATGCAACTGGCCAGTAGCCCCCGTGATATACCGCTCAATCTGCATCTGCCCTGCCATACTTCGCAAGTAGGCGGCCAGATAATAGGGCCCGCCAGCCAGTAGCCAGTGTTGCACTGGCTACTGGCTGGCGGGGGAAGAAAGAAGCTCGGTTAGCTTTGACATTGCTGGCATCCTTTAAACTTAAGTATATGAAATATGTGCCCGAAACGTCAGCCTAAATTGCTTCTCGTGGGAGGTGCTGTTATTGGCCGCTCAAAAGATTTCCGCTGTCCGAGATTTATGAAACACCAAAATTCGAATGGGCGCGAATTTGATTCGCGCCCATTCGTGAGAGAAACTGAAACGACCAACGCTACGAGAGCATCACTTGACCGCCGGTGACGGGGATGGCCTGACCGGTCTCGTAGACCTGTTCCATCAGGTAGTAGATCGCCTTCATCACGTCGGGCGTGGTGCAGCCGCGGCGCATGGGCACCTTGGCCTCGTAGAACTTCTTCACGTCGGAGAAAGTCTTTGCGCCCGGCACTTTGCCGCTCTCGAGGTACTGGCGGAACAGGCCCTTCTCGGGGTCCGACCAGAGCGGGCCGTCGTAGAAGTTGCCGGGGCAGATGGAGTTGACCTTCACGCCGTCCTCGACCAGTTCGAGCGCGAAACTCTGGGTCAGGCCGATGCCGCCGAACTTCGAGCCGGCGTACGCGCCGTTCTTGTTCGAGCCGATCAGTCCGGACTTGCTGTTGATCTGGACGATGTCGAACCACACTTCCGGCGCGGCTTTGTGCTGGAGCGCGAGGATCGGTGCCACGGCTTGGACCGAAAGGAAATAGCCCTTGTAGTTCACGTTGGTCACAAAGTCGAGGTCCTTGACCGACAGGCTCTTGACGCTGCCCGCGCGCAGCACGCCCGCGTTGGACACGAAAAGGTCGATGCCGCCGAACATGCCGACGACCTGCTCCAACGCGGCCTTGAGTGAGTCGGGGTCAGAAACGTTGACGACTACGCCAAGCGCCGCCGGACGTCCGCACGCCGCGTTGACCTTGATGGCGGCGGCCTTCACGCCCTCGGCGTTGATGTCCGCCAGTGCGACCCACGCGCCCTGCATCGCGAGATCGGTCGCGATTTCAAAACCGAAACCCTGCGCGGCTCCGGTCACCACGGCGATCTTGCCGGCGGCGCGGCCGGCGGGTTTTGAAAACTCGGCCTCGAACGTGCCGATGCCCTCGACCGTCACGCGCGTTGCGCCCGTCGGTATTTGCCGACGCAGTTCGCCGACGACGTCGGCACAATTTTCGGGAATGGACACGACCGGCCCTTTGCCCGTCGTGTTGATGCGCACAAGGCGTGGCAATACGTTGTTCTTCGCCATCAGCCCGCGCAGCGCGGGCAACACATTCGTAACCATGATTCTCGTCTTCTCCTCTCCTCAATTGCAATCAGTGTACGACAAAACGCGCAGGAAGGCAAAACGGCAAACGGATGAAGAAGCCGCCGGACGCGACAGGCGCGGTCTATGCGAGTTTGAGCGGCAAGCCCAATGCAATGAGAACCAACAGGACGAGCCCCACGGCGATACGGTAGTAACCGAAGGCTTTGACGCCGTGGCGCGTCAGGAAGCCGATAAAAAAGCGGATGGCGGCCAAGGCGACGACGAACGCCACGAGGTTGCCGATGAGCAGGGTTTGCAGATTGTGCGTCAGGGCGGAAGCCGAAGCGGGATTTCTCACCACTTTGAGCAATTCGAGACCGGTCGCGGCGGCCATGGTCGGCACGGCCAGGAAAAAGGAGAATTCGGCGGCGTTCTTGCGCGACAGGCCGGTCGCCATGCCGCCCACGATTGTGGCCATGGACCGCGAGACGCCCGGCACCATGGCCACGCACTGGGAGAGGCCGATCATGACGGCGCGCTTCCACCCGATGCGCTGATCCTCCGTCTGCCGGGCGAACCACTTGTCGACGAAAAGCATCAGCACGCCGCCGAGTAGCAGCGCCGCGGCGACCACGGTGACATTGCCGAGGAGGCGGTCGAGAAGACTGTTCAAGAGAAGTCCGAAGACGGCGGCAGGCGCGAAGGCCGCGAGCAGCTTCCAGTAGAAGTCCCAAGTCTGGAAGAAACGTTTGACGTAAAGCACGACGACGGACAGGATGGCACCGAACTGAATGATGACCGTGAACGCCTTGACGAACGCGTCGTCGCCATCCATGCCCAGCAGCTTCTGGGTGATGATCATGTGGCCGGTTGAGGAAATGGGGAGAAATTCCGTCAGGCCTTCGACGATGGCGATCACAACGGTTTGAAAAAGAGTCATGCGGGTTCGCTTTCGTGAGCTGGATGCGGTCGCGGCGTACCGGCCCTTTCCGAGAAAGGAGGGCCGCTGACAAACAATGTGGGAGGCAGTATAATGCCGGGCATGGGGAAGGTCAAAGCCCATCTTCCTTCGGGGTGTAATCGGGGGCGGTTGGTGACGGGAGATGCGAATCTGATGCGTGTCGGGCGCGAAGGGACGAGCGTCTGCTCGTCCAATTGCTGCGGGCTTGTCGAGGGTGGGCAAACAGACGCTTGCTCCTTCCCTTTTCGGTTCCAAGCCCGGCGATTGTCCGAAACGCAAAATCTTCGCTCCCCGCCCAGAAGGAAGCCCGCCAGCCAGTAGCCAGTGCAACACTGGCTACTGGCTGGCGGGGGAGTTTGGGAAAAATGGCGATGGCGGAAACATGGCCGTGTTTTTTTGCACTGGCGGGGTTGGCGGTTTCCGCAACCGCGCAGATTGAGGCGGTGTGGCTGACGTCGCGGTGCGGAACGCCGGAAAAAACGGTGGTGAGCTGGAAGAGCGCATCGTCGGGACCGTCGCACGTGTGCTACGGGGCCGACGCCGCGTGCGGGGCGGAGGCGTGGGACGCGGGTTCGGACGTCGTTCACCGCGTCGAGATTCCCACGCTGGGCAACCACGACAAACAGATCGGCGAACGCGGCGTGACGCGCCCCGCGTCGGGCGCGGCGGTTTACGACGTAGACGCCACGGCCTATCTGCGCATGTTCGCGCTGCCCGGTGTCGGCTGGCGCTGGGCCTTCTCGATCCCGCAGGCGGACGCGGTTTTCTTTTCGTTGGACATCGAGCACGTGTCGGACTTGGGAACGGGGTGGCAGACCTGCCACGACTACCGCGCGGGCTCGGAGCAGTACCGCTGGTACGACGAGCAGACAGAGCGGTGCAAGGCCGGGTTCGTCGTGACGCTGCTGAACGAACGCAGCTCGTGCCGCGGCCTCGAAAAGGGCGCGTGGGGCCGTCTGTTCGAGCGCGGCACGCAGGCGATCACGGGCTTCGGGTACTTCGCCGAGCGCGCGGTGGAACGCGGAGGCTTCCCGTACTACGGGGCGCGTAAAGAGCGATTTTAAGACTGACGCATCTGCAGGGCTCTGGCACAATACCGCGCCATGAAAACGGCCCTTTTCGACTTGGACGGAACCCTGATCGATTCGCGTGCGGATCTGGCTCTCGCGGTGAATTTGACGCGGCGCGATTTCGGACTTCCGCCACAACCCGACGAGGCGATCGTGGCATGCGTCGGCGATGGCATGCGTCGGCTGATCGAGCGCGCCGTTCCTGAGCGGCCCGAACTCTGGGACGACATGATCGCGCGGCAGCGTGAGAACTACGGCGCGCATCTGCTAGACCAGACGACGCTGTATCCCGGCGTACGGGAAGCGGTTGAATCTTTGGCCTCGCGCGGCTGGCGACTGGGCATCGTGACCAACAAGCCCGGCGCTTTCGTGCGGCCGATTCTGGACGGACTCGGCGTGCTGGCACATTTCGGCGCGATTGTCGGGGGCGGCGACTGCCCCCTGCTGAAGCCGGACCCCGCGCCGCTTCGATTGGCTGCGAGTCGGCTGGGCACGGCGCTGGACGTCGACGACTGGATGGTCGGCGACCACGTGACGGACTTGGCTTCTGGGCGCAACGCCGGGATCAAACGGTGCTTCTGCCGGTATGGATTCGGTGAGGCGCGGGGCGAGCCCTACGACATGGCCGTGGACGCACTCGACGAATTTGCGCGACGGGTGTGAGAGGCGGATTAAGACGGTGAGGGTTTTAACCGTTTACTAACATCGCGCTGACAAAGCGCTGACACTCCTAACACATACTGTTCTCACATTTGCGACCGTAAAACGCGTCGGCAGGTGCCGAACGACGGGGTCGCGAGGAAGGGATACACGTATGAAACGATGGAGTGTCGGTTGGTTGGCGGTTTCGGCCGCAGTGACAATTGGACAGGGGGCGTTTGGGGCCGAGGAGCCCAAGGCGCAGAAGCAGGGATGGGATTGGGACGCGGGCGCGGATATCCGGGCGCGCTACGAGTTTAAAGACGACTGGATGAAGAAAAACAGCACCGCCGTCGACCCGGATAGCGCGGACTATTATCGACTGCGCACGCGCGTTTGGGGAAAGGTCACCCACGAGGACGATTTCGGTGCCTATTTGCGCTTGGGCAACGAGTTTCGCGGCTACCACGACCCGAACTCGTCCGACAAGAACAAGAATCAGTTCCCCGACGAAGTTTTCATCGACAACCTGTATTTCGACTTCAAAAATATCGGCGATCGGGTCGACGTGCGCGTGGGCCGACAGGACGTGAAGGAGGGCGCGGGGCGCGTGGTCAGCGACGGAACGCCCGGCGACGGTTCCCGTTCGGCGTACTTTAACGCCATCTTGGCCAAGGTCAGGATGCTGGAAAAGAGCGACGTCGATCTGATGGGCACGTGGAATCCGTATCGGGACGACGCGACGCTTGGCAACCCGTACAACGCCTACGACCTCACCAAGTACAAGAGCGGCAACCTTCGGGACCACCGCTATTCCAAGATGGACGAACAGGGCCTCATGGCGTACATGCACTACAACGAGGTGCCTGACTTCCCGATGGAGTTCTACTACATCTGGAAAAACGAGACGCGGTTCTACGACAACAAGGGCAACCGTTATCCCGGACGCGACTTCAGCACGGTCGGCACGCGGTTGAACCCCAAGCTGACCGACAAACTGTCGGCCGAGGTCGAAGGGGCGGTGCAGGCCGGCCGTACGGATGGAGAGACCGGATACGCCGAACGGGACATCTTCGCGTGGATGGGCTATGGCGGCCTGACCTATTCGGAAAAAGATGTGGTTGCCAAACCGAAGCTGACCGGGGCGGTGCTCTATCTTTCCGGCGACAAGGACAGCTACTACAACACCAAGGACGGCAGCACGGACAACGGCTGGAATCCGGTTTTCAACCGCACCGACTCGCTCAGCCAGATCGCCGCGAACATGTACGACAACTTCCGCTGGTCGAACCTGGTCTATCCGCACCTCGCACTCGGCCTCGAGCCGGTCGCCAAGCACAAGGTTTCGATGCAGACCGGCCCCATGTTTGCCGCCGTGCGCGACAACAACGCGACGAGCGGCTACCGCGGTTACTTCACGCAACTCCGCTACGACTTCCCCCTTGCCAGCCACATCTTCGGAAAGCGCGGGGAGGTGACGGGTGCCGTCGTCGGTGAGACGTTCTACTATGGCGACTACTATGCGCACGACACGGCGGACGTCGACATGGCCAGTTGGGTGCGGTTTGAGCTGAACGGTAAGTTTTAAGGCAAGCGCTAACCATATTCTAACAGATCAGTCACGCGAGCCTAACTGACGACGTGTTGAATGACACGCGAAAGGCAGACTGAGACCAAACAGTCACAACAGGAGACTAACATGAGAGCATCGATTATTGCAGTCGGACTTCTGGCGCTGGGCACGGTCGCACAGGCCGAAGACAAGTTGATTCTGGACGGTTCCACGACGGTGGGGCCGATCGCCAAGGCGTTCGCCGAATACCTGATGCGGCAGACCCCGGGCGTCAATATCACGGTGAGCGAGTCGGGCAGCGGCAACGGCGCGAAGGCGCTGCTCAACGGCACGTGCGACATCGCCGACCTCTCGCGGCACCTGAAGGACAGCGAGAAACAGGCGATGGCGGAGAAGGGGGTCAAGCCCGTGGCGCACGTCGTCGCCTACGACGCGCTGCCGGTCATCGTGCATCCTTCGAACCGGGTGAAGGGGCTGACGATCGAACAAGTCCGCGACATCTACACCGGCAAGATCACGAACTGGAAAGAAGTCGGCGGCTCGGACCAGACGATCATGGTGATCAGTCGCGATTCGAACAGCGGCACGTTCGAGACGTTCAAAGAACTGGTGTTGGGCAAGGAGGCCAAAATTAAGGAAGGCGCGGAATATGCGGGCAGCAACGGCGCGGTCCGGCAGCGCGTGCAGATGACGAAGGCCGCGATCGGCTATGCGGGGCTGGGCTTTGTCGACCGTTCGGTGAAGGCGCTGGAAATCAACGGCATCGCGCCGAGCCAGGAGTCGGTTCTGGCGAAGACCTATCCCATCGCTCGCGAGCTGTTCATGTTTACGAACGGCGAGCCCGCCGCAGGTACGCTGGCTGCCACCTTCCTCGGCATGTGCCGCACGGACAAGGGGCGCGAGATCGTCGAGGAGCTCGGCTTCATCCCCGTCACCGTCAAAAAGTAAGGGTGTCGGCCGCGTTTGAGAGAGAAGCATGCGCAAGAGCGAGCACATCATTCTGTCGGCAGGCGAAAAGGCGCGCCGGAAAATCCTCGGGTTTCTGGGGCGGAGCGGCTTGTTCGCTGTCACCTCGGTAGCCGCGCTGGCGGTGCTCGCCATCATTTATTTCATCGCTCGGGACGCCCTGCCTTTCTTCCGGGAGGCTGGGTGTTCCGAATTTTTCCTCTCGCGCGAATGGTATCCGACCCACCAACCGCCGGAGTTCGGTGCGCGCGCTATTTTCGCGGGTAGTCTGATGGTGACGGCGGCGGCGGTGATTCTGGCCGTGCCGCCGGGCATTTTCGCGGCGCTGTGCATGAGCGACATTCTGCCGTTTGGAACGCGGCAGGTGCTCAAGCCGGTGATCGAAATGCTGGCGGCGATTCCGTCGGTTGCCTACGGGTTTTTCGCCCTCGTTGTGCTGGCTCCGATGCTACAGGCCAACGGCGGGCCCATTTTGGCGACGGCGTGGTGGGCGTTCGCGCTCCCGACCCTCGCGATCGGTTCCGTGGTGGCGGCCGACCTGCTGACGCCGGAACGGCTCGCGGAACGGGCGCATCGGGCGCTGCGCGCGTCGCTTACGGGCGTTTTCCTGCTCCTTTCGCTCGGCCTGTTGGCACGGGTCGGCGATGTGTTGGCGCGGCTTCAGATCTCGAGCGGGGTGAACGCGCTGAACGCATCGGTCATCCTCGGCGTGATGGCGCTGCCGACCATCGTGAGCGTGTCGGAGGACGCGCTTCAGGCCGCCGGGCGCGAGCTGCGCGAAGGCAGCTACGCGCTGGGCGCGACGTGGGCCGAGACGCTGGTGAGGGTCGTCATCCCGGCGGCGCTGAGCGGCATTTTTTCGGCCGTCCTGCTGGGTGTCATGCGGGCGCTCGGCGAGACGATGGTGGTGTGGATGGCGTCGGGCAATGCGGCGCAGATCCCGAAGCCGTGGTACAACCTCCTGTTGCCCGTGCGCACGCTGACGGCGACGATCGCCGGGGACATGGGCGAGGCGGACCAGATGACCGGTTCGGCCCATTACCACGTGTTGTTCGCGATGGGGCTCAGCCTGCTCGTGTTCAGTTTCATGTGCAACTTGGCGGGCGAGTGGGTCGTCGCGCGTCAACGGCGCAAGCTGAGGGGAGAGTGATCGCATGCGCATGAGCACTCGCAAGCTGTTGGATCGCGCGTTCACGCTGAGCGCCTGTCTGGCGGTGGCGTTGATGGCGCTGTTTCTGCTGTTCGTGCTGCTGCCGATTTTCGGGAAGGGACTGGGTGCCTATGTGTTCCGGGGCACCGTGGAATATCGTCGCATGGCGGCGGACCAGTTCGGGCGCGGCGACGAAGCGCGCGTGGCCGCCGAATGGCGCGAAGTTCAGGCGGCGCGGCGGCCGATCTATGCGGCGGTCGCCGCGTTTCAAAAGGAATTGCAGGAGATGCCGGCCGCGCGCCGGAAGGAACTGAAGCCGATGTTCCGCGACGTGCGCGAGGCGCTGGGCGAGCTGTTCGGGCCCGAGCCCGGGGAGCCGCTTCCGGCGCTCACGCGCCGCGTGTACGGCCAGACGCGCTGGGACCGGGCGCTAGTGAAAGCCGGCGAAGTGTTGTACGAAGAAACGTGGGACTACTCGTCCGGCGACGGGCGGCGCGTGTTGGTGCCGCGGATGCCGCGCTTCGAGGGGACGGCCCTCGCGCCGGTTTTTTCGCTGGTGGGCCGCGACCTCAAATCGCTGATGCACCCCCGTTTGACGTTCTACCCGCAGTTCCTGACCGACCGGTCCATCGACATCCACTTCTTTGGCGGAATCGGGGCCGAGGTGATGGGCACCGTTTATCTGGCGCTGGGCGCAATGCTGATCGCGGTGCCGCTCGGGCTGACGGCGGCGGTCTATTTCCAAGAGTATGCGACGCAGGGACCGGTCATGTCGTTTCTGCGTTCGTGCGTGAACACGCTGGCGGGCGTGCCCAGCGTGGTCTTCGGTTTGTTCGGATTGGCGTTTTTCATCAACACGCTCCACGTGTCGCCGGGCAAGAGCGTATTGGCAGGGTCGCTGACCCTCTCCTTGCTGGTGTTGCCGACAGTGATCCGTGCGTCGGAGGAGGCGATCGCGGCCGTTCCCCGCGCCTACAAGGAGGGCGCGCTGGCGTTGGGCGCGGGACGCTTCCGGACAGTGATGACCGTGATCCTTCCGGCGGCGTTGCCGGGAATCCTGACCGGCATTGTCATCAGCACGGGCCGCGCGGCCGGCGAGACGGCACCGATCATCTTCACGGCGGCCGTCAGCGTGGGGTCGTTGATCCGGCCCTCCGAGCTGCTGTCCCAGCCGACCCCGGCGCTTTCGTGGAACCTCTACAACATCAGCACGGAACACGAGGCCGTGGACGAGATCCGCCACGTGCAGTACGGCATGGCGGCGACGCTGGTGCTGATCGTTTTGGCTTTGAACATGGCCGCCATTCTGATGCGGGCCCGCGTGGCTCGGCGGCTGAAAGGGTAGGGCGGGGCGTCCCGCCGCGGGGCAGACTATGAGCGAGAAGAGCGAGACTGACAGAACCCACATCGAGGCGCAGGCGTTTTCCGTGTTTTACGGTGCGCAGGAAGCGGTGAAGCGCGTGGATCTGGCCATTCCGGCGGGACAGGTCACGGCGATCATCGGGCCCAGCGGTTGCGGCAAAAGCACGTTTTTGCGCGCCATCAACCGCATGAACGACCTGATTCCCGGCTGCCGGGCGGAGGGGCGCCTGATTTTCGACGGCCAAGACATCTATGGCGGGAACGTCGACGAGACGGTGCTGCGGCGGCGGATCGGCATGGTCTTCCAGAAACCGAACCCGTTTCCCAAAACGATCTACGACAACGTGGCGTACGGTCCCCGCCTGCACGGCAACCGGACGAAGGCCGAACTGGACGACATCGTCGAAAAGAGCCTGGTTGCCGCCGCGCTCTGGGACGAAGTGAAGGACCGGTTGGGCAGAAACGCGCTGGGGCTTTCTGGCGGCCAGGCCCAGCGGCTGTGCCTGGCACGGGCGCTTGCGGTCGAGCCTGAGATTTTGCTGATGGACGAGCCCACGTCGGCATTGGATCCGAAGGCGACGGCGCGCATCGAGGACTTGATCGTTCAGTTGCGGGGTCGGTACACGATCGCGATCGTTACGCACAACATGCAGCAGGCCGCGCGTGTTTCGGACCAGACGGCTTTTTTCTATGAGGGCGTTCTGGTAGAATTCAACAACACTCAGGATATCTTCACTCGGCCCCGCGAGCGTCGGACGGAAGACTACATCACGGGTCGGTTCGGTTAACGGAGGGAGGCGGAGACATGAACATGATTTTTGCGCGCGAGAACGAGCGGTTGAAAGAGTCGATCCTGCGCTTGGCCGGCGAGGTCGAGATGCGGCTCCAAGACGTGCTGGAGGCCGTGGAGCGGCGCGACAAGGACACGCTGCAGCGCCTGATGGACCTCGACGCGGAGATCGACGCGCGCGAGGTGCAGATCGAGGAGGAGTGCCTGAAAATACTGGCTCTCCACCAGCCGGTGGCGCGTGACTTGCGCTTCGTGATCGCCGTGCTGAAGATCAACAACGATCTCGAGCGCATCGGCGACATCGTGGTGAATATTGCGGACCGCGGCATCCGGCTGGCGGCGTTTCCCGCCACCGACCTACAGGAAAAAATCATGCGCATGGGGCGGCTTTCGCGCGAGATGCTCAAGGACAGCCTCGACGCGCTAATCGCGTTGGACGCGCAGAAATCGCGGGAAATCATTGCGCGGGACGACGAGGTGGACCGACTGAACGTCGAGGTGATCTGCGGTGTCATCGAGCGGGCGACGCCGGGCAACAGCGGCCCGATGACGGAGTCGCTCATCCTGATACACAGCATCGCGCGGGATCTGGAACGGATCGGCGACCACGCAACGAACATCGCCGAGGACGTCGCGTATCTCGTCGACGGCACGATCATCCGCCATCGACGGGCGCAGGAATCGAAGGTTGGCGGGTAACCTTGAGGAGGATGTAACGATATGGCGAACGAAACGATACTCATTGTGGAAGACGAAGCGGACATCCGCGAATTGATCCGCTACAACATGGAGCGCGAAGGGTACAAAGTCGCGGAATGCGCGTCGGCCGAAGAGGCCCATGCCTATCTGAAGAGGACCCTTCCCGACCTCATCTTGCTCGACCTCATGCTTCCCGGCACGGACGGGTTTGCGTTCTGCCGCGCGGTGCGGGCGGACGAGCGCACCGCGAAACTTCCGGTGGTCATGGTGACGGCGCGGGACGAGGACGCGGACATCGTGGCCGGGCTGGAGGTCGGCGCGGACGACTACGTGACCAAGCCGTTCAGCGCGCGCATTCTGTCGGCGCGCGTGCGGGCGGTGTTGCGGCGGCGGGCTTCCGAGCCCGGCGACGAGTGCGACGTGCTGGTGCGGGGGCTGATCGAGATCGACCGGACGCACCACAGCGTGAAAATCGATGGTCGGCCGGTCTCGCTGACGCTCAGTGAATTCAAGACGCTCGACCTCTTCATGAAACGTCCCGGCGTGGTGTTCTCGCGGTATCAGATCGTGGATGCCGTACACGGCGAGGATTATCCCGTGACGGATCGTTCGGTCGACGTACAGATCGTGGGCCTGCGGCGGAAAATGGGCAAATGCAGCGAGCTGATCGAGACCGTCCGCGGTGTCGGTTATCGGATGCGAGCGGAGTAGAGCGTGAAGAAACGGACGCTGTTCTGGCAGTTTTTCGGAACCCACATCCTGATTCTTTTCATGGCCGTGGGCGTGGTGGTCTGCTACACGTGGATCACCAGCCGAGAGGTTTTCCATCGGCAGTGGGTGCGCGAATTGGAGACGGAGGCCCATGTTGTCGCGACACTGCTGCCGCGCGTCGGCGATGCCGTGGACGAGACGGCTGTACAGCGGTTCGTCGAACAGGTCGGCCACACCGACGAGCATCGGTTTACGGTGATCCTGCCCGACGGGCGGGTGATCGGCGATACGGACGCCGACTTCGCCAAAATGGATTCGCACAAGAGTCGGCCCGAGGTGGTGGAGGCCCTGTCGAACGGTTCGGGCATGAGCCAGCGCTACAGCGCCAGCATGGGGAAGCAGATGCTCTACTTGGCGCAGCGGGTGCCCCGCGAGGGCTCGGTTTTGGCGGTGGTGCGCGTCTCGGTTCCGGTGCGCACGCTGATGCGCGAAATCGACGCCTCGAACCGCATTCTGTTTTTGGTTTTGGCGGTGGTGCTCGCCGCGACGTTGTTGCTCAGTTACGGCGCGGCGTTGCGCATCATCGGCCCCGTTTCCGAACTGCAGAACGGTTTGAACCGTCTCGGTTGCGGCGACCTGTCGTATCGCTTGTCCGTTCCGCCCGTTCCGCATTTGGCCGATTTGGCCCGCTCGATCAACCAGACGGCCGACCGTCTGCAGCGCTACATTCAAGCTCTGAGCGACGAACGCAACCTGCGCACATTGATTCTTGCCAACATGACGCGCGGCGTGATCGCGATCGATGCCAATCACGCGGTCATGGACATCAACGAGGCCGCCCGCCGTCTGTTGAATCTGAAAAATCCGGCACCGGAGGGCACGCGCATCGGCGAAGTCACGCGATATGCAGAACTGTTGGCGCTGATCGACGAGAGCGAACGTCGCGGAGATCCCGTCGAGACTGAAATGGTGGCGGGCGAAGCCCTCCTCAACATTCGCGCGACGGCGCTGAAGGACAAGTCGGACCAGCGGATCGGAACCCTACTGGTTTTGAGCGATGTGACATTGCTCAGACGCTTGGAAACGGTGCGGCAGGATTTCGTGGCCAACGTGTCACACGAACTCCGCACGCCGGTCACGTCCGTCAAGGGTTTCGCCGAAACCTTGCTCGACGGCGCGATGAACGATCCTGCGACGGCGGAGCGCTTCCTGAAGATCATCGTGCGGCAGGCGAGTCAGATCGAGTCGATCATTCGCGACCTGCTCGAACTGTCTCGTTTGGAACAGAGTTCGGCCCAGACGTTGGATCGGCAGACAACGCCGGTCGCGGGCATGCTGAAGAACGCGGTAGAACTCTGCCAAAGCCGCGCTGCCGAGCGGGGTGTCGAACTTGTGCTGACGTGCGAAGACGGCCTGTGCGCGACAATGCACGCGGGACTTATGGAGCAGGCCGTGGTCAATCTGCTCGACAACGCGATCAAATACGGCGTAGGAGGGGATCGCGCACGCGTCGAACTCGCTGCGACGCGCGAGGGTGGCTGCGTGCGCATCGATGTGCGGGACTTTGGCCCCGGCATCGAACGGCAGCATTTGGACCGCTTGTTCGAGCGTTTCTATCGGGTCGACAAGGGGCGGAGCCGCGAGTTGGGCGGAACGGGGCTGGGGCTGGCGATCGTCAAACACATCGTGCTGATCCACAAGGGCACCGTGGATGTGGCCAGCGAACTCGGCAAGGGGACGGTGTTCACCATCCGGTTGCCCGTGTGAGTTGTCGTCGACGTCTCAAACCGCCAACATCAGCAAGACGCGCCCGATGATCGTGACGGTCTGGGCCATCGCGTCTAGGACCGTCGTGAAGGTCTCGAGCCCGATGATGGCCCGCTTGAGTTGGGCACCGCACGCCACGGCCTCCGACATGAGTGCTTCGTACTGGCGGTGGCTCTCGTTCAGTTGGGCCGTGGCCAAGGCAAGATCGGCCTTGCAGAGTGCGCTGAACTCGTCTTCCAGTCGGGCGACGGCCGCGGAGCCTCCGTCGCGCTGGGCATCCTGCACGAGCTTGACGCGATTCATGTTGTAGCCGAGAATCGCGGCGTGAAGTTCCTCGCGAAGCGATTGAGGCGTAGGGTTCATGACGGTCACTCCTGTGTGTGTGGGTGAGCGTGGCGTGTTGTTCCGGGAGACCCTTCGGCGATGGTTTCGTGTTCGCTGGCGCGGATGATTGATGCCTCCTCCGGTTGTCCGTACAAGAGGAGAGTCTGGCGGAAGGCGTCCGAGACTTCGCTCAGCTTGGCCTTGAGGCGAGCGGCTTTCTGTTGTGCTTCGCGGTAGAGGCCCAGCTTGTAGAGCCCCGCCTTGACGGGAGGGTGGTACGGCGCGCCGACCGCCTTGCCCAGTTCCTTCTCGTCGAAATTTTCGAGACCGAGTGACAGAATGCCGGACGCGTAGTGGCGGATGTAGACGGCGTCGATGGCGTCGTCCCAGGCGATGCGGTCGCGCTCCCACAAGGCGGCCATGTCGGCGGAGAGCCGTCCCAGGATGCGCTCGGCGCGCGCGATCCGTTTGGCCTGCCACAGGGCGGCCAGGTCGCCGGGCAACTGCGACGCGGCGGCCTTCGTTGCGGCGGATGCGGCCGCATCGTGGGAGAGGCCCTTGAGTGTTTCCACCAGCGCGGCGTATGATTGGGAGGCGTCCTTGGCCGTTTTTCCTTCGCACAGTTGCCCGAACAGATCGTAGGCGGCGTGCAGATGTCGAAGCGAGGCGATGCGGTTCTCGATCTGTTGCGAGAAATCGGCTTCCGAAACGGCTGTGAAATCGACGCGGTCCGGTGTGGGGCTCACAACGATGCGGAGATAGCCCTGATAATAGGCGTTGTCCGGTTTGAGATCGCCGAGCGCTTCGCAGGCTTTGATCGCCGATTCCGTCGCGTCCATTCCGGCCCGCGCGGCTTGAAGACCTGTGGTCCTGTTCGTCGTCGCACAACCTGCGGCGAGGTAAACGACTATCGCAGCGACTGTTCCGATGATTCGCGAAGAACGCAAAGCAATCATGGCATTGTCCGTTTGGGCAAACATGTCAATGCTCCTTAGAAAATCGCTGTGCTGACTATCGTATAATGCGCGAAAGATTGCAACTCGTTTCTTTCGGCACGCGTCACCTTCTTCAAACCGTCCCGTCGGGGATTGGAGATTGCCCCGCATTCGACTTATTGCGCTTCGACTTGGTCGGTGGTTGCGTTGACCGCGATGGCTTGACCGATCAGTTCGACGTTGATGACGACCCGCATCGTGCCGGCCATGCGCGCGACGCGGCCTTCGATGCCCATGAAGGGGCCGCTGACGATTCGGACCATGCGCCCTTTCTGGAGCGGTTTGGTGGGCATGAGCGCGGGGTCGGCGTGGAGCGCCCGGCGCACCATGACGAGGTCGCGCAGCATGAGGCGGGGACGCGCGGGCACGAGGACGCGGACGAGGAGGTTGGTCTGCAGCAATTGCAGCCGCTGCGAGTCGGAAAACTGGGCAAAGACGTAGCCCGGAAAAACGGGAAGATGCGTGACGACCTTGCGCCGTTGGTAGACGCGATCTTTTTCTCGCATAGGAAGGTAGAACGGTATCCGATACAACTCGCAGTACTCCGCGACTTTCTTTTCGGTCTTCGGTTTGACAAACAGGACTTTCCAATTCTGCATAGAGTGCATCGAGAGAGACATGTTAACGAAGGAATATCGAAGGCGCAACAGTTGTTCGTGCCAGATTTGTGTGAGGACGCCCAATCGGCGCACCGTATCGGAATGGGCGTGTTTGAAACGACGTGCGACGGGCCGTTCCGCTTGTTATCGCGACGGGCCCGTATTCGCTTCGAACAGTTGGGGAAGTTGGCCGACGTGATCGAGCACGTAGTCTGGCTCGAAACCGAAACGGGCGAGGTCTGCGCGCTGGGTCACGCCGGAGAGCACGAGCACGGTTTCGATGCCGGCTTCGATGCCGGAGATGACGTCGGTGTCCATGCGATCCCCGACGATGAGGACGGACTCGCGCGGGCAGCCGAGCAGTCCGAGGCCGGTGCGCATCATGAGCGGGTTGGGTTTGCCGAGAAAGTAGGCCTTGACGTTGGCGGCGAGTTCGATGGGAGCGACGAGTGCGCCGCATGCGGGAATGATGCCGCCCTCGGCGGGCCCCGTGAGGTCGGGGTTGGTGCCGATCAGCTTGGCACCGTTGCGCACGAGGCTGACGGCCGTCTTGATGGTCTCGTAGGTGTACGCCGGCGTTTCGCCGACGACCACGTAGTCGGGGTTGACGTCGTTGATGGAATAGCCGGCCTCGTAGAGCGCGTTGATGAGGCCGGGCTGGCCGATGACGTAGGCGCTGCCGCCGGGCTTCTGCGAGGCGAGGAAGGCGGCCGTGGCCATGGCGCTGGTGTAGAAGTGGCTCTCCTCGATGTCGACGCCCATGCGGTGCAGCTTCTCGCTCAGCTCGCGTGGCGAACGCTCGCTGCTGTTGGTCAGGAAGAGGAACGACAGACCGGTGCGGCGCAGCCAGTCGAGGAGGTCCTGCGAACCGGGCAAGAGCGCGTTTCCGTGGTAGATCACGCCGTCCATGTCGCAGAGTATCCCGCGCTTCGCTTGGGTGGGGCGGAAATTTTTCATGGGCGGTAGTGTCGTATGAATCGCGCGGGCTGTCAACACCCGCCTCAACCCCACCTTTACAAACAGGTTCGGAATAGCTATGGTATTATCCATGAAAAGTGGGACACGGGGGACGAAATGAAGAAAACGTTTGTGGTGACTCTGCTCAGGATGTTGGTCGGCTGGCATTTTCTTTACGAGGGCGTTTGGAAGCTCATTCAGCCGGGGGGGTGGTCGTCTGTGGGCTATTTGCGGATGAGCAAATGGTTTGCGGCACCGCTGTTTCACCAGATCGCCGACACGCCGTGGCTGCTGAAAACGGTCGACCTGATGAACATGTGGGGGCTGACGCTGATCGGTCTCGGGCTTCTGCTCGGCGTGCTCGTGCGGCCCGCCGCCGCCGCGGGCATCCTGCTCTTAGCGTTCTATTACGTTGCCCAACCGCCGTTCCTCGCGGCGTCCGCCGAAGGGCATTTTCTCTGGATTGACCGCAACGCGGTCGAGGCTGCGGCACTTCTGGCTGTGATGCTGGTGCCGTCGTACGGACTCGGGTCGTACTTGGCGTCGCTGCCGCGGCGGATGTTCAAGCGCGATCTCAAAAAAAGCAGAGAGGAAGAGGGTTCGGGGTCTACCCTCTCGAAAGGCCGCCGCGAATTGCTGATGAGCCTGAGTTCGCTACCGGTGCTCGGCGCGTTCGGGTACGCGTTCTTCCGCAAGCACGGTCCCGTGTGGGAGCGCGAGAACCTCAAAAACCGGCCCTCCGATGCGGTCACCAGCGCGACGGTCAAGACGTTCGAATTCGCGGATATCAAGGATTTGAAAAACCGATCGACAAGTTCGGTCAGATCAAGAACGTCAAGCTGAGCCGCATGATTCTGGGCGGAAACCTGATCGGCGGCTGGGCGCACGCGCGCGACCTGATCTATGTGGACAAGCTGGTCAAGGCCTACCACTCCGACTGGCGCGTGTTCCGCACGTTCCAGCTGGCCGAGCAGTGCGGCGTCAACACGATCCTGACGAACCCCGCTCTGATGCGCGTGATCAACGACTATTGGAAGAAAGAAGGCGGTAAGATCCAGTTCATCTCCGACTGCGGCCACAAGGAGGGGCTGATCCGCGGGGCGCAGGTTTCGGTCGAGAACGGCGCTTCCGCCGTCTATACGCACGGCGGCGTGTCGGACAGTTGGGCGCAGGCGGGAGAGGCCAAGAAATTCGAGGAGACCCTGGCCGCCATGCGCAAGCTGGGCGTGCCGGCCGGCGTCGGCGCGCACCGGTTGGAGACCGTGAAGTTCTGCGTGGAGCACGGGATCGTCCCCGATTTCTGGATGAAGACGCTGCACCGCACCAATTACTGGTCGGCCCGTCCCGAGGAAGGGTTCAACAAGCGCGACAACGTCTTCTGCATTGACCCGGACGACGTGATCGCCTACATGGAGAAACTGGAGCAGCCGTGGATCGCCTTCAAGACGCTGGCCGCCGGCGCGCTCCACCCGAAGGACGCCTTCCCGTTCGCCTTCAAGAGCGGGGCGGACTTCATCTGCGTCGGCATGTACGACTTCCAGATCGTCGAGGATGTCAATTTGCTGAACACGATACTCGACGGGAAGATCGAACGCAAGCGCCCGTGGCGGGCATAACCCCGAAAAACGTGCTCCACAGCGGGCTCCCGTTTCGTGTATGCTGATGCGCAAACAAGGACCGGTAAGGAGAGTATGAAGAGAATCGTTGCGTTGGGCGTCGTGGTCGCGGCCTGCTGTTCCACGGGGTGTTTCAAGCATCGCGAGGCGCCGCACCGGCCGGTGACGGCTTCGACTGTGGCGGACGCTCTGGCCAAGCGCGAGACCGTGGAACGGGTGAACCTGTCCGGTCAGACGATTGCCGGTCTGCCGAACGAGTTGTCGTCCATGCCCAAGCTGTCGACGCTGCTTCTGCGCAATGCGAAGGGCGTGGGCGCGCTCTCCGTCCTGCCGTCGCTCAGGGCCCTCCAGACGCTCGACCTTTCGGGCACCGGCCTGTCCATCGTTCCTGCCGACGTGTTCGCGTGCGGCGGTCTGCAGTGGCTCTATCTTTCGGACGACGGCATCGCGTCGTTGCCTCCCGCCGTCGGCGGCATGACGGCGCTGACCTATCTGAATCTCGACCGCAACCAATTGGCGACGCTCCCGTCCGACATCGGGAAGCTGGCCGGGTTGCGGTGGCTGCGCCTGAACGAGAACCGTCTGTCGGCGCTGCCGCCGGAAGTCGCGGGGCTCAAACAGTTGCAGCGCGTGTATCTGCGGCAGAATCAGCTTGCGGCTGTTCCCGAATGTCTGAAGGGACTTCCGCTTTTGGAGGACATCAGCCTCAGCAACAACAAGGTCGCCGAGGTGCCTGCGTGGGTGGGCGAGCTGCCGAAGTTGCGCCAATTGGATTTGGACGGCTGCCGCGTAGCCAAGTTGCCCGAACACTTGGACGGTTTCAGGAAGCTTCAGGTGCTTTCGCTTGTTCGGTGCCCGATCGACGATCAGGAAAAGGCCCGGATCCGTGCGGCGCTCATCAAGACGCACGTCGCCTTCTGAGCGCGGTGCGCGGAAATCGAGTCGGGGTGACGGCGTGCGGTCGCAGACGGCGCGCCGTCGTTTTTTTGTGGATGGGGGACAGGACATGAGGATTCCGTTTTTCGTTTTGTTGGCCGTCGCCCAAGCTGCCTGTGCGGGGTTGGAACCGACGCGTCTGCGCTGCGAGTACCGCGTCGACCCGATGGGCATGGACGAACCGTTGCCGCGGCTGGAGTGGATCAACCGGGCGGCCGACTGCGAGCGTTGCCAGCGCCAAACCGCGTGGCAGGTGCGAGTCGTCGAGCGGCGGGTTGGGAAGGACGATGGGCGTTGCGTGTGGGACAGCGGCAAGGTCGCGTCGCCGGAGTCCACCCAGATCGTTTACGGAGGCGAGCCGCTCAAGCCGTGTGGCCGCTATGCATGGCGGGTCCGCGTTTGGGATCGCGACGGCCGACCGTCAGGGTGGAGCTCGACGGCGTTTTTCGAAACCGGTTTTTTGGGTACGCCCTGGCCCGCCGAATGGATCGGCGCGCCGTGGCAGTCCGAGGACGGCAAAGCCGACGCCGATGCGGCCCCCCTGTTGCGCAAGTCGTTTGTCCTGCCGGCGGATGTTGTGCTGGCCCGCGCCTACGTCACCGGCGTCGGCTATTACGAACTCTATCTGAACGGGCGCAAGGTGGGCGACGACGTGCTGACGCCCGCGCAGACCGACTATGGACCGCGCGAGCACATCGTCGTCGGGCATCCGATCGACCCCGTCTTCAGCGGCCACCGCGTGCTGTACCAGACCTACGACGTGACGCCGCTGCTCACGCTGGGGGCCAACGCGGTCGGCGCGATGCTGGGCAACGGCTGGTACAACCGCAACGACGGCCGCGAGGGGCAGCTCGGCTACGGCGCGCCGCGCTTCCTGCTGGTGTTGCGCATGCGGCTGGCCGACGGCTCGGAGCGCGTGGTCGCGTCGGACGGCACGTGGCGCGCCGCCAAGGGGCCGGTCACCTTCAACCGCATCTATGCGGGGGAGCACTACGACGCGCGGCTCGAACGCCCCGGCTGGAACACCCCTGGTTTCGACGACGGTTCATGGCCGGCGGTCGCGGTTCGGCATGCGCCGGGCGGCTTGTTGCAGGCTCAGAACGCGCCTGCCGACCGTGTGATGGACGTCGTCCGTCCGCGCATGATCGTCAAATTGGGCGAGGGGCATTACCGGCTTTCGTTCCCGGAGGAGATTTCGGGCTGGCTGCGTTTCCGCGTCTCCGGTCAGGTCGGCCAGAAGGTCGAGGTGCGCTGGTTCGCGCAGGACACGCAGGGCAGGCAGGACTACAACGGCAAGAACAGCTACACGCTCAAGGGCGGGGGCGACGAGACCTATGCGCCGCGCTTCACGTGGTTCGTCTTCAGGGACGTCGAGCTGGTCGGCTGGCCGGGCGAGCTGACGATGGACCGCGTGCAGGCCGAGGCGGTCTACACCGGAGTGGAGACGACGGGCCGCTTCGCCTGCTCGAACCCGCTTTTCGAGAAAATCCAGCGTCTGTACTGGCGGAGCCAGACCGACAATCTGCACGGTGCGCTTTCGAGCGACTGCCCGCACCGCGAGCGACTCGGCTACACCGGCGACGGGCAGGCCTCATGCGTGACCGCGATCCACACGTTCGACTTGGCGGCCTTCTACACCAAGTGGGTGCAGGACTACTTCGACGCGCAGAATCCGAAGAGCGGCTACGTCACCGACACCGCGCCGTTCGAGGGCGGCGGGGGCGGCCCCGCGTGGGGCGCGGCCTGCATCATCGTGCCGTGGCAGGCCTATCTGCACTACGGCGACCGCCGCCTGCTGGAGCGCCACTACGCGGGCATGAAGCACTATCTGCAGTGGATGTATGCGCAGACGCAGCCGAACGGCACGCTCTTCTGCAAGCTGCCGGACGGCAAGGACACCTATTGGCTCAACCTCGGCGACTGGTGCGCGCCGAACAAAAAGCTGCCGCCCCGCGATCTCGTGCATACCTTCTATCTCTGGTACTGCACCGATCTGTTGGGCCGCGTCGCGGCCGCGCTCGGGGAGGAGGGGGACGCCCTGACCTGCCGGGCGCTCGCCGACAAGAGCGCGGCGGCCTTTCACGCGGCATACTACGACGCCGCGAAGGGCTCGTACGGTCCTGCGGGCGGCGACGTCTTCGCGCTTCGCATGGGGGTGCCCGCGGAACGGCGCGACCGCGTGCGCGCCGCGCTCGCGGTCGGCATCGAGGCCAACGGCGGACATCTGGACACGGGCATCTTCGGAACGGGATTCCTTTTCGAAACGCTCTGCGAGAACGGGTTGGGCGAATTGGCCTCGCGAGTCATGGACGCGCGCACCTGTCCCGGCTACGGGTGGTGGATCGAGCAGGGGTGGACGACCACGAGCGAATATTGGGAAGGGGGCGGGTCGCGCAACCACCCGATGTTCGGCGGCGGTCTGAGCTGGTTCTATCGGCAGCTCGCGGGGCTTGCCAGCGATGAGTCCTCGCCGGGGTATCGGCATATCCTGATCCGTCCGCAGCCGGTCGGAGGCCTGACCCGCGCCTCGTACTCGACGCGCACGCCGTACGGCGAGGCATCCGTCGGCTGGGAAAAGTCGGATGGGGCGTTCGTGCTGAAGGCCGAGATTCCGGTCGGTTCGACCGCGCGCGTCGCGCTGCCCTGCGCGTCTGGCGCGCAGATCACGGAGAGCAGCAAGCCGTTGGATCGCGCGGTCGGCGTGCGCCCGGTCGGCGTCGTTGACCGCGAAGCCGTCGTCGACATCGAGTCGGGTTCGTATGCGTTCACGGTGCGCCGCTGAGGGGTGGCGCAGGGCAGGGGATCGGAGGCGCGGCATGCGACTGGGGGTTGCGGTCGGCTTGGGATTGTTGGGCGGGCTTGCCGTTTCGGCGTGGGGGCAGACGCCGCCCGGTGAGGATGTCTGCGGCGCTCCCCGCGTTCAGGCGCGGGCCGAGATCGTCTGGACACCCAGTTGGACGACCGCGACGCGGGCATCACCGAACTGGCGAACGGCGACCTTGTGCTGGCGTGGTTCACCTCGCTGGCCTGAAGGACGGACGGCTCCTTTATGTGGGACGTTATTTCCGGGACGAAAAGCGGTGCTTGATCTCCGTGGAGGAGTCGCGCGACGGCGGACGGAACTGGCAGTCGATCGGCGAGATTCCCGCCGTGCAGGAGGAAGACAAGCCGCAGATGTTCCACGAGCCGCACGTCGTCGAGACGGGCGACGGACGGCTGGTCGCACAGATCCGCTATCACGGCGCGGACCGCTGCATGCGCCAGCCCGAGAGCAGGGACGGCGGGCGGACGTGGAGCGCGATGGCCAAGAACGCCGCTGGCGGGACTTCCGCCGCACTTGCTGCGGCTGAGCGGCGGCAAGATCGTGTCGGTCTACGGTCGGCGGTTCGACGCCTTCGGCGAATACGCGTGCGTGAGCGACGACGAAGGGCGCACGTGGGACGCGGCGCACGAGATCAAGCTGGCGGGACACTTCGACGGCGACCTCGGCTACCCCGCGGAGTTGCCGGACGGCTCGATTCTGACGGTCTACTACCAGGCTGAGGAAAAGGGCATAGCCACGACGGGATCGGCGTATATTCCCCAAATCCTCCGCATACGCCTGCGATCTTCTTGTCGCGGGCGGACCTCCGCAATTTCCTCAAGTTCCAGCCAGGTTCGGATCTGATGGCTTCCTGCGTGAACGCGTCGTTCATGTCTTTTGCCCTTTCCATCTCTTGGCAGAATGTCGTCAGCCCCAAACCGCCGAACAACGAAGGCGCGGGAAAGTTCTAGGAGCATCGAATGACAATAGAATAGTCTCGCTCTTCTTGTTTGGCATGTCGAGTGATTTCGGGGGCAAGAGTTTTGCGGCCCGCGGGTTTTCGCAACTCTCACGCCTCTGGAGGAGTGATACCGCGAACGAAAAAAAATAGACCTTATTCCGTTT